>Ga0213872_10000161_pt1 | contig 61406 bp, 60 predicted proteins | sample VelepicomBERX_R2_FD_160071 | JGI IMG/M metagenome (GOLD analysis project Ga0213872, IMG submission 160071) | Rhizosphere microbial communities from Vellozia epidendroides in rupestrian grasslands, the National Park of Serra do Cipo, Brazil - RX_R2 | ecosystem: Host-associated > Plants > Roots >... | reverse complement strand
AGGTAGCTGGTCGGCATGGGCTGAATCTTCCCAGCCCGACCTCATTCGCGCATCCGGCGATGCCCTTGAAATCAGGTTTCTGCCGCGCGCTCACCTAGGCGGGCCTTGTTCAGCCGCGTGAGCTGCTGGCTCAGGTATCAGCGGCCGAAACCACCGCGTCGCGGGCCGCCGGCCGGCGGACCCTTGCGCTTGTCACCGCCGAAGGACGGCTTGTTGCCGAACGAGGGCTTGGGGCCGAAGGCGCGCTTCTCGCCGAACTGGGGCTTGTCGCCATGGAAGCCACGTTGCTCGCCCCGCGGCTGAAAGCCGCGATCTTGCTGCGGCTGGAAACCGCGGTCTTGCGGTTGAAAGCCGCGATCCTGGCGCTGCTCGAAGGGACGCTGCTCGAAGCCGCGCTTCTCGAATTGCGGGCGCTGGCCCTCACCACGGAATTCACCACGGGGCTTGAACTCGCCACGCTGGTGAAAATCACCACGCGGCTGGAATTCGCCGCGGGGCTGGAACTCGCCGCGCGGCTGGAAGCCTTCACGCTGCGGGCGGTCTTCGCGGACGAAGGGCTTGCCGGCGTCGCGGTGGAAGCCAGTCTTGCCCTCGTGCAAGCGCTTGGGGCCGTCGCCGAAGCGCTTGCCACCAAAGCTGCCGCCCTTGCGGTCGTCCCAGCGCGGACGGTCGCCGAAGTGACCACGCTCACCGGCAGGCCGCGGCGGGAAGATGCGCGGTTCCTGGCGCTTGGGCTCCAGGCCGGGGATCTGCGCCACGGGGATCTGCTGCGTCGTGAACTGCTGGATGCGACGGATCATGGACGCATCGTCGGCCACGGCCAGCGTGATCGCCAGGCCTTCGCGGCCGGCACGGCCCGTGCGGCCGATGCGGTGCACATAGTCCTCGGCCTTCATCGGCAGGCCGTAGTTGATGACGTGAGTGATGGTGGGCACGTCAATGCCACGGGCGGCGACGTCGGTGGCCACGAGCACGCGCAGGTCACGGCGGCGCAGACCCATCAGCACGCGGTTGCGCTTGCCTTGCGGCATGCCGCCGTGCAGCGGGGCGACCGAGTGGCCGATCTCGGCCAGCCGCTCGGCCAGCCAGTCGGCGTCGCGCTGGGTGCTCGTGAAGACCACAGCCTGGTCCAGCTTGGGATCGGCCAGCAGGTTCTCAAGCAGTTGGTCTTTGTGGTGGTTGTTGTCGGCCCAGTGCAGGCGCTGGGTGATGTTCTCGTGCGTGTCGGTGTGCGAGGCCACGTCGATGCGCGTGGGGTTGCGCAGCAGGTCTTGCGCCAGGCGGCCGACGTTGCCGGCGAAGGTGGCGCTGAACATCACGGTCTGGCGCTCTTTGGGGATGCGGCTCGTGACGAACTCGATGTCTTCGATGAAGCCCATGTCCAGCATACGGTCGGCTTCGTCCAGCACCAGCATCTCGACGTTGTCCAGCACGCACTTGCCGGAGTTGATGTGGTCGATCAGGCGGCCAGGGGTGGCAATCAGGATATCCAGCGGCCCGGTCAGGGCGCGGATCTGGAAGTGGTAAGGCATGCCGCCGAGCACCGTGGCGACCTTCAGGCCCTGCACTTGCTGGCCATAGGTCTGGGCTGATTTGGCGACTTGCATCGCCAGCTCGCGGGTCGGCGCCAGCACGAGCACGCGCGGGCCGTAGATCTTGCCCTTCTCGCGGCGCTTGGTGTTGTCGCCGCGGGCAGCAATGATCTTCTCCAGCGCGGGCAGGATGAAGGCGGCGGTCTTGCCCGAGCCAGTGCGCGAGGAGACCATCAGGTCCTGGCCTTGCATGGCAGCGGGGATGGCCTGCGCCTGCACCTCGGTGGCGTTCTCGTAACCGGAAGCCTTGACGGCGGCGAGCAGGGTCTCATGCAGACCCAGGGAATCGAAACTCATGTCGAACTTTCAAGCAAATCCCGCCCTGCCCGGCGCAAAACGCAAGGCATGACGAGGTCCCGCGCTCTTCCAAAAATGAAGCGCTGGACAGTCAGGTCGCTGGGGGAATGCTCGCGTCGTACAGCGGGGGTAAAACCCGTGCGGCGCCGGTGGAACAGTCAAAGCGACGGCATCGCCGCCGACCGAACCACGAAAGGCAGTCTGGCTCCAGATGAACTGGAAGCGTCCAGACAAGGTCAGAGGTGACGAACGAACGCCGGGAATCCAACTGCTTTATCCCGGCGAAGACCGCAACTGTAGCATGCGGGTTTTCACCAGTCAAGCAAGGCGGGCAGTCCGTCCATCAGCGCGGCCCATTCCGCGTCGGGCCACCAGGGCGGGGCCCGGTCGAGGCAGGTCGCGAGCGGCGCGCGCTTGAGCGCCGCCGAGAGGCCCTTGCCAGGCAGCAGCCAGGCGACCGGCAGGCCGCGCGTCTCACCCAATGCGGCGTGGCGTGCCTCCAAGGCTTGCGCCCACCAGGGATGGTCCAGATGCACGATCGCCGCCGCGCCTTCGTTTTCGAGGAGCTCCGGGCGGTCGGCCAGCAAAGGCGCCAGAGCCGCCAGCTTGGCCGGCTCGGCGGCCACCTTCAGCGGCATCGGCGCCCACTCCTCGGCCAGGCGACGCACGGCCTCGGCCTGTGCCTGGATCAAATCGGCATCGAGTTCTGCTTCGCGCATCGATTCGAGTGCACAAAGCACCTCAGCGCGTTCGGCCTCGGTGGCAAAGCCCAGGCGCTGCCAGCGAGCACAAGCGGCATGCAAGCGGCTGAGGCTGTCTTCACGCACCGGGTCGTCGACACCCAGTTCTTGAGTCACTTCCAGCCGCGTCGGCAAGCGATCCGCGAACTCGCGCTTATGGCGTGAGAGCACCACGGTTTGCAGGGCCTCGCGCCGTTCACGGGTGCCGGCCTCGGCAGGCAGTTCTGCCAGCCGCGCCAGGGGGCCGCGGCGTCGGTCGTCCAGCCACTCGACCCAGGCCGCCAGACGCTCGTCGCGCAGCGGCTCCGCGGTGGCCAGCAGGTGCAGATGCGTGCAGGCCAGCCGGCACAGGCTCTCGACCTCCCAGGCCTCGATCACATCGACGACAAGCACGTCCAGTGCCTGCCCCTCCAAAGCAGCCGGATCGCCGACGAGACGCACACCATCGGGCAATCGTGAACGCCAGGCTGCATGACGGGCGGGCGGTGCGAGCACGGCGAGGCGCTCCAGGCCAAACCCATGGCGCCACAAGTGCAGGGCCGCCACGGCCGCTTCGCGCTGGCCCAGACCCACGTCATCGGCGAGCAGCGCGCGCCCCGCGCTCACGGCAAAGAGTGCCGCCTCCAGTTGGTACTGCGGGCAAGAGGCGAGCGCCTCCATACCTTGCGTCAGCACCTGCTCGAGACGCCGCACGCGGCCTTCAGCATCACGCTTCAGGGCCAGCAGCGCCCAGACCGCAGGCTCGATGGCCAGCGGATGCTGGAGCACCTTGGCCTTCTCAATCAAGGCTGCGACGAAGTCATGCGCGGTCTCGGCCAGCACGCCGCCATCAGCATCGAGCCAGGGCGCGACGAAGGCCGACAGATCTTCCGGGCAGGCATCGCCGGCCTGCCATTGCAGGCGCGACTCCAGGCTCATCTGCAGGCCGAGGCCGGTCGGCACGGGTGCAGGCGGCGCCTCCATCTTCTTCTTACGCGGCGCGGCCTTGCGAACCGGCTTGGGCGGGGCGACTTCGACCTTCTCCGGGGCCTGCTTCTTGGGCGCCGCCTTCTCGGCCGCGGCCTTGATGGCGGTCGCCTTCTTCGCAGGTGCCTTCTTCGCAGGTGCCTTCTTCTTGGCACGCGCCTTCTTCTTGGCGATCGGCACCAGTACTTCACGCGCTTCAGGAGCCGCTGTCGGCTCTGCCACCTTCTTGCGGCGGCTCGTATTCTTCTCGACGGACATCAGGACAGGGTTCAGTGCGCCACGCGGGAAGGCTGGCGGCGCGAAGTCAGCGATTGTCCTCTAGTCGTGAAGCGAGGCCAGGAACTGCCTCAGCTCAGGTGTTTGCGGAGCGCCGAAAAGCTCGGCGGGAGGCCCCATCTCGTGAACCTTGCCTTGGTGCATGAAGATCACACGGTCGCTGACCTTGCGCGCAAAGCTCATCTCGTGGGTGACCATGAGCAGCGTCATGCCCTCGTCGGCCAGGGACTCCACCACGCGAAGCACCTCGCCGACCAGCTCGGGATCGAGCGCCGAAGTGATTTCGTCGCACAGAAGCACGGCCGGCTCCATGGCCAGCGCGCGGGCAATCGCCACGCGCTGCTGCTGGCCACCGGAGAGCTGGTCGGGCATGGCGTCGAATTTCTCGGCCAGGCCCACGCGTGAGAGCAGGCCCCGCGCACGCTCGGCGTTTTCCGCCGCGCCGCGCTGCTTCACGAGGCGCGGTGCCAGCATCACGTTTTGCCCCACGCTCAGGTGCGGGAAGAGGTTGAAGCCCTGAAAGATCATGCCCACGCGCTGGCGCAGCTCGCGCATGGCCATGGCGCTCTCGTACAGCAGGGGCTTTCCATCCACGGTCAGCGCGCCCTGCTGAAAGACCTCCAGCCCGTTAATGCAGCGAAGCAGCGTGCTCTTGCCTGAGCCGCTCTTACCGATGATGGCGACGACTTCGCCACGTACAACCTGCAGGTCGATCCCCTTGAGCACCTCGTTGGCACCATAGGACTTGCGCAGGGCGGTGATGCTCAGGATGGGCGCACCGACGGCCGTGCGGGGCTCGGCAGCCAGGGTTTCAGGGGCGAGCGGCATGGGTCTTTTGCTCCAGGCGTCGGGCCAGCAAGCTGATGGGCCAGCATAAGAGGAAGTACAGCGCGGCCACGATCGAGAACACAACGAAGGGTCGGAAGGTGACATTGGCAATCATGCTGCCGGCTTTGGTCAGCTCCACGAAGCCGATCACCGAGGCCAGGGCGGTGCCCTTGATCACCTGAACCAGGAATCCCACGGTCGGCGCGGTGGCGATGCGACGCGCCTGGGGCAGGATCACATGGCGCAGCTGTTCGCCGAAGCTCAGGGCAAGGCTCGATGAAGCCTCCCACTGGCCCTTGGGAATCGACGCCACGCAACCGCGCCAGATCTCGGTCAGGTATGCGCTCGTGTACAAGGTCAGCGCGATGGCCGCCGCGGTCCATGCCGATACCTCGACACCGAGCAAGGCAATGCCGAAGTAGGCGAGGAAGAGCTGCATCAGCAATGGTGTGCCCTGGAACACCTGGACGTAAGCCGACAACGCCACTGACAGCACCTTGCCCGCCCGCAGACGCAGGAGCAGCAAGGCCATGCCCACCACGCCACCACCCACGAAAGCAATCAAGGACAGCAGCACGGTCCAGCGGCCAGCCAGGAGCAGGTTGCGAAGGATGTCCCAAAGCGTGAAGCTGCCCATCACTCAGCGCCCGAAGAAAAAGCGGGGACCGGCCCAGTTCAGCAACCGGCGCAGCAGGATCGCGAGCGCAAGATAGACCAGGGTGGCGACGATGAAGGCCTCGAAGGCGCGGAAGTTGCGACTCTGGATCAGATTGGCCGCATAACTGAGCTCCTCGACGGAGATCTGCCCGCACACGGCAGAGCCCAGCATGACGATGATGATTTGGCTCACCATGGCCGGCCACACTTTCTTCAAGGCCGGCGGCAGCACGACATAGATGAAGGTCTGGGTACGACTCAGGGCCAGGCTGGCTGCGGCCTCGAACTGGCCTCTGGGGGTAGCCTCGATGCCGGCACGGATGATTTCAGCCGAGTAGGCGCCCAGGTTCATCACCATCGCGATCACCGCCGCCGTTTCGGGCGAGAGCCGCATTCCGCCCGCCGGCAGGCCGAAGAAGATGAAGAAGAGCTGGACGATGAAGGGCGTGTTGCGGATCAGCTCCACATAGCAGGCCACCAGGCCGCCCAGCCAGCGCGGCCCCTGCGTGCGCGCCCATGCGCAAACCACGCCCACCGCCGTGCCCATGGTGGTGGCCGCGGCGGTGAGGCCCAGGGTCCAGGCCACGCCGCGCAGCAAGAGGCGCCAGTCGAGCAAGACCGCGCCGAAGTCGAATTCCATGATCAGAGCGGCAGCTCGCCTGCAGGCTTGCCCAGCCACTTCTTGGACATGGCGTCCAGTGTGCCTGCCTTCTTGGCATCGGCAATGATGGCGTTGATCCTGGCTTTGAGCGCTTCCTCTCCCTTGGCAATGCCGACGAAGCAGGGGCTGTCCTTGATGGTGATCTTGTACTCGGCCCCCAGTTGTGGATTCTTGCGGATCATCTCGGCGGCGACGGCCCCACTCATGGCCAGAACCTGGATCTGCCCACTGATGAAAGCGGCCACGGTGGCGTTGTTGTCCTCGAAACGCTTGACCTCGGTGCTGGGCGGGGCAACCTTGCCCAGCTCCTGATCCTCCATGGCGCCGCGCGTGACGCCCACGGTCTTGCCACCCAGGTCGGCAAAGCTCTTGATGCTCATCATCTTGGGGCCGAAGATGCCTTGGAAAAAGGGCGCGTAGGCGGCGGTGAAGTCGATCACCTTTTCGCGCTCGGCGTTCTTGCCCAGCGTGGAGACGACGAGATCGACCTTGCGGGTTTGCAGGTAGGGAATGCGGTTGGCGCTGGAGACCGGCACCATCTCCAGCTTCACGCCCAGCTTGGTTGCGATCAATTGGGCCATCTCGATGTCATAGCCCTGCGCTTGCATGCTGTTGTCCACGAAGCCGTAGGGCGGATAGTCGGTGGGCACGGCGATCTTGATGGTGCGGGCCTTCGTGATCCGCTCGAGCGCGCCCTGCGCCTGTGCGCCGAAGCAGAGCAAGGCGGCGAGGGCCGCGGCGAAGTAACGCTTGTTCATGAAGGTCTCCAGGATGAGTTGGGCGAAGGCGCGCTGAGCTCCCTGTCCCGCATGCAAGTCCTGTGCCTTGCGTTTCGCCCCTCGGGCGACCCTCGGTCGCCCGACTTTGGTGCTGACGCCTATTGGTGGTGCATCCACCGGGCCTCGACCCAACCGCGCAGGCTGTTGAAGAAGGCCACGCCTTCCGCGCGCACCAGATCGGACTTCATGAGCCGTGCCTCACGCAGTTGGCCGCTGCGCAGCAGCTCCTCGCGCAGCACGCCGGGCAGCAGGACGGCCTCGCGGCGCGGCGTCAACCATTCACCGTTCAGCTTGAGGGCCAGGTTGCCGAAGCTGCATTCAGTCAGCTCACCGGCCTCGTTCCACAGGATCAGGTCGAAGGCCTCGGCGGGCTTGTTCGCGCACAGGCACTCATAGACCTCGCGGCGCGTGGTCTTGTGATGAAGAAACTCTGCCTCGGGGCCTTGGGTCGGGACGGGCGCGCCAGCCAGGGCGAGCAGCACGCGCTCAGGTGTGGCGGGCAAGGCGAAGCGCTGGATGACGACCTGGCCCTGCGCATCGACAGTCAGGCGAACGCGCCAGTCGCCGTCCATGCGTTCGCGGTCCAGCGCTTCGCGCACGGCGGCCAACGAGAGCTTGAGGCCAAAATGGCGGGCCGTGCGCTGCAGTCGGGCCAGGTGGCCGTTCAGGTGCAGATACTCACCGTCTTTCAGCCGCATCGTCTCCAACGCCGCAATCGGCGCCTGGACGCGCAGCAAGAAGCGTGTCTTGGCGCGCCACTCCGCCACTTCGCCCTCCGGCGACGAGTCCAGCGTGATCGCGCTGCCGATGCCGCAGCGCAATTGCCGACGCTCGAACTCCACGGTGCGGATCGGCACGTTGAAAGTCGCCACGCCGCCCGGCTGGATCAGTCCGAGGGCGCCGCAGTACCAGCCACGCGCGCCAGGCTCCAGCTCCCGGATGATCTGCATGGCCCGCACCTTGGGCGCTCCGGTGACGGAACCGCAGGGAAACAGCGCGGCGAAGACTTCGGCCAGACTCAGGCCGCGGCGCCCGACTGCGGTGACGGTGGACGTCATCTGCCAGACCGTGGGCAGCGCATGCAGCTCGAACAGGCGCGGCACGCGCACGCTACCGAGCTCGGCCACACGGCTCAGGTCGTTGCGCAGCAGGTCCACGATCATGAGGTTCTCGGCCCGCTCCTTCTCGCTGGTGCGCAGATAGGCCTGGGCGGCCTCGTCGGCTGCGCGATCGTCGCCGCGCGGAGCCGTGCCCTTCATGGGTTGCGCGGCGAGCAGCCAGGTGTGCGGACCTTCAGGCAGCGGGCGCCAGTCGAAGAAGAGCTCGGGCGAGACGCTGGCCACGCCGCTGCATTCCGCATCGGGCCGCAGAAAGAGCGAGAAGCCGCCCGGCTGGCTGGCGTGCAGGGCCAGGAAGAGATCGGCAGGGTCCTGGGCCAGCAGCTCGGCGTCCAGGCGCGTCGTCAGGTTGACCTGGTAGCAGTCGCCGGCGCGTATGTATTCGCGGATGCGTTCGATCTGGGCGTGCTCGGCAGCGTCGGGCTGCGCGTCGGTCCAGCCGCTGGTCCGCGGGCCTTCGGCACCGGGAGCGGGCCAGCCCTGCGGCGGCGTCTCGTAGACGGCGAACTCGGCCAGCGGCAGCTCAGCGTCATGAACAGCCAGCGCCAGATCAAAAGCCGTAGCTGCCTCGTAGCGCAGGCCGCCCAGCACCCAGGCGCCTGCGCGCGCGGCGGCCTGGGCCTCGGTGATCACGCGCGCCACGTCGGCGGTGCGATGCGCGATCAGGCGGCGCGCCGGCGGCTCTGTCCAGGCCCCGCGCAGGCGTTCGCCATCTTCCCGCGCCAGCGGATGCCGCGGGAAATCGAACGCGGCATGAAGCATCAGAGTGCGAGGAAATGCTCGCGGTAGTAGGCGAGCTCGTCGATGGACTCGTGAATGTCCGCCAGCGCCGTATGGGCCTGCGCCTTCTTGAAGCCATCGAGGATGCCGGGCTTCCAACGGCGCGCGAGCTCCTTCAGGGTGGACACGTCGAGGTTGCGATAGTGGAAGTACTCCTCGAGCTCAGGCATGTAGTTGGCCAGAAAGCGGCGGTCCTGGCAGATGCTGTTGCCGCACATAGGCGACTTGCCCTTGGCCACGTACTGCTTGAGGAAGGCAATGGTCTGGGCGACCGCCTCGGCCTCGCTGATGGTGCTGGCCTTGACGCGATCGATCAGGCCGCTCTTGCCGTGCGTGCCCTTGTTCCAGTTATCCATGGCGTCGAGGGTGGCGTCGCTCTGGTGGATGGCGAAGACAGGGCCCTCCACCTTTTGCTCGAGCTTGGCGTCGGTGACGACGACGGCGATCTCGATGATGCGGTCCTTGTCCGGGAACAGGCCGGTCATTTCGAGGTCGATCCAGATGAGGTTGGTGTCGCTGATAGCGAGTGTGGTCATGGGGTTCTCCTGATGGCTGCCATTGTGCCGCGCCTACACTTGGCAACCATGCATCCACAAGTTCTGAGCTACGGCTTCGTCGCCGCCCTGCTGCTCTCCCTGCTCGTCAAGTTCTGGCTCAACAACCGCCAGGCCCGCCATGTGGCGCGGCATCGTGGGGAGGTACCCGCCGCCTTTGCCAGCACGATCGCCCTGGAGGCGCACCAGAAGGCGGCCGACTACACCCTGGTGCGCAGCCGCTTCGGCCTTCTGACCCTGGGCTTTAACGCCGCCGTGCTACTGGGCTGGACCCTGCTGGGCGGGCTCGACGCGCTCAACCAATTTGTCTTGGCGTGGCTGCCCGCCGACACCTCGGGCCTGCTCTACCAGTTGGCGCTCTTGACGGCCTTCGCGCTGATCGGCGGCCTGCTGGACCTGCCGTGGGAGCTGTGGAACACCTTCTGCATCGAGCAACGGTTCGGCTTCAATCGCATGAGCCTGGGGCTGTACCTTGCCGACCTGGTCAAGGGCGTGCTCGTGGGCGCGCTGGTCGGCCTGCCGATCGCGGCCCTGATCCTGTGGCTGATGGGTACGGCCGGCCACGGCTGGTGGCTCTGGGCCTGGGGCGCGTGGATGGGCTTCAACCTGCTGATGTTGGTGCTCTACCCGACCGTGATCGCGCCGATCTTCAACAAGTTCGAGCCCCTGGCCGACGCGCGGCTGCGCGATCGCGTCGAAGCGCTGATGCAGCGCTGCGGCTTCGCATCCAAGGGCCTGTTCGTGATGGACGGCAGCCGCCGCTCGGCCCACGGCAACGCCTATTTCACCGGCTTCGGTCCGGCCAAGCGCGTTGTCTTTTTCGACACCCTGCTGCAGCGCCTCAACGCACCCGAGGTGGAGGCGGTGCTTGCGCATGAGCTGGGCCACTTCAAGCACAAGCATGTGATGAAGCGAGTCGCCACACTGTTCGGCCTGAGCCTGCTGGGCTTTGCCCTGCTGGGCTGGCTGTCCAACCAGATGGGCTTCTACGTAGCCCTGGGCGTGAGACCGAACATGGGCCCGCCGAACGACGCGCTGGCCCTGATCCTCTTCCTGCTGGCCCTGCCCGTGTTCGGCTTCTTCTTCACGCCCCTGTCGGCTCACTTCTCGCGCCGCGACGAATTCCAGGCGGATGCCTACGCCTGCGAGCACGCCAGCGGCGCCGACCTCAGCGCCGCCCTGCTCAAGCTGCACGAGGACAACGCGGGTACGCTGACGCCCGACCCGGTCTACGCCCGCTTCTACTACTCGCACCCACCGGCCAGCGAGCGGCTCGCGGCCATTCGGGCGCGCTCGGCCTTGGCGGCTGCATGAGCACGAAACTACTGACCGAGCAGGAGATCGCTGCGGCGATCATCAAGTTGCCGGAATGGACGCGAGTGGACCGGCACATCGAGCGGCGCTTCCAGTTCGTGGACTTCGACGCCCTGATGGCCTTCATCAACGGCGTGGCCGTCATCTCACGGGAACTCGACCACCATCCCGACGTGCAGTTCGGCTATTCGAACTGCACGCTGGCCTACACGACGCATTCCGCGGGCGGCCTCACGGCAAAGGACTTCGCCGCCGCGACGCGGGTCAACACCTTATGAGTCATCGCACTCTCGGGCTGGTCGTGCGGGGCCACGGCCGCCACTACATCGTCGAGGACGAACAAGGCGAACTGCACACCTGCCACCCGCGCGGCAAGAAGAGCGATTGCGTCGTGGGCGACAAGGTGCAGTGGGCCGTCAGCGGTGACGAAGGCGTGATCGAGAAGGTCGAGCCGCGCCGCAACCTGCTGTTCCGTCAGGACGAATGGAAGACCAAGAGCTTCGCCGCCAATCTCGACCAGTTGCTCGTGCTGGTGGCCGTGGAACCGGTCTTCAGCGAGAGCCAGTTGGCCCGAGCTCTGATCGCCGCAGAGAGCGCCGGCATCCCGGCCCGCATCGCCTTGAACAAGATCGACCTGCCTGGCACGCCCGAGGCGCGCGCGCGGCTGGAGCCCTACCGCGCCATGGGCATCGAGGTCATGGAAGTGGCGCTCAAAGCCGACACCGCGGCATCGCGCGAGCAGCTTGCGCCCTGGCTGCAAGGCAAGAGCACGTTCGTGCTCGGCCCCAGCGGCACGGGCAAGAGCACGCTGATCAACCTGCTCGTGCCCGACGCCAAGGCGCAGGTCGGCGAGATCTCGCAGGCGCTCAATTCCGGCCGCCACACAACGACGACGACGCAGTGGTACTGGATGGAGCGCGCGAGTCGCACGGCCCTGATCGATTCACCGGGCTTCCAGGAATTCGGCCTGCGCCAGATCGAGCCCCAGCAACTGCCGCTTCTGATGCCCGACCTGCGCGCCCATGCGGATTGCCGCTTCTACAACTGCACCCACCAGCACGAACCCGGGTGCGGTGTGATCGCTGCGGTGGAAGCCGGCGCCATCAGCGCCTCGCGCTTCCGGATCTACGGCGAGATCCTGGAGGAGTTGTCGGCCAGGCGTTGGTGAGCTTGCGCAGGCTCGCTCACCTCGCGGGCCTCGATGTCCACGACATCGGCCGGTGCTTGCTTGCGTGCTCCCATATCGCCGAAGCGGTGAAACTGAACACCCTGCCAGCTCGGCCGGCGGCCGCGCAGCAGGGTGACAAGCACGAAAACCACGCCGACCAACAGGGCCAGCATGAAGACGAAGAGGCCAGCAACTACGGCGATGAAGCCCAGGACCAGGCGGTGGATGAAGGTGAGCAGTTCGTTCATGGTTTGTCCCGGCGATATCGGGGCGGTGTCAGTATTTTCAAGGGCCCGATACCCAACCCCATCAGCAGCGCTGGGCAGAGGAAGCGACGGCGCTTCCTATGTGGTGGGCCTGAAGGTCCATGCAGGCACAAACGAGGCGACCGCGGTCGTACATAGCTTCGTGCCCGCGCCGGCCAACGCGGCCGACGTGAGGCAGGTCCATTGCCTGCTAAGCGCAGAGGAGACGGGTGGGTTTGCTCAACGCTGGCACCAGGGCGCAGCGCCGTAGACGCCCGCCAGGGCAAGCTGGAACATCGCGACGCGCCCGGTCAAGCTCCCGGCTCCCGCCACGCAACCGAGAAGGGCCTGACCGCTCGACGAACTTGAGCGTGTGAAGGAGTTCATCCGCGCCAAGGGCGAACACGCCTTGCGCGCCATCAAGTGCCAGGTCGGCGTCACCAAAGTAAGCGACCTCAGTGCTGGATCGATGGCCCCCATCAATGCGGGGTCGTAGGCGGCGCAAGTGCCGAGAAACTTTACACACTGGCAGACCGCATAAACCCGAGAGTCGCTAGGCGCTTATATGCATTGAGTTTTCTATTTTTGGCATGTGTTATGCGTGCTTTACCCTTCAGGGAGCGACCACGGCGAACGCGCATTGCGCAGTGCTTTCTCTCTCTGGAGGCAGCATGAAAACCCATACATTGCTTCGGGTTTTTTTCACCTCGATCGGTCTTGCGGCCGGCATGGCTGGACAAATGGCCGTAGCCGCCCCCCTCTACGATTGCCCCGGCACGCGTTTTATTTACGACAGCGATGTCCGCGTCGCAGACCCTGGGCACAACACGACAAGCTGCATGACCACGTTTGCCGACGGTTCGGTGGGCGAGGCCGGTGGCCTGTACACCTACGACGCGTTCGGCAGCGGGGGCTCCACGCTGGTGACCGATTCGCATGGCCGACTGATGTCGGTCACCGATCCGGCGGGCATGCCCTTTCACCTCAGCCCGAGCCCCGGCAGGCTGCTGACGGCCGTCGATTCGAACGGACGCACCATCACCTACACCTACGATTCTGGTGACCAAGTGACCGACAGCACCACCCCGTCGGCGACCACCCACTACGCCTACGACTCGTCTGGCCGCGTAGTCGGTACCTTGGACCCAGGCACCAGCACCGGTTTTACCTACGATTCCGGCGGCCAGCTGACCAACACCATGGATTCGCAGGGGCACCAAATCAGCTACATCTATGACAGCGGTGGCCGACCGACCGACACCATCGACTCGTCGCTGGGCCCTTCCAGCTACCAGTACGACGGTAGCGGCCACCTGCTGACACTGATCGACGCGTCCGGCACCACCAGCTATACGTATGACATCAACGGCAACCTGAGCATGATCGTGGACCCGCTGTCCAACCACACCAGCTACAGCTACGACGGCGCCGGCAACCTCCTGTCCGTCATTGGCCCCTCCGGCACAACGACCTACACGTATGACGCTAGCGGCGACGTCACCTCCGTCACCGACCCGCAGCTAAACCACACTTTCTATAGCTACGATGCCGTCGGCCGCCTCGTTCAAACCACAGACCCGCAGGGCACGACGCGCTTTACCTACGACGCCTACGGCGACCTCGTGCAGCTGACGGACTCCAACGGCGACAGTAGCTACCGGGTCGATTTTCTCTATGCGATACCTGAACCGGGCAGCCTGCTGCTGGCGGGGATCGCCCTCGCGGCACTCGCATGCCTGCGGCGGGATTGTCAAGTTAAGTGCTTAAGCCAAGACCTTCTGCAATCGGACACTTTTGTGCCCAAGCCGCCGGCGCGGCAACCGGCGCCCGACGGCAGGTGTCAAGTTGGTGAGCTGGGCGCAAGTTCGTCCCAAGCAGCGGCTCACTGAACGACTTTGCGCCGCAACATCGGTGGTGTTTCGCCATTGACTGAAGCGGCTCTCCCGTACCGGCTGGGCATGCTGTGCCCTGAGCGTGTGCCAACTACTGTCGATCAAATTAACCACGCCCGACAAAAGGCATGGTCGTCGCCATCACCGTCATGAACTGCACATTCGCCTCCAAAGGCAGGCTGGCCATGTGGATCACCGCGTTCGCCGCGTGCGCAACGTCCATGGTTGCCTCCACCGCCATCTCGCCATTCGCCTGACGCACGCCCTTCTTCATCGGCGCGGCCATCTCGGTCAGCGCGTTGCCGATGTCGATCTGGCCGCAGGCGATATTGAAGGGCCGGCCGTCAAGCGAAATCGATTTAGTCAGGCCCGTGATCGCATGTTTGGTAGCCGTATAGGGTGCAGAGTTGGGACGCGGCGAGTGAGCCGAGATCGAGCCGTTGTTGATGATGCGGCCGCCCTGCGGCACTTGCCGCTTCATCAGGCCGAAAGCGGCTTGCGCGCAGAGGAAGGAGCCGGTGAGGTTGACCTCCACGCTGGCCAGCCAATGCTCAACGGGCAGCTCGTCGAAGGGCACCGAGGGCACGAAGATGCCCGCGTTGTTGAAGAGCAGGTCCAGGCGGCCGAAGGTGACCTCCAACTGTGCGAAGGCGGTCTTGACATCGGCCGGCTTGCCGATGTCGCACTCGAGAATCAGGGACCGGTCGCCGTGGCCGGCAGCCGTCTCGCGCAGCTTGTCTTTGCGCCGGCCAACGAGGGCGACGCGCCAGCCCTGCTCCAGCAGCCCGATCGCCACCGCGCGGCCGATGCCGCTGCCCGCTCCGGTCACGAGTGCCGACTTCATGCCAAGCCCCGCTCGCGCAGCATGGGTTCGACGACGGCATCGCGGCCACGGAAGGCGCGATAGGCCTCGCCGGGCTCGCGGCTGTTGCCTCGGCTCAGTACTTCGTCGTGCAGGCGCTTGGCCACGTCGATGTCGAAGGGACCGTCGCCTTCGATGAAGGCCTGGTAGCCATCGCAGTCCAGCACCTCGGCCCACATGTACACATAGTAGCCCGCCGCGTAGCCGCTGCCCGAGAACAGGTGCAGAAAATGGGTGTAGCGGTGGTTCACGCCCACGACGCCTGGCGCGCCGAGATCGGCCAGCACCTGGCGCTCAAATTCGATCAGGTCGGGCGGCTCGGCCTGCGTCAACGCGTGCACGGCCATGTCGATGAGCGCGCTGGCCGTGTAGCGCACGGTGTCAAAGCCTTGGTTGAAGGTCTGCGCCTTCTGGAGCTTGGCGATCAGCTCGGTCGGGATGGGCTCGCCGGTCTTGCAGTGGCGCGCGTGGCGATGCAGCACCTCGGGCTCGGCCATCCAGTGCTCCATGATCTGCGAGGGCAGTTCCACAAAGTCCCGCAGCACCTGGGTGCCCGAAAGCCGCTCGTACTCGACGTCGGACAGCATGCCGTGCAGGCCGTGGCCGAACTCGTGGAAGAGCGTACGCACATCGTCGAAACCCAGCAGCGTCGGCTCGCCCGGTGCGCCTTTGGCGAAGTTATTGTTGTTGCAGATGACGGGCACGGCGTCGATGCCGTTGCGGGCCTGCCAGCGCAGCGCATTCATCCAGGCGCCGCTGCGTTTACTGGGCCGCGCGAAGTTGTCGTGCAAGAAGATGGCCACGAGCCGCTCACCGCGCCGCACCTCGTAGACGCGCACGTCGGGGTGGTATGCGGCGAGGTCTGGCCGGTGCGTGAAGCTCAGACCGTAGAGACGCTGGGCGCAATCGAACATCGCGTCGACCATGGCCTCCAGCGGGAAGTAGGGCTTGAGCTCGGCCTCGTGGAGCGCAAAGCGGGCCTGGCGCAACTTCTCGGCATAGAAGCGCCAGTCCCAGGCCTCGAGCGGGTGCTCCACGCCCAACTCGCCCATCAGTTCCACCAGTGCGAGCCGCTCGCGCTCGGCCGCTGCCTTGGCCGCCGGCCACACACGGCCCAGCAGGCCCTGCACGGCGGCCTGCGAGCCGGCCATGGTGTCGGCCAGGGCGTAGTCGGCATAGCAGCGATAGCCGTGCAGGCGGGCCTGCTCGTTGCGGCGCGTGAGGATGTCGCGCGCGACCTGGCGGTTGTCGGTGGCGCCCTCGTGCTCGCCGCGGCTGACCCAGGCCTTCCAGGCGTGCTCTCGCAGATCGCGGCGCTCGCTGAAAGACAGGAAGGGCAAGATCAGCGACCGTGAGAGCGTGATCACGTGCGAGTTGCCGAGCTGGCGGTCCAGCGCGGCTTGGCGCGCGGCGGCGCGGACGAAGTCCGGCAGGCCCGCAAGATCGGCTTCGCTCTCGAGCACAAGGCGGAACTCGGCCTCGTCGGCCAGGACGTTCTGGCCGAAGCGAGTGTGCAACTCGGCAAGCTCCTGCATGAGCTGCGCATAACGGCGCCCTTCGGCAGCACCGAGCTTCGCGCCGGCGCGCACGAAGTCGAAGTGGATACGCTCGAGCAAACGCAACTGCTCTGGCGTGAGGCCGAGGCTGTGCCGCTCGCGATGCAAGGCATCCAAGCGCGCGAACAGGGCCGCGTTCATGTAGATCGCGCTCTCGTGCGCCGCCAGTGGCGCCGCCAGCTCTCGCTGCGCGGCCTGCAGTTCCGCCGAAGTGTGCGAGGAGGTCAGCGTGCTGAAGAACAGCTCGAGCCGAGCCAGTAAGCGCCCGCTGCGGTCAAATGCAGCGACGGTGTTCTCGAAGCTCGGCGGGGCCGACTGCGCAGCGATGACGTCGATTTCTGTACGATGCTGTGCGAAGGCCTGATCGAAGGCGGGCTTGAAGTGCTCGGGCTGCGTGGTGGCGAACGGCGGCAGGCCGTGCTCGGCGGTCCAGGCTTGCAGTAGCGGGTTGTCGGCGCTCACGATGCGGCCTTTCAGAATTGGAAACGGCGCCGGCGTTTCACGCGGGCGCCGTCGGGGGCGGGGTCAGGCCTAGCTTACTTAGGAGCAGAGGCGGCAGCAGCAGCAGCAGCAGCCTTCGCGGCACGCTCCTTCTTGATCGCGGCTTCGTCGGCCTCGTCGTACTTCTTGTTGAGGCACTGGGTCTTGTAGTCGTCCTGCTTGTCGAGCTGGGCGTCGCGGCGGTCCTCCAGCGACTTGCCCCATTCATTGCTCTTGTCGACGGCGTCGGCGAAGGCATTCTTGCGCTCGTTCAGCGCCTTGTTGTCGGCGACCACGGCATCACGGCCGGCTGTAAAGGCGTTCGTGCGATCCGTCAGCTCCTTCTTCTTGGCTTCGAAGTCGGCCTTCTCCATTTTGGGAGCTGCGGCCTTGAATTCCTCGTTGGCCTTCATGATGGCGTCGTACTCGGCCTTGGTGGCGGTGACGCGGCCGTTCAGCGCCTCGGTGGCCTTTTCCAGCTCGGCCTTCTCGACTTTGAGCTTTTCATTACTGCTCTTGTAGTTGGCGAAGTCAGTCACCAGGGCCTTGCTCTCGGCCTCGTTGGCATCGCGCAGGTCCATGCATGCGCGCAGCGCGTCGCGCGACATCACCGCTTCCTTGGGCTTGGCAACGACCGGGTTGGACACCTTGTTGTTCTTGGGGTCGACCTTGGCGTTGGAGTTGGTGGTGATGTCGGCGGCATTGGCGGAGAGGAGGGCCAGTGCGGCGATGGCGATGAGGAGTCGTTTCATGCGGAAAACTCTCTTGTGGCTGGAAAAACCCGCCAATGATGCCACGTTCATAATCCGGGCTCATTTCGACGAGACCCCCATGGCGCTCAAAGCCACCATCCACAAAGCCCTGCTCAACGTTGCCGACATGGACCGCCATGTCTATGGCGAACATAACCTCACGATCGCGCGTCATCCGTCCGAAACCGATGAGCGCATGATGATCCGCATCCTGGCCTTCGCCTTGAACCTCCCGGCCGACGACCTGAACGGCCGGCTCGAATTCACCAAGGGCCTGTCGGACGTGGACGAGCCCGAGCTCTGGCAGCTCAACCTCACAGGGGAGGTCGTGCAATGGATCGAGCTGGGTCAGCCCGACGAGCGCCGCCTCATGAAGGCGCATGGCCGTTCCGAGCGCGTCAGCGTCTACAGCTATGCGTCCAGCACGCCGGTCTGGTGGGCGGGCATCGAGAGCAAGTTGACGCGAGCGCCCAAGCTCGGCGTCTGGCAGATCCCGGCCGAGCAGTCCCAGGCCCTGGCCGCCCTGAGCGAGCGCAGCATGCAACTGCAGATCACCGTGCAAGATGGCGGTCTTTTCGTGTCCAGCCCCAGCAGCACGGTGGAGATTCACCCGATCGTCCTGAAAGCGCCTCTATGAAGAAGCAACTCGGAGCACTCGCCCTTTCACTTCTCTGCCTGACCTCTATGGCCCAGACCACCGCCCCCGCCGATCCCAACCTCTGGCTCGAGGACGTGCTCGGCGAGCGGGCGCTCAACTGGGTCAAGGATCACAACGCGAAGAGCACGGCCCAGCTGCAGTCGGGCGACTACGCCGCCTTGCGCACGGAGCTGCTGGGCGTGCTCAACGCCAAGGACCGCATCCCCGGCGTGCGCCGCATGGGCGATGCCTTCTATAACCTCTGGCAGGACGAAAAGAACAAGCGGGGCCTGTGGCGCCGTACGACGCTGGCCGAGTTCGCCAAGGCCGAGCCCCAATGGGAAACCGTGCTGGATGTGGACGCCCTGGGCCAGGCCGAGGGCGAAAGCTGGGTCTTCCACGGCGCGCAATGCCTGGGGCCAGACTACCGGCTGTGCCTCGTCTCGCTGTCGCGAGGTGGTTCCGACGCCCACGTGGTTCGCGAGTTCGACACCGTCACCAAGAGCTTCGTCAAGGATGGCTTCAGCCTGCCCGAGGCCAAGAGTGAGGTCGACTGGCAGGACGCCGATCACTTGCTCGTCGGCACCGATTGGGGCGCCGACTCTCTGACCGACTCCGGCTACCCGCGCGTCATCAAGCGCTGGAAGCGCGGCACGCCCCTGGCCTCGGCGCAGACAGTCTACGAAGGCCAAAAGACTGACGTCTCGGCCTTCGCCTCGGTGGACCGCAGTCTCGGCCATGAGCGCGTGCTCGTCGGCCGCGCGCCGGACTTCTACAACACCGAGCAGTTCCTGCTCCGCAAGGACGACAGCCTGCAGAAGGTGAACTTGCCCACGGACATGCGCTTCAGCTTCTGGAACGAGCGCATCGTGCTGAATCCGCGCAGCGAGTTCAAGTTCGACGGCAAGACCTATGCCGCTGGCAGCCTGCTGATCGGCGATGCCGCGGCCGTGCTGGCCGGCAAGGCTGCCTTGCAGACCCTGTTCACTCCCAGCAGCACGCGTTCGCTGGCCGGCTACACGATCACCAAGACCCATGTGGTGATGAACATCAGCGACAACGTCGCCAGCCGCCTCGAAGAGTGGAACTTCGCCGGCAAGACGCCCACGCGCCGCGTCGTGCATGCACCCTTCCCCGGCACGCTGTCGGCGCAGAGCCTGTACGACACCGAGCTGAAGCACGATCCGCTGGGCGAGAGCTACTTCGTCCAGTACGCGGACTTCCTCACGCCCGATACGCTCTTCCACGCCCATGCCGGCACGGACAAGCGCGAAGTGCTCAAGAGCCGTCAGCCACAGTTCAACGCGGCCGGCATGAAGGCCGAGCAGTTCTTCGCCACCAGCAGAGACGGCACGAAGGTGCCCTACTTCGTCATCACGCCCAAGGGTTTCGTGGCCAACGGCCAGGCGCCCACCCTACTCTACGGCTACGGTGGCTTCGAGGTCTCCATGCAGCCCGGTTACTCAGGCGGTCGTGGCCGCGCCTGGCTTGCGCGCGGCGGCGTCTTCGTGCTGGCCAATTTGCGCGGCGGCGGCGAGTACGGCCCGTCCTGGCACTACGCCGCCGTCAAGGAGAACAAGCAAAAAGTCTTCGACGACTTCATCGCCGTCGCTGAAGACCTGATCGCCCGCAAGATCAGCAGCCCGCGCCACCTGGGCATCCAGGGAGGTTCCAACGGCGGCTTGCTCGTCGGTGCCGTCTACGTGCAGCGCCCCGATCTCTTCAATGCCGTCGATTGCCAGGTGCCCCTGCTCGACATGCGCCGCTATCACACGCTGCTGGCCGGCGCCTCGTGGATGGCCGAGTACGGCAACCCGGACAAGCCGGAGGAATGGGCCTACATCTCGAAATACAGCCCCTACCAGAACCTCAAGGCGGATGTGAAATACCCCAAGGTCTTCTTCGTCACCTCCACACGCGATGACCGCGTACATCCAGGTCACGCCCGCAAGATGGCCGCACTGATGGAGAGCCAGGGGCACGACTTCCTCTACTACGAAAACATCGAAGGCGGCCACGGCGGCGCTGCCGACAACGAGCAGCGCGCCACCATGCAGGCCTTGGAGTTCAGTTTCTTGTGGCAGCAGTTGCGCTGAACATCCGTCATCTCGAAGGTCCGCACGGCGGTCGCTTCAAGGCGCAGCTCGACGCTGGCATCGTCGAGCTCGACTACGCACGCAGTGCAACAGCTCTCGACTTCCACCACACGGGCACTTCGCCCGCGCTGCAAGGCCAGGGGCTGGCCGCACGGATCGTCGAGCACGGCATGGGCTGGGCTGCCGCGCAGGGCCTGCCGGTCGTTCCCAGCTGCACCTACGTCGCGGCCTGGCTGCGCCGCAATCCGCGCTGGCAACGCCTGCTGATCGCGGCCGAGCCGCAGGCGGTGCTGAACTTCTGGTTCGGCGTGCTCGGCAGCCCCGAAGACGGCCAGATTCGCAAGCGCTGGTTCATCAAGGACGCAGCCTTCGACGCCGAGATCCGCGACCGCTTCGGTGCGCTGCTCGATCAGGCCCAGGCAGGTGCGCTGCGCAGCTGGCACGACCGCGGCTGGGCCCAGCTCGCACTCATCGTGCTGCTCGACCAGTTCGGCCGCAATATCCATCGCGGCCACGCGCGCTCCTTCGCCGGCGATGCGCTCGCTCTCGCGGCCAGTCTGGAGATGCTGGACGCCGGCATCGAGCTCGAGCCGCTCGCGCAGTGGTTCCTGCTCATGCCGCTCGAACATGCCGAAGACCTCGCCATGCAGGACCGCAGCGTCGCCGAGTTCACGCGGCTGGCGGCCCGCGACGCCCGCCTGGCCGACGCCAACGCCTACGCGCACAAGCACCGCGAGGTCATCGTCCGCTTCGGGCGCTACCCGCATCGCAACGCCATCCTGGGCCGAGCCTCCACGCCTGACGAAGCGTCCTATCTCGCCCAGCCCGGCGCGGGCTTTTAGAATCGCGGGTTGCTTCCCTCGTTTGCAGCCCGCCCCATGTCCACCATCCTCAAGTCCATTCCCTCCGGCCAGAAGGTCGGCATCGCCTTCTCGGGCGGCCTCGACACCAGCGCTGCCCTGCACTGGATGAAGCTCAAGGGTGCTCAGCCCTATGCCTACACGGCCAACCTGGGCCAGCCCGACGAGCCCGACTACGACGCCATCCCGCGCAAGGCCATGGAATACGGCGCCGAGAAGGCCGTGCTGGTGGACTGCCGGGCGCAGCTCGCGCACGAAGGCATCGCTGCGCTTCAGGCTGGTGCCTTTCACATCAGCACCGGCGGCGTGACCTACTTCAACACCACGCCCCTGGGCCGCGCCGTGACGGGCACCATGCTCGTGGCCGCCATGCAGGCCGACGATGTCCACATCTGGGGCGATGGCTCCACCTTCAAAGGCAATGACATCGAGCGCTTCTACCGCTACGGCCTGCTGACCAACCCGGCCCTGCGCATCTACAAGCCCTGGCTGGATCAGGCCTTCATCGACGAGCTCGGCGGCCGCGCCGAAATGAGCGCCTTCCTGAACAAGGCGGGCTTCGGCTACAAGATGAGCGCCGAGAAGGCCTACAGCACCGACTCCAACATGCTCGGCGCCACACACGAGGCCAAGGACCTCGAGCAACTGAACACCGGCATCAAGATCGTCAATCCGATCATGGGCGTGGCCTTCTGGCGCGAGGATGTGGCGGTCAAGGCCGAGACGGTGACGGTGCGCTTCGAAGAGGGCGTGCCCGTGGCCCTGAACGGCATCGAGTTCCGCGACCCGGTGGCCCTGATGCTGGAAGCAAATGCCATCGGAGGCCGCCACGGCCTGGGCATGAGCGACCAGATCGAGAACCGCATCATCGAGGCCAAGAGTCGCGGCATCTACGAAGCTCCCGGCATGGCCTTGCTGCACATCGCCTACGAGCGCCTGGTCACGGGAATCCACAACGAGGACACGATCGAGCAGTACCGCATCAACGGCCTCAAGCTCGGTCGACTGCTCTACCAGGGCCGCTGGTTCGACCCCCAGGCCATCATGTTGCGCGAGTCCGCTCAGCGCTGGATCGCCCGCGCGGTCACCGGCGAAGTGGCGCTCGAACTGCGCCGCGGCAACGACTACTCGCTGCTCGACACCAAGAGCCCCAACCTCACCTACTCGCCGGAGCGCCTGTCCATGGAGAAGGTCGAGGACGCGCCCTTCAGCCCGGCCGACCGCATCGGCCAGCTGACCATGCGCAACCTCGACATCAAGGACACGCGCGCCAAGCTGGGCATCTACACGGAGGCGGGCCTGCTGGCTGCGGGTGAGGCGAGCAGCCTGCCGCAGCTGAAGTAAGGCATCGGCTGCCTCAAGGCCCGCGCCGTCCAGCGCGGGCTTTTTTTCATTTCAGCGCGGGTTGACCTGTTGTGCGGCTTGCGGCGCCTTGGCCTTTTGCAGGTACATCTGGTACTGAGGGATCGCGACAGCGGCAAGAATGCCGACGATGACGATCATGAAGATGGGGAAGATGCAGGCCAAGATCTTCACGCCCGTTGTGTTGGGCGGTGGCGGCGGGCCGTACTGGTTGTCTCCCATATTGCCCGGCCAGAAAATCCAGATCAGGCTGATGATGGGGATGATCATGGTGAGCGTCCACCATCCGCTGATGCCGATGTCGTGACATCGCTTGATGCCTGTTATGGCGCTGAACCAGACGAATGCCCCCCAGCACGCGATCGTGGCAAACGGCATCAAGATCGGCGCAACAAAAGCTATGACCGTCGCCAGCACCGAGAAGGCGATGTTGAACACCAAGCCTGCAGCCATGGAATAAGCCAAATACCGCAGGCGCCCGATCCGCCCCCGGTGTGTGAAGACGTTCAATTCACCCGTCTTGCCAGACTGCGACACATCGGCCACCTCTGCCGTCGGCGCCGCGTATTGATTCATCGTCGGTTCTATCATGGTCTCTCCTTGGCTGAACATCAAAGCAATCCGGCCCGCTTGACCTGGTGGTAGCGGTTGACCAGCGTGGCCGCGAGCGCGTGGGGCTCCACATCAACAGACAGCTTGTCGTGGTCGACCACACGGGCGAAGGCGTCGTGGCGGGCTTGGCTCAGCAGATGGGCGCTGGCCACGGCGACGGCGTCGTCGGCACGATCGATGGGCTGCGCGGCGATGCGCCCCAGGGCCGTCTCGCGCAGACTTGCGAGCAGCACAAGATGACGGCGGCGCAGCAGGCGCAGGGCGGGCTGCAGCTCAGGCGCATCTTCGTCACGGAAGTTGGTCAGGATGATGACCAGCGAGCGGCGGCGCAGGCGGCGCGAGAGCTCCTCGGCCGCGGCCAAGTAGTCGGAATGCTGGCCACCTGGCTGCAAGTCGTGCATCTTGTTCATCAAGAGGTTCAGCGAGCCCAGGCCCTTGCGCGGTGCGCTGTCGCGGCGCGCGCCGGCCTCGCAGCCGAAGGTCATCGCGCCGACCTCATCGCCTTCCGACAGGGCCACGTAGGCCAGCAGCATCATGGCGTCGAGCGCGTCGTCGAAGTGACTCGTCTCGCCGGCCTCGCCGCTCTGCTCGTCCGCGCGCATGCGCCGACCGCAGTCGAGCAGGAACATCACACACTGATTGCGTTCGTCCTGGTACTCGCGCACGATGGGCTTGCGGTGGCGCAGCGAGGCCTTGACGTCAATGTGGCGTAGCGGCTCGCCGCGCACGTACTCGGCGAGCTGGCGGAAATCCGTGCCCTGGCCGCGCTGGGTGAAGCTCTTGATGCCGATCTGGGCCAGGCGTCGGTCGCCAGAAAGCCAGGCGTAGCGAGCGAGTGCCGCGAAGTTCGGATACACCCGCAGGCTGCGCGGCTCGCCCAGGCTCACGCGCAGCTCGAAGAACCCCGCGCGGCTGCGCAGCAGCAGCTGCGTGCGGCCCAGCACCGCCACACCGCGCTGGCGTGCGGTGGCCCGAAAACGCAGGCTCGATCGGCTCAGTGCGGCCAGCGTCAGCGTACAGGGCAGTCCCTCGAAATCGAAGATCGGATCCAGCTCGTCGAAGACCTGCAAGCGCCAGGCCAGCCGCCCCGGGTTGACGAGATCGAGCTTAAGCTCGGTGGGCACGCCGATGGCGAATGCCGCGGGCAGGCGTCGCTCCACGCCGACACCCGCACGCCGCCACAGCCGCAGGCTGCGCCAGAGATCGAAGGCGGCGACGAGCAGCCCGGCCGCGAGCAGGCCCGTACCCGCCAGCAGCACCAAGGGCCGCGGCACACCGGCCGCCAGCGCCACGGCGCAGGCCAAGGCCAGCCCCGCCAGCGCGGCCACGCTGGCCCGGGTGGGCATGAAGGCCTTGCGCGGTGCGTTCAAAGCCGGGGCGCCTCGACGCTTTCCAGGGCCGCCTGAAGCAACTCGTCGACCGCGCGCCCCTCGAGCTGTGCATCGGGAGCGATGGTCACGCGGTGGCGCAGCACGGCCAAGGCATGGCCAGCCACGTCGTCGGGCGTGATGTAGTCGCGGCCGTTGAGGAGGGCTGTGGCCCGCGCCGTGCGGATCAAGGCCACGCTGGCGCGTGGACCGGCGCCCAGCTCCAGGCCCGGCCAGTTGCGCGTGGCGCGGGCCACACTGACGGCGTAGTCGATCACGCGCTCATCCGAATGCACGAGACCGGCCAGGCGCTGCAGCTCCTGCACCTGCACGTCGTCGAGCACGGGCTGCACCGCGTCAAGCGGCAGTTGGTGGCCGGCGCGCCCGGCCGTGACTCGCTGAACCACGGCCGTCTCCTCGGCATGCGAGGGGTAGCCGATGCGGATCTCGATCAGGAAGCGGTCGAGCTGGGCTTCGGGCAGCGGATAGGTGCCTTCGGTGTCCACGGGGTTCTGCGTAGCCATGACAAGAAAGGGCTTGGGCAACGGCAGCGTCTCGCCTTCGAGCGTGGCCTGAAATTCCTGCATCACCTCGAGCAGGGCGCTCTGGGTCTTGGCCGGCGCGCGGTTGATTTCGTCGGCCAACAGCAGATTGGTGAACACCGGACCCTTGCGCACGCGCAGGCGGCCAATGCCGGATGCGGCGCCGCCCGCGTCGTCGAGCACGCTGTGGCCGATCACGTCGGCCGGCATCAGGTCGGGCGTGAACTGCACGCGCGCGTAGTGCAGGCTCAAGGCCTGTGCCAGCGCACGTGCGAGCAAAGTCTTGCCCAGGCCCGGCACGCCCTCGATGAGCACGTGGCCGGAGGCGACCAGGGCAACGAGCATCTGCTCCACCGCCTGCGACTGGCCGACCATGGCCTTGCCGACTTCCTGGCGCAGCGTATGCAGCCATTGCGTGGCGAGCTTGAGTTCCTCGGGCTTGATCATGGTGTGCGTCTTTCTTCGGGGGGTCTTTGTAGGAGGCGCCGCGCGGTTTCGAGCTGCTGCAACACCGCGGGCAGTTCGGCGCGCGAGCATTGGCGCGCCTGCAGGGAGTCGGCAATGGACTCGGCAGGCAAGGCCGTGAGCTTGGCAATCGCCCGGCCACGCTCGCTCAGCGGCAGACGCCGGTAGCCCGGGATATGCCGCGCCGCCGCTTCGTCGAGCGCACGCTGCTGTGCCAGCAGCAAGGCCTCGCGGCCCTCGCGATGCAGGTAAGCGCCCAGGCCGCGCACCTGCTCCGCGATGGAGCGGCGCAGGCCCGCAGGCGCCGCCATGCGCGGGCCGAAACGCAGGGCGCCGCGCCACAAGCCCGCTGCCAGCGCCAGCAAGCCGGCCACGATGACGATCCAGCCCTGCGCCCACAGCCAGGGGATCAAGGCCTCGCGCTTCTCGTTGAGGTAGATCCAAAGCGTGGCACCGGGCTCGGCCTGCATGGCCGCGGCCAGCAAAGAGCCGTTGTCGCAGCGCAGGACCGACGCATTGCGAAAGGCCGTCTCGTCCATGTTGAGCACGGTGACGCTGCCCTTGCCCAGTGGCACGCGCAGCGCATCGTTGCCGGCGGGGCGATGAAGCGTCCAGGCCGCCTGCGCAGGCAGCTTGGGCAGCAGGCGGAAACGCAAGGACGCGAGATTGCAGGCATCGAAGCTGCTGACCACCCCCCAGACCGGCACGGACGAGCGCAGCTCGATGCCCTCGTGCTTTTCGTGCCTTTCGTGCTTTGGGCGATCCTCGTCTTCGTCTTCGTCATCGCCAGCTGCAGATGCAGCCGATGCAGCCGAAGCAGCCGGGGGCGGAACCGCCGAAGCTGCGCGCCCCGGTATCTCCACCCCATACACCGGCACCCAGGTCTCGAGCCGCGTGTCGTCCCATTCGGCGCCCCTCAGCAGCACGAGATGGCCGCCGCGCAGCACCCACTGATGGATCGCGTCGGCGCGACCGGGCACAAGATCCCAGTCGTTGGACAGCAGGACCAGGCGCGCGTCCTCGGGCGGCATGGTGGCCAGCGCCTCGTGACGCTCGACCTTCATGCCCAGTTTGCGCAGCAGCTGCTCAAAGGCGTAGACCGGGTTGTCGCGAGCCTCGCCGCGCGCGGGGCGGGCTACGATCTCTTCCACCCACTCGGTGCTCGTGCTGATCCACCAAACGGCTGCCGCAAAGCCGAGTGCGCTTAGCAGCCAGATCAGGCGCTCGCGCGTCATGTGCTCCCCCGGGGTGCGAGCCTGGTGCCAAGCCGCGCGTCGAACTCGGCGCACAAGCGTTCGAGTTCCTCTGCGAGGGGCTGGCGCCGGGCATAGGCCACCATTTGCCAGCTCGCCACGAGGTGCTGCAAGAAGACCAGCGAGTCCGGCGCCAGGCGCTGGGCAGCAAGGGCCAGGCATTCGTTTTCGGTACTCGCGCCGCGGATGGGTACGCCGTGGCCATGCACAAGACGCGACAGCGCACCGCGGTACAGCAGCGAAAGCGCTGCACGCAACTCACCGCGACCCAGAAGCTCGCGCGCTGCGGCACCGATGTCGGGCGGCAGGCTTTGGGGCCGGATGTCGAGCGAGCCCACATGGGTGGGCGGTGCCGCAGCAGCATGGGTGACCCGCTCATAGCCCTTCAGCCAATCTCGCAGGCGCAGCAATATCCAGATGAGGATCGCCGCGCCGACGATCCAGATGCCCACGCGCAGCCCGGCCGAAAGACTTCCCATGAGATCCAGCCACCAGCGGATGTCGGTGTCCTCTGCCTTGCCTTCCTTCCTGACGTCCTTGAAGCGCAAGCGCTTGCTCTTCTCGGTGCCTGGCAGCAGCGGGTCCTCGCGCACAGCCTTCAGCGCGGCGTGCACGGCGCTGGCGCTCAGCGCCGGCGATGAGGCAGCCTCGGGAGATTGGGGCTGCGCCTGCGCCACAGCGCAGGCCACCCAGGCGCAGCACAGCAGCTCACGCAAACGCACGGCGGAACTCCTGCTCGATATCCCAGGCCTCAAGCACAACCCGCCGGTTCAGGTACATGGCAAAGCCGGCCGCCACATAGAAGGGCTCGAGGAAGAGGACGACGGCGAAGTAGGCCCCGGCATTGAGCAGGTCCACGCCCAGCGGGCTGGCGCCGCCCTGGCCCGAATGCCAGAACCATTGCCACACTGAATCGCGTTGATTCTCCGGCGCCAGCCACCACAGCAGGGCGAGCAGGCCGTAGACCAGCACGCCTTCCGCATGCGCGAAGGCGACTTGCAACGCGGTGGCAGCGCCGTGGGTGTCGTTCAGGATCAGCTTGGCGCGTTTGCGCCGCGCGCTGCCGCGCTGGCCTTCGAGCTGTTCGATGGGCTGGGTGTAGGCGCGCCAGGGAGAGAAGCGGCGCCACAGCAGGGTGCGCAGGATTTGCCCGCCGAAGACGGCGCGGCGGGCGTGCCAGAGATCGCTGAACCGCGTCGCCTCGCCGAAGACGGCGCGCGACAGCACGAAGAGCAGGGTGCGATCGAGCCAGGGCTTGAGCCAGAACACAATGAAGATCGGCAGCGCGCCGCTGCTGTCCACTGTGCACAGTGCAAGCACGGCCACGGCGAGCAGCACGGGGGTGTAGCAGCGCCAGATCGAGCGTGCATGGCCACGCACCAGGGCCAGGCCCAGGTCGCAGGCCTCGGCCTGGCTGCGCGGGCGCAGCGCCACCGCCAGGCCTTCAACGCGCATGATCGTCTCCCATCCGAACCGCGCGCCCCATCAGGCACAGCCAGGCCAGCACCAGCGACCAGCACACAGCCGCCACCGTGTACTTGACCGAGGGGGCAATCCACGCTGCCGAAGACCAGAAGGCCTCGAAAGCAGCCGCCACCAGCAACAGGAAGAAGGCCGCGTAGACCAGCGGCATGGCAGCGCGCGCCGCGCTGCGCAGGGCTTCGAGCCGGGTCAGGCGGCCCGGCAAGAGCCAGCCCAACCCGAGACGCAGGCCCGCCGCCCCCGACAGCACGATGGCCGTGAGCTCGAAGGCCGAATGCGTGACCACGAAAGGCCAGAAGTTGTGACCCAGGCCCATGCGGCTCAGGTGGCCCGCGACCGCACCGATGCTCAACCCGTTATAGACCAGCACGATCGCGCTGCCCACGCCCCCCAGCACACCGGCGCCGAAGGCGCGAAAGCCGATACCGACGTTGTTGAAGATATAGAAGCCAAACATCTGCCAGTCGCCGCCCGCCTCACGCAGTCGGCCCATGGCTTTGCGGCCGTCGCCGTACATGCTTTCGTAGGCGCGCAGCTGATGCGCGTCCATCAGACGCAGCGCGAAGTCGGGTCCCAGCCAGGCCAGCACGAAGGCCAGCGCCAGGGGCAGCGCGAAGAGCAAAAGCGACAGCAGCACATAGCGCCCTTGCGCGCGCACGCCGCGGGGCAGATCCAGACGTAGCAACCGCGCGAGCTGGCCGATGCCGTAATCCTGGCGTCGGTAGATGACCTGGTGCGCGTCCTGGGCCAGCGCTTCGAGCCGCGCGGTCAGGTGGATCGGGTAGGCACGCGATTGCGCCAGGGCGAGGTGCTCGCAGACGCGCCGGTAGCGGGTGGCCAGCAAGGCGCCGTCCACCTTGCGGCCGAGTTGGACCTCTGAGAGCATCTCGGCGAAGGCGGTCCACATGGGCGCGTATTCGGCCTCGAAGCGGACCGGGCTCATCTCTTGTTCCCCATCAGCCACTGGGCCACGCCCAGCAGGCGCTCTGCCGGCGTGGCGTTAAGTTCACTGGGCTTGGGAGCGGGGAGCACCGTAGCGGCCAGTCGTGCCAGCTCCTCGAAGCGCGCCGGCGTGAGGCGCCGTGAACGGCCGGCCCAGGAGCGGATAGCCGCCTGCTCGGGCAGCGTGAGCGCACGGGCAGGCGCCAGCGCCGGCGCGGGCGGCAATGCATCGTGCAGCAGCACGGGTTTGGCGTAGACAACCAGGGTGCCCGCGGCCAGATCGCCCAGGCGCTTGCATTCGCCGTTGAGCAGCATGGACACGATGCCGAAGGCGTAGGCGAAGGGCAGGAAATCGGCCACGCGAAGCAGGTTGCGCGTGAACGAGGCCGCAGGTGTGACGGGCAGGCCGGTGTCCATCACCACGCGCAGCCCCACGGCCCGCTTGCCCGGCGTGGCGCCCGAGAGGCCCAGCTCGAAGCCGATGGGGTACAGCCACTCGATGCCGAAGATCGCGATGAAAGCGAGGCCTCCGCCCATCTTTCCCATCATGCCGGCCACCATGAGTACGGCGAAGTCGATGCAGACGCGGATCAGCAAGTCGAGCAGAAAGGCCATGGTCCGCGACACCAGGCCCGCCGGCTGCAGCGAGAGGACGATGCCCTCGGGCGTCTCGGTCAGCGCCAGCGTGTCGATGCGCTCGACGGGGGCTCGAGGTGTAGCGCTCAGAGCTTGATCACCTTGGTGTCGGCGATCGAGTCATGCAGGCATTTGCGCGATTCGCGAAAGATCAGCAAGGCGTCGATCAGGCCATAGATCGAGCCCACGACTGTGCTCACAGTGAGTAAATAGCCGATGCCGTAGCGCAGCCCCAGCAGCCGCCAGGGCTCGGCACGGCTGCCGTCGGAGCGGATGATCCTGAGCTTGAGCAGCGCCTTGCCGATGGTTTGGCCACGCGTCACCAACAGCCAGCCGTGCAGGACCAGGAAGATGAGGGCCGAAGCGACGAAGCTCCACGGATGGAGATCGAAGGGACGGGTGTTTTCCGCGCCAACAAAGGCCATATAGGCCGGGATCCGGGTCAGCGCCCAGCCCATGGCCATGGCAATCAGCACGTCGATGAGGACCGCCCCGAAGCGCTGGCCACGCGAGGCGAGTACCTCGCCGTCCACCGCCACGTCTTCGACATGCGCATTTGGCGGCGCGAAACGCTGATCGACGGATTCAGTCATCCGAAGGCTCCCTGAAAATTTGAGGCGATTCTGGGAGCCTCGCAGGGCAGCGTCGATTGGTGACTTCACCATAGGTGAATCATCACCTTGCGTCGCATCAAACCACCACGGGCTCCGGTTCGAGCCGGATGCCGAATCGCCCGTAGACGCTTTCTTGGATCGCGCGCGCCAGCGTCACCACCTCAGCCCCGCGCGCCTCACCGCGGTTGACGAGCACCAGGGCCTGCTTCTCGTAGACGGCGGCACCGCCCACGGCCTTGCCCTTCCAGCCGCAGGCGTCAATCATCCAGCCGGCGGCGAGCTTCACGGTGCCGTCTGGCATAGGGTAGTGCACGATGTTCGGGTCGCGGCCGATGATGTCGCGGCACTGCTCCTCGGTGACAACCGGGTTCTTGAAGAAGCTGCCCGCATTGCCAATCTGGGCCGGGTCGGGCAGCTTGGCGCGGCGGATCGCGCAGACCCAGTCAAAGATCTGGCGCGAGCCCGGCGCGGTGATGCCGGTCTCCTGCATCTTGCGCTCAAGATCCAGGTAGCCGAGCACGGGGATCCAGGGCCTCGGCAGGCGAAAGCGAACGCGCGTGATCACGGTCTTGTCGGCCAGTCCGCCGAAGTCGCGGTGCTTGAAGACGCTGTCGCGGTAGCCAAACTTGCACACCGAGGCCGGCAGAAGCACCGGGCGGCCGGTCACGAGGTCCATGACCTCCACGCTGTCGAGCCGGTCCTTGAGCTCGATGCCGTAGGCGCCGATGTTCTGCACCGGCGCCGCACCCACGGTGCCCGGGATCAGGGCCAGGTTCTCCAGGCCCGCATAGCCCCCCTCCACCGTCCACTGCACGAAATCATGCCAGACCACGCCGGCGCCGACCTCAACGATGTAGGCGTCCTCGCGCTCCTCGAGCAGGCGCATGCCGGGGATCTCCATCTTGAGCACCACGGCTTCCACGTCCTTGGTCAGCACGAGGTTGCTGCCGCCGCCAAGCACGAACTTGGGCGCACGGCCGAGCTCGGGGTGATCGACGACGCGGCGCACATCGAGCGGCTCGCGGATGCGCACCAGGCGGCGCGCCACGGCCGGCAGGCCGAAGGTGTTGTAGGGCTTGAGATTGACGTCTCGCTCGATGGAGACGCCAGAAGTTTGGGGCACGGAATCCTGCATGCGAGAATTTTGACCTATTCAAGGAAAGACCCCGCCATGCCCAGCTTCGACACCGTCCTCGAACCCGACATGGTCCGCATCAAGAATGGTGTGGACAACAGCATCAAGGAGATTGGCACCCGTTTCGACTTCAAAGGCACGGGCGCCAAGCTCGAGCTCAAGGAGAAGGACAAGACGATCGAGGCGACCGGCGACAGCGAGTTCCAGCTCGAGCAGATCGAGGCCGTGTTCTACGCCAAGCTGAGCAAGCAGGAGGTGGACATCAGCTTCCTCGACAAAGCGGAGAAGATCGAGAAGCTCGGCGGCGACAAGGTGCGCCGCGCCTACAAGATCAAGGCCGGCATCGACGCCGAGCTCGCCAAGAAGATCGTCGGTGCCATCAAGAACAGCAAGCTCAAGGTCCAGGGTTCCATCCAGGGCGACACCGTGCGCGTGACCGGCAAGAACCGCGACGACCTGCAGCAGGCCATCGCCATGCTCAAGAAAGACGTGGCCGGCACGCCGCTGAGTTTCAACAACTTCCGCGACTGAGCTTGACCCCATGTTGCGCGGCCTGGCACTGGCCATCCCCATGCTCTTCTGGGCGCCGGCCCAGGCGGATCTCGCCTTCAACGGCAGGCTCGGCACTGAGGCCGCGCTCCTGATGATCGACGGCCAGCCGCGCACGGTGCGGCTCGGCCAGACCGTCCAGGGCATACGTCTCGTGTCCTTGGAAGGCGAAAGCGCCGTGGTCGAGGTGGACGGCGCACGACGCACGCTGCTGCTCGGCGCCGCGCCGGCAAGCGTGAACGGCACGGGCGCCCCAAAGGGCCGGCAGATCGTGTTGAGCTCCGGACTTGGCGGCCACTTCACCACGAGCGGCGCCATCAACGGCCGGGCAACCCAGTTCATGGTGGACACCGGTGCCACGGCCGTCGCCATCAGCCAGCAGGAGGCCGAGAATCTCGGCCTCAAGTACCGGGAAGGACGCAGCCTGAGCGTGCAGACCGCCAACGGCCCTGCGCCCGGCTACCTGATCACGCTCGCGGTGGTGCGAATTGGAGACGTCGAGGTGCGCAACGTCGAAGCCGTCGTCGTTCCGAGCCAAATGAGTCACGTGCTGCTGGGGAACAGCTTTCTGTCGCGGTTTCAGATGCACAGAGATAACGACATACTTACACTGGATCTGCGCTACTGACGGCGCGGCTGCTCTGCTGTTCGAAAAGCGCCGCCTCGGGCGGCGTTTTTGGGTCCCCACACAATGAAGACACGAACCCGATCCGCCCTGCTCACCCTCACGCTCGCACTTTGCGTCGGCTTGGCCCATGGACAGAACGACGGCAAGGTGGCGCGCTACTACGAGGACGCGCTCAAGCGCTACGAGCGAAAGGACTACGCCGGCGCCACCGCGCAACTCAAGAAGGCGTTGCAGGTCGACAAGAACCAGCTCGCGGTCCACCTGCTGCTCGGCAAGACGCTGCTGGCCAGTGCCGACGTGGCCAATGCCGAGGTCGAATTCAACGAGGCGCTGCGGCTGGGCGTGAACCGCAGCGAGGTGGTGGTGCCTCTGGCGCAGACCCTGCTGGGGCAGGGCAAGTCATCCCAGGTCTACCAGGACAACCGGCTGCGCCCGGACGGGCTACCCAAGCCCGTGCTTGCCGAACTCCTGCTGCTGCGCTCGGCGGCCTATGCCGATGTCGGCGACAAACGCGCCGCCATGGATGCGCTGACGAACGCGCGCAGCGTCAACCCGGCGGACCCGGCAAGCTGGCTGGCCGAGGTGCCGCTGCGCCTGCGCGCCGGGCAACTGCGCGAAGCCACCGCCGCCGCCGAGCAAGCGCTAAGGCTCGCGCCTGGCAGCGCCGAAGCGCATTACCAGAAGGGCTCTGTCCTGCACGTGCAGGGCCAGTTGCAGGCCGCCATGGCCGAGTATGCCGAGGCACTCAAGATCGATGCCGGCCACATCGACAGCCTGCGCGCTCGCGCCGGCATCCTGATCGATCTGGGGCGCTATACCGAGGCAAGCGCGGACGTGGCCAATCTGCAGTCCCTCGTGGACGTGGACCCGCGGGTCAGCTACCTCTCGGCCATGCTGCTTGATCACGCGGGCGATGCTGCCGGTGCCCGGGACGCGCTGAAGGACGTGACCGAATTCCTCGACGCCGTGCCGATCGACTATCTGCGCTACCGGATCCAGACCCTCATGCTCAACGGCATGGCGCATTTCGCGCTTGGCGAGTACGAAAAGGCCAAACCCTACCTGGACATGGCCTACCGCCAGCAACCCGGCAGCGCGCTGGCCAAGGTCGTGGCACAAATCGCCATCGCAGAGCCCAATCCAACCCGCGCGGTCGAGGTGCTCGATGACTACCTCAAGGCCCGACCCAACGATGCCCAGGCCCTGCTGATGCTGGCCTCGGTCCACATGAGCCAGGGCCGCTACTCCAAGGCATCGAGCCTGATGGAAGCCGCCCTTCGAGCCAACGACGCCCCGGAATTCCACACGACGCTGGGCCTGTCGCTGATGCGTTCGGGCCAGGGAAGCATGGCCCTGCCGGAGCTCGAGAAAGCCTTCAGGGCGGACCCAGCCAAGCAGACCGCGGCCGGCCTGGCCATGGCGGATATCTACTTGCGCACAGGCAATCTCGCCAAGGCCCGCGACACCGTGGCGATGCTTATCAAGTCGGCGCCCGATAACCCAATGATGTACGTCGTCCAGGGTCGCACACGCACGCGTTCGGGCGACCTTTCCGGTGCGCGGCAAAGCTTCGAGAAAGCCTTGAAGTTGTCCGGCGACCTTCAGACCGCGTCGCTGGGTCTGGCGCACGTGGACATCCTGGACAAGAAGTTCGACGCCGCCGAATCACGCTTGCGCGGCCTGCTACGCAGCAACGACCGCGACGTGGACGCCCTCTTCGAGATGGCCACGCTCGAGGAGCAGCGAGGACGCGACGATCAGGTGCTCAAATGGCTGGAAGCCAGCGTGGACGCCAGCACACCGCGGCAAACCCAGCCCAACCAAGCCCTCATAGCCTGGCACCTGCGCAAGAACTCGCCCAAGAAGGCACTCGAAGCGGCCAAGATGCTGGTGGCAAAGGCTCCCGATGACCTGGAGGCGCTGCGTTCGTACGCGCGGGCCAAGGCCGCCAACGGCGATCTGGCCGGAGCCCGCGCGACCCTCGGCGACGCGGTGCGCCATGCCGGCTTCGAGGCGCCTGCGCTCGTGAGCCTTGCCCAGGAAGAACTGGACGCCGGCGATCTCAATGGCGCCGCCTACGCGGCTGACAAGGCCCTGTCCGCCGCGCCGGACTTCTTGCCGGCCCAGGTCCTCATGGCCGGCATCGAGCTCAGACAAGGCTTTGTCGACAAATCGGAACGCCGGGCATTGGCAATCGTCCAGACCAATCCCAGGCTGCCTGTCGGGTTCGAACTGCTGGCCGATATCGCCAACCAGCGTGGCCGCGCGAGCCAGGTCGTCGACCAGCTCCGCCAGGCTCACGCCATCGAGAATTCGACCCGCACCCTGCTCAAGCTTTTCAAGGCCGAGGAGGCCGTCGACACCAAGACCGCCCGCGATCTGCTGGAAAACTGGATCAAGACACACCCGCGTGATCTCGACGCGGTCATGGCCCTGGGCGATGCCCAGGCCCGAGCTGGCAACCTGGCCCAGGCGCGCCGCCAGTACGAGGCAGCGATCAAGCTCCAGCCCGTGGACGTCGCCGCCCTCAACAATCTGGCCAATGTGTTGCTGCTGCAGAATGACCCCGCCGCCAGCAGCGTGGCCGAGAAGGCGCTGAGCCTGCGTCCCAACGAACCTGTCGTGCTGGACACCGCTGGCTGGGCAGCTTTCAGTGCCGGCAATCGGGATCGCGCCCTGCAACTGCTGCGCGATGCCCGGCTGCGCGCGCCAGGCAACCCGGAGATCCGGTACCACCTCGGCGCCGTGCTGGCCAAGACGGATCGCAAGAAGGAAGCCCGAGATGAGCTTGGAGCGGCGCTGTCCAGTCTCGGGCCCGGTCAGAGCTTCCAGGGGGAAAAAGAGGCCAGAGCCCTCTACGACTCCCTCAAATGAGTGGAAGTCATGCGTTACTTCGGCGTCGGCAGTTTTTACAATCGCGTCATACGGGAAGTCGCGACAGATCCAGTCAAGGCCTAAGCTATTGATTTGCGGAGAGTTACGAAAACTGGCACCGAAATTGCGTGGTAATCGGCAGGGCCTTCAAGGCCGCAAGCATTCGAGGGACACCCCATGAAAACGATTCTTTCCCGGTATGTGAGTTCGACGGCACTGCTCGGCTGCTTGCTGTTTGCCGGTGGCGCGCAGGCGAGCGCCACGTGGAACTTCAGCAGTTCCGGGGGAACCCTGGGCCCTCAGTCGCAGGGTGGCGTGAACTTGAGCCTGGGTGGCTACTACGCCTATGACGCCAATTACAACGGCACTAGCCAGACGTACAGCACTGGATTCGCGACCGGAAACTCCGGAACCAACAACGGTAATTGGTCCAGCGCTGCATTGCAGAACTATCCGGGCGGCATCGGTATGGCCACGGGGTACGACCAGATCGGTGTTGCCCCTGGTCATGCGATGGACAACGCCGGTACGACGGAATCCGTGCTGCTGAGCTTCAACTCCGCGCAAATCCTCAATACGATCACGATCGGCTGGGTTCAAAATTCCGCCGACGTTGCGCTGTGGCGCTACAACGGCTCAAGCGCACCGACTCTGGCCGGAACGGCGGCTTCCACGATGACCGGATGGTCGTTGGTGGGCTACTACAACCTGAACACTGGCGGGCTGCCCGCCTCGACGGGCGTCAATGCGGGCAACACGGCTTCGAGCTGGTGGCTGATCTCGGCCTACAACAGCGGCTTCGCCCCGGCCTCGGTGACCTCCGGCCCCGGCCAGAACACCTTCGGCGGCGCGGTGACTCAGACAACGGCCTCCTATTTCAAGATCTACTCGGTGGCGACCACGACGCCGACCAAGACGGTGCCGGAGCCCGGCTCTCTTGCCTTGGCTGGCCTGGCGCTGGGGGGGCTGTATCTTTCACGCCGCAAGGTCAGCAAACGCTAAAACCTACGCACGGTAGATGAGAAAGGCGGCCACGAGGGCCGCCTTTGCATTGGGCTGTCCAACACGCGACATCGGTTTGCGAACGATCGTGCTAGAAACGCTCCTACCCCGAGGAGACAAGCATGGATCTGAATTTCACGGCTGAGGAGCAGGCCTTCCGGCTGGAGGTGCGCGCGTGGATCGCCACCCATTTGCCGCCGGAGACAGCACACAAGGTCCGCAACGGCCTGCACCTGACGCGCGAGGACCAGCAGGGCTGGGCCCGCATTCTGGGCCGCAAGGGCTGGCATGGCTGGGCCTGGCCCAAGGCCTTCGGCGGGCCGGGCTGGACCGCCATCCAGCAGCACCTGTTCGAGGAGGAATGCGCGGCGGCCGGCGCGCCGCGCATCGTGCCCTTTGGGCCGGTGATGGTGGCGCCGGTCATCATGGCCTTCGGCACACCCGAGCAGCAGGCGCGCTTCCTGCCGGGCATCATGAGCGGCGAAGTCTGGTGGAGCCAGGGCTATAGCGAGCCGGGCTCGGGCTCGGACCTGGCCTCGGTCAAGACCCGGGCCGAACGCCAGGGCGGCCGCTACGTGGTCAACGGCCAGAAGACCTGGACGACCCTCGGCCAGTACGGCGACTGGATCTTCTGCCTTGTGCGTACCGACACCAGCGTGAAGCCCCAGGCCGGCATCTCCTTTCTGCTGATCGACATGAAGTCGCCGGGCGTGACCGTGCGCCCAATCGTCATGCTCGATGGCGAGCCCGAGGTCAATGAGGTCTTCTTCGACAATGTGCAAGTGCCCGCCGAGAACCTCATCGGCGAGGAGAACAAGGGCTGGACCTACGCCAAATACCTCCTCGCCCATGAGCGCACCAACATCGCCGATGTGGCCCGGGCCAAGCGAGAGCTCGAGCGCCTCAAGCGCATCGCCAGGGCCGAGGGCCTGATGGAGGACGCGCGCTTTCGCGACCAGATCGCCCTGCTCGAGGTCGATGTGGTGGCGCTTGAAGTGATGGTGCTGCGCGCGCTGACGGCCGGCAAGAACAGCAAGCAAAGCCTCGACGTGGCGGGCCTGCTCAAGATCCGCGGCAGCGAGATCCAGCAGCGCTACACCGAGCTCATGATGCTGGCCGGCGGTCCCTTCTCCCTGCCCTTCATGCGCGAGGCAATGGAGGCCGGCTGGCAAGGTGAGTACGTCGGCGCGGCCCATTGCGTGCCGCTGGCCGGCACCTACCTGAACACGCGCAAGACCACCATCTACGGTGGTTCGAACGAAGTGCAGCGAAACATCGTTGCACAGACTGTTCTCGGCTGAGGAGCCCCCCATGGATTTCGAATTCAGTGAAGACCAGGAAGCCCTGCGCGACGCCGTGCGCCGCTGGGTCGACGGCGACTACAGCTTCGAGCAGCGCCGCGCCATCGTGCGTGAAGGCGGCTTTTCGCGCGCTGCCTGGGAAGGCCTGGCCGGCCTCGGCCTCATGGGCCTGGCCGTGCCGGAGGCGCAGGGCGGACTGGGGTTCGGCCCAGTCGAGGCCATGGTCGTCATGGAAGAGCTCGGCCGCGGCATCGTGTTGGAGCCCTACGCCCAGACGGGCCTGATCGCGCCGGCCGTGCTGGCCCATGCGCCGGCGCCAGTGCAGGCGCAATGGCTGCCCCTGATCGCCGGCGGCGAGGCACTCGTGGTGCTGGCGCACCAGGAGCGCGGTGCCCGCTACGCTCTGAACAAAATCGACTGCCGATTCGAAGGCGGCCGGCTGAGCGGCACCAAGAGCCTCGTGCCCGCCGGTGATGCGGCAGATGCCTTCATCGTGCCTGCACGGTCTAGCGAGGGCATCGTGCTTTGCTTGGCCACCGAAGCCACCGAAGCCACCGAAGCCAATGGGGCCACCGGAGCAACGCGCCGCGGCTACAGCCTGCAGGACGGCTCGCGTGCTGCGGAAATCGTCTTCAACGCCAGCCCGGCCGAGCTGCTCGTTGGCCCGGGCCAGGGCCTGGCCGTACTGGAACAGGCGGCGGACGTGGGCATCGCAGCCTTGTGCGCTGAAGCCGTCGGCGTCATGGACCGGCTGGTGCAGCTCACAGCGGAGTACCTCAACACGCGCAAGCAGTTCGGTGTCACCATCGCCAGCTTCCAGGCGCTGCGCCACCGCATCGCCGACGTGAAGATGCAGCTGGAGTTGGCACGCTCCATGAGCTACTACGCCACGCTCAAGCTCCAAGCCCCGCCCCCCCAGCGCCGCCGCGCCCTGGCGCAGGCCAAGCTCCAACTCGGCCAGTCCATGCGCTTCGTGGGCCAGCAATGCACCCAGCTGCACGGCGGCATCGGTGTGACGGACGAGTACATCGGCAGCCACTACTTCAAGCGCCTGACCGTCATGGAAATGCAGTGGGGCGACAGCCTGCATCACCTCGGCGAAGTCAGCAGCCGGATGGAAGACACGGCGGGCGTGTTCGCATAGAGTTCGGGGGCGCTCGATGAAGCGCTCAAGGAGTCCGTCATGCGCCGCACTGCCGTCCTGCTGTCCTCCCTCCTGTCCTCCCTGCTCTTGACCGCCCTGCCCTGCGCGGCCCAGAACATGAAGCCCGGGCTCTGGGAAATCCACCAGACGCCCGAGCTGAGTCCCGAGCAGCAGGCCAAGATGGCCGAGGCGCAGAAAGCCATGGCCAATATGCCACCCGAGCAGAAGGCCATGATGGAGAAGATGATGGCGCAGCGCGGCGTATCGGTGAACATGGCCGGTGGCGGCATCACCATCAAGACCTGCCTCAGCAAGGAGCAGGCCGAGCGCAACACGCCGCCCGTGACGGACGCCAAGAGCCACTGCACGCACGACGTCAAGCGCAGCGGCAACGTGATCCGCACCCACTTCAGCTGCGCGGATCCGGCTTCAGAAGGCGATAGCGAGGTGACGCTGACCAGCGACGGCTTCACCAGCAAGACCCGCATCACCCACCAGCGCAACGGCAAGACCGAGACCATGTCTGTCAGCGGCGACGCCCGCTGGCTGGGCAGCGACTGCGGCGGGCTCAAGCCCGTGGCAACGCCGTAGCGCGCCGGCGCTTCAGCGCACGGTGAAGAAGCTCACCGTGGCTTGCAGCTCCTCGGCCTGGCCGGAGAGTTGCTCGGCCGTGGCCGCCATCTGCTCGGAGCCCGCAGCGTTGTGCTGCGTGGTCTCGCTGAGGTGGTTCATCGCTACGCTGATCTGACCAAGGCCGAAACTCTGCTCCTTGCTCGCCGCCGCGATCTCCTGCACGAGTCCGGAGGTCTTGCGGATGGCGGGCACGGCCTCGCCCAGAAGGCGACCGCAGCGCGCCGCCAGCTCCACGCTGCCGTCGGCCAGTTCACCGATCTCCAGCGCCGCGGCCTGGCTGCGTTCGGCCAGCTTGCGCACCTCGGCCGCAACCACGGCGAAGCCCTTGCCGTATTCACCCGCCCGGGCCGCCTCGATGGCGGCGTTCAGCGCCAGCAGATTGGTCTGGTAGGCGATGTCGTCAATGATGGCCACCCGCTGCGCGATCTTCTGCATGGCCGCCACGGTGTCTTGCACGGCCTCCCCGCCCTCGGTCGCCTCGGCCGCAGCCTTGGCGGCCATGGCGTCGGTGGATACGGCGTGCTGAGCGTTTTGCTGCACCGACACCGACAACTCCTCGACCGAGGCGCTGGTCTCCTCCACGTTCGCCGCCTGCTCGCTCGCCGCCTGCGACAGTGATTGCGCCGCCGCACTGACCTGCTCCGAAGCGCCGGCGATCTCGCGCGCGCCTTGCCCCACCTCGGAGACGACCTGGCTCAGTTTCTCCACCATGGACTTCATGGCCGCGAGCAGGCTGCGGTGGTCGCCGGGCCTTGCCTGGATCTGCACCGTCAGATTGCCGGCCGCCACCTCGCGCATCATGTCGGCCACATATCTGGGCTCGCCGCCAAGCTCCGCACGCAGCCGGCCGATGATGATCCAGGCCAGCAGTACACCGATGAGCAGGCCGCCCGCGATCAGGCCGATGTTGAGCCGTGTGGTGGCTTCGGCGCCTTTCACGGCACCATCGTATTCCTCCGCGGCCACCCTCTCCTGCAGCGTCTGGAGGCGGCCCAGCAACTCGCGCGCCTGGAGAAACTTCTCGTCCGCCTGCACCATGGCCTGCGCGGCCTCGGCGGCGTGGCCGGCGCGCGCAGCCGTCATGACTTTGCTGCCCGCTTCGCGGAAGAGCTTGTAGGCCGGGACGAACTCGCCGGCCAGCTTCGTCTCTTCGGTCGTGAGGTAGGTTGCCAGATAGAGCTGGAGGTTGTGCTCGTAGTTCTGATCCTCGTGCGCAATCAGATCGAGCAGGGGCTGCACGCCCGCCGCCCGGCCGGACAAAACCAGCCGGCTCAGGTTGCCCCGGATCTGATAGCTCGCATCCATGCACCGAGTCAGTTCCGCCAGAGCCACCGTACGGTCTTCATACACCGTCTTGAGCCGCTCGTTGCTGTATTCCATGCCGCGCAGGCCAGCCAGGCCAATGCCCAGCATGGCCAGGGCCATCACGACCACCAGTAGGCTCAACCGCTTTGCAACCGTCAGTTCGTTCAGCATGTTTCCCGCCACTGTGCAAATGTTCCGGGCGCATTGTGTGCGCTATGCAGGCCAGGTAGCGGGAAGCTCGACGGAAATGAAACGGTAAAGCAACAGCTGCGGTTCAGGCTGTCGCGGGCATCCAGAAGACTTGAAGACAGGAGGCCAGTTTGGGAACCCCAAAAAAAAGCGGCGGGAGGGACCCGCCACAAAGGGGAGCTTGTTCACGTCAGGCCTGCGTCGTCCTTGGAGCGCACTCGCCTGCTCGGGAGGCCGGCCACCGAGAGGTGGCTACAGGTCAACTCTAGGCGGCGGTGCATTCGCCGCCTATCGGCGGAGGGCTCACGTCGGAGTAGGACGGCGCCGACTTTGACGCGCGCGTGCCGGCCGGGTGCAGCTCAGCGGCGGCAGCGACTCGCCCGGATCCACGAAGGCCAGCAGGGATGCGGGCGGTGCCAGCATGCCCAATGCGACGGCGGCCAGCGCTCGGCCGCCAAGGGCCTTGCCTTCGAGCGCCACGAGTGGATCGGCCAGCGTTCCCTGCACGCGCAAGGGCGCTCGCAAAGTCATCGGTGAGAAGTCCTTGGGCCGGGCGAAGGCGCGCAGGGAGAGCTCCTCGCTCGCCAGGCTCACATGACCCGAGACTTCGATGCGGCTTTCGCGGTTGTCCACCACCGCAAAGCGCGGCTGCAAGACGCCGGACCGCAAGCGGCCTTCGAACCGCGCGCAGTCGAGCGCAAGCCAGTCATCGCCGCGCAGCCACACGCCCAGGCCTTGCGCCAGGTCCAGCTCCGCCAGCTCGGTGGCGAGATGGGACATGTGGCCGTCTTGCAGTGCGACGCTGAGGTCGCCGTCGAGCGACGCCAGCAAGGCCGCGATGCTGCGGCCCTGGCCCTGCACGCGCAGCCGGGCCTGCAAGATGCCCGTCAACGCGTCAGTCTTGCGCAGCCAGCGTTCCAAGGCCACGCCGTTCACGCTCAGGTCCGTCCGCCATTGAGGCGGCTCCACGCGCGCGTTCAACACCGCCTCGCCGCTGAGCATGCCGCCAGCGACGCCGGCCTCAAGTCCGCGCAGGCTCAGCTCGCCGTTGCGAAGCTCCAGCCGCGCGCGCACGGGCGCCAGCGGCGCCAGCGCGCGGCTGCCCAGATCGAGGGCATTCAGCCGGATGGCCAGGGTGGCGTCCATCAAGGCGAGCGAAGGGATGTCGAGCGCCCGATCAGGCAAGAGCCGGCCCGGCCGGGTCGGGCGAGTGTCCGTGCCCACGGCCGGCCCGAGGTCGGCCAACAGTAGCGGTCCGCCACGCAACTCGCCGCGGAGCTGGCTGCGGGCCGTGCGCGTGTCATAGAGGAAATCACCGCCGAGCTGGCTGCGTCCAATGCGCGCCTGAGCTTGGTTCAGGCTCCACAGGCCGTTCGCGTGCTGCAGCCGTCCCTGCACCTGGAAGGGCGGCGTAGCGGGCAGGGTGAGGCCCAACGGGCGGCCGACGCCCGCCAAGGAGGGCCCGCTGACGTCGATGCGCCCGTCAAGCGCGCGGGCGTCGAGCAGCGACGTTGCCGTGCCGTCGAACTGGATCCGGCTGCGCTCCTGGCTCAGCGTGGCCCGCAGCCGGGCCGCGGGGGGGTTGTCCCGCGGCGCCGAGAGCAGGGCCAGCCCCGCACTGGCTTGCGCCTGCAGCGCCAGATGCTGGCCACGGAGCACTCCGTCCACGTCGGCCCGCCATTGGCCGTCTTCGCCCGTGCTGAAGCGGGCGTCGGCCTTGAGTTGCAGGGGCGCATCGTCGACTTGTGCGCTGCCCTGGCGGATCAGCAGGGTCTCGATAACGGGAAGTGGCGTGGCCTGCGCAGCACGCGGTGCGCCGGTCTGCCAGTTGCTGCGGCCCGCGGCGTCGCGGCTCCAGACCAAGTCGAGAGTGTCGGCCTGCACGCTGCTCAGTCGCAGTGGCTCGCCATCGCGATACCAGGCCCAGAGCTCGGTCCAGCGCCAGCGCAGATCGAGATCGCGGGCCAGGGCCAATTGTTGGCCCTGGTGCACGACGGTGAGGGACGGTGCGTGCAGGCGCGGCCCGGCGAACAGGTGCGTGCGGGTCCCGGGGTCCAGGCTCAGGCCGAGGCCGGGTGCGATCACCGCTGCCACAGCCGGCGCGAGGCCGGGCCAACCGGCGAGCTCTGCGCCGCAGAGGGCCAGTATGGTGATCAGGCTTAGGAGGCCGGCAATGCGCAGGACGGGTTTCATGGCCCCATGCTGGCCCCAGGTGCGGACGTGCCGCGTGGGACGCAGGACATAGCGGCTGTCGGCGCGGTCCGACAGCCATGCCGCAACTAGCGCTTGGTGCCGGCCTACTGGATGAGCCCGTTCTTCAAGGCGTAGTAGGTCAGGTCGCTGTTGGTCTGCAGGTGCAGCTTCTCCAGGGTCCGCGTGCGATAGGTGCTGACTGTCTTCACGCTGAGGAACATCGCCTTGGCCATATCGCCCACGGTCTCGCCGCGGGCCAGGCGCAGGAAGACCTGGAGCTCGCGCTCCGAAAGGCTTTCGTGCAGTGGCTTGTCAGAGCCGCTGCCGGACACGGCATCGGCCATCAGTTCGGCCACGGCGGGGCTGATGTAGCGCCGGCCACGGGCCACGGTGCGCACAGCGTTGGCGATTTCCTCGGGATCGCATTCCTTGTTCAGGTAGCCGCTGGCCCCCTGGCGCAGCAAGGCAGCCGCGTAGTGTGCTTCGGGGAAGCCGCTGAGGATCAGCACCGGCAGCTCGGGAAAGCGGGCCTTGATGGCGGCCAGCGCATCCACGCCGCTCTGATCGGGCATGGAGATGTCCATCAGCAGCACGTCCACCTCGCCGCCGCGCGCCAGCTCCAAGGCCTCGCGGCCATTGGCTGCCTCGGCCGTCACGCGCAGGTCCACGTTCTCGCCGAGAAATTGGCGCAAGCCCGAACGAACGATGGCGTGGTCATCAACGATGCCGATCCGGATCATGGGCCCCTCCGTTCCTTGCTGCGTTGGGTCAAGCCTAGCAGCGCCGTATCCGTCATGCGATCAGAGATGTCCTACACGACAGCGCGCCACAAGTCCTGTCAGGTCCGCTCTCAGGTCCGCTGTCAGGCTCCCTGTCAGACCGGTCCGACACGCATCCGGCACCACAGCCGATGCCGAGCGTTGCCGGCCTCGGTCAAAGTTGCAAGGACGGAAGCCGTCTCTTCCAAACCCAGAAAGGACCCATGATGAAGAAGATCGAGGAGAACGTCATGAATACCATGAAGATCACCCAAGTGCTCGTCGCCACCGCCATCGCCCTCGGCGTGCTCGGGACGACCGGTTGTGCCGTCACGCGGCACCAGGAGACGGTGGGCTCCTACATCGACGACGCCACGCTGACCACCCGCGTCAAGGCCAAGTTCGCGGCCGATCCAACAGTCAGCGCCATGGCCATCAGCGTGGAGACCATGAAGGGCGTGGTGCAGCTCTCAGGCTTCGCCAAGAGCCAGGACGAGCGCGCAAAGGCCGAGCGCCTGGCACGCGAGACCTCGGGCGTGGTCGCGGTGCGCAACGACATCGCGCTGCGCACAAGCGGAGCTGAGCTGAGCTGAGCTGAGCTGAGCTGAGCGGGGCGGGCGGCGAATAGGACATGTCCTACACGCCACCGCTCCTGGAGTTGAGACCATGCAGACATCCTGGAGTTATTCTTCAGAGTCGGCGATTCCGTTGCCCGACCCCGCCATGTCCGCCCTCCGCGCCTTTATCGTCGAAGACAGCCCCGTGATTCTGGAGAACCTCGTGGTCACGCTCGAGGAGATGGCCAATGTGGAGGTCGTGGGTAGCGTGAGCGACGAGGCGGCGGCCGTCAGCTGGATGAGCAAGGATCCACAAGGCGGCGCCGACCTTTTCATCGTGGATGTCTTCTTGCGCTCGGGCACCGGCCTGGGTGTCCTGCAGGCCGCGCAGCGCCTGGGCGTGGCGGCCAAGCGGGTGGTGCTGACCAACTACGCCACCGAGGACATGCGCAGCCGCTGCACATGCCTGGGCGCCGAGCGCGTCTTCGACAAGAGCCATCAGCTCGACGAGCTGATCAGCTATTGCGCCGACCTGGCAGGCACGCCCAGCCAGCCCATGCCGCTCTTACCGCGTTAGCGTGTTCGCCTTCGACCCGCTGCGACAGCGCGCCGGCAAGCGACGGCTGCTGGCAGTTTTGGGAGCCACGCTGGTGGCCGGGGCTGTGATGATCATCAGCGAGAGCGCCTACCGGTTTGCCGAGCAGGCGGTGGACAGTGTGCGCGCCCGGAACGAGGCCCGCTTCAACTCCTTGCTGCTTCGCAGCCTCATGGCCGACGCCGAGACCGCGCAGCGCGGCTTCCTCATCACGGGTCGCGAGAGTTATCTTGTGCCCTTCCACGCTGCCGAGGCCAAGCTGCCCCAGGTCATGGACAGACTCTCGGCCCAGTACAGGGGCTCGGAGTGGGCCGGCCTGGTTGGCGAGGCACGGGCGCGCGCTGAAGAGAAGTTCTCCGAGCTGCGCACCACCATCCAGCTGTATCGCTCGGGCTCGCACGAGGCCTGGAGATCCATCATGGAGACTGACATCGGCCGCGAGAAGATGGAGGCCCTGGTGCTGGCCTTGGAGCGGCTGGAGGCGCACGAGAGCAACAGGATTGCCCGCGACCGCGATGCCATCTACCGCGCCCTGCTCTTCGGTCGCTTCGGCGTGCATGCGCTGACGGTGCTGAGCTTCCTGTGGCTGCTGCATTTCCTGCGCAAGAACGAGGCGCTGCACGAAGCCCGGCGCGAGCATGCGCAAATCCTGCGAGAGGAGCGCGACCGCCTTGAACACGAAGTGCAGCGCCGCACCTCCGAGCTGACGGATCTCGCCCGCTACCTGCAGACCGTGCGCGAAGACGAGCGCGCTCACCTCGCTCGTGAGCTGCACGACGAGCTCGGCGCCCTGCTCACGGCGGTCAAACTCGACATTGCGCGAGTGCGCCGGCTCGTCGCCAAGGGCCTGGTCGCCGACATCGGGGAGCGCCTCGTCCACATGAGCGGCCTCATCGACGAAGGCATCACGCTCAAGCGCCGCATCATCGAGGACTTGCGCCCTTCGGCCCTGTCCAACCTCGGCCTGATGCCCGCGCTGGAGATCCTGGCGCATGAGTTCGGTGAACGTTCCTCGCTGGTCGTGCACACGGCCCTGAGCGAGGTAGAGGCTGACGACGATACCAAGCTTGCCATCTATCGCCTCGTGCAGGAGGCGCTGACCAACGTCATGCGCCACGCCCATGCCAAGACAGTCTGGGTGAGCCTGGAGCAGGAAGGACGGCAGCTGCTGCTCAGCGTGCGCGACGACGGGCGGGGTTTCGATGCCTCATCTGTACCTGCGGGCCATCACGGCCTGCTCGGCATGCGCTATCGAATGGAAAACCTTGGCGGCACCCTGAGACTGAACTCCAAGGTCGGCCAGGGGACCGACATTGAGGCGCGTCTGCCCTGTGCCGTCCCACCCTTGCACCTGGTGCCCGGCTGACGGCGCCTCGTCCTACAGCCTGGCGCTGCGCAGGCTGACGTGGCGCCCCCGATGCGCAGACCAAACTTTCCTCATTGCAACCGCCTGCATGAGGAAGCTTCATGTCCCAGACGCAAAACGCCAAAGCCCCCAGGGTCCGACAGCGCAATCGCCGCACTGCCATGCACCCCGAAGCACTCGCCGGCGAGCGCCACTGCCACGAAACACGACGCCGTCGCCATGCGGCTGAATGCAGCGAGGCCCTGCTCGAGATCCGCAGGGCCCTGCGCACCTTCTGAATCACAACAAGAGGACAAGACCATGAGCATGCGCTTCACAGGCAGCCTCCATTCCGAGGGATGGTGGGACCATTTGCCCGCCGCGGGCGCCCGCAAGCCCGGCAACCTGCCGTTGAGCCCCACCGTCGCCCATGCGCCCGTGATGCCGCGCCAGGCTGCCGAGTCCGACACGCTGCCCGTGGTGCAGCGCCGCTCCAGCGCCGGCGCATGGGTGCTCGGCGTGGCTGTGGCAGCCACTGCAGGCGCTCTGGTCGTGTCCAACATGAAGGAAGGGCGCACAGGCGTGGCGCAAGGCGACGACTCTGTGACCACGGCGAAGGGGCCTGGCCCGCAGGCTGGCCCAACGATGGTGGCGTCGAAGGAAGACCTGCCACTAGCGGCACAGGATGTGGCCGCGCCGCTGAGCGCCAGCGCCGACGAGGCCGCCAGCAAGCCCCAAGTCCAGGCCGTGGAGACCGGCGCTCCCAAGGGCACGCGCGCAGTTGAGAAGGACGTCGAGCAGCCGAGAACGCAGCAACGCAACGTCGCCAAGCTGCCGAGGCCGCTCGCCCAGCTCGCGCTGGCGCCGACCGAGAAGGTGGAACGCCTGCAGCTGGCGCCGGCCACAGGCCGCGCCGCAGGACCGGCTGCAGTACCGGCTGCATTACCGGCTGCATTACCGGCTGCAGTACCCGCTGCAGTACCGGCTGCAGTACCGACCGCGCCCGTGGTCGTGCCGCCGCCCGTCACGACGGATTCGATACCACCCACCACGCCTCCGGCATCCGTGCCGCAGTAAGCGCACAACCGTCAGAAGTCAGCAGTCCAAAGCAAACAGCGCCGGACCGGTCGAGGACATGGCCGGCGCTTCAGCGCATCGGGCTGGCGCGAGCCTGGTTCCTGCCGCCCGCCTTGGCCGCCAGACAGGCCGCATCAGCTGCCAACATCAGCGCTTCTTCTCCTGCGCCGGGCCAGGTCACCGCCACGCCGATGCTCACGCCCACCTGCAGCTCATGACCGCAGTGGATGAAACGTTCCTGCCACATGGCCTTGCAGAGCTTGTCCGCCACCTGCATGGCCTCCTCGAGCGTTGCGTTCTCCAGCAGCGCTGCAAACTCATCGCCGCCCAGGCGTGCCACCGTATCGCGAGCGCGTACTGTGTGGCGCAGCAGGTGCGAGATCTGGCGCAGCACGGCATCGCCGGCCGCGTGCCCATGCCGGTCGTTGACGGCCTTGAAATGATCAAGATCCAGCACGAGCAGCGCATGCGCTCCCCGTCGACCCAACGCCCGCTGCAAACGCTGCGAGAACTCGGCGCGATTGACAAGCCCGGTCAGCCCGTCGTGCGTGGCGCGGTAGTGCAACTCATCGGCCTCGCGTCGCAGCGGTGTCTCGTCCCAGTTCACGCCGCTCAGGCGCAGCGCCTGTCCGTGCGCGTCGCGCATCACCCGTGCGGCGCTACGCACGTGACGCAACTCGCCGTCGCGCGTGCGAATGCGAAAGGCGATGTCCAGCGGCCGCAATCCGTCGATGGCGGCCTGCAGCGCGGCCTCGGCGAGGTCGCGGTCATCGGGATGGATGCGTTTCAGCCAGAACGAACGGTGCATGGTGGCCAGGTTGCCGGGCTCCTCGCCGTATAGCCGCCACATGGTGGCGTCCCAACTCAGCATGTCCGTGCGCAGATCGAGCTGCCAGACGCCGATGCGGCCGCTGTGCGTGGCCAGCTCCAAGCTGGCCAGCGCGTTCTCGAGGTCGGCGCGGGCACGCACACGCTCGCTGATGTCCTGCAACGCGACGAGCACGCGCAGGTGCGGGCCCTCGTCCTCGCAACCGCCCATCACACGCATGGTGCGCCCGTCGACCGTGAGGAGCTCGGTGTCCCAGCCTTCCTGCGTCTTCGCGGTGCGCTGCAAGGCAGCGTCGAGCATCGCGCGGCCGTCTTCGTCGAAGCAGGCCATCATGTCATGCATGGTGATGATGTGGGCCGCCGGAAGACCCAGCAACCGGCCGGCGCTCTCGCTCACGGTGAGATGACCGTAGGCCGGAACCCATTCGAACACGCCGACGCCGGCCAGGCGACCGCTCCAATCGAGGAAGCGCGCGGTCTGGGCCAGCGCATGGGCTGCGACGGGCTCGTTCTTCACGCGGAGCTCCCTGTTGCTCGTGACTGCTGACGGTATCCAGCGCAGATGTTCTCAAGCGATCGCGCCGACCGTTGTTGCAAGAGGTTTCAGGCGCGGGGGCGGCTGCGGAATCCCCGTCCCGCGCCAGCGAACTCCCAGGCAGGAAACAAATCTGAACAGAATGGCCCGCTCAGACCTGCATGTTCATGATTTCCGAATAGGCAGAGACCAGGCGATTTCTCACCTGCAGCACGGCCTGGAAGCCGATCTGGGACTTTTGAATGGCCACCATGGTGTCCTCCAAGCTCACGCTCGGGTTGTCGAGCTGGAGCTCGCGCTGCATGCTCGTGGCCTGTGCCTGGCTTTGGCTGACGCTCTTGAGCGCATCCCCCATGGCCTGGCCAAAGCTCGGGCTGCCGACGGCCGGCTTGGCCTGCGAGATGCGCTGGCCGGACGCGTCCAGCCCCGCGCGGGCCAGCGCGGCGGCGAAGTCGAACGGTTGCAGCTTCACTTCCATGATGGCGAGGACTTTAGGCCTTGGGCGCCAACCGTAAAGAAGCGAACTGCGCGCCCTTCCTCGGCCTGTTCCAGCCATTCTTGAGTCGGAGTCAGGCCGAAAATCCGCCTCAAATCGAGCTTTAGCCCATGGACAACGCACTCGCCCCCGCCCTCGCTCCCAATGCCGCCATGGCCACCGTGCCCGCGCCGGCCGTGGTGGATGCCGCTTCCAAGGCACCGACGTTCGTCGAGCGCGTGCAAGCCCTGCCCCTGCGCAACAAGCTGCTCATGGGTGCAGGCCTGGCCGTGCTGGCCGCCTGCGTGTTGGCGCTCACGCTGTGGAGCAGTCAGGGCGACTACCGGCCGCTGTTCACTGGGCTGTCAGACAAGGACGGCGGCGCCGTCATCGCCCAGCTCACGCAAATGAACGTGCCCTACCACAACGAGCCGGGCGGCATCATCAGCGTGCCGGCTGGCCAGGTCTACGACTTGCGGATGAAGCTCGCCAGCCAAGGCCTGCCCAAGGGCGGCACCACCGGCTTCGAATTGATGGACAAGAGCTCCATCGGCCAGACCCAGTTCAGCGAGCGGCTCAACTTCCAGCGCGGCCTCGAAGGCGAGCTGGTGCGCACCATCACCGCCATGGCTGACGTGCAGGACGCCCGCGTGCACCTGGCCCTGCCTCAACAAAACGGCTTCTTCCGCGAGCAGCAAAAGCCCAGCGCCTCGGTCATGCTGACCCTGCGCGGGGGCCGTGTGCTGGACCGCTCGCAGGTGGCGGGCATCGTGCACCTGGTCTCCTCCAGCGTGCCCGAGCTCTCGCCCAAGATGGTCAGCGTGGTGGACCAGACGGGCAGCCTGCTCTCGCAGAACCCCGACGGCCAGGCCGGTCTGGACGACCAGCAGTTGCTGTTCAAGCAGCGCCTGGAAGCCAATTACACGCACCGCATCCAGGAGCTGCTCGAGCCCGTGTTCGGCAAGGACAATCTGCGCACCACCGTCACCGCCGAGCTGGATTTCAACCAGGTGGAATCGACCGCCGAGGAGTTCAAACCGAATCAGAACCGCGACACCGCCTCGGTGCGCAGTGCGCAGACCAGCGAGTCGATCAACACCTCGCCCACGCAGCCCAGCGGCATTCCCGGTGCTGCAACCAACCAGCCGCCGGTGCCGGCCACGGCCCCCGTCAACGGCGCTTCGCAGGCTCTGCAGACGGCGGGCGGCAGCAGCGCGGGTACGAACAGCTCGCGCAAGGAAGCGACGACGAACTATGAGCTGGACAAGACGGTGCGCGTGACGCGCAACGCAGTCGGCGCGGTGCGCCGGCTTGCCACGGCCATCGTCATCAATCACCGCTCCGTGACGGACGCCAAGGGAAAAACCACCCAGGAAGCGGTGCCACAGGCCGAGCTGGACAAGCTCGACGCGCTGGTCAAGGAGGCCGTGGGCTTCTCGGCCGACCGCGGCGACTCGCTCAAGATCGTCAGCGCCCCCTTCCTGCCCGACAAACCCGAGGCCGAGGTGCCGCTGTGGCAGCGACAGGGCGTGCTGGACGTGGGCCGCAGCCTGATCACGCCGCTCGCCCTGGTGGCGGTGGCCCTGATCGCCGTCTTCGGCATGGTGCGCCCGGCCCTTTCCATGGTGCGCGAGCAGCGCGAGCAGGCCGAGGCCGCCGAGGCCGAGCGCGCTGCCGTAGCCGCCGAACTGGTGGAAGAACAGGCGGCGCTGCTGCCCAAGATCGAGTCGCCCGTGCATAACAGCCGCATGGACCGCGCGCGCCAGCTCGCCCGCGACAATCCGGTCGCGGTTGCCAATATCATGCGCGAGTGGATGGCCGGCGGCTGAGCGGGTCATTGGGAAGCGACACGGAGGCACCATGGACGAGAACGGCGTAGAAGAGGCGGCCATCCTGCTCATGTCGCTCGGTGAGGAAGAAGCCGCCGAGGTCTTCAAGCACCTGGAGCCCAAGGAGGTCCAGGCCCTGGGCGAGACCATCGCCAAGCTCAAGGTCATCCCGCGCGAGAAGGTCGAGATCGTGCTCGAGCGCTTCGACAAGATCGCCGAGACTCAGAGCGCCCTGGTGGCCGACACCGACGAGTACGTGCGCGCGGTGCTGAAGAAGGCCCTCGGCGAGGACAAGGCCAACCTGCTGCTGGACCGCATCCTGCAGGGCAGCGACGTGTCCTCCATCGAGAGCCTGAAGTGGATGGACGCGAATTCCGTCGCCGAGTTGCTGCGCAACGAGCATCCGCAGATCGTCGCCGCCATCCTCTCGCACCTTGACTACGATCAGACCAGCTCCGTGCTGCGTGCCTTCACCGAGCGCAACCGCAACGAGGTGCTGATCCGCATCGCCACGCTGGACGGCATCCAGCCCATGGCGCTGAAGGATCTGAACGAGGTCATGAGCCAGGTGCTGGCCGGCGGCGAACGCATGAAGAAGCAGAACCTGGGCGGCGTGAAGACGGCGGCCGAGATCATCAACATGATGGGCACGAGCATCGAGACCTCGGTGCTGGACTACATTCGCGAGGCCGATGCCGAGCTGGCCCAGAAGATCATGGACAACATGTTCACCTTCGACGACCTGGAGAAGCTCGACGCCAAGGGCATTCAGGCCATGCTCAAGGAGGTGCAGTCCGAATCGCTGCTCGTTGCGCTCAAGGGCGCCACGGCGGAGCTGCGCGAGAAGATCTTCGGCAACATGTCCACCCGTGCAGCCGAAACGCTGCGCGAAGATCTCGAGACGCGCGGCCCGGTGCGCCTCTCCGAGGTCGAGGGCGAGCAGAAGGAAATCCTCAAGATCGTCCGGCGCCTGGTCGACGAAGGTCAGATCGTCCTCATATCTGGCGGCGACGATCAGTTTGTCTGACCGCGTACCATGTCCGCGTAGGTAGTTCGTTATGCCCTTGCATCCTCCTCCTCGGCAGGTTCCGCCGCCCGAACGTCGCGAAGGCGAACGCCGGGCCAGCTATTCCCGCTTCATCCCGCGTGAGGAGATGCCCGAGTTCGCAGCATGGAGCCCCGAGGCGCTGAACGGCCCGCCGATCGCGCGCCCGCCCATCAGTGCACCGCCGCCGCCCGCGCCCAAGGCCGAAGTCGCCCCGCCCGTGGCGCCGCCGCCGCCCGATGTGCAAGAGTTGACCCATGCAGCGCGCCAGGCTGGCTACCAGGACGGCTACCGCGATGGTCTGGCGGCGCTGGACGCCTTTAAGCAGAGCTTTTCACGGCAGATCAGCAACCAAATCGGAGCCCTGGTCACGAGCTTCGATGCCGACATGCGCTCTCTGGAGGACCAGATGGCCGCCACGCTTGTGCGCTGTGCGGTGGAGCTTGCGCGCCAGGTCGTGAAAAACGAGTTGCAGACGCACCCCGAGCTGATCGCCCGCGTGGCGCACGAAGCCGTCGAGGCGCTGCAGATCTCGGCCCGCCATGTGCGCGTGCGCGTGCACCCGGACGACTACCCGCTCGTCGTCGAAGGCGCCGGCGAGGAGATGCGCGCCCGCGCCGCCCAGATCATTCCGGACGAATCCGTGCCACGCGGTGGCTGCACGGTCGAAAGCGACCTCGGCAGTGTGGACGCCACGCTTGCCTCGCGCTGGCAGCAAGCCTGTGCGGGTCTGGGCGAAGCCTCCGTCTGGCTGGACCGCCGAGGCAGCGTGGCCGCCGCTGCGCCGCCGGCCTCGCCTGCACCACCGCCCCTGCCCCTAGCCGACGAGCCGGGCGCCGAGCCATGAACCGTCGCGAGCGCTGGGAGCGTTTCCTGGCCGACCTACCCCCGCTCGTGACGAACGCGCCGCCGCTGGAATCGCACGGAAAGCTCGTGCGCGTGGCCGGGTTGGTGCTGGAAGCGTCCGGTGTCACCGTCCCCGTGGGTTCCGTGTGCGAGATCCACCCGCCCAGCAGCGGCGTCAACCCGCAACGGGGCCGCCGGCCCGTGAACGCCGAGGTCGTGGGTTTCGCCGGCGACCGCGCCTACCTGATGCCCACGGACGAAGTGCAGGGTCTGGCCAGTGGCGCTGGTGTGGTGCCGCGCGCCCTGCCCCTGCAAAAGCCCGTGCTCGGCCAGGCCAACCATCCCTGGCGCCGTGGAGGCGACCGCGGCCTGCACTTGCCCATGGGCTGGGGCCTGCTGGGCCGCGTGGTCGATTCGCACGGCCAACCGCTGGATCGCCGCGGCGCGCTGGACAACACGCACAGCGAGCCCATGCAGCGCCGCCCGATCAACGCCATGGACCGCGACCCGGTCCGCACGCCGCTGGACACGGGCGTCCGAGCGATCAACGCCTTGCTGACGGTCGGCCGGGGTCAGCGCCTAGGTCTGTTCGCGGGCACGGGCGTGGGCAAATCCGTGCTGCTCGGCATGATGGCGCGCTACACACAGGCCGATGTGATCGTCGTCGGGCTGATCGGCGAGCGCGGCCGCGAGGTGAAGGAATTCATTGAGGACATCCTCGGCGAGGAAGGCATCGCGCGCAGCGTGGTCGTGGCCGCGCCAGCCGATGCGCCGCCGCTCACGCGGATGCAGGGCGCGCACTACGCCACGGCTATTGCCGAGTACTTCCGGGACCAGGGCAAGCACGTGCTGCTGCTGATGGACTCGCTGACACGCTATGCCATGGCCCAGCGCGAGATCGCCCTGGCCATCGGCGAGCCGCCGGCCACGAAGGGTTATCCGCCGAGCTGCTTCGCCAAGTTGCCCCAGCTCGTGGAGCGCAGCGGAAACGGTCTGCCGGGCGCGGGTTCGATCACGGCCTTCTACACCGTGCTCTCGGAGGGCGACGACCAGCAAGACCCGATTGCCGATGCAGCGCGCGGCATCCTGGACGGCCACATCACGCTCTCGCGCGATCTGGCCGAGGCCGGGCACTACCCGGCCATCGACGTGGAGCGTTCCGTCTCGCGAGTGATGACGAATGTAGTGGGGCAAAACCAGCTCGATTCCGCGCGACGTTTCCGTCAACTTTTGGCCAAATTCAACAAAGCGCGCGATCTCATCCAGCTGGGAGCCTATGCCCCTGGCCACGATCCCGAACTGGACCTGGCCGTGCGCCTGCATGCGGAAATGGTCCGCTTGCTGCAACAGGACATGAATGCCCAGGCCCCCCTGGCGGCCAGCGTGAAGCAGCTGGCCGCTGTGATGGTCCAGGGCTAAGGAGTGGTGATGTCAGGCCCCGAATCTCTGCAAACACTGAACCTGTTGGTCGAACGCATCACGACCGAGCGCGACGCTGGGCAAAAGGCGCTGGCCGACTGCATCCAGCGAGCTGCACAGGCCCGCAATACCGCGGGCGAGCTCAACCAGTACCGCCACGACTACGAGCAGCGCTGGGGCCGCCAGTTCGCCAAGGAAGGCACGATGGACATCGTCCAGTGCTATCAGAACTTCTCGGGAAAGCTCAACGAGGCCATCAGTTCGCAAGCCCAGCTCGCGACCCAGGCCGAAGCCCGGGTGGAAGCGGCCCGCACCGCCCTGCTGGCCGTGGAAATGCGTCTGGCTGCGGTCAAGAAGCTGATCGAGCGCCGCGTGGCCGAGATGCAGCTCTTGCAGCACCGCCAGGAGCAGAAGGCCAGCGACGAGTTCGCCGCCCGCATTGCCCGTGATCGCGTGCGCAACATCCCGACCCTCTGATCATGATGAACAACTCCCCCGTCTCCCAGCTCCGCGATTTCGTGCTCGACCCCGGAATTGCCCAGCCGGGCAAGCCGCCGGTGCTGCCGCTGGACACGAGCCCTGGCGGCTTCGCCGATCTGCTGCGCAATTTCGACGCGCAGCCGGCGCCGCAGGCCGCGGCATCCGCGCCTGCTCCTTCCCCTGCCCCCACCGCGGCCCCGGCTCCTTCGCCGGCCAGCGCCGCGGCTTCCCAGCAGGCCAAGAAGCCCGAGACCCAGACCCTGCAAGACCAGGCTAATGCCAGTGCGCCCGCGGATCAGGCCCAGTCGTCGACGGCCCCTGGCGAGGCCGCGCCGGCCAGCGCGGCCCCAGCTCTTGCTGCGCAGGCTCGGACGCAGAGCGCCACTGGCAAAGCTGATGGCGACGCCAAGACCGCCGATCCGCTGGGCACTTCCCGGCGCCTGCGTTCGCTGCGAGCCGATCCGACACAGGCCGCCGCAGCGGACCAGTCCCCGGCCAAGACCGGGAACGCACCCACCGACCCAGGCGCTGCAGCCGCCACCCAGCTCCAGGCCGCGCAAGCGCGCCAGCCAGCACAGGCCGCGCAGGCCAGGACCGCAACGGCCGGCGCGGCAGACGACTCGAGCCGCAGCGCCGTCGACACCGCAGCGGCCCGTGCCAGCGACCGCGCCCAGGGCCAGCAAGTCTCCGAGCGCCAGGCGCAGATGCAGGCCGTGCAGGCCGCTCCGCTGGACACGCCCGCCGCAGCCGTGCAGAACTTCGCCGCTGAGTTGCAAGCGAGTACGGCCAGTTCCTCGGCGCCACGCGCCGCGGGCGCACAGGCCGTGGGCATCGCGTCGGTCGGCAGCGCCAGCAGCCTGGCTGCGGCTGGCGCTGCACCGGCAGGGGCCAGCGACGAGGCCTCCGCTCCAGCCACCATCGTGGCCATGCCAGAGCCGCTTGACGATGCGGCCTTTGCCAGTGCCCTCGGCGCCCGCCTGTCCGTGCTCGCCAAGGACGGCGTGCAAAAAGCCGAACTGCACCTCAATCCGGCCGAAATGGGCCCGGTGGCCGTGCAGATCCAGCTCGACGGCACCCAAGCACAGGTCACCTTCCACGCGGCCCAGGCCGACACGCGCGGCGCGCTCGAGCAAGGCCTGCCCGACCTGGCCGCTGCCCTGGCCGCCAACGGCCTGACCCTCGCCGGGGGCGGCGTGTTCCATCAGCAGTCAGGCGCACGCGAGCGTCAGCCCGACGGGTCCGAAGCGAGTCCCGACGGTGGCCAGACGGGCGAAACCACGGCGGCGCCACTCGCGCTTGGCACGCCGGCCGTGGCGCGCCAGCGCGGCGTCGTCGACCTTTACGCCTGAGGATTCCGGCCGAAAACCCTTTAGGGTAATCGAGGAAATGCCCACGCTGTGCTGGCCTTTTCCCGGCATTCAGACCCGGAGCCGCGTCAATAATCGGTATTAGCTGCCACACGTCCGGGCCGGGCGTGGGTGCGGCTGACACGCTAGGAGTCCGCAATGGCCACTGCAGGTGCCGCCGCCGCCGAAGCCCCCGTCAAGGGCGGTGGCATGAAGAAGCTCATCATCATCGCCGCCGCCGTCGTGCTGCTCCTTGTCGTGGGCGGAGGCGTGGGCCTGATGATGCTGAACAAGTCCGCCAAGTCCGAAGACGACAGCGGCGAAACTTCGAGCGAGCCCGCCGCCAAGAAGCACGAGGCCAAGAAGGGTGAGCCGCCGGTGTTCGTGCCGCTGGAGCCGTTCACCATCAATCTCACCGACAAGGAAGTGGACCGTTTCGCCCAGGTTGGCGTGACCCTGCAGGTGGCCGACGCCCATGCAGCGGAAGAAATCAAGGCCTTCTTGCCCGCCATCCGCAGCAATGTGCTGGTGCTGCTCTCGCACAAATCGTCCACCGAGCTGCTCTCGCCCGATGGCAAGGACAAGCTCGCCCATGAGATTTTGCGCGAGGCCGTGCGCCCGCTCGGCTTTGAGTTGGACGAAGAGGAAGGGGGCGACGGTGCGGCCAAGAAGAAGAAAAAGAAGCGCGGTACCGCCGAAACCGACCTGCCCATCACCCAAGTGCTGTTCTCCAGCTTCATCGTTCAGTAAGGCGCTGCGGGACCGACCATGAACCAGCAGATTCTTTCGCAAGACGAAGTCGATGCACTGCTGCAAGGCATCACCGGCGAGAGCCAGAAGCTCGAGGCCGAGGAAGAGCAGGCCGGCGGCATACGCGACTACAACCTCGCGAGCCAGGAACGGATCGTCCGTGGGCGCATGCCCACGATGGAGATCATCAACGAGCGCTTTGCACGCAACATCCGCGTGGGCCTGTTCAACTTCATCCGCAAGAGCCCGGAAGTGGCCATCGGCGGCATCAAGGTGCAGAAGTATTCGGCCTTCCTGCGGGAAATCGTGGTGCCGACCAACTTCAACATCGTGTCGGTCAAGCCGCTGCGCGGCTCGGGGCTGATCGTCTGCGACCCGACGCTCGTGTTCGCCGTCATCGATTCACTTTTCGGCGGCATCGGCAAGTTCCACGCCCGCATCGAGGGCCGCGATTTCTCCGCCACCGAGCAGCGCGTGATCCTGCGGCTCGTGGAAGTGATCACCGCCGAATACAAGAAAGCCTGGATGGGCATCTACCCGCTTGAGCTGGAGTACCAGCGCTCGGAGATGCAACCCCAGTTCGCCACCATCGCCACGCCCAGCGAGATCGTGGTGTCCACCTCCTTCACGCTTGAGATCGGCGACGTCTCCGGAACGATCTATTTCTGCGTGCCCTACTCCACCCTGGAACCCATCCGCGACGTCCTCTATTCGACGACGGTAGGCGACTCCACTGAGCCCGACCGCCGCTGGGTCAACCTGCTCAAGCATCAGTTGCAAGCCGCCAATGTGGAGCTGGTCTGCGAGCTGGGCACGGCGCCGGCCACGGTCGAACAGCTGCTGGCCTTCAAGCCGGGCGATTTCATCGAGCTGGACCTGGAGCCGCTGATCAAGGCCAAGATCGATGGCGTGCCGGTGTTCGAGGCCCATTACGGTACCTCGGCGAATCGCTACGCCGTCAAGGTAGAGAAGATGTTGACCGGCCCCGATGCGGGCTGGTTGGGAGCAAGAGATGTCTGATCCGAGCCAGGAAGAACAGGACGCAATGGCGGCCGAGTGGGCTGCCGCACTTGCGGAAGCCAGCGGCGGCAAGGAAGAGCCCGCGAGCGTGGCCAGCGAAGTGGCCATGCCGACCGAGCAGGTCGCGCCCGCCACTTTCGCCAGTTTCGCCGCCACGCCCGGCCAGATGCCCGCAGGCGACATCAATATGATCTTGGACATCCCCGTCCAGCTCACTGTTGAACTTGGCCGCACACGCATCCCGATCAAGAACATCCTTCAGCTGGCCCAGGGCTCCGTCGTCGAACTCGACGCCCTGGCCGGCGAGCCCATGGATGTGCTCGTCAACGGCTACCTGATCGCCCAGGGCGAGGTGGTGGTGGTGAACGACAAGTTCGGTATCCGCTTGACGGACATCGTGACGCCCTCGGAGCGGATGCGGCGGCTCAGTAAGGGCCAATAAAGGCCTGTTCACCGCCCGTCTCTCGCGGATTGAGACCCTCAAGCTCGGCAAACAATGGCCGAGCCATGTCCCAAAGCCTGCTCCCCATCCTCTGGTTCCTTGCCATCCTGGCGCTGATCCCCGTGGCCCTGTGGCTGCTCAAGCGCACGCCCATGGCCGGTGCCGCCAGCAGCGGCCAGATGCGCGTCGTCGCCGCCCTGCCCCTGGCGCCCAATCAGCGCGTGCTCGCGGTCGAAGTCGGCCAGGGCGAGGACCGGCGCTGGCTCGTGCTCGGCGTCACCGGGCAGAACATCAACACCCTGCACGTGATGCCGCCGCAACCGATGAGCGACGGCCCGGTCGCCACGCCCTTCTCTCAAGTCCTGGGTCGATTCAGCAAGGGACCCGGCAATGCGGGCTAGGTTTCTGCTCGGCGCGCTCGCGCTGTTTGCGCTGCCAGCGCTTGCTCAACAGAGCGCGCCAGCCACCCTGCCCCTTCTCGTGGGCCAGGGCGCGGGCGGCAGCAGCTACTCGGTGCCGATCCAGACCCTGCTCTTCTTCACCGCCCTGGGTTTTCTGCCCGCGGTGCTGCTGATGATGACGGGCTTCACCCGCATCGTCATCGTGCTCTCGCTGATGCGTCAGGCCCTGGGTACGCAAGCGGCGCCGCCGAACCAGGTGATCGTGGGCCTGTCGCTGTTCCTGACCTTCTTTGTCATGAGCCCGACACTGGACAAGGTCTACTCCGAGGCCTGGCAGCCCTACTCGCAAGGCACGATCGGCTTCGAGGTGGCCCTCGAACGCGCGCAGGTCCCCATGCGCGGCTTCATGCTCAAACAGACGCGCCAGAGCGACGTAGCGCTGTTCTCGCGCCTGGCCAAGCTGGAGTCCAACGTGAAGCCCGAGGACGTGCCCTTTCGCGTGCTCGTGCCGGCCTTCGTGACGAGCGAGCTCAAGAGCGCATTCCAGATTGCCTTCCTCGTCTTCATCCCTTTCCTCGTCATCGACATGATCGTCAGCTCGGTGCTGATGAGCCTGGGCATGATGATGCTTTCGCCCGTGCTTGTGTCCCTGCCCTTCAAGCTCATGCTCTTCGTGCTGGCGGATGGCTGGAACCTGTTGCTCGGTTCGCTAGCGGCCTCCTTTGCAACGTAGCCCCATGGATTCCCAACAAGTCTTCACGCTGGGCCAGCAAGGCCTCTTCATGCTGCTGATGGTGGCCGCGCCGGTGCTGCTGACGGTACTCGCAGTCGGTGTCGTGGTGAGCGTCTTCCAGGCTGCCACGCAGATCAATGAGGCCACCCTGTCCTTCGTGCCCAAGGTCGTGGCGGCGGTGCTCGTGCTCGCCATCGCCGGGCCGTGGATGATGACGCAGCTGGTCGACTACATCCAGCGCACCCTGCAGATGATTCCGAGCGTCGTCGGGTAACGGGCATGTTCAGCGTCACGGAAGCTCAGCTGCTGGCTTGGCTGAATCCGCTGCTCTGGCCCACCATTCGCTGCCTGGCGCTATTTGCCGGCATGCCCATCCTGAGCGGCCGCTCGGTGCCCTTGCGCGTGCGCATCGGGCTGTCGATCTTCATCTCGGTCTGCGCCCAGCCCTCGCTGCCGGCCACGCCGATCACGCCGCTCGACTCGCTGCCCCTGCTCACCCTGCTGCTGGCCCAGCAACTCATCATCGGCCTGGCCATGGGCTTCGCCGTGCGCCTGGTGTTCGCGGCGCTGGAGTTCGCAGGGGAAATCATCGGCCTGCAAATGGGCCTGAACTTCGCGGGCTTCTTCGATCCCTCGACCGGCGCGCAGGGCACTGCCAGTTCGCGCTTCTTCGGCACCATGGTGGCCTTCTTGTTCATCGCCATCAACGGGCACCTGATGCTGGTCAATGCCCTTGTGCAGAGCTTCACGGCCTTTCCCGTCGGCGACGAGCCCTTCCACTTCCTTCGCGCGGCACGGCCCGAGGCATGGGGTGCCGAGGTCTTCTCCATCGGCCTGTGGATCGCACTGCCGCTCGTGAGCATGCTGCTTTTCGTGAACCTCGTGCTTGGCGTGATCGCGCGCGTGGCGCCGCAGATTGGCGTGTTCTCAGTAGGTTTCCCCTTGACGGTGTCCATCGGCCTCGTCGGCATGCTGGCCACACTGCCGCTGATGGAGACACCGTTCCGCGTGGCGCTGGAGCGGCTGCTCGCCATATTCGGCTAATGGCCGAAGATGCCCCGAACGGCACGGGCATAGGCCCAGCAGCGATCTTGCTCAATTCCACTCGCGCCCCTGCGTCCCTCGCACCCCTCGCACCCCTCGCGCCCCTCGCGCCCCTCGCGCCCCTCGCGCACTGCCTCGACGAGTTGCTGACGACTCAAGTCGAGCGCAACGGGCATGACCGCCAGCGGCAAGACACCTGCGGAAATCGGCTGAATCATGAAAGACCGGCCATCTCTGCGCCTGATGCGACCCGCGCCATCCTTCTGGGCGCTGTCCGAACCTGCCGCGAAGTTCTGACGTTCCTCGCAAGAACGTATGGATCTTCATGGGCTAGACCTGCTCATCCTCGACGCCAAGCGATCGAGCATGGGCATTCAGCGCATCGTCAAGCCTGAGCCAGGGTCTCGCAAACTGCGCGCGCACAAGCGTGTAGGCATCGTAGGCCTAGACTGAAGTTCCCCGTCCTGGGGAGCGAGTTTCCCTTCTGATTCAAGCGCTTGCGGTGAATCAGCGGGTGGCGTTCTGTCTACAGGTGAATGGCTT
>Ga0213872_10000160_pt1 | contig 61551 bp, 58 predicted proteins | sample VelepicomBERX_R2_FD_160071 | JGI IMG/M metagenome (GOLD analysis project Ga0213872, IMG submission 160071) | Rhizosphere microbial communities from Vellozia epidendroides in rupestrian grasslands, the National Park of Serra do Cipo, Brazil - RX_R2 | ecosystem: Host-associated > Plants > Roots >... | reverse complement strand
TGGAGAACTACCTCGGCTGGTTCCGCGCCCTGGAGCGGTCGCTGCGCGCTCCCTCCCAACCCGCGCAGTTGCTGGCCCTGGCGCTCGGCCGCTAGCTGCTTCCCCAGCTAACGCGCAAAGCGCCAAAAGAAAAGCCGGCCCAGGGCCGGCTTTTTGCTTCAGCGCGCGCCTTTAGGCGTAGTTGGCTTCCGCGAACGACCAGTTCACCAGGTTCGACAGGAAGGTCTCGACGAACTTCTGGCGCAGGTTGCGGTAGTCGATGTAGTAGGCGTGTTCCCACACGTCGACGGTCAGCAGGGCCTTGTCGGCGGTCGTCAGCGGCGTGCCGGCGGCACCGGTGTTGACGATGTCGACCGAGCCGTCGGCCTTCTTGACCAGCCAGGTCCAGCCCGAGCCGAAGTTGCCGACGGCGCTCTTGACGAAGGCTTCCTTGAAGGCGTCGAAGCTGCCCCACTTGGCGTTGATGGCCGCAGCCAGCGCACCGCTCGGAGCGCCGCCGCCTTGCGGCTTCATGCAGTTCCAGAAGAAGGTGTGGTTCCAGATCTGGGCAGCGTTGTTGTAGATGCCGCCGCTGCTCTTCTTGACGATCTCTTCGAGCGTCAGCGATTCGAACTCGGTGCCCTTCTGCAGGTTGTTCAGGTTCACCACATAGGCGTTGTGGTGCTTGCCGTGGTGGAACTCCAGCGTCTCGGCGCTGTAGTGCGGGGCCAGGGCGTCCTTGGCATAGGGCAGATCGGGCAGCTTGTGTTCCATGGTGATTCCTCTTGCTTGGTCTGTCAGGTGGAGGTGGATGGGTTCCGGTCCTGGGCGGGCATTGTAGGCACGGCCTCGATGACATTCATCTGCGCACGGCCATCGGCGAGCACGGCGCGCACGGTCTGGCCGGGGCGCAGCTGCGCGACCGACGCGAGCGCGTGGCCCGCGCCATCGTCCAGCCAGGCGTAGCCGCGTTCGAGCACGCGCTGCGGGTCGAGCGCGGCCAGGCGCGCGCCAACGGCGTCGAGCCGCTGCGCGCGCCGCGCCAGCTCCTGCGGCAAGGCGCGGTCGAGCCGCGCGCCGAGCGCGGCCAGGTGCTGGCCCTGCAGGCCGAGGCGGCGCGCCAGCGGTTGCTTCAGGCGCTCCTGCAGCAGGGCCAGGCGGCGCTGCTCGCGCGCCAGCATGTCGCTCGGGCGGGCCAGGCGCAGCGCCGCGCGGTCGAGGCGCTGGCCGGCCTGCTGGAGACGGCGCTCGACGTGGATCGACAGGTGCCGCGCCAGCGTAGCGAGCTGCTCCAGCAGCGCCGCGCGCGACGGCGCGGCGAGCTCGGCCGCGGCCGTGGGCGTGGGCGCGCGCAGGTCGGCGGCCAGGTCGCACAGCGTCACGTCGGTTTCATGGCCGACACCGCAGACCAGCGGCAGGCCCGAGTTGGCCACGGCGTGGGCGACGCGCTCGTCGTTGAAGGCCCACAGGTCTTCGAGCGAGCCGCCGCCGCGCACGAGCAGCAGCAGGTCGAGCCCATCGATGTCGGCGCGCGCGTTCGCCGTGGCGATCGCCTGCACGAGCGCCGGCGGCGCATCGGCGCCCTGCACCAGGCTCGGGTAGACGACGACTTCGACCTGCGGGGCGCGTCGCGCCAGTGCCGTCAGCACGTCGTGCAGCGCGGCGCCACCCGTCGAGGTGATGACGCCGATGCGCCGCGGAAACGGCGGCAGCGGGCGCTTGCGGTCGGCGTCGAACAGGCCCTGCGCCTCGAGCTTGGCCTTGAGGCGCAGGAACTGCTCGAACAATGCGCCCGCGCCGGCACGGCGCATGGCCTCGACGACGAACTGCAGCTCGCCGCGCGGCTCGTACACCGCCACCCGGCCGCGCAGCTCGACGAGCGCACCGTCGCCGGGCGAAAAGTCGAGCAGGCTGGCCGCGCGGCGGAACATGGCGCAGCGCAGCGTCGCGGCCTGGCCGTCGGCATCCTTCAGGCTGAAGTAGCAGTGGCCGCTGGCCGCTCGGGTGAAGCCCGAGATCTCGCCGCGCACGACGACGGCGCCGAAGCGGGACGCGAGGCTGTCCGAGACCGCCGCCAGCAGGCCCGCCACGCCCCAGGTAAAGCGGCTTGAAGCCCCTTCCGATGGACTCCGCGAGCGCTCATCCATGCGCAAACCCAATGCTGGCGCGGGTCGAGAACTCCACAGCCGCATGAATACTGGGCCGGCGGGCTATTTGCCTTGTCATTGCGTTGTCACGCGCACATAAGCGCTTGTTTTTCAAACCAAATTTCCTGCCGCTTTGAGAGGCAATCTGTGCAAGGCCTTGATTTGACGGGCTTCGCGGCCCATCGCCAAGGTCTTACCCACAAAGTTATCCACATGCTCGGTGGATGGTTTGCCGACCGCTCCCGGCCCCGGCGCGCCACGGCCGGCGCGAACCGCCGCAAAGCCACTTCCGGCACCTGGGCTTGGGGCCATAATCGCGCGCAACTTGTCGGCGCGACCGCGCTCTGCCCCGGGGGAGACCTTCTTGTTTTCGATCATACAAGCGGCTGGTTGGCCGATCGCACCGCTGATCCTTTGCTCCATCGTTGCGGTCGCGCTGATCATCGAGCGCCTGTCTGCGCTACGCACGCGCCGGATCGCACCGGCCAATCTGCTCCAGGAAGTGCTGGGCGTCAGCAGCCAGACCATCCCCTCGCCCGACATCGTGGCGCGACTGGCCGAGAACTCGGTGCTGGGCCAGGTGCTGGCCGCCGGCCTGCGGGCCCTGAACAGCGTGCCGCGGCCGACCGAGCAGCAGCTCGGCGAAGTCTTCGAGTCCGCCGGCCGCCGCGCCGCGCACGACCTCGAGCGCTACCTCAACACGCTCGGCACGATCGCCACGGCCGCGCCGCTGCTGGGCCTGCTGGGCACCGTGGTCGGCATGATCGAGATCTTCGGCAGCCAGGCGCCCGGCAGCAGCAACCCGACGCTGCTCGCGCACGGCATCTCGACCGCGCTCTACAACACGGCCTTCGGCCTGATGGTGGCGATCCCGTCGCTGATGTTCTACCGCTACTTCCGCGGCCGCGTCGACGAATACCTGCTCGAACTCGAGCAGTCGGCCGAGCAGCTGCTGCACCACCTGCGCCGCTTCACGGCCGCCTAACGGGTGTTGCAGCGATGAAATTCCGCACGCGCCACCGCGAAGAGCCGGAGATCAACCTGATCCCCTTCATCGACGTGCTGTTGGTGATCCTGATCTTCCTGATGCTCTCGACGACCTACTCCAAGTTCACGGAGCTGCAGGTCACGCTGCCGACGGCCCAGGCCGACAAGCTGCAGGAGCGGCCGACGGAGATCATCGTCGCCGTCTCGGCCGATGGCCGCTACGTCGTCGACCACCAGCCCGTCGAGGGCCGTTCGGTGGAGCTGCTCAGCGAAGCGCTGGCCAACGCCTCGCACGGCAACGCCGACACCATGGTCGTCGTCTCGGCCGATGCCGCCTCGGCACACCAGTCGGTCATCAACGTCATGGACGCGGCACGCCGCGCCGGCCTGTCGCGCCTGACTTTCGCGGCCCAGACCGGCTCGAAGTGATGGGCCTGGGGGCGCGCCTGTCCGCGCGGCTTCAGCGCGAGTGGCTCGACGGCGGTCCTCTTTCCAACTTGCTGCTGCCGCTGTCCTGGCTCTACGCGGGCGTGGCGGGGCTGCGCGGCCAGCTCTACCGTAGCGGCGTGCTCGCCACCGCAACGCTGCCCGTGCCGGTGCTGGTCGTCGGCAACTGGATCGTCGGCGGCGCCGGCAAGACGCCGACGACGCTGGCGCTGCTCGCGATGGCACGGGCGCGTGGCTGGCGCGTCGGCGTGGTCTCGCGCGGCTACGGTCGCGCTGCAACCGACGTGCGCCTCGTCACGCGCGCGTCGACGCCCGCCGAGGTCGGCGACGAGCCGCTGCTGATGCATCTGCGCTCCGGCGCGCCGATCGCCGTCGGCGCCGATCGCGTCGCCGCGGCCGAGGCCTTGCTGGCTGCCCATCCCGATCTCCAGCTGATCCTCAGCGACGACGGCCTGCAGCACTTGCGGCTGCCGCGCATCGGCGCCGTGCTCGTGTTCGACGAGCGCGGCTTCGGCAATGGGCGCGTGCTGCCGGCCGGCCCTATGCGCCAGGCTGCACGCGCGACCTTGCGCGAGGACGAGCTCGTGCTCTACAACGCCGCGGCGCCGAGCACGCCGCTGCCGGGCTTCGGCGCCGAACGGCGCCTGGCAGGCGCGGCATCGCTGGCCGACTGGTGGGCCGGCCGCCCCGCCTCGCTCGATGCCCTGCATGCGCTGCGCGGCGCGCGCGTCACGGCCTGCGCCGGCCTGGCTCGCCCCGGTCGCTTTTTCGCGATGCTCGAAGGCGAAGGCCTGAGCATCGTGCGCCTGCCGGTGCCGGATCATCACGACTTCGCCACCCTGCCCTGGCCCGCCGATACGCGCGACGTCCTCGTGACGGAGAAGGACGCGGTCAAGCTGCGCCCCGAACACATGGGCACTGCCCGCGTCTGGGTCGTGGCGCTAGACTTCCGGCCCGAACCTGCTTTTGAAGAGGCCCTGGTCGCGCGGCTCACGCCGCGGCTCCGGGCCTGAACACGATGGACCATCGCCTGCTGCACATGCTCGTCTGCCCGATCTGCAAGGGCCCGCTCACCGCCTTGCGCCAGGACGGCGGCGCGCAATTGGAGTTGCTGTGCCCGGCCGACCGGCTCGCCTTCCCCGTGCGCGACGGCATCCCGGTGATGCTGGAGAACGAGGCCCGCGTCGTCGACGCGTCGGCCGAGGGCGAAGACGCCGCACAGCCGCAGACATGACGGGCTTCACCGTCATCGTTCCCGCGCGTCTCGCGTCCACGCGCCTGCCCGGCAAGCCGCTGGCGGACATCGGCGGCCAGCCGATGATCGTCCGCGTGGCGCGGCAGGCGGCGCTGTCCGCGGCATCGCGCGTCGTCGTGGCGGCGGACGATGCCAGCGTCGCTTCGGCCTGCGAGGCCCGTGGCGTGAAAGCCGTGCTGACGCGTGTCGACCATGTCTCCGGCAGCGACCGGCTCGCCGAAGCCTGCGGCCTGCTGGGCCTGGCCGACGACGAACTTGTCGTCAACGTGCAGGGCGACGAGCCGCTGATCGCGCCGGCCATGATCGACGCCTGCGCCGCGCTGCTGCGCGAGCGCCCCGACTGCGTGATGAGCACGGTGGCGCACGCGCTCGACGACGCGGCCGAGTTCGCCAATCCGAACGTCGTCAAGGTCGTGACCGACGTGCGCGGCGTGGCGCTGTATTTCTCGCGCGCGCCCATGCCCTGGTGGCGCGACGCGCCGGCCGCCTCGCAACCGATGCCCAAGGCCGGTGCAGCGCTGCGCCATGTCGGCATCTACGGCTATCGTGCCGGCTTCCTGCGCCGTTTCCCGACCCTGGCCGTCAGTCCGCTCGAGCAGATCGAATCGCTCGAACAGCTGCGGGTGCTCTGGCACGGCGAACGCATCGCGGTGCATGTCAGCGCCGAACGCCCGGGCCCTGGTGTCGACACGCCCGAGGACCTGGAGCGCGTGCGCGCCATCGTCGCGGCAGCCCGATAGCGTCCAGAGACCGGGCAAGCCCGATGGCGAGCCGGCCGCCCAGGCCCTAGGCTTGCGCCATTGCGGGGAGCCCGGCGCCATGCCGGTGCGCGCAGCCCCGCCATGAGCTTGCGCCGTCAGGGCCGGTTGGGAAGCGCATGCTATCCTCGACCGCAGTGCAAGGGCGCGTCTGCGCCCTTTTTGATGATTGAGGAGACCCATGCGACTGATACTTCTGGGCGCCCCCGGCGCAGGCAAAGGCACGCAAGCTGCCTTCATCTGCCAGAAATTCGGCATCCCGCAGATTTCGACCGGCGACATGCTGCGCGCCGCCGTCAAGGCTGGCACCGAGCTCGGCCTCGCCGCCAAGAAGGTGATGGACGCGGGCGGCCTCGTCAGCGACGACATCATCATCGGCCTGGTCAAGGAGCGCATCACGCAGGCCGATTGCGCCAAGGGCTTCCTGTTCGACGGCTTCCCCCGCACGATCCCGCAGGCCGACGCGATGAAGCAGGCCGGCGTCAAGCTCGACTACGTGCTCGAGATCGACGTGCCCTTCGAAGCCATCATCGAACGCATGAGCGGCCGCCGCGTCCATGTGGCCTCGGGCCGCACCTATCACGTCAAGTTCAACCCGCCCAAGGTCGAAGGCAAGGACGACGCCACGGGCGAGGACCTGATCCAGCGCGAGGACGACAAGGAAGCCACGGTGCGCAAGCGCCTGGACGTCTACGAGGCGCAGACACGCCCGCTCGTCGACTACTACTCGCGATGGGCCGCGAACGGCGAGGCCGGTGCGCCCAAGTACCGTCGTATCGAAGGCCTGGGCAGCGTCGAGCAGATCACGCAGCGCGCGCTCGAGGCGCTCGGCTGACGAGCGTCCCGCTCAGATTTTTTTCAGACCCGCCCCACGGCGGGTTTTTAATGCGCTCAAATTGACGTTTACGTCAACGTCACATCACAGGAGACTCGAGCATGGACATCAAGGGCAAGGTTTTCATCGTCACCGGCGGGGCCTCGGGCCTGGGCGAAGGCACGGCGCGCATGTTCGCGCGCGAGGGTGCCAAGGTCGTCATCGCCGACGTGCAGGAGGAGCGCGGCCAGGCGCTCGCCGCCGAACTCGGCGGCGCCTTCGTCAAGTGCGACGTGACGCAGGAAGAAGATGGCCGCAAGGTCGTCGCCAAGGCGCAGGAACTCGGCAAGCTGATGGGCCTCGTCAACTGCGCCGGCATCGCGCCGGCTGCCAAGACCGTCGGCAAGGAAGGCGCGCACCCGCTGGCGCTGTTTGCCAAGGTCATCACCGTCAACCTGGTCGGCTCGTTCAACATGATCCGTCTCGCGGCCGAGGCCATGAGCAAGAACGAGCCTGAATCCACCGGCGAGCGCGGCGTGCTCGTCTCGACCGCATCGGTCGCGGCCTTCGACGGCCAGATGGGCCAGGCGGCCTACGCCGCGTCCAAGGGCGGCGTCGTCGGCATGACGCTGCCGATCGCGCGCGACCTGGCGCGCAACGGCATCCGCAACATGACCATCGCCCCGGGCATCTTCGGCACGCCGATGCTGTTCGGCATGCCCCAGGAAGTGCAGGACGCGCTGGCCGCCAGCGTGCCCTTCCCTTCGCGCCTGGGTCGTCCGGAGGACTATGCCAAGCTCGTCCACCAGATCGTCACGAACGACATGCTCAACGGCGAGGTGATCCGCCTCGACGGCGCCATCCGCATGGCGCCGAAATGAGGTGTTGAACGACCAAGAAGAAAGCCGCCCTCGGGCGGCTTTCTTCTTGCCGAGACGCTGGCGAGCGCCAGGGCATTTCGGCCACCCGCCGGGCCGCTCCCAAGGGCGGCCGGCAAATGAAACAGGCCGGTCGAACCGGCCTGTTTCATTGCGCCCTCGGGGGATCGACCAGGCCTTGACGGCCTGGACGACGGACTCAACGCTTGCGCGACTGAACGATCCACAGGTGCGCCAGATCGGCGGCACCCTCGTTGCCCTTGACCGAACGCCAGGTGGCTTGCGCGGCGCTCGCGCTGCCGGCCAGGTACTGGCCCAGGCCGAGGTAGAGCTGAGCGTCGTCCGGGTGCTTGAGGTTGCCCTTCTCGATGCCGTCCTTGATCAGCTGGACGCCCGCTGCGCCCTGGCCGCGCATGACTTCGGCCAGGCCGAGGTTCACGAGCGCGTCGCCCTGATGCGAGTCCTTGGCGGCCTTTTCGTCAGCAGCCTGCGTGGCCTTGCCGTCGGCGATCTTCTTGACCATCAGGTCGAGCAGACGCTTGTGGCGAGCGCCTTCGGCACCTTGGCCGAGCACGCCGGCGGAAATGCCCTTCTCGACGACGACCTTGCCTTCTTCAGGGAAGCCGGCGGCCGCGGCGAGCTGGGCCAGTTCCATGTAGTCGTCGACGCCGCGCATATTGCCGGTGGCCAGGCGCAGGCGCAGGACGTCGAGGTTGAAGCGATCCGAGAAGCCCTTGCGGCGCGAGGTCTGGTCCAGCACCTGGGCCCACAGCTTGGGGCTCGGGTAGAAGTTCAGCATCTGCTCGACGGCATAGCTCTGCGCGCTGGTGTCGCCCTTCTTGTCGGCGGCAGCGAGCAGGAGGTTGAGCTTGTCAAGGCTCGGGGTACGGCCGGCCTTCACCTCGCCCTGGATCTCGTCCATCGTGCTCTTGATGATGGGCCCCATATCGCCCGACTTGAACTGCGACTTCGTCAGGATGGCCTTGGCACCGGGATCCGTGCCGCCTTCCTTGACATAGCGATCAGCCCAGGTACCCGCCTTGGCGTCGTCATTCGCACGCGAATAGGTTCCGGCGATGGCATACATGTACTGGAGCTGTTGCGGACCGGCCAGGCGACCTTGCCCCTTGAGCGCATCGAAGGCGTGCGCCATCGTGTCGCCGTCGCCCGCGCCCTGCGCGGCCGAGAAGCGCAGCGCTTCAATCATGTAGTTCTCGCCGGCGGTACGGCCGGCAACGCCGCTGGCTTCCTGGATCTTGCCCAGCGCGTCCTTGTACTTGCCGGCCTTGATCATGGCGCTGGCGGCGCTGAGGGACTTGCCGACCTCGGGGCGAACGGCATCTGCCTGTGCGCTGGCGGTGGCGAAGCCGAGCTGGCCCGTGGGTGCCGAACCGAGAACCAGGGCTGCCGCACCGACGGCAGCGGCCGTCAAAGTCTTGAATTTCATGTTTTCAGATCTCCTAAGCGCGAACGCGCCGCCCTCTCGGGTGGCGCGTTCCATTCACATGCAGTAGCAGCCTGCCGTCACTGAGCGAATTGCTCGTTGCCGACCATCGCCATCTTCTTGACGCCGTGGCGCTGTGCGGATGCCATGACGTGAGCGACGGCACCATAGTCGACCAGCTTGTTCGGCTTGATGTGCACTTCCGACTGGTCCGGCTCCTCCGAGACAGCCTGGAACTTGTCCTCGAGCTGCGCGGTGGTGATCGTCGTGCCATCCCAGCTCAGCGCGCCGTCGAAGTCGATGAAGACTTCGTGGACGACCGGCGGGGTCGGCGGCGTCTGGTTGTTCGGCGGCGGCATGTCCAGGTTGATGGTGTGCAGCTGGATCGGGATGGTGATGATCAACATCACCAGCAGGACCAGCATCACGTCGATCAGCGGCGTCGTGTTGACGTCCATCAGCGGCTCGGGATCACCCGAAGCTGACGTATTGCCTACGTTCATTCCCATGCTTGGTTTCTCCTGCCCTTACTGGCGCGCCGGCGGCTCGGTGACGAAGTGGATGCTCATGATGCCAGCACGCTGGCATGCATACACCACCTTGCCGACGGCCTCGTAGCGCGCATCCTTGTCGCCGCGGATGTGAACCTGCGGCTGCGGGTTCTTCACGGCTTCCTTCTTCAGGCGCGTGACGAGTGCCTCGACATCAGGCACCGGCGCGGTAGCCCAGTACATCTCACCGTCCTTGGTGACGGCGATCTCGATGTTCTCCGGCTTGGTGACCCGTACGTTATTGCGCTCCTTGGGGAGCGTCAGGTTGACGGACTGGGTCACCACGGGAACGGTGATGAGGAAGATGATCAGCAGAACCAACATCACGTCCACGAGGGGCGTGGTGTTGATGGCCGAGACCACATCGTCCTCGCCGGAAGATGATCCGACGTTCATGCCCATGGTGGGTTCTCCGAAAGCCTAACGAATCAGCGCTTGACGCGGTTGCCCATCAGCACGCCGTGCAGGTCGGCGGCGAAGGCACGCACTTCGGCCATGACGGTCTTGTTGCGATTGACGAGCCAGTTGTAGCCCAGCACGGCCGGAACGGCAACGGCCAGACCGATGGCGGTCATGATCAGGGCTTCACCAACGGGGCCGGCGACCTTGTCGATCGAGGCTTGGCCAGCAGCGCCGATGTTGGTCAGCGCGTTCAGAATGCCCCACACCGTACCGAACAGGCCGACGAACGGAGCGGTCGAACCGACGGTGGCCAGGAAGCCCAGGCCGGCGCCGACGCGCGAGTTCACTTCACCGACGGCGCGGTCGACGTTCATCGTGACCCACGAGCTGTGGTCGATGTTCTCGGTCAGGGCGCCTTCATGGTGCTCCGAAGCTTCGATGGCCGAGGCGGCGATGAAGCGGAAGGCACCGGTGTCCTTCAGGCTCTTGACGCCGTCCTGCAGGCTGGCCTTCTTGAAGAAGGAGGCGCGCACTTGCTTGGACTCGGTCAGCAACTTCTGGGTGTCCCAGAGCTTCGTGATCAGGATGTACCAGCTGCCGGCCGACATGATCAGCAGCAGGGCCAGCACGGTGTGCGAAACGGCGTCACCCTTGGTGACCATGGCCGACAGGCCGTAAGGATTTTCCTTTTCGGCGGGAGCGGCGGCGGCGTCAGGAGCCGAGGCTGCGGTGTCCGTAGCGGCAGCAACGGGAGCGGCCGAGGCGGCATCCGAAGCGGCTTGGTCTTGGGCGTAAGCGGGCGCCATCGCCACGGTCGCGGCCAGTGCAATTGCGGCGACGAAGCCGGAGATGCGAGAGGTCATGGAGTCGACTCCTAGGGGAAAAAGGTTGTGTCAGTGATATTCGCGAAAGCCACCCGCCAGATCCTGCCTATACAGCGGCGGGGGCTTGCGCCAAGAAAAATTCAGGCCAGTCCGGGCTTACTCTTGCTTGAACTGGAATTCCTGCTCGAACACGTGATCGCCCGGGCACTCGTAGGTGTCGGTGAGCGTCTGCTGGATCGAGCTGGTCAGCATGCGCACGACCTTGCGGTCGATGCCGGGGCGCATGCTCTTGATCTCCATCGAGGCCACGCGGCCGGCCTTGACCGTCGCGGTGACCTTGAAGAGGGCTTCGCCCGAGAAATCGACGGCCGGCATTTCCGGCTTGCCCATCTTCGTGCAAACCATCGCGGCCGTGACCGGACCGGTGTGAGCCGGCGGTGCGGGCGCAGCCGGAGCCGGCGTTGCCCGGATCGGGGCAGCCGGAGGCGGCACGTTGGTCGTCGGCGCTGCCATCACCACCGGCGGCGGCGGTGCCGTCACGACCACCTCAGGCGGCGGCACGAACGGCGGCGGCGGTGCCTTCAGGTCGGGCGGCGGCGGCACGACCTTCTCGGGCGGCGGCGGCGGCTTGACCTGCTCTTCGATCACCTTGACGTCCACCGGACCCTTGACCGCCTCGACGATCTTCTTGGCGAGGCCGAGGTAAAGACCCCAGATGATGATGACGTGAATCAGGACCACGATGCCGATACCGGTCAGCCGTGAAGAACTGTTCTTGTCCTGCGCAAAGTTCATGCGCGCTCCTTCGTAAGACTTCTCATCTTGTTCAAAGATGCTTGCGGGGCCCGTCCGAGCTCGACCTTGACCCCGCATGCAGCGCCGATGCAACAGCATGCGGTGCAACAAAAATGCCCGCTGGCTTTGGGCCACGGGCCTTGCGGTGTTCGAGGCCAGAGTCGCTAGATAGAGACACTGGCCTCAGACAACGCGGGCCGTAGTTTAGCCGAACTACACTGCCGCCCCTTCATGGGATTTCCCCCAAGGAAATGGCTCATCGAGGGTTTCACCGAGTTTCATGTTCATGACAACCGCGTTATCGCGCAAGTCTTACTTTTTGAAACCCCTTTTCACACCATGGCAAGGCGCGGCACGGCCGCCAGCAGACGCCTCGTATAGGCCTGCTGCGGCGCCTCTAGCACCTGGGCGCAGGGGCCGGATTCGACGATGCGCCCGGCCTGCATGACGGCCACCTCGTCGGCGATGTACTCGACCACGCCGATGTTGTGGGTGATGAAAAGATAGGCCAGGCCCCGGTCGCGCTGTAACTCGCGCAACAGGTTCAGGATCTGCGCCTGGACCGACACGTCGAGCGCGGAGGTCGGCTCGTCGCAGACGATCAGGCGCGGCTCGACGGCCAGCGCGCGGGCAATGGCGATGCGCTGGCGCTGCCCGCCCGAGAACTCGTGTGGCCAGCGCGCGAGGGCGTCGCGGCGCAGGCCGACCTGGTCGACCAGCTCGTGCAGCAGGCGCGTGCGCGCTGCGGCGTCGAGTTCGGGTCGCAGGGCCTGCACGCCTTCGGCCAGGATGTCCTCGACGCGCATGCGCGGGTTCAGCGAGGCGAACGGGTCCTGGAAGATGATCTGCACGCTCCGGCGCGCCCGCTGGAGCGCCCCGCCGTCCAGCTCGAAGAGGTCCTGCCCTTCGAACAGTGCGCGGCCGCCGAGTTCGGCCTGCCCGCGCAGCAGCTGGACGATGGCCTTGCCCGAGCTTGTCTTGCCGCAGCCGGACTCGCCGACCAAGGCCAGCGCACGCCCCGGCCGGACCGAATAAGAAACGCCGTCGACCGCCGTGAACCATTGTGTTGTCGCGCCGAGCAAGGAGCGGCGCAGCGGATAGCGCACGCGCAGGTCCTGCACATCGAGCAAAGGCGCGGCATCTGCGATCGGGCGGGCGGGCGGCGTGGCCGCGCAGGTCGGCTCCGCACGGGCCGGCAGCGCCTCCCGCGGGTCCGTGTACAGCAGGCAGCGCACTGGGTGATCTGGCGCGGCCGCTACCAGCGCTGGCGGTGTGCCTGCGCAATGCACCATGGCCCGATCGCAACGCGGCGCGAAGCGGCAGCCGGCGAAGTCCTGCCACAGCGGCGGCACCGTGCCCGCGATGGCCGCCAACGGCTGGCCGCGGCGCGAGGCGTGCGGCAGCGCCTGCAGCAACAGGCGGGCGTACGGGTGGCGCGGCGCCGCGAAGAACTCGGCCGCCGGCGCGACCTCGATGATCTGCCCCGCATACATCAGTGCGACGCGATGCGCCATGCCGGCGACGACGGCGAGGTCGTGCGTGATCAGCAGCACGCCGAGGCGCCGCTCGGCCTGCAGCTCGCGCAGCAGGTCGAGGATCTGCGCTTGGATGGTGACGTCGAGCGCGGTGGTCGGCTCGTCCGCCACCAGGTAGTCGGGCTCGCCGGCCAGCGTCATGGCGATCATGACGCGCTGCTTCTGGCCGCCCGAGAGGCGGAACGGGTACTCGTCGATGCGACGCTCGGGCTCGGGAATGCCGACGCGACCCAGCCACTCGATGGCCTTGGCACGCGCCGCGGCGCCGCGCAGCGCGGTGTGCGCCTCGATCGCCTCGACGATCTGGTCGCCGACCCGCATGACGGGGTTCAGGCTGGTCGAGGGCTCCTGAAAGATCATGCCGATGCGCCCGCCACGCACGGCGCGCATCTGCGCTTCGGGCAGCGCCAGCAGCTCGCGCTCGTCGAGCCTGACGCTGCCGGCGGCCACGCGGCCGTTGTCGGGCAGCAGGCGCATCAGCGCCAGCGCCGTCATGCTCTTGCCGCAGCCGGATTCGCCGACGAGGGCGAAGGTCTCGCCGCGCGCGAGCGACAGCTGCAGGCCGTCGATGGCGCGCACGAGGCCGGCCTCGGCGTCGAGCGCGACGTGGAGTTGGTCAATGTGCAGCATGCTCAGGCCGCCTTCCTGCGCCACAGGTGCGGGCGCTGCGAGCGCGCGCGCGGGTCGAAGGCGTCGCGCACGGCGTCTGCAAACAGGTTGGCCGCCAGTACCAGCGCGACCATGAAACCAAAGGCCGCAGCGAAGCTCCACCACACGAGCGGGTCGCGCGCCATCTCGACGCGGGCGAGGTTGATCATGCCGCCGAAGCTCGTCGTCGTCGGGTCGACGCCGACGCCGACATAGGTCAGCACGGCTTCATAGAGGATCAGGTCGGAGAAATTGAGCACCGCCGTGATCAGCACGAGGTGCATGACGTTCGGCACGATGTGGCGGCGCATGATGCGCCAGTGCGACACGCCGAAGGCCGTGGCCGCCTGGACGTAGTCGAGCTCGCGCAGCTTGAGCGTCTCGCCGCGCACGAGCCGGCACAGGCCCGACCAGCCGGTGACGCCGAGCACGGCGCAGAGCAGGAACATCTTGAGGTCGCCGCGCTCGACCGCCGTCTCGAAGAGCTGCGGGTTCTTGTCGAGGAAGACCTGAACCATCAGCACGCAGGCCGCGATCAGCAGCACGTTGGGCACCGAGGCCAGCAGCGTGTAGAGGTACTGGATCGCATCGTCGACCCAGCCCTTGAAGTAGCCGGCCAGCACGCCGAGCGCCAGCGCGAAGGGCAGCGTCGCCAGCGTCGCCAGCGCGCCGATGACGAAGGCCGTGCGCACGCTCTTGAGCGATTGGTAGAGCACGTCGTTGCCGGTGCGGTCGGTGCCCAGCACGTGGTAGTGCGGCATCCAGGCCAGCGTGGGGCCGAGCAGCAGGCTGACGACCGCGAGCGTGAGCCACAGCGCGCGCAGCGGGTGGTGCGTGCGGTCGGCCAGCAGGTCGCGCGCGCCGGCGCGCCAGCCACCATGGCTGCGTGCAATCAGCGCCGCCATCAGCGCGAACAGCAGCGCGCTCGCCAGCAGGCCGCCGGCCAGGCCCCAGGCGCCGCGCGCAAGCACGTCGCCGGCCCAGTCGCGCGCCGGGTCGGCCAGCTGCGCGCCGCCGAAGGCCAGGCGCGGGAACTCGCGCCGTGCCGCGGCGCCTGGCAGCATGCCGACGCCACCGACCGCCTCGCGGCTGAAGCCCTGCCAGGCCAGCGGCGCGGAGTAGCTTGTCTCGCGCATGGCGACCTGGCGCTCCATCAGCGCATCGAGCAGCGAACGGGCATGCGGGTCGAAGGCGACCTGGCCGGCAAGGCTGCCGGGCAGCGGCACGCGATAGTGGATGCTGTCGGCCAGCGTGACGAGCAGGAAGAGCGCCAGCAGCGCGCCCGACGCCACGCCGACCGGGTCGCGCAGCACGCGCCCCCAGGTCGCCGACTGCGTGGCCTGGCGGCGCACGCCGAAGAAGTAGACGCACAGCGCGGCCATCAGCAGCCAGATCGCGGCATCGGTCCAGAGAATGACGGGCTTGATCATCAGCTGAGCCTCACGCGCGGATCGATCCAGGTGTAGGCGATGTCGATCAGCGCATTGCTCGCGATGTAGAGCAGCGCGCCGAGGAAGACCATGGTCCGCACGATGGCGAAGTCCTGGCCGGTGATCGCCTCGATGACGAAGGCGCCCAGGCCCGGGATCGCGAAGAAGCTCTCGAACACGAGGCTGCCGAGGAACACATACGGCAGGTAGCCGCCCGCGCTCGTGATGATGGGGATCAGCGCATTGCGCAGCACGTGGCGCAGCAGCACGGCCTGCTCGGCCAGGCCCTTGGCACGCGCGGTGCGGACGTAGTCCTTGCCCATCTCCTCGAGCAGCATGGCGCGGTACAGGCGCGCCTCGGTGCCCAGGCGCGACAGCAGCGAAAGCAGGATGGGCAGGGCCAGGAAGCGCACCGCATCCAGGCCCGGCTCATACCCGTTGATCGGAACGAGGCGCAGCACGCGCGAGAACAGGAACTGTCCGACGATGATGTAGAACAGCGCCGAGATCGAGAGCATCAGCACGCACAGCACCACGCCCCAGAAGTCGATGCGCGTGTTCCGGAAGAACGCCAGCAGCACCGCGAAGCCCACGCTCGCGATCAGCTGCAGGATGAACAGCGGCAGCGCGAGCTGCAGGCTCACGCCCATGCGCGTCTTGACCTCGTGGCCGATGTTGACGGCCTGGCGCGCGTCGGAGCGGCCGAAGTCGAGCGCGAACAGCGAGATCGAGCGCTCCCACAGCACCGTGTGCGTGAGCTTGGCGGAGCCCGGCGCGGCTTCGTCCCACCAGATCGGCTTATCGTAGCCGCGCTCGCTCTTCCAGAGATCGATCTGCTGCTGCGTGACGCGCTTGCCGCCGATGTTCAGGCGTGCCATGTCGTCCGGCGTGTTGACGGTGAAGAAGAGGAAGAAGGTCAGCAGGTTGACGCCGACGAGGATCAGCGCGCCATAGGCGATGCGGCGGACGATGTAGTTCAGCATCGCGTCACTCCGCCCCCGCCAGCGCCGTGGCCTGTTCGCGCGCGACGAAGCTCGCGCGCAATCGCCCGACGATCAGCAGCACACCCGCCGCCAGCACCAGCAGCGGCCACCACACGGGCCGGTTCCATTCGGCCAGGCGCGCGGTGCGCTCGGCCGTGTCGATGCGGTAGTAACGCGCCTTGTCCTGGATGACGACGCCGGCCTTGCCGTTGTGCGCCCAGTGCTGGAAGGCCAGGCCGGAGTAGGACCAATAGCCCAGCGCCAGCGGCGCGTCTCGACGGATGATGGCGGTCATCTGGTCGATGACCTGCTGCTTCTCGGGCCCGTCGTCGAGCGTCTGCAGCTTGCGGTACAGCGCGTTGTATTCCGGGTTGTCGTAATTGGCGATGTTGTCGCCGCCATGCGCGGACTTGGCGTTCGGGCCGTAGAGCAGGAAGAGGAAGTTCTCGGCATCGGGATAGTCGGCGAACCAGCCGTACCAGAAGACCTGGTGCTTGCCGGCCAGCGCCTTTTCCTGGAACTGGTTGAAGTCGGTGGCGCGCACGACGAGCTGGATGCCCAGCTTGGCGAACTGCTTGACCATCCAGTCGTTCTCGGCCTTGAGCTCGGGCGTCGGCGTGCGCTGGAAGTCGTAGTTGAGCACCAGCGGCTGGCCGGTCGCCGCATCGCGTCCGTCGGGGTAGCCGGCCTCGGCGAGCAGCTGCTTCGCTTCCGACAAGGGGCGCCGCACGATGTGGCCGTCGACGAGCTCGTGCGTGACCGGGTTGTAGCCGTTCGGGTCGTTCTCGTGCGAGCCGAACACCCCCGGCGGCACGAGGCTGTAGGCGGCGCGCCCGCCCTTGGCGCGGAAGATGCGCTCGTAGCCCTCCTCCCAGTCGATCGCGATCGAGATGGCCTGGCGCAGCTTGCGGTTCTTCTCCTGCTGCGCGGGCGTGTCGCCGCGGCCGACGACGGGGTCGCGCCAGTTGAAGCCGAGGTACCAGTTCGTGATGTCGACGGTGACCGGGAAGCTGAAGCCGCGCTGCTCGAAGGCCTTGCGCGTCTCGTCGGAGTCGGCCGCGTCGGCGAGGAAGTCCACGCCCACGTCGGCCCGGTCGATCGCCGGCAGGTCGAGGTAGCCCTGCTTGAAGAGCTCCTTCATCGACAGGCGCTCCTTGATATTGCTCGCGACGATCTTGTCGACAAAGGGCGTGCGCTTGCCGCAGTCGTCGAGCAGGCCGGCTTCGCGGTCGCCGGGCTCGCCTTCGCAGGGGTAGATGTCGCCGTGGTAGTAGGGGTTGCGCACCATGACGTGGAGGCGGTCCTGCTCGTAGACCTTCATCATGAAAGGCCCGCTGCCCAGCGGCCATTGGTTCCAGCCCAGGCCGTTGTCGGCCATGCCGGCCTGGCCGTAGAAGGCATCGCCCTCCCACGGGATCGGCGCGAGGAAGGTCGTCGCCATCCAGTATTTCCACTGCGGATACTTGCCATTGAGCGTGATGCGCAGCGTGTATTTGTCGAGTGCCTGCGCGCCTTCGAGCGGCCATTGGCGCAGGTCGAGGAAAGGCTTGTCGGCCGCGCTGGCGGGCAGGCCGGCGAGCAGCTTGGCGTCCTCGCGCTGCAGCAACGCAGCGAAGTCCTTCAGGCCGACGACGTGGTCGGCGAAGGTGGCGTACAGCGGCGCCTCCTGGCGCGGCGAGGCGTGGCGCTTGATCGCGTAGACGTAGTCCTCGGCCGTGACCTCGCGCGTGCCTTGCATGGCGAAGTCATCGGGCTTGCGGCGCGCGCCGAGCTCGGCGCGCGTGAGGTGGTGGTAGAGATAGCGGCCCTGCGCATCGCGCGCGAACGCCGGGTGCGGCGCGTAGCGCAGGTCGTGGCGCAGCGGGATGTCGTAGACGGCCCGGGCGATCTGCTCGGCCGGCGCATCGTCGGGCAGGCGCTTGCCCGCGGCGTCGAGGTAAAAAGGCTGCACCACCGCGGCCGCGGCGCGCGGCTCCAGCTCGTAGGGTCGCTTCAGGTAGTGGTACTCGTAGAGCGGCTCGCTGATGAGGTAGGTGAACGGACTTTCGTTGGCCGCGTACGAAGACGTCGGGTCGAGAAAGCGCGGCGAGCGTTCCTCGAAGGTATAGAAAAGCGTGTTCTCGCGCTCGGCCCCGGCCGGGTGCGGGCTGTTGTCGCAGCCCCCGAGCAGCGCCGCGGCGGCGAAAAGCAAGCCGCCCATCAAGCAACGCATCGCAATCGCTCAGTGATGGTGGTCGTGCGCCGCGGCCCAGCCGATCAGCACCTCACGGCCCTGCACGTAGAGCTCGCACTTGAGGCCCACGGGCAGGCTGACCTTGGTCCGCACGTGACCGAAAGGCAGGCCGGTGAGGATGGGCGTCTTGGTCACGGCGCGCACCGCGGCGATGGCCTGCTTGAGTCCGTAACCGCGATCCAGCGGCGACTTCTTCCAGGCGCTGAACTCGCCCAGCACGATGGCCTTCTGCGCGTCGAGCACGCCGGCCTGCGCGAGCTGCAGCAGCATGCGCTCGACACGGTAGGGATGCTCGGCCACGTCTTCCAGGAACAGGATGCCACCCTTGACCTTGGGCCAGTGGTCCGTGCCCATGAGGCTGGTGAGCATGCACAGGTTGCCGCCCCACAAGGTGCCGCGCACGCCCAGGCCGTCGAAGCCCGCTTCGCTGCGGAAGCCAACGGCCTCGAGCGCGCCACTCATGGCCTCGACAAAGCAGTCGCGAGTGATCTCGTCGACGCCGCCTTCGGCGTCCGTGCGACCGAAGTCGTCGCAGGCCAGCGGGCCGGACCAGCTCACCGCGCCCGCATGCTTGAGCAGACCGAGCTGCAGCACGGTCTGGTCGGACTGGCCGACCCAGCGCGTGCCCTTGGCCACGCTCTTGCCGAGCAGCTTCCAGTCGATGCGGTCGAGCAGTCGCGTCAGGCCGTAGCCGCCACGCGTGGCCAACGCGACCGAGGGCGCGGCCTTGGCGACGCGGTGCAGCGCGGCGAGGCGAACGTCGTCGTCGCCGGCAAAACGCTGGTGGCGCGCGGCCGCGTCGGCGTCAACGCTGACGTCGAAGCCGAGCGCGCCGAGGCGCTTGGCCGCGCGCTTGATGGCCGCCGCCTGGGCGATGACGCCCGAGGGCGAGTAGATGGTCAGGGCAGTCATTGTTCGGGTTCCTCGTCGAGATGGCGGACTTCGCCGACCGGGATGCTCGGCTCCTGCGCCAGTTGGCGCCGCTCCTCGCGCTGGCGCCGCGCGGCCTCGCGCCGTTCGGCGAAGAAGTCGCGCAGCAGGCGGCTGCTCGCCTCGGCCAGCACGCCGCCGACGATCTGGGTGTGGTGGTTGAGCTGGCGGTAGGCGAACAGGTCGAGCACCGAGCCGGCCACGCCCGTCTTGGGATCGTGCGCCGCGAAGACGACGCGCTTGAAGCGCGCATGCATCAAGGCCATGGCGCACATCGCGCAGGGCTCGAGCGTGACGTAGAGCTCGCACTCCGGCAGGCGGTAATTGCCGAGCAACTGCGCCGCGTGACGCAGCGCGACGACCTCGGCATGCGCGGTCGGATCGTGCGTGGTGATGGGCCGGTTGTAGCCGGTCGCGATCAGCTGGCCGCCACGCATGATGACGGCGCCGACGGGCACTTCGCCCACCAGCAGCGCGTTCTGCGCCTGGTCGAGCGCGAGGCGCATGGCGTGTTCGTCGGCTGGGGTGATCGCTTCAGTCATAGCTAGCGTTCCAGTGTAGCGGCGTGGCCGCTGCGGCTATGCTGCCCGCCCATGCAAGACGAGCTGTTCGAGTCGCCCGCCGCAGTGCCGGCCGCCGCCCTGCCAGCACCGGCGCCTCGGCGCAGACGGGCGCCGGGCGGCGTGCAGCCCCAGCCGCCCGAGCCCGGCGACATCGCACTCGCCGCCGCCCTGCCGCCGCTGCTGCGCCTGGGCGGCTCGACCTGGAGCTACCCCGGCTGGGCCGGCCTCGTGTGGGACCGCGAATACCCCGCGCAGCGCCTCTCGCGCGAAGGCCTGCCGGCCTACGCGCAGCACCCGCTGTTGAGCGCGGTCTGCATCGACCGCAGCTTCTACCAGCCGCTCGGCGCCACGGAATATGGCCGTTATGCGGCGCAGGTCGGCGAGGCCTTCCGCTTCACCATCAAGGCGCCGTCGCTCGTGGCCGACGCGCAGATCCGCAACGAGGAAGGCCGCGGGCGCGAGCCCAATCCCGCGTTTCTCGATCCGCAGCTGGCCGCGCGCGAATTCATCGAACCGGCGCTGGCCGGCCTCGGGCCCAAGGCCGGCGCGCTCGTGTTCCAGCTGAGCCCGCTGGCGCCAGCGCAGCTCGCACGCATGGACGAACAGTTCGAGCGCCTCGACGCGATGCTCGCCGCCCTGCCCTCGCCCACCGCCTTGCGCAAGGCCGCGCCCGATGCGGTGATCGCCGTCGAGGTGCGCGACACCGCCTGGCTGCAGCCGCGCCTCGTCGAGATCCTGCGCCGGCATGGCGCGACCTACTGCCTGGGCCTTCATCCCAAGCTGCCGGCCATCGACGCGCAGCTCTGGCTGCTGCGCGCGCTTTGGCCCGGGCCGCTGGTGTGCCGCTGGAACCTGCACCCGACGATGGGTCCCTACGGCTATGAAGAGGCCGAGCGCCGCTACAGCCCGTTCGACCGCCTGCTCGACCCGGACCCGGCCACGCGCCGCGTGCTCGCCCGCGTGATCCGCGGCACAACGGGCGCCGGGCAGTGCGCCTTCGTCACGATCAGCAACCACGCCGAAGGCTGCGCGCCGCTGAGCATCCGCGAGCTGGCGCGCGAGCTCGCAGGCTGATTCGCCTACCGCTCTGTTTGCTGATCCACTGCCGACGCCGCGGCGCTGGCCGCCTGCATCACGCTGTCGTTGACCTGGTCGTGCACGGCCGCCGGCAGGTTCGGCGCCGCGGCAGCGCTGGCGCCGGCCGGCCGCGGCAATTCCTTGATGGCCTGCACCTGGTGGCGCATGCTGAACATCACGATGGCGAAGACGATCACGAGTCCGAGAATGCTCATTGCCGCACGCATGGTTGGCTCCTTCTAGTTCAACGGGCCGGGCGGAAATACTCGCGCTGGGTCTGATCGTCCACGACCTGCGCAGCGCGGAAGTCCTTCAGGCGGCGCACGCGGTCGTTGAAGTCGATGCCGAAGGCGGTGATCAGCTTGCGCAGCGCGTCGATGGTGGCGACACCGAACAGCGTCTGCACGTCGGCAAAGGCGACCTCCGCCTTGGCATCGCCGGGCACGGTGGACGACTTGCGCAGGCTCACGAGCTTCTTGTCGATCTCAGCTTGCAGCTGGCGAGGGCCTTCGACCTTGGCGCGCACGCACAGGTCGAAGGCCTTGCCGGTGAGGATGGCCATGGCATCCGCATCCGCCGCGTACTTGTCCTGCAGCATGGCTGCCGCGTCGAGCATGCGGGAGAGGTACTTGGACGCGTGGACAAAGGCCTCGCCGTGCTTGCGCCGCTGTGCCTGGCCGATTGCGGCGGCGTTGGCCTCGCGCTCAAGGTGCTTCATGTCCTTGTAGAAATCGGCCATCTGCTCGTTGGCGGACTGGAGCAGCTCGGCCGGCTGGATGCGCTCGAGCACTTCGCGCTTTTCTTCCTCCGTCGCGGCCTGCGCGCCCGAGACGATGTGCGTGATCGCGCCCTGGCTCACATAGGCCTCGTTGGCGAACACGATGTTGGTGAACTGCGCCTGCTTGACGCGCGCCTTCAGCGCGTTGATGCCGGCCGGCGCCTGCGCCAGCCAGGCTGCATGGGCGACGCCCTTGTGCAGCTCTTCGCACTGCGGGCCCTCGTGCGCCTCGGCCAGGTGGGCTTCGAGCTGGCGCACCTTGGCCTGGTCCTCGCGCAGCGCCGTCATGGTCTTGGCGTACATCGCGTCGGTGGTCTCCATCACCTCGTCGGGGAAGTTTTCCTCGAGCACGTCGAGGAACTCTGGCAAATGGTTCTGCAAGCCCTTCAGCGCATCCGTCAACGCCACCCCGCGGGCGGTCTCGGCGGCAGTCACCAGGCGCCGGAACTCGGCCTGCTCATGCGCAAAGGCGGCGCGCTCGACCGTACGCTCGTCAGCACCGAGACTGTCGAGCTTGTCCTGCACGGTCTTGACGATCGCTTCGACCTTCTCGCGCGCAGTCAGCAGGTAGACGTCCTCGGCCTCCTCGAAACGCTCCTGGATAAGGTCTTGCTCTGACTCCGGTGCCGCGGCGCGCAGGGCTTGCCACATCGTCGTGTAGGTTTCTTCGCCCAGGAAACGACGCTGTTTCATCAGCGTGGCCACGTCCTGGTCGATGCCGGCCATCTTGGCCATCGCCCCTGTCGGCTCGGCGATATTGGTGTCCGGCGTGGTGCCCGCGGCGCCGGGCGCGCTGAGGTTGTCTTTGATGGCGTTGTAGTCGCGCGCGTACAGATTGGTGTCGAACACGCGGCCGGGCGGCCGGCCGAAATCGGCCTTGACCTGGTCGTTGAAGGCCTTCATCGCCACCACGTCCACGCCCGAGTTCGGCGAGGCCACGGTGATGTCGAGGTCGGACTCGATGTCCTCGCTACCGCCACTCTTGAACAGCAGGCCGGCGCGCGGATGGTCGGCGTGCAGGCGCGCGATCAACCCGTCGACGTAGTGGCGCCGGTATTGGTAGAGCTTCCACATCACGGCGTCGGTGATGACGGTCTGCGTCACCACGCCCGGCAGCTCCACCGGCGTCTTGCTCTTGCGCAGATCCTTGAAGGTGAACCAGCCGTACTTGCGGAACGCCGCCCTGCAGACCGGCTCGGTCCATTCCGATGCGCCCGCGTCGGTGTTGGCCGTGAAGCCGACCTTGGCCGGCGGCGGCGCGATGGGCACGCCGTCTTCGGTGGCGGCCTTGATGTCCTTGGCCAGCGCGTTGGCACGCTGGAGTTCGTGCTCGATGGCGCGCCGAAGCAGGGCGAGGTCAGGCGGCTCCACCTCGAGCAGCTTGTGCATCCCGGCCTTGAGCTGCTCGCTGAGCGCCAGCGACTGGGCTCGCTGGGCCTCGACCTCAGCAGCCCGCACGCGCTTGGCGATCGCATCCAGCTGTTCGAGCGCCTTGGCCGGATTGCTGGTCAGCAGCGCCGCGGCATCGCCGATCTCGGCCGTCGTCGTTCGGCCAGCAGACCAGCCGCCCTCGGTCAGCGTCTTGATGCGCGGAACCAGCGGCGCCAGGCGCGCCTTGAACTCACGGCGCAGCGCCTCGACATCGGAGGCCGCGGGCTGAGCCGACTGGGCCGCTGCGCTCGGCGGCTCATCGCCTTCGCCGCTGACGTCGGCGCCGTCGTCCTCGTCACCGTCGTCGTCGATGTCGTCCGGCGCCTCGCCGCGTACGCGCACCTTGACACGCTGCTCGGTCTGCTTGAGCAAAGCCGCCTTGATCTTCTTCGCCAGGCCCGATGCCTGCGCCTCGACGACGAAGGTCACGGCATTGGCCTCGAACAGGCACGCGGCCGGGATGAACTTGGGCGTGCCGCTGTCCGCCAGGTATTCCTTCAGCGGCTTGTGCGCCGACGCCGTCAGTGGGCGGCGCGACAGCATCACCGCTGCTTTCTTCGCGCCCACGGCGATCAGCGCCTGGCAGGGCTCGCCCTTGCGCACGCTGCGCAGCAGCGGTACCAGTTTGGTGGTCAGCACGGCTGGGCCGGCCTCTTCCTCGGTCTCCTCGGCCTCCTGCTCCACCAGTCGATTGGCGGCCTTGCGCTCGCTCGCGATGGCCGCGTCCATCTGCTTGAACTGGGCCAGGATCTCCTTGTCGGCCTTGTGCAGCTTGCGCAGCGCCTCGATCTGCTTCTCGGCCGCGGCAAGCGCGTCCAGCCACGCGGCACTACCGCTCTTTTCGGCCTTGGCCAGCTCGGCCAACGCCTTCAGCAGCGCGGCATCCTTGATGTCGCGGCTCTTGGCAAAAGTCTTCCAGCTCGATTCGCTGAGGTTCTTGTCGACCATCACAGTGCTTCCGTCACGTCAAAGTACAAGCGCGGCCCTCGGACCGCGCTTGCAGACTCTAACGCCGAACTTCAGCGCAGACGGACAGGATTTACTCCCACTCAATTCGACCAAATCAAGCCAGGCTGAACCAGCCGGTGACAATGAATTTATCCTGGGTTGGCGAAATCACGCCGCGATGGGTGTGCGTCCAATCCACGGGCCAGATCAAGGTCTTGCCCACCTTGGGTTGGTGGACCAGTTTCTGATAATAGAACTCCGTTCCGCCCTGGTCGGTCACGGTATTCAAATACGTCATGAAGGCCAGGTATCGGGCAGCTGTCGACATACTGCCGCGCTCAAAATGGAACTGCTTGTATCCCTGGCCGGGGGCGTAATGCTGGAGGATCGGCGACTCGACGATCCGGAGCTGGTCCGTATGCTGCAGGAAGGTGTATTCCTGTTCATACTGCTGGGCACAATTGGCCAGTGCTCCATAGTAATCCTGCGCCAGTTGCGGGTTGTGCCGCAATGCCTCCTGGTTGAACAAGACGTCGGTTGAATCCTTGATATTCTTGTCGACGACCGCTTGCGTCCCGCGAAAAGATTTCCCAGGCGCCTTGCTCTGACTCGATTCAAACAACTTGATCAAGCGGCCACAAATCGCTTCGTCAATATAGTATTCGCCAATGAAGGTCATGGTGTTTGAGCGAAAAGTAATTCAACTGGGAGGCTGTTGACAAGCTGGTACGGCCAGCCGTTCAGCTCGGCCTGCTGCCCGGCACGGTGTCCCAAATCACTCCCACTCGATCGTCGCCGGCGGCTTGCTGCTCACGTCGTAGGTCACGCGGTTGATGCCGCGGACCTCGTTGATGATCCGGCCCGACGTCTTCTTCAGGAGCGCATAGGGCAGCTCGGCCCAGTCGGCCGTCATGAAGTCGCTGGTCTGCACGGCGCGCAGCGCGACGACGTAGTCGTAGGTGCGGCCGTCGCCCATCACGCCGACGCTCTTCACCGGCAGGAACACCGTGAAGGCCTGGCTCGTCAGGTCGTACCAGGTCTTGCCCGTCGCCTCGTCGCGATGATTGCGCAGCTCTTCGATGAAGATCGCGTCGGCGCGGCGCAGCAGGTCGGCGTACTCCTTCTTGACCTCGCCGAGGATGCGCACGCCCAGGCCCGGGCCCGGGAAGGGATGGCGATACACCATCTCGGGCGGCAGGCCCAGCGCGACGCCGAGGGCGCGGACTTCGTCCTTGAAGAGTTCGCGCAGCGGCTCCAGCAGCTTGAGGCCGAGTTGCTCGGGCAGGCCGCCGACGTTGTGGTGGCTCTTGATCGTGGTGGCCTTCTTGGTCTTGGTGCCGCCGCTCTCGACCACGTCGGGATAGATCGTGCCCTGCGCCAGGAAGGTCGCACCCTTGTGCCCGGCCCCGCTCGCCTTGAGCTTGCCAGCCTCGGCCTTGAACACGTCGACGAACAGGCCGCCGATGATCTTGCGCTTCTTCTCGGGGTCCGTGACGCCGGCCAGCTGGCCGAGGAAGAGCTCGCTGGCATCGACACGGATGACCTTGGCGTGCAGCTTGCCCTCGAACATGTCCATGACCATGTCGCCCTCGTTCAGGCGCAGCAGGCCGTGGTCGACAAAGACGCAGGTGAGCTGGTCACCGATGGCGCGATGGATCAGCGCGGCGGCGACGCTTGAATCGACGCCGCCGGACAGGCCGAGGATGACTTCCTCGTCGCCGACCTGCTCGCGGATCTTCTGGACGGCCTCGGCGATGTAGTCGCCCATGATCCAGTCGCCCTTGCAGCCAGCAATGTCGCGCACGAAGCGATGCAGCATGGCCTGGCCCTGCACGGTGTGCGTGACCTCGGGGTGGAACTGGACGGCGTAGTAGCCCTTGTCCTCGTTGGCCATGCCGGCGATCGGGCAGCTCGGCGTCGAGGCCATCAGCTTGAAGCCGGGCGGCAGCGCCGTGACCTTGTCGCCGTGGCTCATCCAGACCTTGAGCATGCCGTGGCCTTCGGCCGTGGTGAAGTCGGCGATGTCCTTGAGCAGCGCCGTGTGGCCGTGGGCGCGCACCTCGGCATAGCCGAACTCGCGGTGGTCGCTCCACTCGACCTTGCCGCCGAGCTGCACGGCCATGGTCTGCATGCCGTAGCAGATGCCGAGCACCGGCACGCCGGCATCCCACACGGCCTGCGGGGCGCGCAGCTCGTGGTCTTCGTAGGTCGAGGCGTGCGAGCCGCTCAGGATGATGGCCTTGGGCGCGAAGCCCTTGATGAAGTCATCCGACACGTCGTTCGGATGGATCTCGCAGTAGACGGCGCATTCGCGCACGCGGCGCGCGATCAGCTGCGTGACCTGGGAGCCGAAATCGAGGATGAGGACTTTGTCGTGTTGCATGGTCGTCGGGGGATCGAAAGTCAGGCCGGTGCCGCCTCGGTCTCGGGCGGATGGCTGGCGAAGTAACGCCAGGCAAAGAACAGCGATGCCGCTTGCAGCGCGGCAGTGAAATAGAACGGCGCGCCGACGCGCCAGTCGGTCTTGGGCAGCTCCGCCACCAGGTACATCAGGCCCAGGCCCAGGATCGGCGCGAGGACCGCCATCAAGCTGTTCAGCGAGGAGATGGCGCCCATGGTCTCGCCCTGGTTGTGGGCGCTGGCGGCCTTGGAGATGAGACTTTGCATCGCAGGTTGCGCCGCGTTGCCGAGGAAGCCGGCGATCAGCGCGGCGTACAGCATCCAGCCGTGCGTCGCACCGCCCAGCACCAGCTGCGTGAAGACCGAGATGGCCAGCGACAGCTTGATCAGCCGCGGCACCGGCAGCAGCCGCATGATGTGCTTGAGCAGCAGGCCCTGCACGACCACGGAGATGAGGCCGACGGTCAGCAGGGACAGGCCGTTATCACGCGGGCCCCAGCCGAACTTCTGGCCCGTGTAGAGCACCCAGGTGCTCTGGATCACGACCTGGGCCAGGCCCGAGCACGCAATCACGTAGACCAGCGAGCCCACGCCGCGCAGCGCCTTGACGCGCGAGAGCGCGGCCAGCGGATTGGCCTTGCGCCAGTCGAAGGGGCGGCGGTTCTCCGGCTTGAGCGACTCCGGCAGCACGAAGAAGCCGTAGCACCAGTTCGTGATGGCGAGCGTGCCGGCGACCATGAAGGGCAGGTGCAGGCTGCCTTGCAGCAAATAGTGGCCGTCGGCCATCTGCAGGAACTGTGTCTTCGGATCGCCCAGCAGGCCGCCCATCACCGGGCCGAGGATGAAGCCCATGCCGAAGGCCGCGCCGAGCTGGCCGAAGCGCTGCGCGCGCTGGGCCGGCGGCGTGATGTCCGCCACGTAGGCATTGGCGATGGCGATGTTGGACTGCATGGCGCCGCTGAACAGGCGCACGGCCACGAGCATCCACAGCTGCGTGGCCAGGCCCGTCACGAAGAAGCTCAGCGCCAGGCCCGAAAAGCCGATCAGCATGACGCGGCGGCGGCCGAAGCGGTCCGACAGCCCGCCGAGGATGGGCGAGCCGAAGAAGTTGGCGACGCCGAAGGCGGCGGCCACGGCCAGCTGCGCGAGCACATGCTCGGAGTCGCTGTGCGTGAAGGTGCCCACCAGCGGCGGCAGGACCGGGATGATCAGGCCGATCGAGATCATGTCGATCAGCACGGCCAGCATGATGAAGCCCATGCCGGCCTGGCGAGCTGGCTTGAGGGCTGCGTCGGCGCTTGAACTCACGAAGTCTCCTGGATCAAGAAACAGCAAACGGGGCCGAAGCCCCGTTTGCGTTGCGTTGGTTTATTCCGCGCGGTAGTTCGGCGCTTCCTTGGTGATCTGCACGTCGTGGACATGGCTCTCGCGCATGCCCGCCGAGGTGATCTCGACGAACTCTGCCTTTTCCTGCATGTCCTTGATCGTCGCGCAGCCGCAGTAGTGCATCGAGGCCTTGAGGCCACCGGCCATCTGGAAGATCACGTTGACCACCGAACCCTTGTACGGCACCTGGCCCTCGATGCCTTCCGGCACGAGCTTGGAGGTGTTGGGGTTGTTGGCCGAGGTGTCCTGGAAGTAGCGGTCGGCCGAGCCCTTGGCCATGGCGCCCATCGAGCCCATGCCGCGGTAGCTCTTGAAGGTGCGGCCCTGGTAGAGGATGGTCTCGCCCGGAGCTTCCTCGGTGCCCGCGAAGGCACCGCCCATCATCACGCAGTCGGCGCCTGCGGCGATGGCCTTGGCCAGGTCGCCCGAGTAGCGCACGCCGCCGTCGCCGATCACGGGCACACCGGTGCCGCGCAGCGCCGTGGCGACGTTGTCGATGGCGGTGATCTGCGGCACGCCGACGCCCGCGACGATGCGGGTCGTGCAGATCGAGCCCGGGCCGATGCCGACCTTGACGCCGTCGGCACCCGCCTCGACCAGCGCCAGCGCGGCCGAGCCGGTGGCGATGTTCCCGCCGATGACGTCGACCTGCGGGAAGTTGCGCTTGACCCAGCGGACGCGCTCGACGACGCCGGCGCTGTGGCCGTGTGCGGTGTCGACGATCAGCGCGTCGACGCCGGCCTTGACGAGCAGCTCGACGCGCTGCTCGGTGTCTTCGCCGAAGCCCACCGCCGCGCCGACCCGCAGCTTGCCCTGGGCGTCACGCGCTGCATTGGGGAAGCTGGTCTGCTTGGTGATGTCCTTGACCGTCATGAGGCCGCGCAGCTCGAAACCTTCGCCGACGACGACGACGCGCTCGAGCTTGTGCTTGTGCATCAGCGCCTTGGCTTCATCGAGCGAGGCGCCTTCGCGCACCGTGACGAGGCGATCGGCCGGCGTCATGATCTCGCGGACGCTGGCGTCCATGCGGGTCTCGAAGCGCAGGTCGCGGCCCGTGACGATGCCGACCACCTTCTTGCCCTCAACCACCGGGAAGCCGGACACGCCGTGCTGGCGCGTGAGTTCGAGCACCTCGCGCACGGTGGCAGCGGGGCTGACCGTCAGCGGCTCGCGCACCACGCCCGACTCGTAGCGCTTGACGCGCGCCACTTCGCGAGCCTGCGCCTCGGCGGAAAGGTTCTTGTGGATGATGCCGATGCCACCTTCCTGGGCGATGGCAATTGCCAAACGCGCTTCCGTCACGGTGTCCATCGCGGCGGACACGAGCGGCAGGTTCAGGTGGATGTTGCGGGAGAGACGGGTCGCCAGGCTGGTATCGCGTGGCAACACCTGGGAGAAGGCCGGCACCAACAACACGTCGTCGAAGGTGAGCGCTTTGCCGAGGAGGCGCATGAGGAAAACTCCAGTCGCAAAGCGGCATTATACGGAATGCCTCGTTACCGCTTTGGCGGACTAAACTTGCCCCCATGCAAAGCGCCCTCACCTCCCGTACGCGCCGCAACGGCTGCATCGTCCTGTGCCTCGCGCTCGGTGCGCTGCTGGCCCTGCCGGCCCACGCGCAATGGAAGTGGAAGGACGCCCAAGGCAACGTCCAGTACAGCGACCGACCGCCACCGGCCGGCACGCCTGACAAGGACATCCTCCAGCGCCCGCCGGGCCAGGAGATCCGCGTCGTGCAGTGGCAGAACGGCCAGGTCGTGAACAGCGCCGCCTCCGCGCCTGCCGCCGATCCCGCCGCCGCGGCGCAGGCAGCGAGCCAGGCCAAGGCCGCCGCCGAAGCCAAGCGCAAGGACCAGGAGCAGCAGGCCAAGCAGAAGGCCGAAGACGAGCGCATCGCCGCTCAGCGCCGCGTCAACTGCGAACAGGCGCAGGCGAATGCACGCATGCTGGCCTCGGGCCAGCGCATCGCCATGCCGAACGCGCAGGGCGAGAACATCTTCCTCGATGACGACCGGCGCGCGGCCGAGCTGCAGCGCGTGCAGGGCGTCATCGCGAGCGAGTGCACGCAGTAACGGGTTACTTCAGCGCGCTACTTCGGCGGCGCTAAGGCCCGGTCTTGCCCGCCAGCGGCCGATGCCGTGACACTATGCGCTCGCCGCGAGCGCGGTAGCGCTGGCGGCGCGCCTCCTTCGGATCGACCTGCAGCGGGCGGTAGACCTCGATGCGGTCGCCCTCGCGCAGCGGCGTGTCTAGGCTGCGGATCCGGCCCCAGACGCCGATCTTGAGTTCCGCCAGGCGCGGCAGCTGGTCTGCGAAATCGGCGCAGGCCCGCAACGCTGCCTCGATGCTCGCGCCGGCGGGCACGGCCAGCCAGCGCTGGCGCACGTCGCCGGGAGCCGGGCTCCAGACGAGCTCGACCCGCAGGCTGTCGCTAACGGGCTCCATAGACTGACTCGGCGCGCTTGACGAAGCTGTCGACGAAGGTATCGGCGATGCGGCCGAACACCGGACTGATGACGGCTTCGAGCGCGCGGCTTGAAAAGGCGTAGCTCAGCTCGAACTCGACGCGACAGGCGTCCGGCGACGCCAGCGGCTTGAACTGCCACAGGCCATCGAGCTGCGAGAACGGCCCATCGACCAGCGCCATGGCCACGCTCTGGTCGAGCACATGCGTATTGCGTGTCGTGAAGGCCTGCTTGAGACCGGAAAACGAAAGGCCGACGCGCGCGGTCAGCCCGTCATCGCGGCGCTCGATCACCTCGGTGCCCGAGCACCACGGCAGGAACTGCGGATAGCGCTCGACGTCGGCGACAAGACTGAACATCTGGTGCGGGCTGTACCACAGCAGGACGGACTTCTTCACGTGCTTCATAGAATGTCGGCATTATGTCCATTGCAGAAAACCGCCGCGCCCGCTTCGACTACCACATCGAAGAGCAATTTGAAGCCGGCATGGTCCTCGAAGGTTGGGAAGTCAAAGCCATACGCGCCGGCCAGGTGCAGCTCACCGACGGCTACGTCATGATCAAAGACGGCGAGCTGTTCTTGATCGGCTGCCGCATCAACCCGCTGCGCACCGCCAGCACCCACGTCAATCCGCTGGCCGATCGGACCAAGAAGCTTCTGATGAAGAAGGACGAGATCCGGCGCCTGATCGGCAAGGTCGAGCAGCGCGGCTTCACGCTCGTCCCGCTCAACCTGCATTACAAGGGCAGCCACATCAAGGCCGACATCGCCCTGGCCAAGGGCAAGGACAAGGGCGACAAGCGCGACACCATCAAGGAACGCGAAGGCAAGCGCGAAGTCGAACGCGCCATGAAGCAGCGATCGCGCTGAGTCAGAGCGCCTGGAAAGCCTGCTCCAGGTCAGCGCGCAGGTCGGCCTCGTCTTCGAGCCCGATCGCAAAACGCACCACTGTGCCTTCCGCGAAATGGCGCGGGAAGTTGCGGCTGCGGCGCAGGTCGTAGGGCACGACGAGGCTCAGCGGCCCGGCCCACGAGTAGCCGATGCGTAAGCGCCTGAGTGCATCGACATAACGGTGCACCTGCGCGGTGGTGATCTCGGGCTTGAACACCGCCGAGAACAGGCAGGCCGCGCCCGCCCCGCTCTGCGCCGCCCAGAACTCATGACCCGGCGAGCCTGCGAGCGCCGGGTGCAGCACCTGCGCGATCTCGGCCCGGCCCTGCATCCAGCGCGCCAGGCCGCGGGTCGTCGCATCCTGCGCGCGATAGCGCAGCGCCAGGCTCGGCAGACCGCGCAGCAGCAGCTCGACGTCGTTGGCGGCGAGGTGGTAGCCCAGGTGCTCGTGGCAGATGTTGAGCTTCTCGTGCAGGCGCCGGTCGCGCGTGTAGACCGCGCCGGCCAGCACGTCGGCGCCGCCCGACGGGTACTTGGTCAGCGCCTGCATCGAGATATCGAAGCCGAGGCCCGGCTCGATCTCAGGCGCAAGGTCGAAGGGATTGAACGCCACGCCCGCGCCCCATGTGTTGTCGAGCGCACAGGTCACGCCGGCTTCGCGGCAGCGCCGCACCAACGCGAGCATGTCCGGGAATTCGAGCGTGATCGAGCCCGCCGCCTCGACCCACACCAGCCGCGTGTTCGGGCCGATGGGCAGATTCGCCGCGTCGTCGAGCGGGTCGTAGTAGCGCCGCGTGATGCCGAAGCGCGGCAGCAGGTCGTCGGCGCAGTAGCGGTTCTGGCCGTAGACGTTGTCGGGCAGCAGGATCTCGTCGCCCGGGCTCAGCAGCGCCAGGTTGACCAGCGTGATCGCCGACAGGCCGCTGGGCGTGAGCAGGCAATGCGTGGCGCCTTCGAGCGTGGCCAGGCGTGCGGCCAGCGTGTAGCTCGTCGGCGTGCCGTGCAGGCCGTAGCGGTAGTTCGTGCCGTCGCGCGGGTGCGGCGTGTTGAGGTCGGCGCAGTTCTTGAAGAACACCGTCGATCCCTTGTGCACGCCGACGGGCACCGCATCCCAGCCGTCCGGGGCGCGGTAGTCGTGGTGGATCAGGCGGGTGGAGATGTCTTCGGGCCGGCTCATCGCAACGGGCCTCAGAGCACCATCGCGACGAGGTCGTGGCCTTCGGCCGCGACGATGCGCGCCCGCACGAAATCGCCGACCTTGAAGGTCTTGCTCGCCTTCTGCGGCGGCAGCAGGCGCACCGTGCCGTCGATCTCGGGCGCATCCGCGTAGCTGCGGCCCACGCCGCCCTTTCGGCCCATCGCCGGCGCGCTGTCGACGAGCACCTGCATGGTGGCGCCGATGCGGCTCTTGAGCTTGTCGGTCGACACGCGCTCGGCCACGGCCATGAAGCGCGCGCGGCGTTCCTCGCGGACGGCGTCGGGCACGGCGCCTTCGAGCGCGTTGGCGCTCGCGCCCTCGACGGGCGAGTAGGCGAAGCAGCCGGCGCGGTCGATGCGGGCCTCTTCCATGAAGTCGAGCAGATGCTGGAACTCGGCGTCGGTCTCGCCGGGGAAACCGGCGATGAAGGTCGAGCGGATCACGATCTCCGGGCAGACCTCGCGCCAGCGCGCGATGCGCTCCATGTTCTTCTCGCCGTTGGCGGGGCGCTTCATGCGCTTGAGCACGTCCGGATGCGAGTGCTGGAACGGCACGTCGAGGTAGGGCAGCACGAGGCCTTCGGCCATCAGCGGCAGCACCTCGTCGACATGCGGGTACGGATAGACGTAGTGCAGGCGCACCCAGGCGCCGTAGGTCTTCGCCATCTCGCCGAGCGTGGCGACGAGGTCGAGCATGCGCGTCTTGACCGGGCGGCCGTCCCAGAAGCCGGTGCGGTACTTGACGTCGACGCCGTAGGCGCTGGTGTCCTGGCTGATGACGAGCAGCTCCTTGACGCCGCTCTCGAACAGCGCGCGCGCCTCGCCCAGCACGTCGCCGATCGGGCGCGAGACGAGGTCGCCGCGCATGCTCGGGATGATGCAGAAGGAGCAGCGGTGGTTGCAGCCCTCGCTGATCTTCAAATAGGCGTAGTGCTTGGGCGTGAGCTTGATGCCGGCGATGCCGCGCGCCTCTGGCACGAGATCCACGAAGGGATCGTGCGGCTTGGGCACGTGCGTGTGCACGGCGTCCATCACCTCTTGCGTGGCGTGCGGGCCCGTGACGGCGAGCACGCTCGGGTGGATCTCGCGCACGAGCGACCCGGCTTCAGCGCTGTCGTGGCCGGCCTTGGCGCCGAGGCAGCCGGTGACGATGACCTTGCCGTTGGCGGCCAGCGCCTCGCCGATCGTGTCGAGACTTTCCTTGACGGCGTCGTCGATGAAGCCGCAGGTATTGACGATCACCAGGTCGGCACCGGCGTAGGTCTTGGAGGTCTCGTAGCCCTCGGCGCGCAGCTGCGTGAGGATCAGCTCCGAGTCGGTCAGGGCCTTGGGGCAACCCAGGCTCACAAAGCCGATCTTCGGGGCGGGGGCGGTGGTGGTTTCACTCATCCCCCGATTGTCGCCGACCTGCCCGGTCGGCGGCTGCGGCCCCTGGCGGGACCGCAGAGCGCTTCGGACTGGACGTACTTCCGCGAACGCGCTTCTTACTTCTTGGGCGGGAACCCCGCCATCCCCGGAAACAGCGCGCCGGCCTGCTTCATCTGCTCCTGCATCTGGTCGAAGAAGCTGCGCGACTGCTCGATCATGCCGCCCATCAGGCCCGGCACGTCGGCCTGGCCGCTGAGGAACTTGGTCCAGAGTTCGGGGCTGAAGGACAGACCCTTGCTCTGCTCGACGAAGCGGGCCTGCATGTCCGAGAAGGCCTGCATGTTCTTCTCGAGGTAGTCGCCCATGACGCCCTGCATGGCGTGACCGTAGAAGCGGATGATCTGCTCGAGCGACTGGGTGCTGAACATGGGCACGCCGCCGGTTTCTTCCTCGAGGATGATCTGCAGGAGGATGGAGCGGGTGATCTCATCGCCCGTCTTGGCGTCGCGAACCTCGAAGCCGTCGCTGTCGAGCACCATCTTCTTGACGTCGGCCAGCGTGATGTAGCTGCTGGTGCGCGTGTCGTAGAGGCGGCGGTTCGGGTACTTCTTGAGCACACGCACGCCCGCTTCGGCCTGCGCCTTGGCTGTCTTCGCGGCCTTGGCCGTACCCTTTGCTGCCGTCACCATCCCTCGCTCCTCTTCATATGTTGCACTGCGCATTTTGTGCAACTGCACATAGCCTAGCCGAAAGGGTTTTCCCCCGCGCGGCAGATACAAAAACGCGGCCCGGAGGCCGCGTTTCGCGTCGATTGCAAATCGTCCGGCTTGGCGGACGACACTCACCAGAGGCGGATGCGATCCTCGGGCGCCTTCCACATCTTGTCGCCCGGCTTGGTGCCGAAGGCCTCGTGGAAGCCGTCGGCGTTGATGGCTGCGCCGTCTGCACGGAACATGCCCGGCGAGTGCGGATCGATCGTCAGCAGCTGCAGGCGGCGCTCTTCGCGGGTCTTCTCGCGCCAGATCTGGCCGAAGCTCATGAAGAAGCGCTGCTCGCCCGTCAGGCCGCCGATGACCGGCGAGGGCTTGCCGCCGAGCGTGCGCTCGTAGGCCTTGTAGGCGATCTGCACGCCCGACAGGTCGGCGATGTTCTCGCCCAGCGTCAGGTGGCCGTTGAGGTGCTTGCCGGGCAGCGGCTCGTAGCCGTCGTACTGGGCTGCGAGCTTCTCGCCGATGGCCTTGAACGCGGCGCGGTCGGCGTCGGTCCACCAGTCGCGCAGCTTGCCGTCGCCATCGAACTGGCTGCCCTGGTCGTCGAAACCGTGGCTGATCTCGTGGCCGATAACAGCGCCGATCGCACCGTAGTTGACCGCGTCGTCAGCCTGCATGTCGAAGAACGGCGGCTGCAGGATGGCGGCCGGGAAGACGATCTCGTTGAATAGCGGGTTGTAGTAGGCGTTGACGGTCTGCGGCGTCATGCCCCATTCGGCACGGTCAACGGGCTTGCCGGCGCGGGCCACCTGGCGCGCCCACTCGAACTGCTCCGCACGGTGGCGGTTGCCGACAGCATCGCCCGGCTTGACGACGAGCTTGCTGTAGTCGCGCCACTTGTCCGGATAGCCGATCTTGGTCATGTACTTCGCCAGCTTGGCCTGGGCCGCGGCCTTGGTCGCGGGCGTCATCCAGGTCAGACCGTCGATCGAGGCCTTGTAGGTGTCGAGCAGGTTCCCGACGAGCTTTTGCATGCGGGCCTTGTACTCGGCCGGGAAGTAGCGCTCGACATAGACCTTGCCGACGGCTTCGCCCAGCGCGCCGTTGACTTCGTCGATGCCCTTCTGCCAGCGCGGCTTCTCTTCCGTAGCGCCAGTCAGGGCGGTGCCGCGGAACGCGAAGCGGGCTTCGCGGAAGGCCTGCGGCAGGATGTCGGCCTGGGCGTCGATGGCGCGCAGTCGCAGGTAGGCCTTCCATTGCTCCAGCGGCACGTCGGCGACGAGCTTGGCCGTCGCGGTGGTCGTGTTGGGCTGGCCGATGATGAGCTTGGCGACATGACCCAGGCCCGCGGCCTTGAAGAAGGCTGCCCAGTCCATGCCAGGCGCGGACTTCTCGAGACCGGTGAGCGTCGACGGGTTGTAGAACTTGACCGGGTCACGCAGGTCGACCTTGCTCCAATGAACCTCGGCCAGGCTGTGCTCCAGCGCGATCACGGTCTTGGCGGTTTCGGCGGCGTTCTTGTCGCCGATGAGCTCACCGAGCGTTGTCAGGTAGGCCGCGTAGGCGTTGCGCGCCTTAGCGAAGCGTTCGTCGTCCTTCAGGTAGTAGTCGCGGTCGGGCATGCCCAGGCCATCCTGGAAGGTCTCGACACTGTAGGTGTCCGGGTGCTTGTAGTCGGGCTCGATGCCGATGGCGATCGGCGTGTCGACGCTACCCTGCATGGCGCCGAACCAGGCAACAAGCTGCGCCTTGGTCTTGATCTTGTCGATGCTGGCCAGCAGGCCCTGCACGGGCGCGAGGCCGGCCTGGTCGAGCGCCTGGGTATCGGTGTAGCTCTTGTAGAAGTCGGCGACCTTCTGCTCGGTGCTGCCCGTCTTCTGCGGCTTGGCTGCCAGCTCGTCGACGATGGTGCGCACGCGCTGGTCGGAAAGATCGCGCAGCTTGATGAAGGAGCCGTAGGACGGCTTGTCGGCCGGAATCTCGGTCTTGCTGACCCAGCCGCCGTTGATGGCGTCGAACAGATCATCCTGGATCCGCACCGACGTGTCGTAGCCCGAGCTGTCCAGGCCCGGCACGGGTTCGGCCGCCATGGCCAGGCCCGCGGCCGACAGGGCGAGCACCAGCGGCAGGGCGCGGTGGGCACGGAAAAACTGCGTGAATTTCATGCGCAAACCTCTCGTGAAGGCACGGCCGGCATGAACAAGGGGAAGCCGGCCCGTGAAGCGCGCGAGGTTAGTGGATGCCCATGCACGTGACAACGTGACTTCTGGCAGGTGTCGCAGGAAACCCGAGCCTGCGCCGCGGGCAAATCCCTAGGAACCGGTGCGGCACGGGCCACGATCGGATCAGGTGTCGCGGGCGATGGCCTCGTAGGCGCTGTCGGCTTCGGCGGCCAGGCGCGAACCGGCGGCGGCCGGATGGTGGAAGTCGTAGTTCTGCTGCTCGGCCGGCGTGACGTGGCCGTCGTCGTTGACGTCCGCGGGCTGGAATGCCAGCACGGGCGTGTGCTGCATCGGCTGCGGGTCCAGCGACAGCGGCGCCGGCGTGGGCGCCAGCTGGATCTTGTTGGGCTTGGGCGCCGCACTGGCCTTCTCAGCCGCCGCGACGCGCTCGCTGGCGACCTGTCGGGCCGTCGCCGATTCGACGCCGGCCTGCGCGCCCGTGGCCGAGTGGGTCGCCGCACCCGTCACCTGCGCGGTCGAGGCGCTGGCGCGGGCGGAGATCGTCACGACCACCGAAGGCTCCGGCGTCGCCGCCTGCACGTGGGCGACCGGCGCTGGGGCCGGAGCGGGCGCGGGGGCCGGGTCCGGCGCACCGGCGCGCAGCGTCGAGCCCACCGGGCTGACGGCTGTCGTGCTGGATACGGCGTTGACCATTTGACCTTTCTCCTCGAATGCCTGCCCGTGGTGCTTGCGCCAGCCTCCCTGTCCCCGAATGGGGCGCAAGACCCTTTTCGGGCCGTTCGTACCGTCGTTTTCGGCAGGGGTTGAACAGACTTTAGGGGCTAGTACAAAAAATTTACAAACGCCCCGAGTTCAGCGCCCATTCAGGTGCCGCAAAAGGTCTTGAATCCGGCCGTGAACCCGGCTGGCGCCGGTGCGGCCAGGTCCTCCAGCCCGGGCTGGCGCTCGAAAGGCCGGCTCAGCGCCCCGACCAGGCGCTCAAAGGGCGCCAGGTCGTCCCGGCGCCACGCCGCGTCGAGCGCTGCCTCAACGAGGTGGTTTCGGGCGATATAGAGCGGGTTGTGGCGCCGCATAAGACCGGCCTGGGCGGCCGGGTCCGGCCGATTCAGGCGAGCGCGTTCGCTCCAGCGCACCACCCAGTCATCCAGGCCCGGCACGGCACCGAGCAGCCCGTCCAGGGGCGCGCGCAGCCCCTCGGCGGCATCGGCCAGCGCGCACATCGCCAGCGTGTAGTCGGCCGCGCCGGTTTCCAGCAATGTCAGCCAGTCGCGCGCCAGCGCATCGTCGCCCTCGGCTTCGCCCTGCAGGCCCAGCTTGGCCCGCATGCCGGCGAGCCAGTGCGCCTCGAAACGCGGCTCGAAGCTTTCGATCACGGCGGTGGCGGCGCCGATGGCGGTGTTCTCGTCCGGGTCGATCAAGGGCAGGATGGCCTCGGCCATGCGGGCCAGGTTCCACTGCGCGATCGGGGGCTGGTTGGCATAGGCGTAGCGGCCGCCGGTGTCGATGGAGCTGAAGACGGCGCGCGGGTCGTAGGCTTCCATGAAGGCACAGGGGCCGAAGTCGATGGTCTCGCCCGAGAGCGCGGCGTTGTCGGTGTTCATGACACCGTGGATGAAACCCACCAGCATCCATTGCGCGACGAGCCGCGCCTGACGCTCGCAGACGGCCTCGAGCCAGGTGAGATAGCGGTCGTCGCGGCCGGTCAGCGCCGGGTCATGGCGCGCGATCGCGTAGTCGGCCAGCTGGCGCAGCATCTTCATCTCGCCACGCGCAGCGAAGAACTGCAGCGTGCCGATGCGCAGGTGGCTGGCCGCCACGCGGGTCAGCACGGCGCCCGGCAGCTCGTCTTCGCGGCGCACCAGTTCGCCCGTGGCAACCACGGCCAGCGCGCGCGTCGTCGGGATGCCCAGACCGTGCATGGCCTCGCCCAGCAGGTATTCGCGCAGCATCGGCCCGAGCGCCGCCTTGCCGTCGCCTCGACGCGAAAAAGGTGTGCGCCCACTACCTTTGAAGGCGATATCGCGGCGCTGACCGGCCACATCGACGACCTCGCCCAGCAACAGCGCCCGCCCATCACCCAGCGAGGGCGAGAAGCCGCCGAACTGATGGCCCGCGTAGGCCTGCGCCAGCGGCTCGGCGCCGGGTGGCAAGGCGTTGCCGGAGAAAAGCGCCGCCAGCTCAGCCGGCGGGCGCTGCGCGAGCCCCGTCGCGTCCAGTTCGGCGGCCAGCTCGCCATTCAGGCGAATCAGACGCGGTGCAGGCGCCGGCTGTGGTTGTGCGGCCACGAAAAAGCCCGCCATCTCGTGGGCGAAGCTGTTGTCGAAACGGAAAGGGGCGGTATCGGACATGGTCCGGCCAGTGTGCAGGAAAAGCGCCCGCCCGGCCGGCGACGTGGCCGCAGACCGGCGAGGCGGCGTCACGCTGTGCGACAATGAGAATTGTTTTCATTTGCATTCCGATGTCCCAGCCTCTGCCCCCCGCCGCCGTCTCGCGCGTACGCCCCCGCTGGGTCGGCGTCTGGGCCTGGCCGGTCGCGCTGGGCCTGTTGACGGCGAGCGGCCTGGTCGGTGCCCTGATCTCTGACAGCGCGGGCCAGCCCTGGTCCTGGCTGGCGCTCGGCCTGCCGACAGTCACGATGACCTGGTTCGCCTGCTTCGGCTCGCGCCGATACTCCTCCTGATCTCTCTCAAACCATGAAGAAGAAGACCCCGACGCCAACGGCCCTGGCCGCCCTGCTCGCCTGCCTCCCGGCGCTGTCCCTGGCCCAGGGCGAAGCGCCCGCCGGCGCAGAGCAGCTGCCGACCGTCACCATCCGCGCCAGCGCCGACGCCTCGGCCAAGGGCCTGTCGCCGAACTACGCGGGCAACCAGGTCGCCCGCGGCGGCCGCGCCGGCATCCTCGGCACCAGGGACAACCTCGACACGCCGTTCAGCATCACGGCCTATACCAACGACCTGATCCAGGACCGCCTGTCCAAGAGCGTCGCCGACGTGCTCCAGAACGACCCGGGCGTGCGTGTCGCGCGCGGCTACGGCAACTTCCAGGAGACCTATTTCATCCGCGGCTTCATCCTGAGCTCGGACGACGTGGCCTACAACGGCCTGTACAGCCTGCTGCCGCGCCAGTTCATCGCGACCGAGCTGTTCGAGCGCGTCGAGGTGCTGCGCGGCGCGTCCTCCTTCCTGATGGGCGCCAGCCCGAACGGCGGCGGCATCGGCGGCAACATCAACCTGCTGCCCAAGCGCGCGCCCAACGAGCCGCTGAACCGCGTCACCGTCGGCATCGGCGATGGCGGCGCGCGCGAGGCCTCGGCCGACGTGGCGCGCCGCTTCGGCCCCGACAACGCCACCGGCCTGCGCATCAACGCCGCCGCGCGCGACGGCGGCACCTCGGTCGAGCACGAGAAAAACCGCCTGGGCCTGCTGGCCGTGGGCCTCGACTGGCACAGCCGCGACGTCCGCCTCTCGGGCGACCTCGGCTGGCAGGACAACAAGCTCTCGCAGACGCGCACCAGCGTCACGCTGGCCTCCGGCCTGACCGCCCTGCCCGCGCTGCCCAAGGCCGACGCCAATTTCGCCGAGCCCTGGACCTATTCCAACGAGCGCGACGCGTTCGGCACCTTCCGCGCCGAATGGGACCTGAACCGCGACGTGACGGCCTGGGCCGCCGCGGGCTTCCGCCACAACGACGAAGCCAACTCGCTGGCCAACCTGACGCTGACCAACGCCACGACGGGCGCCGGCAATGTCTCGCGCTTCGACAACGTGCGCAACGAGGACGTGCGCACCGGCGAAGTGGGCCTGCGCGGCAAGGCCGACATCGGCGGCGTCAAGAACGAATGGGTGGCGTCGCTGTCGCTCTTCAGCGACCACAACCACGCTGCTTACGTCTGGGATTACTTCAGCCCGATCGCGACCAACCTCTACACGCCCAGCTATTTCGCTCAGCCGGCCTTCACGAGCGGCGCGCTCGCAGGCAACAACATGAGCGACCCGCAGCTGACCTCAAGCACGCTGCTGAGCAGCTTCGTGCTCGGCGACACGCTCACGCTGCTCGACGACAAGCTGCTGCTGACGCTGGGCGTGCGCTGGCAAAAGCTCGTGTTCGACAGCTACGCCTACAACACCGGTGCGCTCACGCCCTACGACAAACACCGCGCCAGCCCCGTGCTCGGCGCCGTCTACAAGATCGACAAGCAGGTCTCGGTCTACGCCAACACCATCGACGGCCTGAGCAAGGGCGACACCGTCGCCGCCAACAACGGCCAGCCCGAGCGCACGCTGGCGCCGTACGTCTCGCGCCAGAAGGAAGTCGGGCTCAAGATCGACACCGGCCGCCTCGGCTTCAGCGTCGCCGCCTTCGAGACCGCCAAGCCGCGCCCGCTCGCCTTCGGCGCGGTGCAGCAGCAGGGCGAGGACCGCCATCGCGGCCTCGAGTTCACGACCTTTGGCGAAGTCACGCGCGGCCTCAAGCTGCTCGGCGGCCTGACCCTGCTCGACACCACGCAGCACGACACCGGCAGCGCCGCCACCGAAGGCAAGCGCACGCTGGGCATCCCGCGCACGCAGGCAACGCTGGGCTCCGAGTGGGACGTGCGCAGCGTCGAAGGCCTCGCGTTCGACGGCCGCGTGGTCTACACCGGCGGCGTCTACGCCGACAGCGCCAACACGCTGGCCGTGCCCGCCTGGACGCGCCTGGACCTCGGCGCGCGCTACGCCTTCGAAGTCGGCAATACGCTGATGACGCTGCGCGCGCGCCTGGACAACGCGACGAACAAGCGCTACTGGGCCTCGGCCGGCGGCTACCCCGACATCGGCTATCTCGTCATCGGCGCGCCGCGCACGCTCAACGTGAGCCTCAGCGCCGACTTCTGAGGTGAGCCCGCGTTCGCTCCGCGTCTGGGCCTGGCTGCACACCTGGAGCGGCCTCGTCTGCACGCTCTTCCTGGTGCTGCTGTGCCTGACCGGCCTGCCGCTGATCTTTCATGACGAGATCGACCACCTGAGCGGCAACGAGTTCACGCCGCCCGAGCTCACTGCCGCCGAGGCCGCGGCGCCGCGCGCCAGCCTCGACACGGTGCTGGCCGCGGCGCGCGCGCGCTATCCGGACCGCCTCGTGCAGTTCGCCTCGCAGCCGCCCGAGGACGCGCGCCTCTGGTCCGTCACGCTCACGCACACGTTGGCGCCGAGCTTCGACTACAAGTCCATCGCCGTCGACGCGCGCACCGGCCGCGTGCTCGGCGAATACCGCGTCGGCCACGGCTTCATGGACCTGATGCTGCGCCTGCACACCGACCTGTTCGCAGGCCAGGCCGGCAAGCTCTTCCTCGGCTTCATGGGCCTGTTGCTGCTGGTGGCGCTGGTCAGCGGCACGGTGCTCTACGCGCCCTACATGGGCCGGCTCGCGTTCGGCACCGTGCGGCGCGAGCGCGCCACGCGCATCCGCTGGCTGGACCTGCACAACCTGCTGGGCATCTGCACGCTGGTGTGGTGCTTCGTCGTCGGCGCGACGGGCATGATCAACACCTGGGCCGATCTCGTCGTGAAGCACTGGCAGGACGACCAGCTGCAGACACTGCTCGCGCCCTATCGCGGCCAGGCGCCGATCGACGCCAGGGCGCACGCGCCGTTCCAGCAGACGCTCGATGCCGCGCTCGCCTATGCCCCGGGCACGCGGCTGGCGTTCGTCGCCTTCCCGGGCACGGCCTTCTCGAGTCCGCACCACGACACCTTCTTCATGCGCGGCAACACGCCGCTGACCTCGCGCCTGCTGCAGCCCGTCCTGGTCGACGCGCGCACCGGCCAGGCCACGGCCGCGCCGGCACTGCCCTGGACCCTGAGCGCGCTGATGCTGTCGCAGCCCCTTCACTTCGGCGACTACGGCGGCCTGCCGCTCAAGCTACTGTGGGCCGTGCTCGATGTGGCGACACTCGTCGTGCTGGGCAGCGGCCTGTATCTCTGGCTGCAGCGTCGCGGCTGGCTGCGCCGGCGTTAAAGCCTCCCTCACGGGCTTAGACTGCGGGCCATTCCAGGCCGAGCAGACAAGGGAGCCCGTGAGCGAGGTGCCGGTGTCGTCAACGCAGGAGGCGCCCCGGGCGCCCGCACTCAAGGCGCTGCTCGCGTGCAGCGCGCTGGTTCTTCTCGCCTGGTCTTTCGCGGCGGCCGAGCCGCAGTCGGCCTGGGCGGCCACGCTCGACAGCCTGCACTGGACCTGCGCCTTCTGCACGGCCGCCTGGCTGGCCTGGCGCGGCGCGCGGCAGGCCGAAGGCCGGGTCCGCGTGGTGCGCGACCGCTTCGCCGGCGGGCTCATCCTGCTCGCCGCCGGCCAGGTGCTGTGGGATGTGCAGGCCTACGTCGGCTGGAATCCCTTCCCCGGCATCCCCAACCTGCTCTACCTGCTGCTGAGCCCCTGCTTCGTGTTCGGCTTCGCCGGCATGGTCGGGGAGCAGCTGCCGCGGGCGCAATGGAAGGCGCTCATCCTCGACGTCGGCGGCTTCGGGCTGGCCGTGCTCGCCTTCACGCTGGCGCTATACCTGCCCAGCGCGGAACGGGCCACCACGCTGCAGTTCGCCGTGTTGACGGCCTACCCCGTCTGCCTGTTCTCTGCGGCCGCGGCGGGCACGACCGTGCAGCTCCATCTGCGTCAGCGCCTCACGCCGGCCAACCTGGCGGTGCTCGGCGGCCTGCTCGGCTACGGCGGCCTGTGGCTGGCCTGGAACCTCGCCTTCCTGCAGGGCGAACTGCACGCCGGCTCCGGCATGAACCTGATGTTCTCCGTGCTGGCGCTGCTGCTGGGCTGGGGCGCGGCGCGCTGGCTGCCGTCGCCCGACGCCACGCCCGCCTACGACCGCGTCTGCGAGGGCCTGCTGCGCCAGGTCCCGCTGGTGATGGTGGCCTTCACCTCGGCGGCGGTCGGCTTCATCGGGCTCGGCGTCGGCGTGGCGCGCGAAGCCAGGCCGCCGCTGCTGGGCCTGAGCCTGCTCGTGCTCGTGTGCGCGATCGTGCGCCAGACCCAGCAGCTGCGCGACCGCGACCGGCTGCTCGTCGCCGAGCGCGCCGTGGCCGAAGGCCAGGCTCAGCTGCAGCACCTCGCCCATCACGACCCATTGACGGGCCTGCCCAACCGCAGCCTGCTGCGCGACCGCGTCACCCACGCGCTGGCAATGGCGCATCGCCATCAGGGCAAGGTCGCGCTGCTCTTCATCGACCTCGACCAGTTCAAGGAAGTCAACGACACACTGGGCCACGCCACCGGCGACGCGCTGCTGCGCCACGTCGCGCAGGAGTTCGGCAAGGTGCTGCGCGAGCAGGACACGGTTTGCCGCCAGGGTGGCGACGAGTTCGCCATCGTGCTCAGCGAAGTCGAGTCGACGGCCGACGTGGTGCGCGCCGTCGAGCGCATCATGACGATCTCCAACAGCCGCACCACGATCAACGGCTACGAGCTGCCGATGTCGATGTCCGTCGGCATCGCCATGTACCCCGAGGACGGCCACGACTTCGACGGCCTCATGCAGTGCGCCGACACCGCGATGTATCGCGCCAAGGCCGCTGGCCGCAACGCCTATCGCTTCTACGACCCGCAGATGAACGTCGAGGCCGGCGAGCGCTCGCGCCTGCGCTGGCTGCTCGGGCACGCGATCGAGCGCGGCGAGCTGCACCTGCACTTCCAGCCCTACTACCGCCTGGCCGACCGCACGCTGCTCGGCGCCGAAGTGCTGCTGCGCTGGCGCTCGGCTGAACTCGGAGACGTCAGTCCGGCGCAGTTCATCCCGATCGCCGAGGAAGGCGGGTTGATCAACGACATCGGTGCCTGGGTGCTGCGCGAAGCCTGCCTGCAGGCCGCCGCCTGGCAGCGCAGCGGACTGGCGCTGCCGCTCGTCTCGGTGAATCTGTCGATCCTGCAGTTCCGCCGTGGCGACCTCGTCGAGCAGGTCGAGCAGGCGCTCGCGGCGGCCGCGCTGCCGGCCGAACGGCTCGAGCTCGAGATCACCGAATCCGTCCTCATGCACGACACGGACAAGGCGCTGGCCATCGCGCAGCGCCTGCGCGAGCTCGGCGTGAGCCTGGCGATCGACGACTTCGGCACCGGCTACTCGAGCCTGGCCTACTTGCAGCGCCTCAACGTGCACAAGCTCAAGATCGACCGATCCTTCGTGCACGAGGCACCGCAGAACCGCGGCACGGCCGCCATCGTGCGCGCCATCGTCGACATGGCTCGCGCACTTGAACTCAACGTGGTGGCCGAAGGCATCGAGACCGAGGCGCAATGCGACTTCCTCAAGAGCGTGCGTTGCTCGGCGGGCCAGGGCTACCTGTTCGCGCGGCCGGCCGCGGCGAACGAGTTCGCAGCGCTGCTGCGACGCCCATAATCCGGCACCCCGACGGCCTCGCCAGACCATGCAGATCGCCCGGATGAACTGGATGCAGGTCGAACAGCGCGCCGCGCTCGACCCACGTTGCGTGCTGCCGATCGGCAGCACCGAACAGCACGCGTATCTCAGCCTGGCCGTGGACATGATCCTGGCCGAGCGCGTCGCGACCGAAGCCGCCGAGCCTTCGGGCGTGCCCGTGTTCCCGGTCGTGCCCTACGGCATGACGCCGACCTACAGCGCTTTCCCGGGCACGGTGACGCTGCGCATGTCGACCTACATCGCGCTGATCGAAGACATCCTCGAAAGCCTGCATCGCAGCGGCTTTCGCCGCATCCTCATCGTCAACGGCCACGGCGGCAACAACCCCGTGCAAGGTTTTCTGCGCGAATGGATGGTCCGCAAGGGCGATGTCCGCGTGAAGCTGCACAACTGGTGGTGCGCCCCGAAGACCTGGGCCAAGACGCAGGCCATCGACCCGGCCGCCTCGCATGCGAGCTGGATGGAGAACTTCCCCTGGACGCGCCTGGCCGGTGTGCCGCTGCCGACCGAGCGCAAGCCCGCCGTCGACCTCCAAAGGCTGAGCCGCCTGAACGCGGACGAAGCGCGCGAGCTGCTGGGCGACGGCAACTACCACGGCCTGTACGAGCGCTCCGACGCCGAGATGCAGGCACTCTGGGCTGTCGCCGTCGAGGAGACGCGCGAGCTGCTGGAGACCGGCTGGGACTGAAGGCCCGCGGGCCGCTAAAGTGCCGGCCATGAAAGCCCTGACCTTCTCCGAATTCGGCGGCCCCGAGGTACTGCGTTACCTCGAGATCCCCGACCCGCAACCGGGCCCCGCCCAGGCGCTCGTGCAACTGCACGCGATCGGCCTCAACTTCGCCGACATCTATCGCCGCCAGGGCCGCTACCACCTGCGCGGCGCACCGCCCTTCGTGGCCGGCTACGAAGGCGCGGGCGTCGTCGTCGCGGCGCCGGAAGGCTCGGGCTTCGCGCCGGGCGACCGCGTCGGCTTCGCCGATGCGCCCTTCGCCAATGCCGAGCGCGTGGCCGTCGATGTCGAGCGCCTGATCCGCCTGCCCGATGGCATTGCCGCCGAGACGGCCGCGGCCGCACTGCTCCAGGGCTTGACGGCGCAGTTCCTTGCCAGCGACAGCCACGCGCTGCGTGCCGGCGAGCGCGCGCTCGTGCACGCAGCGGCCGGCGGCGTCGGCGGCCTGCTCATGCAATGGGGCCGTGCCCGCGGTGCCACCATGGTCGGCCTCGTCTCCAGCGAGGCCAAGGCGCAGCACTTGCGCGCCCAGGGTTTCGAGGCGCTGACGCAGGCGCCGCCGGCCGGCAGCGAGTTCGACATCGTCTACGACTCGACCGGCACGACGGTGCTGGATTCGCTCGCCCAGGTCCGCACCGGCGGCACGGTCGTGTTCTACGGCATGGCGGCCGGCCAGCCGCCGGCCGTCGACCCGCGCGTGCTGATGGACGGCTCCAAGCGCCTCGTCGGCGGCGATCTCTGGAACGTGCTGAGCTCGGCCGAGCAGCGCCAGCAGCGCGCGAACGAGCTGTTCGGGCTGATCGCCTCGGGTGCCTTGAACGTGCCCGTTGCCGCGCGCTTCGCGCTGGCCGATGGCGCCGCGGCACATGCGCTGCTCGAGGCGCGCGGCACGGTCGGCAAGGTGCTGCTGCTGCCCTGACCCGCCGGCGGCGCGGCTTACGGCGCCTGGTAGGGGATGTCGCCCGCGTGCACGTGCCAGATCTGCGCGGCCTGGCCCGACCGGATCAGCTCCTGCAAGGCCTTGTCGATCTGCGGCATCAGGACGGCGCCGCGACGGTCGAGGCCGGCCACCAGATGCGCCGACGGTGCCACGACGCCGGGCACCGGCCCGTGCGCGAGCTCCGGATCGGCCAGATAGTCCTTGCCGATGCGCTTGAAGCCCTCGATGACCTCGAGCTCCTCGACGAAATAGTCGCAATGCCCAGCCTTGAGCTTGGCGATCAGGTGCTCGTGCGAATTGGCGCCGAGGTCGAGCTCGCCTGGCTGCAGGCCGTAGTGGGCGTAGACGTCGCCGTGCAGTCCGCAGCCGTGGTAGCGATGCAGGTCGGCCATGTTGTTCACCTGCACGGGCCGGGCACGCAGGTAGAACACCTGCGGCGTGGCCTTGCTGTACGGCACGCTGAAGCTGAAGCGACGGGCGCGCTCCTCGCTGTAGTAGGCGCCGAGCGCGAAGTCGATCTCACCGGACTCGACCTGCAGAAGGCAGCGCGTCCAGGGCATTGGCACAAAGCTGACGGTCCGCCCCATGCGCGCCAGCGCGGCGCTGAGCATGTCCAGTGAAAAGGTGCCCGGCGCCCGGACCATGGCGCCGGACGCCCCCTTGACCATGAAGGTCCAGGGCGGCGGATTGGCGCAGGCGGTGAGCGCTTCGTCAGCCATCGCGGCGCGCGGCGGCTGGAGGCCGAGCACGGCCAGCAGGAGGCCCGCGGCCAGCATCTTGAACGGGCGCCTCGGCGATCGGTATTGCACGCCCCATGCTAACGCCGGAAGAACGGTCGGCAGCGGCGTCGCGGGCGCCACTGTCGGGCGCCCGCGACGCGCTCAGAACGCCAGCGAGGCCGTCACGCGCGCCGAGCGTGGCGTCCCGGGCTGGTAGCGGTAGCCGCTCTTGTTGATGGCCGCGACGTAGTCCTTGTCGAAGAGGTTGTAGACGTTGAGCTGGATGTCGACGTTGCGCGTCAGCTTGTAGCCGGCCATGGCATTGAACAGGGTGTAGCCGTCGACGCTGGTCGGCGTGCCGATGGCGCTGTCGGTGCCGCGATGCAGCGCGCCGCTGTGCGTCGCACCGAGGCCCAGGCTGACGCCGTGGCCGGCCTCGTAGCTGGTCCAGGCGGTGAAGGCATTGCGCGGCGTGTAGGACAGCACATTGGTGCCGTCGCTCGTGACGGCGGTGCCGCTGACGATGCTCGTGTTCATCGTCGTATAGCCGGCGCTCACGCCCCAGTGCTCGGTGATCTGGCCGACCGCGCCGAGCTCCACGCCCTGCACGCGCTGCTTGCCGCTCTGGTAGTACAGCAGCGAGAGCGGGTCCTGCACGATCTGGTTGGTGACGTCGGTGCGGTAGAGCGCGCCAGTCAGCGAGAGGCTCTTGTCGAGCAGCTCCCACTTGGTGCCTAGCTCGTAGGTCTTGGTCTTCTGCGGGTCGAAGTCGATGCGGTTGGCGCTGTTGCCCGTGCCGCCGACGGCCAGAGCGAAATTGCTGCCGCCGGGTGGCTGCGCGCCCGTCGCGAAGTCGGCATAGACGCTGCCGGTGGACCGCGGCTTGTAGACCAGGCCGAGCTTGCCGGTCACGAGCGTGTCGGCGACGCCGAGCGCCGTCGGCGTCAGGCTGCCGGCGGTGGCGCCCGTCGTCACGAGCGTGGTGGCGAAGTAGTTCGTCGTGTAGTGATCGACGCGCAGGCCGCCGCTGAGCTGCCATTGCGGCGTGAACTCGATCGTGTCGAACAGGTAGGCGGCGAGCGTGGTCGTCGTGCCGTCGGCCATGGCGCCGCTACGCAAGCGCAGGTAGCCGCTCACGTTCGGGTTGGGCGCGTACAGGTTGGCGGCGGGCCAGGCGCCGCTGTTGGTGATGCCGGGCACGTTGTAGACCACCGAGCTGATGCCGTAGAAGCTCCAGGTCTCCTGCTCTTCGCGGCTCATCTCGATGCCGGCGCTGAGCGAGTGCCCGAGGCTGCCGGTGCGGACCTTGCCGCTGAGGTTGAGCTGCTCGGCCAGGATGGTGTTGATCTGGTCCTTGTTGTTCGGATTGCTGCGCGCGATGGTCCAGCTCGTCAGGTCGGTCGTGCTGGGCGTCTTGAAGTTGGCGGCGGTGGCCGTCCACGAGGTCAGCATGTAGTCCTCGAAGGTGCGGCCGTAGCGCGCCGTGTTCGTCAGCATGAGGCCATTGCCGAGGTCGTGCTCGACGCGGGCCGTGAGCATGTCGGCGGTCACGTGGTCGAAGTCGGAGCTGGTGCCGTAGAAGTTGCTCGGGTCGACGCGCGGCGCCTTGCCGATGAAGGCGCGCGTGGTGTCGGGCGAGCTGAAGCCGGGCAGGCCGATGGTCGGCACGCCGCCGTCGGGCACGTTGTCCTGCTTCATGTGGGTCAGGTCGAGGTAGACGCGGGTGTCTGTACCCAGGCCGATCGCCAGCGAAGGCGCCACGGCCCAGCGGTCGTTCTTGATCGCATCGCGGCCGTCCAGGCCGCTGTCCTGCACGACGGCGTTCAGGCGGAAGGCGACGCCCGCGCCGCCCGGCTGGCTCAGCGCCTGGTTCCAGTCAACCGTCGTGCGGCGCAGCGAGGCCGTGCCCAGCGTGACGGCGCCGGTGAAGGCGTTCTCCGGCGTCGGCTTCTTCGTGATCAGGTTGACGTAGCCGGTCGGCGAGGAGCGGCCGGTGTCGGAGCCGGCCGGGCCCTTGACGACCTCGACCTGCGCGAGGTTGTAGATGTCGCGCGAGATCGAGCCGGTGTCGCGGATGCCGTCCACGAAGATGCTGCTCGAGGCGTCATAGCCGCGCATGTAGATCGCGTCGCCGGTGCTCGTGCTGCCGTTCTCGCCGAGGAAGAAGGTGCTTACGCCGGCACTGTTGCGCAGCGCTTCGGTCAGCGTCGTGGCGCTCTGCTCGCGCATCACCTGCTCGGGAATGATCTGGATCGATTGCGGCGTGTCGAGCAGCGGCGCGGTGAACTTGGCGTTGGCCGAGGCGTCGGACTTGTAGGGCGTGTCGTGGTCGGCGGTCGCCTTGATGGTCGGCAGCGCCGCGGGGTCGGCGGCGGTCGTGCCGTCGGCATGGGCCATCAGGGGAACGCTGAGGCTGGCGGCTAGCGCGGCCAGGGCTCGAGGGGCGACGGCGAGCTTGCGGCTCTTGATCACGGACATGGAAACTCCAGACGATTCGGGTTTGTGGATGAGTGACGGCTGGCTGGCTGTCGCGCTCATCCGGGCCGCTGGGCGGCCCTCTCGATCACGTCTGGCTGGCTTGCTCTCTGACACGCCTCAGCTGCATGTCAGTTGATCTACATGATAATAATTCTCATTAACGATTGTCAACAAGTCTGATTTCAGCGGACTTCGTATTGCAGGCCGGCATCGGCCTCCCAGTCGATGGGCTGGCCCTTCTCGAGATAGGGCGAGAAACGCGCCGTGCGGATGTCCAGCAGCGCCTGCCGGTCGAGGCGCTCGAAGCCCGATGACTTCCGGACGACGGCAGCGCGCAACCGGCCGCCGGCGTCGACCACGATGTGCAGCAGGACCGTCCCAGATTCGCCGAGGCGGCGCGACATCCGCGGCACATGCAGCTGGGGCTCGACCACGTAGTGGACGGCGCTGGCCGGGATCTCGCGCGGCCCTGCCGCGGCGCGCGCTGGCGGCGCGGCCACGGCCACGACGGCGGGCTTCGCGGCCACGGGCAGCGTCGGTTCCGTCACGGCGACGACCGGACTCGCGACGTTGACCGCGGGCGGCTGGCCCAGCGGCACCGGCGCCACCAGCGGCAGCTGGACTTCGGTGCGCAGCGGCGCAGGCGGCTCGATGCGCGGCGCGGGCGGCTTCACGAGGCGCACCTCGACCGGCGCGGACGGCACCACCGCTTCCGGCGCCCGCAGGCTGTGCACCAGCACCCAGGCAGCGCCGACGTGGAGCAAGGCCACACCGATCACGACGCTGCGGCGGCGCTCTGTCCCGCGCCACCCCGCTGCCGCCGGGGGGATGGCCTCGGCGACGGCCCCGAACGTGTCTGCCGTCGCACGGGCCTTGGGCGCGGTCGCGACCTGCGCGGCATTGGACCGCGACAGCCGCTCGTTCAAGGCGAGGGAGGAGTTCATACGCTGTGGAGCCGAGTCACGACAGCGCGGATCCTATCATCAAATAGTAATTATTCTCATTCTCAAACACGCCAACAACCGGCCGGATCCGCCCTGCGTACGCAAGCGGACTGCCGCGGTATTTCAGGTCACCGGCGCCGGATTGAACAGCACCAGGGCGTTGTGCAGCTTCCAGTGCTCGGCCCAGGTCTTGCGGCCGCTGGCGACCTCGAGCAGCAGGCGGAACATGGCCCAGCCGGTCTCTTCGATGGAGGCCTCGCCATCGGCGATGCGGCCGGCGTTCACGTCCATCAAGTCGTGCCAGCGCCGCGCCAGGTCGCTGCGCGTGGCGACCTTGACGACCGGGCATTCGGCCAGTCCATAAGGCGTGCCACGGCCCGTCGTGAAGATGTGCAGGTTCATGCCGGCCGCGAGCTGCAGCGTGCCGCAGATGAAGTCGCTGGCCGGCGTGGCGGCATAGACGAGGCCGCGCTGGTCGCGCGCGAGCTTCTCGCCCGGCGCTAGCACGTGCGAGATCGGCGCACTGCCGCTCTTGATGATCGAGCCCATCGCCTTTTCCGCGATATTGGACAAGCCGCCCGCCTTGTTGCCCGGCGTGGTGTTGGCAGCGCGGTCCACGCGGCCGCGGTCGAGATAGCTGTCGTACCAGCCGAGCTCGCGCACGATGGCCTCGGCCACTTCGGGCGTGGCGGCGCGGCTCGTGAGCTGCTCGACGGCGTCGCGCACCTCGGTGTTCTCGCTGAACATGATGGTCGCGCCGGCGCGCACCAGCAGGTCGGCGCAGAAACCCACCGCCGGATTCGCCGTCACGCCCGAGAACGCGTCGCTGCCGCCGCACTGCACGCCGACGACGAGCTCGCTGGCCGGAATCGTCTCGCGGCGCCGCGCATTGAGCCGCTCGAGATGCGGCCGGGCGCTTTGCAGGATGTCGTCGAGCATGGACATGAAGCCCACGTGCGCGTCGTCCTGCAGGCAGATCGTCTCGGGGCCCGCGTCCGCGCCACGCTCGTCCACGATGGGGAAAGAGCCCGGCGGCAGCAGGCGCGCCGGCTGCAGCTTCTCGCAACCGAGGCTCACGACCATCACCTCGCCGCCGAAGTTCGGGTTCAGCGAGATGTTCTTCAGCGTGCGGATCGGAATGACCGCGTCCGGCGCATCGATCGCCACGCCGCAGCCGTAGCTGTGCTCGAGGCCGATGACGTCGTCGACGTTCGGGTAGAGCGGCAGCAGCTCGGCCTTGATGCGCGCCACGGCCTGCGCCACGACGCCCGCCACGCACTGCACCGTCGTCGTGATGGCGAGGATGTTGCGCGTGCCGACCGAACCGTCGGCGTTGCGATAGCCCTCGAAGGTAAAACCCGTGATCGGCTCCTGCGCGGGCCGCTTGACCGTCGCCATCGGCAGGCCCTCGAGCGCGCGCGCCGCCGGCATCTGCAGCAGCCGCTCGTGCACCCAGCTGCCGGCCGGGATGGGCTTGAGCGCGTAGCCGATCGGCACGTTGTAGCGCCGCACAACCTCGCCCTCGGCGATGTCGACCAGCGCCACCTTGTGGCCCTGCGGCACCTTGTCGCGCAGGACCAGGCCGGCGCCCGGAATGCCGTCGGGCAGGCGCGTGCCTTCTGGCAGGCCACCGTCGTTGGCGACGATGGCGACGTTGTCGTCCGCCTGCATGCGGATGGTCAAAGGGGGACGCTGATTCATCGCGGACCTGCTGCTTCTTGGTAAAGTGCGATCGTGGTACGTCGTCATGTTGTCGTACAACTCGACTTTAATCGCCCTGCCCGACCGATGCAAGCCACCATCCGCCGCAAGCCGCGCACCCTCGCCCTGGAACTCGTCGAGAGCGTGGGCCTGCGCATTCGCGACGGTCGACTGCGCGTCGGCGACAAGCTGCCGACCGAGGCCGCCATCATGGCCGAGTTCCAGGTCAGCCGCACGGTGGTTCGCGAAGCCATCTCCAAGCTGCAGGCCGCGGGCCTGGTCGAGACGCGCCATGGCATCGGCACCTTCGTGCTCGGCGCTGGCGATGGCCCCGCTTTCAAGATCACGCCGGAGCAGTTCAGCACGCTGCAGGACGTGATCGCCGTGCTCGAGCTGCGCATCGGCCTCGAGACCGAGGCTGCGGCGCTGGCCGCGCAGCGCCGGACCGAGGCCAACCTCGCGGTAATGCGCGCGGCACTTGCTGCGTTTGCGCAGGCCGTCGAGACCGGTGAGGACGCAGTGCCGGCGGACTTCCAGTTCCACCTGGAGATCGCGCGGGCCACGCAGAACAGCCACTACACGGAGCTGATGGCTACGCTGGGCGCGCAGATCATTCCGCGGGCCCGGCTGGAGCCGACGGCGCCGCCCGATGAGGAGCGGCTGGCGTATCTGCGGCGCGTGAACGGGGAACACGAGAGCATCCTCGATGCGATCGTGGCGCAGGACTCCGAAGCGGCGCGGGCGGCGATGCGGACGCATCTCAGCAATAGCAGGGAGAGGCGGCGGCGGGCGCAGGCGCAGATGGGCTAAGCCGCGCGGACGCGGTTGAGGCGCTCACGCGGTCGACGCTTGTTGTCCTGCGGTGCAGCCCGGGGGTCTCGCCCCCCATGGCGACCTCCTTTCTTGCTCGTGCAAGAAAGGAGGCAAAGAACACGTCAACTCAATCCGCATTCCACTGCGGCGTGCGCTCGTGCCTCTGCATCCGGCACTCGGGCCCTGCTACTTCCACCGCCACCACTGGCTGCCACCCGAAGGCCAAACCTTGCGTCGCTCGGCGGGTACGCCTCGACTCCACACTGCCTGTGCCATAAGTGGCGCGTGCGGCAGCACCGCCGACGCTTCGCATGAACTCGGTCCAGGTGTGGAGTCGAGGCGACCACGCCGAGCGACGCAAGGCGACGCCGGTTGATGAACCGCAGTGGTGGCGGTGGAAGGACTGTGTTCCGAACGCGAGAGCGTGAGCGCACGCCGCAGTGGAATGCGGATTAAGACGTGTTTTCTTGCTTCCTTCTTTTGCACGAGCAAAAGAAGGGAGTCGCCAGGCGGGGCGAGTCCCGCGGGCTGCACCGCAGGGCCACAAGCGCCGATCGCGCGAGCGGCACAAGCCCGCCCCTCAATTCCCCTCCTCCCAACTCCCCCTTGCAAGCGCCACCAATCAAGTTGTACGATGACATACAACATCACCAGGCCCCAAGCCCGACCCCACCCCACCACCGGAGACTCCCGCCATGTCGCCCCAAGAACTCAAGACGGTCCTCGAAGCCGGCCTGCTGTCCTTCCCGCTGACCGACTTCGACGCCGAGCAGCGCTTCGCGCCCAAGCCCTACGCCGAGCGCCTCGAGTGGCTGCAGCCTTACGGCGCCTCGGCCCTGTTCGCCGCCGGCGGCACCGGTGAGTTCTTCTCGCTCGACCACGCCGAGTACAGCGATGTGATCAAGGTCGCGCTCGATACCTGCCGCGGCCGCACGCCCATCATTGCCGGCGCCGGCGGCAGCACGCGCCAGGCCATCGCCTATGCCCAGGAGGCCGAGCGCCTCGGCGCGCAAGGCATCCTGCTGCTGCCGCCCTACCTGACCGAAGCCAGCCAGGCCGGCCTGATCGCGCACGTCGAAGCCGTCTGCAAGAGCGTCAAGTTCGGCGTCACGGTCTACAACCGCGCCAACTGCCGCCTCACGCCGGCGAGCCTGCAGGTGCTGGCCGACCGCTGCCCCAACCTCATCGGCTTCAAGGACGGCATCGGCGACATCGAGAAGTTCGTCGCCATCCGCCAGACCCTGGGCGAGCGCTTCGCCTACCTCGGCGGCCTGCCGACGGCCGAGCTCTTCGCCGGTGCCTACAAGGCGATGGGCTGCCCGGTGTACTCGTCCGCGGTCTTCAACTTCATCCCGAAGACGGCCATGGAGTTCTACAACGCCCACGCCAAGAACGACACGGCCACGACGGACCGCCTGATCCGCGACTTCTTCCTGCCCTACATCGCCCTGCGCAACAAGGGCGAGGGCTACGCGGTCGCCATCGTCAAGGCCGGCGCCACCATCGTCGGCCATGGCGCGGGCCCGGTGCGCCCGCCGCTGTCGGACCTGCTGGCCCCCGAGGTCGAGGAACTGCGCGCCCTGATCGGCAAGCTCGGCCCGCAGTAAGCCAGGCGGTCGCCATGCATTCGACCCCTGTCATCACCGCGCTGCGCGTGATCCCGGTCGCCGGGCGCGACAGCATGCTGCTCAACCTCAGCGGCGCGCACGGCCCCTTCTTCACGCGCAACCTGCTGATCCTCACCGACAGCGCCGGCAACACCGGCGTCGGCGAGGTGCCCGGCGGCGAGAAGATCCGCCAGACGCTCGAGGACGCGCGCCAGCTCGTCGTCGGCCAGCCGCTCGGCGCGCATGCACGCGTGCTGCAGTCGGTCCAGCGCCAGTTCGCCGACCGCGACGCGGGCGGCCGCGGCCAGCAGACCTTCGACCTGCGCACGACCATCCACGCCGTCACGGCCATCGAGTCGGCGCTGCTCGACCTGCTCGGCCAGCACCTCGGGGTGCCCGTCGCGGCCCTGCTCGGCGAAGGCCAGCAGCGCGATGCCGTCGAGATGCTCGGTTATCTGTTCTACGTCGCCGATCCCGACCAGACCGACCTCGCCTACCTGCGCGAGCCCGACGCCGAGGACGACTGGTTCCGCCTGCGCCGCGAGAAGGCCATGACGCCGCAAGCCATCGTGCGTCTGGCCGAGGCCGCGCACGCGCGCTACGGCTTCATGGACTTCAAGCTCAAGGGCGGCGCGCTGCGCGGCGATGAGGAAGTCGAAGTAATTCGCGCGCTGCACGAGCGCTTCCCCAAGGCGCGCGTCACGCTCGATCCGAACGGCGGCTGGCTGCTCAAGGATGCGATCCGCCTGATGCGCGACATGCGCGGCGTGCTCGCCTATGCCGAAGACCCGTGCGGCGGCGAGGACGGCTTCTCGGGCCGCGAGGTCATGGCCGAGTTCCGCCGCGCCACGGGCCTGCCCACGGCGACCAACATGATCGCCACCGACTGGCGCCAGCTGAGCCACGCGCTTTCGCTGCAGTCGGTCGACATCCCGCTGGCCGACCCGCATTTCTGGACCATGGCCGGCAGCGTGCGCGTGGCCCAGACCTGCCGCGACTGGGGCCTGACCTGGGGCTCGCATTCGAACAACCACTTCGACGTTTCGCTGGCGATGTTCACCCACGTCGGCGCGGCCGCGCCGGGCAAGGTCACCGCCATCGACACGCACTGGATCTGGCAGGATGGGCAGCGGCTGACGAAGGAGCCGCTGCAGATCCGCGGCGGCAAAGTCGAAGTGCCATCGACGCCGGGCCTGGGCGTCGAACTCGACATGGTCGAGGTCGAGAAAGCCCATGCCCTCTACAAGCAACACGGACTCGGTGCGCGCGACGACGCCGTGGCCATGCAATACCTGATCCCGGGCTGGCGCTTCGACCCGAAGCGCCCCGCACTGGATCGCTAAAAAGGACGTACCCATGTTCAAGAACTACATCGGCGGCGAATGGCTTGACGGCGTCAAGCTCAGCCGCAACATCAACCCGTCCGACACGCGCGACGTGATCGGCGAGTACGCGCAGGCCGACGCCGCGCAGACCCAGCTCGCGATCAGCGCGGCCCACGCAGCCTTCCCGGCCTGGAGCCTGTCGACGCCGCAGCAGCGCTTCGACATCCTCGACGCCGCCGGCAGCGAGATCCTCGCGCGCCGCGCCGAGCTCGGCGAGCTGCTCGCCCGCGAAGAAGGCAAGACCCTGCCCGAGGCCATCGGCGAGGTCCAGCGCGCCGGCAATATCTTCAAGTTCTTCGCCGGCGAGGCGCTGCGCCCCGGTGGCGAAGTGATGCCTTCGGTGCGCCCCGGTGTCGGCGTCGAGATCACGCGCGAGCCGCTCGGCGTCATCGGCCTGATCACGCCCTGGAACTTCCCCATCGCCATCCCGTCCTGGAAGATCGCGCCGGCGCTGGCGCACGGCTGCTGCGTCGCCTTCAAGCCGGCCGAGCTGGTGCCGGGCTCGGCCTGGGCGCTGGCTGAAATTCTTTCGCGCGCAGGCCTGCCGGCCGGCGTGTTTAACCTCGTCATGGGCCGCGGCTCCGAGGTTGGCGCCACCATGCTGGCGGACGACCGCATCGCCGGCATCAGCTTTACCGGCTCGGTGCCGACGGGCCGCAAGGTCGCCGAGGCCTGCATCGCACGCATGGCCAAGTTCCAGCTCGAGATGGGCGGCAAGAACCCGATGATCGTGCTCGACGACGCCGACCTGGGCGTGGCCGTCAACTGCGCCATCAACAGCGGCTTCTTCTCGACCGGCCAGCGCTGCACGGCGTCCTCGCGCCTGATCGTGACCGAAGGCATCCACGACCGTTTCGTCGCCGCCATGGTCGAGCGCATGAAGACGCTCAAGATCGACGACGCGCGCAAGGCCGGCACCGACATCGGCCCCGTCGTCGACCAGACCCAGCTCGGCCAGGACCTCGAGTACGTCAGCATCGCGCAATCGGAAGGCGCCAAGCTCGCGCAAGGCGGCCTGGCTCAGGCCACCGGCAGCGACGGCCAGCCGGGCTTCTACATGACGCCGGCGCTGATCACCGAGACCACGCCGCAGATGCGCATCAACCGCGAAGAGGTCTTCGGCCCCGTCGTCAGCGTGCTGCGCGCCAAGAACTACGAGGAAGCGCTGGCGCTCGCCAACGACACGCCCTTCGGCCTGGCCTCGGGCATCGCGACGACCTCGCTCAAGCACGCCACGCACTTCAAGCGCCACGCCCAGGCCGGCATGGTGATGGTCAACCTGCCGACGGCCGGCGTGGACTATCACGTGCCCTTCGGCGGCCGCAAGGGCTCGAGCTACGGCCCGCGCGAGCAGGGCCGCTACGCCGCCGAGTTCTTCACCACCGTCAAGACGGCGTACACCCAAGCCTGAGCACGGCATTGATCGAGCGCCGAACCGCGGCAAGACGGCGGGCGCTTCAGGGTTGAGTCCCAGGAGACAAGCATGAATACCGCCACCACTTCGGCCCAGTCTGTCGACTCGGCCGCAGCCGCCGCGCAGGCCGTCCGCACCCGCAAGCGCTACATCGTGCTCGCGATGCTGTTCGTCATGACGACGATCAACTACGCGGACCGCGCCACGCTCTCGTTCGCCAGCTCCAAGCTGGGCGCCCAGTTCGGCATCGACACGGTGACCATGGGCTATGTGTTCTCGGCCTTCGGCTGGTCCTACGTGGTCGCGCAACTGCCGGGCGGCTGGCTGCTCGACCGCTTCGGCTCCAAGCGCGTCTACACCTGGAGCATCGTGCTGTGGTCGCTGTTCACGCTGCTGCAGGGCTCGATCAGCTTCCTCACGGCCACCGCGGCCTCGGCCATCGTCGTGCTGTTCAGCCTGCGCCTGCTGGTCGGCGCGGCCGAGGCGCCGTCCTTCCCGGCCAATGGGCGCATCGTCGCGGCCTGGTTCCCGGCCAATGAGCGCGGCACGGCCTCGGCCATCTTCAACTCGGCCCAGTACTTCGCGACCGTGCTGTTCTCGCCGTTGATGGCCTGGATCACGCACAACTACGGCTGGCCCGCCGAGTTCTACGTGATGGGCGCGATCGGCCTGGTCGGCGCGCTGCTGTGGGTCAAGCTCGTGTTCAGCCCCAAGGACCACCCGAGCGTGGGCCGCGGCGAGCTCGACTACATCGCCCAGGGCGGCGCCCTCGTCAACATGGACCACGGCACGGCCAAGGCGCGCAAGGCCTCGTGGAACGACATCAAGCAGCTGCTCGGCAACCGCATGCTGATGGGCGTGTACATCGGCCAGTACTGCATCACCACGCTGACCTATTTCTTCCTGACCTGGTTCCCCGTGTACCTCGTCAAGGAGCGCGGCATGACGCTGCTGAACGCCGGCTTCGCGGCCGCCGTGCCGGCGGTCTGCGGCTTTGCCGGCGGCGTGCTCGGCGGGATCATCTCCGACTACCTGCTGCGCCGCGGCAGCTCGCTGACGGCGGCGCGCAAGACGCCCATCGTCATCGGCATGCTGCTGTCGACTTGCATGATCGCGTGCAACTACGTGGACAACGCCACCGTCGTCGTCGCCATCATGGCGCTGGCCTTCTTCGGCAAGGGCCTCGGCGCGCTCGGCTGGGCCGTCGTCTCGGACACCTCGCCGCGCGAGATCTCGGGACTCTCCGGCGCGCTGTTCAACACCTTCGGCAACACCGCGGCCATCACCACGCCCATCGTCATCGGCTATCTCGTCAAGGGCACGGGCTCCTTCGGCGCGGCGCTGGTGTACGTGGCGGCCAACGCGTTGATCGCCGTGTGCTGCTACCTCTTCGTCGTCGGCGAGATCAAGCGCTTCGAGCTGAAGAAGGCCTGAGGAGGATGGGGGCGCGGTGTAGGCCAGAATCGCCTACCTGCCAGTCCGGATCCGCCGATCGCCCATGCCCCGTCCGTCCCTTCGCACCCTTGCCGCAGCGCTGCTGCTGGCCCTTGCCGGCGCGGCCCAAGCCCAATGCACGCGGGCGCTCAAGGTGCCGGTTGCACCGATCGGCCTCGCGGTGACGGTGGTCGACGGCCAGGTCGGCGGCATCTACCCCGAACTGCTGCGCGCCGAAGCCGCGCGAGTGGGCTGCACCATCGACTTCCAGGTCGTGCCGCGGGCACGTCAGGAAATGCTCTTCGCCACCGGCCAGGCCGACCTGCTCATGCCGGCCCGGCGCTCGGCGCGACGCGATGCGGAGGGCATCTTCGTGCTCATGATCCGCAGCCGTGCCGAACTGATGTGGCTGGAGCCGCGCCAGCTGCCCGTGCACAGCGTGGCCGAACTGCTGCAACACGATGAGCTGCGCGTCGGCGTGGTGCGCGGCTACGACTACGACGCCAGCTACCAGACGCTGATGCAGCAGCTGGCGGCGCGCAAGCGCCTGACCGAAGCCACCGACCCGAGCTCGCTCGCCCGCATGCTCGATGCCGGCATCGTCGACCTTGCCGTCGTTACGCCGCTGGCCGTCACCGGCGCGCTGCGCAGCGATGCCAAGCTGCGCCCGCTGATCGAGCGCCTGCATACCGAGCCGGCAGAAGAACTCGGCTGGGGCGAGAGCGGCGCCTACGTGAGCCCGAGCGCGGCGCTCAGCGAGGCCGACCGCCAGCTCGCCCTGCAGATGCTGGAGCACATCGGCCGCTCGGGAGCGGCCTGGCATGCGTTCCAGCGCTACTACCCCGACAGCAATCTGAGCGAGTCGGTGCGGCCACGCTGATGCGGCCGGCGGCGCCGCTCAACCCGGCTGCTTGGTCGTGCGCAGATAAGGCTTGATGGTCTTGAAGCCCGGGAACTTCTCGGCCGCTTCCTCGTTGCTGACCGCCGGCGTGATGATGACGTCGTCGCCGTGCTTCCAGTTCACCGGCGTGGCGACCTTGTGCTTGGCGGTGAGCTGCATGCTGTCGAGCACGCGCAGGATCTCGTCGAAGTTGCGGCCCGTGGTCATCGGGTAGGTGAGCATGAGCTTGATCTTCTTGTCCGGGCCGACGATGAAGACCGAACGCACGGTCGCGTTGGTGGCGGCCGTGCGGCCTTCCGAGGTGCCCGCTTCATCGGCCGGCAGCATGTTGTAGAGCTTGGCCACGGCCAGATCGGTATCGCCGATCATCGGGTACTTGACCTTGGCGCCCTGCGTCTCCTCGATGTCGGCGGCCCAGCGCTCGTGGTTGTCCACGGGGTCGACCGAGAGGCCGATCAGCTTGGTGTTGCGCTTGGTGAACTCGGGCTCTATGCGAGCCATGTAGCCGAGCTCGGTCGTGCACACGGGCGTGAAGTCCTTGGGGTGCGAGAACAGGATGGCCCAGCTGTCGCCGATCCACGTATGGAAGTCGATCGTGCCCTGGGTCGTCTGGGCAGTGAAGTTCGGGGCGGTGTCATTGATGCGCAGGGACATGGTGGCCTCCTTGAGGGCGTTGACGATGTCTGGAGTGTCGGTACTGTGCCTTACCTCATCTGTGAGGAAGGTTACAAAGCCTGATCGGGACTAACGCCGAGTCTCAGCGGCAGAGACTCAGGCGCCGCAGAGTCTACGCGGCGCGTCTGCATCGTGCACCTCGATCAGTTCCCGGCCAAGCATCACCCAGCCCTGGTTGGCGAAGTTTTTCAGCACGCGGCTGACGATCTCGCGCAGGCTGCCGAGGTCGTCGGCCAAGGCCTGAGCGTGAGGTGAATGGGGCTCGGCCGCTGGGCCAGCCACGCGGCCCGGCGTGACGTCGTGGAGATGCAGTTCGCGCCCATCGGGCGCGGCCTTGAGCACGCGCGCCGTGCCCGGGAGCAGCATTGCGAACCCCATGCTGGGCTGGTCTCAGTCGAACATCATGGCGCCGGCCGGCACCTTCATGTGCGTGGCACTTGCCATCAGCACATCGAGCGTATCGCGCGGTGTCTCAGGGAGCACCGGACAGTGGCGCAGCATCAGCGCCTGCGTGCCTGGTCGATCATCGCGCCCGCTTTTGGCTTGCCAGCCACCTCGGGGCGCGATCTTGCTGAAGCTTACTCAGCCCTGCGTCGGCCGGCTCGACCACTGCGGCTGCCGTGCGAGTTCGGCGGCCGTCGCATCGTCGGCCGTCACCGCGTATTCGCTGCTGCTGCGCTCCACGAAATAGGCCGAGCGAAAGCGCTGCAGAAGGCCGCCGAGTGCCTGGCGAGCCTGGCTGGGCGGGCCCTTGAAGGTGAGTGTCAGCGTGGTCATGGTCTGTTCTTTCATCGAGGCGCCGCTTGGTTTTTCCATCGGCATACTCTTTGAACGCCAGTGCAGCAGCGCGGTTGACGGCTCCACTTGCTACAGCGTGTAAGCAGCGTGGGGCCCGCGCCACCGGGCAGAACGCCAGGCGCAAGCCGCGCTGCCTATACTGGCCGCCCTCGAGCCCTGAG
>Ga0213872_10000159_pt1 | contig 61788 bp, 58 predicted proteins | sample VelepicomBERX_R2_FD_160071 | JGI IMG/M metagenome (GOLD analysis project Ga0213872, IMG submission 160071) | Rhizosphere microbial communities from Vellozia epidendroides in rupestrian grasslands, the National Park of Serra do Cipo, Brazil - RX_R2 | ecosystem: Host-associated > Plants > Roots >... | reverse complement strand
CGAAGCTGGTGCCGGCGGGTTCCGATATCGTGCTGCAAATGCACTACACCACCCACGGCCACGCAATGGAGGACCGCACAAGTATCGGCCTGGTTTTCTCGAAAGAGCCGCCGATGAAGCGCGTTCTCACTCTTCAACTGACGAACGATCGATTTCTAATACCGCCGGGCGATCCGGATCACAGGGTGGAAGTGCGCGGCACACTTCCGAATGACGCACAGCTGCTGAGCTTCTTCCCGCATATGCATCTGCGCGGCAAGAGTTTCGAGTACAACATTCTGGAGCCGGGCGGAAGGGTAAAAACGCTGCTGCGCATTCCGCATTACGACTTCTATTGGCAACTAAGCTACCGGCTGGCGGCGCCGCTTCCGCTAAAGGCCGGCACAACCCTGCAGGCGGTAGCTACATTTGACAACTCGAAGAACAATCCGCACAATCCGGACCCGGACTCTGCGGTGACGTGGGGTGAGCAGACCTGGGCGGAGATGATGGTCGGGTTCTTCGATGTGGCAGTGGATCCAACGATCGACAAGCAGCAGTTTTTCGTTCGGACAGGCGCCCCGCCCAGAGGCGGGCACTAAGAAATGAGCGATGTCTCCGGCTGGAATTCTTCCACCACGAAAGATTGCCGCACAATAGTGCGAAGCTCCTCGAGCGAGTCGATCGCGTCTGAGCCGAGCGCCTGCATCAATACATTCCCAATAGCAGTAGCTTCCGCAGGACCCGCTACCACGCGGCGCCCGGTGACATCGGCTGCGAGTTGGTTCAACAACCTGTTCTTCGAGCCGCCGCCCACGATATAGATGACATCCAGGGGGCGGCCAAGAATCTGCTCCAACGTTTGCAGAACCTGCTTGTAGCGAACGGCGATGCTGTACAGAATCACTCGCGCGACGGAACCCGGATCGGCGGGCGGTTGCTGGCCCGTTTGGCGGCAATGATCGTTAATGAGTTGAGGATAGTTGCCGGGCTCGCTGAACTGTTCGAGATCCAGCGTGGTGACGGAGGGCGGCGCGGCGCGCGCGCGTTCCATCAGTTCGGCATAGGAGTACTCGACGCCTTCGCGCGCCCAGGTCCGGCGGCACTCCTGCAGCACCCAGAGTCCCGGAATATTTTTGAGAAATCGGATGGTTCCCTCCACGCCCACTTCATTCGTGAAATTCGCCTGGAGCGCCTGGTCGTTGATCATCGGCTCGTTCAATTCCACTCCCATGAGCGACCATGTTCCGGAGCTTATGTAGCACCAGTTTTCATCGGGACGGGCAGGCACGGCGGCAACGGCCGAAGCGGTGTCGTGAGAACCGACAGTGTAGACGTGAGGTTCGCCGTCGAGCCCGCAGCATTCTGCGACATACGGCAGAACCGGGCCGAGTTCCAGGCCGGGATCGATCAGTTCGGCAAAGAAGCCGGCCTGAATGCCGAGCCGGCGGAGCAAGTCTGTGGCAAAGCCTTTTTTTACGGGATCGTAGAACTGCGACGTGCTCGCGATGGTGCGCTCGGAAGCGAACGTGCCCGTGAGGTAGTAATTAAACAGGTCCGGCATGAAGAGCAGCTTGGAAGCTGCATCGAGCACATGCGGCGCATCCCGCTCGGCAGCATAGAGCTGGTAGAGCGAGTTGATGTTCATGAATTGAATGCCGGTCTGGCGGAAAATCTCCTCGCGCGGAATGGTGGCGAAGACTTGTTGCATCGCCTCTTGGGTGCGGGCATCGCGGTAATGCCGCGGATTCTCGAGAAGACAGCCGTCGGGACCGAGAAGAGCGAAATCGACACCCCAGGTATCGACGCCAATTCCGTCCAGTTCCCCCACTGCTTTGCCGGCGGCGCAAATGCCCTGGCAGATTTCATGAAACAGGCGCAGCGTATCCCAGTAGAGCCCGGTAGGAAGAGGAACGGGCGTATTCAGGAAACGATGGATTTCGGAGAGTTCGAGCCTGTGCCCGTCGAGATGGGCAAGCATGGCGCGTCCACTCTCGGCGCCGAGGTCGAGCGCGAGGTAGTTTCGCCGCATGTACGTGCGAGTATATCGCCCGGCTTTCGCAAGGGCGCACTCACTGAGTGGGTGACGGCTCAGCCGGCTTGCCACTCATCAGGTGCGCCTCGAGCATGATCAGGAGAGCAAGAATCAGAACCAGGATGGAGCCCAACGCGGGCAGCAGCATGACATAGCGCATTCCGAGATAGGCATCCACATAGCCAAGCAGCCAGGGAATACACGTGGCACCGGTAATCGCAATAGAGAACGTGCCGTTGTAGAAGCCGGGATGATAAGAGAAGCGATCATCCAGACGCTCGGCGACCAGCGGATAGATGGGAGCGTAAGAGGCGCCGATCACCACTACAGCAATGCCGGCGCCGGCAAGCGAGTCCGTGATGCTCAGCAGAAGGTAACCCAACATCGCAGTCGTCATGCTAATGAGAAGCAGCCTGCGATGACTCACGCGCGGGAGCAACTTCTGCACGACCAGGCGGCCGGTCATGAGCGCCAGAAAGTAAGCGGCCAGTGTGTAGACGGCTGAAACCGGATTGCTGCCAAGTCGATGAATGAGGAACAGAGGCAACCATCCCGCCAGCGCCCACTCGTTTCCGAACTGGAAGAAAAGAAGAAGGCTGAGGAGCACGGCAGCAATACTTCGCAAATCCTTCAGGGTTTCGTCCAGGGTGCCGCGCAACGCATTCTCCGGGGTTCGCATGGGAGCAAGCGCTACGCGAGCCTGTTGACGCGCGAACAGAACGAGGAACGCCAAAGGGACAGCCGCAAGCAAGAGTACAGGCAGCCGCAGGAAGCCGGTGAAATAGGTCAAACCCACGATGAGCGTAGAGAGCAGGCAGCCGGAGCCGAAGAACACACCCGCGCGATTAGCGGTGGCTGCAGGCGCGGCGGAAAACCGTTGCTCTAAGGCGTAGAGCAGCGACGTAGCCAGGCCGCCGCTCGAAACACCGACCATCGCGACACCGAGGATTCTCCACGTGGCGGCGACCGGGGGAGCGAGAAACGACAGGGCAACTAAGCTGACAAGCGCCAGGGCGGAAGAGCCGACTGCTATCGGTTGGATGCCGAAACGTTGGATGAAACGCTGTGCCAAAGCGGCCGCTAGTACATAGCCGGCATTCAATGCCAGAAAATGCACGCCGATGAGCTGCGGCTCCACCTCGATGTGGTACTGCCAGGTGATGAGAAGCGAACCGAGCAGACCCAGCAGCACGCCAAGAAGAAGGAAGCCGGCTATCCAATAGTTGGCTGCGCGTGAATGGCTGACTGTGCTTGAAGGAATAGCTTCGGAGGTATTCGTTGACACGTGCGAGGTGTACTTATAAAATCAAAGCATCACTGAGGAAGGAGGTGGTCCAGTCGAAATGAATTCTGGTAGTGACTGTAGCATACAATCCACGCGCGAGGTGGCCGACTCTTAGAGTCGCCGTTCGTACGTTCAGGTTTCGTTCAGTGACGAGGCCGAAGTTCCTGTGGACCGGCCGCCCGTCGCGCGTAACGTAGCTAGAGTAAAGCCGAAAGGCTCCGTGTGAGACCCCGTTCTGGCGCAGAAACGCGCCTGAACGGGGTCTCGCGTGTTAGAATGAAATTCTCAACCCACCTGTTTTTTCGAAAGGATTCCTAAGTCAATGAAAGCAGGGATTCATCCCGCCTACGAGGAAGTGAAAGTGATTTGCGCGTGCGGCTCCACGTTCGGCACGCGGTCCACTCACAAGGGCGACCTGCGCGTCGAAATTTGCTCGAGCTGCCATCCGTTCTTCACGGGCCGGCAGAAGCTGGTAGACACTGAGGGCCGGGTAGACCGCTTCCAGAAGAAGTTTGCCAAGGCGCGCGAGTTGCAGGCACAAAAGAAAGCCGCCGCAGACGCCAAGAGCGCAAAGGCAGTTCACTAGTTTCGAAAAGAGGTCTTCGCCCCTTGTGGCGGGCGAAGACCAAGAGCAAAGTGCCTCTATTGAGGCGTTACCAGTCCCTTCCGAATGGCGAACAGGACGAGTTCTGCGGTCCGATGGATGTTCATCTTCTCCATCAGATTGGCGCGATGGACGGAGACAGTGTTCACGCTTAGATCCAGCAAGCTCGCTATTTCCTTGTTCGATTTGCCCTGAGCGATGAGCTGTAGCACCTGCTTTTCGCGAGCGGTGAGCTTCTTCAGTTCGTCATCCTGCTCCTGAGCGACGTACTTCAGGCCAGATCCGATAAATCGCTTGCCTTCGGCGACCGCACATATCGCGCCTACCAGGTCCACGTCAATCGCGCTCTTGAGCAGGTAGCCCTTCGCACCTGCATCGAGCGCATTACGCACGTAATTGTCGTCGGCGTGCATGCTGAGGACCAATACTTCCGTTCCGGGAAGGTGCTTTATGATTTCCTTCGTCGCCTGAACGCCATCCAGTTCGGGCATGGAAAGATCCATCACCACCACCTTGGGCTTCAGCTCGTAGGACATGCGGATGGCCTCAACGCCGTTGCTGGCTTCGCCAACCACTTTCATGCGGTCATCGTCTTCGAGGATGCGCCGGAATCCACGGCGAACCAGACTATGATCATCAGCCAATAGAACGCTTATCTCGTCACTCATAACGCTTGTTTCTTCAGTCATGATCTTGTGCTAAGTACCTCTTCTTCGTCCTCTCGCGACAGAATCTCTGTTTCCGGCTCACAATGCGGCAGCGGAATCAGCAGAGAAACGGTAGTGCCTACACCGGGTGCGGACGAAACATCTACTGTGCCGGACAAAAGTTCGGCTCTCTCCCGCATGGCAATCAGGCCCAGGCCGCGCTTATCCGGCCTTTTGCTCTGCGGCAGCCCGCGGCCATAGTCTTGAACGGTTATCTGCAGAGCATCAAGCGAAAAGATCAGTTCCACGTCGGCCCGCGAACTCCCTGAGTGCTTCGCGGCGTTTGTCAACGCTTCCTGCACGATGCGGAAACAATGGATGGCAGGCTGACCGGTGATGCGCACCGGCTCGCCGTGGACAGTCACTTTTGTCGGCAGTCCCGCCTGGCGCTGAAACACTTCGGTATACCATTCGATGCCTTTTGCCAGCCCGTAATCATCAATCACGGCAGGATGCAGCATCTGTGACAAGCTGCGTATCTTTTCAAGCGTGCTATGGGTGATCGCCCGCACCTCGCCGAGTTCTGTTCGCAAGGGTGAGTCGGCGGGAACGCCTTTTCTTTCCGCGCGCGTGAGCATGGTGCTAACAGCGGTCAATATCTGCCCGAACTCATCGTGCAACTCGCGCGAGACGGATCGCAATACTTCTTCCTGGATGCTGATGAGTTTTGCGGCGAGCACGCGCCGCTGCGTCGACAATGCCGCAAGCTGATCAAAAATCCTGCGGTTGGAGTGAATCAAATACAGGCTGGTTCCCAGGATTGTGACGATCGCCGCGGCGAGGAACGCGTAAGTGTCTCGCGCGGCCCCGGCGTAAATGCGGGCGATTTTGCTGTCGGCGTCGGCCTCGCTCAGATTATCAACTTCGAGAAGGTGCGACACATTGGCGGAAAGTATCGGCCGCTGGGGATAAAGTTCTGAGGTCAATACGTCTCGCGCCTCCTTCTCGTCTCCTCTGCGGGCTATTTCGAACACCCTGTCGGCGGTACGCCAGAACGTCTTGATGCCGGAAAGCAGTTCAGCCTGCTGCTTCGCCGAACGTGAAGTAGGGTGCAATTCCGTTTCCTGCGCCAGAGCCGCCATGAGATCCTCCTCCAGCGCCGAAAAATCATTTCTATAGCGGGTGATGCTCGGTGTAACCGGAGACTGCGCCATGTCGCGCAACCGCAAGCCTATGGTACTCACGTCGTTCTGGATCCGGATTAGCAGCAGCGAGTCGTGACGGTCAATATCTATTATATTGGTTTGCAATTTCCTCAAACTATTGATTTCATAGAGCGAATAAGACGAAAAAGCTGCGATAGCAACAAGTGTGATTAATAAGCCGAGAAGCAGACGGGCGGTTGGCGATTTTGTCATCTAGATTGCGCTTAATACGACCGATTAAAGCCTCCTAATAGGCACTGACGAGGAAGCCTATTCATTTGTTGCGACGATACTGCCGGAAGAGTCAACAAAATCGGGGGTTTACGAATTTTTTATGAATTCGCACAATCAGGACGAACTGATCGGGCGAATCTATCGCCACAAGGCGGCTCACCGGCAACGGCTGTCCTTTATTGATGCCGAACTCTCGAATGCAGCCAGCCTGCTTAAGAAGGCGTCGAGTCAGATGGAAGCGTTACTGGCCAGGGAGCCATCGAAGATCGATTCTGTCTTGTCGCGCATTGATATAGACGAAATCCTGAAGCTGTTGGCGGAGCGCGCCCAGTTGCAGCGGCGGATCGCCGACGCGAATGAGCAGTTGCAGAAACTGGGTGTCCGGCCATAAGCGATGATGGGTGTTGGGGAAACGGCCGGCCGAGCGGTTCCGTCCTCCGGTAGAAACATGAAAATTCAGCAAGGCGTTTGGCGCATGGCTGCTTTCGTCCTGGCCATGCCGGCGTTTCTCGCGGCCTCGCAACCATGGTCGAAGAAAGACCCTGCAGGGTGGACGGCCCAAGATGTGAATCGGGTCTTGGAGGACTCGCCCTGGGCGCAGCCGACTGGCGCGATTTTCGGCATCCAGCCGCAGGACGATCCAGCCCCTCAGCACTTGCCCGGCGCCGCGGAAGCCGGTTTACCAGGACAACAGCAATCGCACGAGTGGGACGGCGGCGTCGGACGGAATGACCGCTACAATGTTCCGACTCTGACGGTCACTGTCCGATGGGACAGTGCATTGCCCGAGCGGCTCGCTTTGCAGAGGCAACAGGCGTTCAACAAGTCCAGCCCTGCGCCGTATAGCGCGGATGAGGCAGCCAAGGATTACATCATCACGGTAACGGGTCTTGCCGCCGCCGGCCACTACAATGCTGTTGGAATGGCCGAAACAAAGTCCAGCAGTGATGACTCGGTGGACACGAATAATCCGGAGGCAATCCTGGAGGGTCTCATGTCCAATGCACGGCTGCTTACCCAGGCCGGAGCCATCCGGCCAGAGAACGCCAAGCTGGACGCCTCAAGCGGCGCCATTCATCTGTTCTTTCCGCGCACCCGCGCCATCATGTTGAGCGACAAAGAGGTCGTGTTCGAGACGCGCTTCGGGTCGTTGAGCGTATCCAAGAGATTTCGTCTCAAGGACATGGTCTACAGCGGCAAGCTAGAACTGTAAATGCTTGATCGCGGCTGGTATACTCGCCTCGTTTCATGTTGGCAAGAATCGGCTCCGCCGCAGTTGTCTTTTCTTTTTTCGCGATTGCCCTGCCGTTGCATGCAGAGCAATCCGTCCAGTACGAACTGAGCTTTCCAAACGCAGTGCACCACGAAGCGGAAGTTCGCGCCACCTTCAGCGGCGTCACCGAACCGGTTCTGCACGTGCTGATGAGCCGCTCTTCGCCAGGCCGCTATGCCTTACACGAATTCGCCAAGAATGTGTACAACGTGCGGACAACCGACGGATCGGGTAAGACTCTTGCTTTCAAGCGGCAGGATCCATCCACGTGGGACGTTTCCGGCCATGACGGTACCGTGGTTTTTGAGTACACGCTCTTCGGCGATCATGCCGATGGCACATATGCGGCAATCGACATGTCGCACGCGCACCTCAACATGCCCGCCGTACTGGTGTGGGCACGTGGTTTCGAGAACGTTCGCTCTACTCTCAAATTTGTTTGTCCCCAGGGCTCGAACTGGGCCATTGCCACCCAACTCATTCCGCACACCGACGGCACCTGGTCTGCTCCCAATCTGGAGTGGCTGATGGATAGTCCGGTGGAGATGAGCGCCCACGCGATGCCGGAGTGGAAAGTGGAAGACGCCACCTTCCGCCTGTCGCTGCACCATCAGGGTACCGACCGGCAGGCTGCCATCTTCGCCGACATGTGCAAGGCGGTTGTACTCGAGGAAGAGGGTGTTTTCGGTGCGCTGCCGAAGTATGACAACGGAACGTACACGTTTGTCATCGACTATCTTCCTTACGTTTCGTTCGATGGCATGGAGCATCGGGATTCGACGGTCATCACCGGCACGGGCAACCTGAAAGATGATGCCCGCCGCGAGATCGGCACTGTATCGCACGAGTTTTTTCACTCCTGGAACGTGAAGCGCATACGGCCGAAATCGCTCGAACCGTTTGATTTCGAGCGCGCCAACATGGCGGACGAACTCTGGTTTGCGGAGGGTTTCACGAACTATTACGGCCTGCTCGTGCTGAAGCGCGCGGGCCTGTCGAATCTGGACGATTTCACAGACAGCATGGGCCAGGCGGTCAATACCGCGCTGACGGCACCAGGACACAACATTCACACCGTAGTGCAGATGAGCGAAATGGCCCCCTTTGTGGATGCAGCGACATCCATCGATGCGAACAATTTCATCAACACCTTCATCTCGTACTACACGTATGGTCAGGCTTTGGCGCTCGGGATCGATCTGGCCATTCGCGAGCAGTTTCCGGGCAAGAGTCTGGACGACTGGATGCGTACGATGTGGCGCGAACATCCCGATATCGACCGGCCGTACAAGCTCGAAGATCTGCAGCAGGCGCTTGGGGAAGCGACCGGCAACCCGCAGTTTGCCGAACAACTCTTTCACGATCACATTTACGGCAAAGCTCCGCTGGACTACCAATCACTCCTGAAACCCGCAGGCATGCTGTTGCGCCTGGCGCATCCGGGTAAGGTCTGGCTGGGTACACAGAAATTGGAATATGCAAACGGCGGAGTGAAGGTAGCGAGTGAAACGCTGCGCGATTCGCCTCTCTACAACGCGGGCCTGGATGAAAGCGACAATATCAGACAATTTGATGGGAAGCCGATTCGCAGCGCGGCGGAGATGGACGCCTGGCTGGCCGGTCACCGGCCGGGAGATCTTGTTCAGTTGGAAATGGATACAAGAGCGTAGGGCTTGTCCTGGCGCAAGATCCGAAGCTCGAGATTGTCCCGTTCGAGAAAGCCAGACAGCCGATTACTCCCGAGATCTCTGCGTTTCGTACCGCCTGGCTCGGTTCAAAAGCGATTCATCCGCTGCCTGCAATTGAACCGATCGAGTAGATTTACGCTAGGGCAGGTACTTACGATATGCTAGATTCGCACTAATTCGGAAGGGAGGATGGCTGGTGGAATCCCCATGTCCGTGCTGTGGTGAAGCTATGCGGCGGTCGCGCCGCACTCTGGCAGAACGTGTTTTGTTCGCGCAAGCACAGTGTTGTACGAAGTGCGCAACCCGGTGCCGGCTGTCACGGTGGAGATCGCTGCGCGACTCCCGTTATGTCTCGTGCCCACGTTGTGCCGGCCAGAACCTGCGGGTGTTTTCCCGCATCGATCGTATCGAAGGAATGCAACGAAATCCGCTTCGGTGGATCGAAAGATTGCTGGGCGCCCCGCTCTACTATTGCGCCGCCTGCAGGTTGCAGTTTTTCGACGTGCGGCCGCTTTTGAGGGGCACGATGAAATCGGGCCGCAAGCCGAGAACGGGAAAGAGTGCCGCGTAGATCAGCAGGCTCTATCCGGTCGCCTCGATTACCTCCGGATAGAATGCTAGTCACACCCCTGCATGATCAGACGCAAATTTCTTTCTTCTTCACTTGCTGCTTCGGCACTGGCTGTCGCTGCTTCGCAGGAAGGCAGTTCAAAGCAAGCAGATGCGGGCACGAGAAACCGCGAGTACTACGAACTTCGCAGTTATCATCTCGTGTCGGGACCACAATCAAAGCTGTGCGATACATTTTTCGCCGAGGCTTTAATTCCCGCGTTGAGCCGGCTCGGCATGAAGCCCATCGGGGTCTTCGAGCTATATCTGGGTCCGCAGACGCCCACGATGTATGTCTTGATTCCGAGTACATCACTAGAGGCCCTTGTCACGGCGGAGTTGCGCTTAGCCGAAGATGAGGAATATCAGAAAGCGGGTCATGCATTCCTGCATGCACCCGCTACGCAGCCGGCATACGAACGCATGGAAAGTTCGCTCATGATTGCCTTTGAGGGCCATCCCAACCTTACGGTTCCACCGGCAACCGCGCAGCATGGCTCACGCGTATTTCAGCTTCGCACGTATGAGAGCCCCAGCGACGCGGATCACGTGCGCAAAGTAAAGATGTTCAATAGCGGTGAATACGCAGTTTTCGAGAAGGCCGGCTTCTGGCAGGTGTTTTATGGCGATACGCTTGTCGGATCACGGCGGCCGAACCTCACCTACATGCTCAGCTTCCCTGACCTGTCGGAACTAAATGCGAAATGGAAGGCGTTCGGGTCTGATCCTGACTGGAAAAAGCTGAGCAGTTCAGCGGAATTCAGTTACGAGCAGATCGTTTCCAACATAACGAACCTGATTCTCAATCCCCGTTCGTATTCGCAGATTTAGCTCTTACTGTTACCGGGTTCAGCGCAGCAATTGATGAAGTCTGTAAATCGTTCGGTAGACGATACTCGGGGTTTTTCCATTCGCGACACAATCATTCAATGCCGGAAATAATCTTTCGGTACTCCGCCTCAGTAAAGGCACGCAGGGTTTGCGTTTCCAGGTTTCCTTTGGAAGCGAGGGCAAGATTGGCCCGGGCGAGTGCCGCGTCGTCAGGCGCCTCGACCACGACTATCGAGTCATATTGACCTAATGTCATATAGAACTCTTTCAGCTTGACTCCAGCAGCTTCGAATGCTTTCCTGCCCGCATCGAGCCGCGAGGGGCTTTCCTTAATCTTCTGTAAGCCCTGATGCGTCCAACGTGTGAGGATGATGTAAGTAGGCATCGCAGACCTCCGACGGAATTATACGGCTTTCCCCGATTGGAAATAGTCGCGTATTTACCGATACAAGATTGAGTGCTATTATGCCGGACGCCCCTCCAGCGCATTTGTTCAAGTCCCGGAAAGCCTGGGCTGCATGGCTGGAGAAGAACCATCGCACATCATGTGGTCTGTGGCTCAGGCTGACGAAGAAGGGTGCGGGCCTGGTGTCGGTGACCTATGCGGAAGCGGTCGAGGTGGCCTTGTGTTACGGCTGGATTGACGGGCAGAAAAGAGGCGAGAGTGACCAAGCCTGGCTGCAGCGATTCGTTCCCCGTTCAGAGAAGAGCATCTGGTCGAAAATTAACCGGGAGAAAGCGGCGTCCCTGATCGAAGAAGGGCGCATGAAGGCTGCCGGGCTCGAAGCCGTTGAACGCGCGCAAAAAGACGGACGCTGGCAGGCAGCATATGACTCGCCAAGCCGCGCAACCGTGCCAGGCGACCTTCAAGCGGCACTCAACGATCATCCAAAGGCCAAGGCCTTCTTCCATGCCCTTGACAGCGCGAACCGCTATGCCATCCTGTTCCGGATCCAGACGGTCAAGAAGGCTGAAACCCGCGTCCGGCGAATTCGGCAATTTATCGACATGCTGGAGAGAAACGAAAAGATTCATTAGCCACCGAATGTCGAAGCAGGGCTTTGCGGCATCCTATTAAGAGGTAATCTTTCATGGCGCTAGCCGGTTTCGATCCTATCGTTGAAAGCTGGTTTACGGAACGTTTCGGGTCGCCGACCCAACCGCAAGCCCTCGGCTGGCGTGAGATTTCCTCGGGGTTCGACACGCTGATTTCCGCGCCGACCGGCTCAGGCAAGACTCTGGCAGCTTTTCTGATCTGTCTGGATCGGCTGGTCCGCTCCGCGCGTGCGGGCACGCTGGCGGACGAGACGCAGGTCGTCTATGTCTCGCCGTTGAAGGCATTGAGCAATGACGTGCACCGCAATCTGGAGCTGCCGCTGACGGAGATCGCAACCCTGGCGAAGCAGGAAGGCATCCCCTTCACGCCGATCCGAACCGCCGTCCGGACGGGAGATACGCCAACCTCCGAACGTGCGCAGATGCTGAAGAAACCGCCGCACATCCTCGTCACAACGCCGGAATCGCTCTTCATCCTCCTCACGGCGGAGAAGTCACGGGAGATGCTGCGAACCGCATCCACGGTTATCGTCGATGAGATTCACGCAATGGCAGACGACAAGCGCGGTTCGCACCTGATGCTGTCGCTGGCGCGCCTCGACGCCTTGACGAAAGTCAGGCCGCAGCGGATTGGTCTTTCTGCAACCGTCAAGCCGATTGAAGAAGTAGCTTGTCTGCTCGGTCCTGACACACGGATTGTGGACGTGGGACACCGGCGCGAGATGGAACTTGCGGTAGAAGTTCCGCGCGATGAACTCAGCTCCGTCGCAAGCACCGAGATGTGGAACGAAGTCTATGACCGGATTGCCGAACTGGTACTGGCTCATCGCACAACTCTCGTTTTTGTGAATACTCGCCGCCTTTCGGAGCGGATCGCACATGCACTGGGAGAACGGCTGGGCGCGGACGCGGTTCTTCCGCACCACGGAAGCCTATCGCGCCAGATGCGGCAGGACGCGGAGTCGCGATTAAAAAAGGGCGAACTGAGGGCCGTGGTCGCGACCGCATCTCTCGAACTCGGCATCGATATTGGAACCGTCGACCTGGTCTGCCAGGTTGGTTCACCCCGATCCATTGCGGTCGCCTTGCAGCGGATCGGACGATCCGGCCACTGGGTGGGAGCTAAGCCGAAAGGCCGTTTATTCGTAACCACGCGCGACGAATTGATTGAATGCGCCGCGGTGGTTTCGGCAATTCGCAAAGGCGACCTCGAACGAATCGAGATCCCGCAGAACGCGCTCGATATTCTGGCGCAGCAGATTGTTGCTGCCGCTTCAGCCGAGGCGTGGCAAGAGAACGATCTCTACGATCGGTTCACTTCGGCCTATCCCTACCGCAACCTGCCGCGCGAAGATTTCGAGTCTGTTCTGGAAATGCTCTCCGAGGGCATTGCTAGCTCGCGGGGCCGCAGTGGCGCTCTGCTGCATCGCGACCGGGTAAACGGGCGCGTGAAGGGCCGGCGCGGCGCGCGTCTCGCTGCCATTACATCCGGCGGCGCCATTCCGGAGAACGCAAATTACACAGTGATTGCGGAGCCCGATGGCAAGACGGTTGGCACTCTGGACGAGGATTTTGCCGTGGAAAGCCAGGTGGGTGACGTGTTTCTGTTAGGAACCCACTCGTGGCGCATCAAGCGGGTAGAAGCCGGACGCGTTCGGGTCCACGATGCACATGGGGCTGCACCTTCCGTCCCGTTTTGGCTGGGTGAGGCCCCAGGCCGCTCACAGGAATTATCAGCCGAGGTCGCCGGCGTGCGCGAGCGCATCCTTGCCGATTCGCAACCTGCACCAGCATTTCTTCTTTCCGACTGCGGGCTGGACGAGGCAGGAGCGCAACAGGCAGCAGCTTACGTTCACGCCGGGACTTCCGAGTTGGGTGCGTTGCCTTCTCAGAAGACGGCTGTGGCGGAACGCTTTTTCGATCAGGCCGGAGGCATGCAATTGGTTTTGCACGCACCGTTCGGCTCGCGCATCACGAGGGCGTGGGGACTCGCACTTCGGAAACGCTTTTGCCGCAACTTCAATTTCGAGTTACAGGCTGCGGCAACCGATAACGGCCTTGTGTTATCGCTCAGCGAGCAACACTCTTTTCCGCTGGAACTGGTATTTGCGTTTTTGAAAGCCGCGACAGTTGAAGATGTGTTGCGGCAGGCGCTGCTCGATGCGCCCATGTTCGGCGCGCGATGGCGGTGGAATACGACGCGAGCGCTGGCGGTATTGCGATCGCGCGGCGGAAAGCGGATACCGACGCCCATACAGCGCATGCGGGCCGATGATCTGTTGGCGGCGGTTTTCCCTGATCAGGTTGCCTGCGCCGAAAATCTCACCGGACCTATCCGCGTACCGGATCATCCGCTGGTGAAAGAAACCATAGAGAACTGCCTGCGCGAGGCCATGGACATCGAGGGCCTCAAGCGGATTCTGGAGGACATCGAAGACGGACGCATTCGTACGGTCGCGATCGATACCGTGCAGGCGTCGCAGTTCTCGCACGAGATACTTAACGCGAATCCGTATGCATTTCTGGACGATGCTCCGCTCGAAGAACGCCGTACACGCGCCGTTCAACTGCGTCAGACGCTCGGAACGGATGTTACCGGCGGGGAGGGCGTTCTTGATCCGGCGGTCATTGATCAGATTGCAGCGGAGGTATGGCCGGAAGCGCGTGATGCCGATGAAGCGCACGACGCGCTGCTGACGCTGGTCCGATTGCAGCCGGTCCAGGAATGGCAGACATTCTTTGACGAACTTGCCGCAGCGGGACGAACCTCAATCATAAATCGCGGGGGCACGGCCTTCTGGGTTGCGACCGAACGCACCGCGGTTGCAGAAGACCCCGAGGCGGTTGTGTCCGGCTGGATGGAGTCGGTGGGGCCGGTGACGGTATCAGAACTGACGGGCAAGATCGGGTTTCCTCCTGAAGCAATTGAGGCAGCGCTTCTGCGGCTCGAAGCCCAAGGCCAGGTGCTTCGCGGGCATTTTCGCAATAGCGAAGGCGAAATGGAGTGGTGCAACCGACGCATTCTCGCCCGTATACATCGCGCCACGCTTGGCCGCTTGCGGCGCGAAATCGAACCGGTAACGGCGCTGGATTTCGAGCGCTTCCTGCAGTCGTGGCAGCATGTCTCGCACGGAACGCTGTTGCATGGCGCCGACGGGACACTGCAGGTCATCAAGCAACTGCAAGGCTATGAGATCCCCGCCTCTGCCTGGGAGTCTGAGATCCTCTCGCGCAGAATTGCGAAATACGATCCCGATTTTCTCGATGAACTCTGCTTCTCCGGCGAAGTGATGTGGGCGAGAGTCTCGCCGCATCCGGCGCTGGTGGAAAACCGGCGCGTGCGGCCGACCCGCATCGCACCGGTCACGTTGTTTCTGCGGGAGGATGCCGAGTGGCTGATGAGTGCAGGCGTTGTGCGGGATTCGTCGGCACTATCGCATGCCGCCCAAGACGTGCTACTCGCCCTGGAGCGCAACGGAGCCAGCTTTTTTGTCGACCTGGCCAAGCACTCTCACCGGTTAGCCAGCGAAGTAGAAGACGGGCTCTGGGAACTTCTGGCTGGAGGGTTAGTGACGGCAGATGGGTTCGACAATCTGCGCGCTCTGATCGATCCGAAACGGCGCCGGGGCGAAGGTCGAGGCAGTAAAAGGCGGCCGCGCCACGCAGCGGGCCGATGGGCATTAATGCGTACTGTTCCGCATGAGGTAAAACCCGAAGAGCGCGCGGAGCGTTTCGCGCGGCAGTTACTCATGCGATGGGGCGTCCTCCTGCGCGACTTATTAGTGCGGGAAACGCTTTCCCCGCCCTGGCGCGATCTATTGCCAGTGCTTCGGAGAATGGAGGCGCGAGGAGAGATCCGGGGAGGGCGATTCGTATCGGGCTTTACCGGCGAACAGTTCGCCCGGCCCGAAGCTCTCGAACTTCTGCGCATGATTCGACGAACGCCAGATGACAAGCCGGCCGTTGCTGTGTCAGCCGCCGACCCGCTGAATCTTGCAGGCATCATACTGCCCGGCCCGCGCGTGAGCCGCCTGACCGCCGTCGGGATCATGCCAGCCTGAATGCGCCAGTTTTACGTTGTTGGAAAGTCTCCGTGTACTAAACTGCCAACATGCGTCAGTTCCTGACGGGTCTGGTTCTTTTTTCCGCGTTCCTGACCCCAACTTTTTCCAAACAAAACAACAACCCCTTTATTGGACGATGGGATTTCAACATTACGACTCCAACCGGCATGCGCGCGAGCTGGTTGGGCGTAACAGATAAGAATGGCGCCCTGGACGTGTGGTTTCAGCCTACGGGCGGCAATGTCCGAGAGGTGAAGGATTTCAAACTCGACGGGTCGCATTTGAGCCTTAACCTGTCTCAACCTACCGGCACCCGCCCGGGAATGACGTGGGAACTTGAGGCCGCGGGCGATAAACTGACCGGCGTACAGAAGGTTGGCGATAACTCTACGCCTTTGACTGGCGTACGTGCGCCGAAGCTGAGTCGCCGCGCGCCGGCGTCGTGGACCGCCCCCGAGCCTCTCTTCAACGGCAAGAACCTCGACGGCTGGGAGCCCATCGGAGACGTCGCGAATAATCATTGGACGGTAAAAGACGGTCTGCTGGTGAACGAAGCTCACGGTGCGAATCTTCGGACGACATGCGAGTTTACCGACTTCAAAGTACACTTCGAAGTGAACTGCCCGGACGATGCGAACAGCGGCTTTTATCTGCGCGGTCGTTACGAGGTTCAGCTTGAATATGAGCCTCTAACCAAGAACCCGCCCGAGCGCCGGATTGGTTCCATTTACGGGCGGATTGCACCCAGCACCGACCTGCCGCGCACACCGGGCAAGTGGGAAACGTTTGACATCACGCTCGTGGGCCGCACCGTAACCGTGGTCCGTGACGGAGTCACCATTATCGACCACAAGGAGATAGAGGGTATTACCGGCGGCGCAATAGACGCCAACGAAGGCGAACCGGGGCCCTTCTACATTCAGGGCGACCATACCGGCGGTCTCCAGTTCCGCAACATTACTGTTTCAGTACCAAAGGGCTGATTGAGAAGCCGGCATACCGGTATTCTTCCGCGCGGTTCGCCAGCTTTGGGCTACACTCACCCTAAGCATGAGGCGCTTCCATTTCGCGCACCCGGGTGAGGCGTACTTCGCGCGACGCGCCCTTCGGCGGCATGCACGCGTTCTGCATCTGTGGGCGCTTGGCGTCGGCGCGGTCATATCGGGCGACTTCTTCGGCTGGAACTTCGGGCTAACCGAAGGCGGCTTCGGGGGCATGCTCGTCGCATTGGCGATCATGACTGTCCTCTTCACAGGATTGTGCTTCAGCATTGCGGAGATGTCCCCGGCGCTTCCCCATGCCGGAGGCGCCTACTCCTTCGCGCGAACCGCCATGGGTCCCTGGGGCGGCTTTCTCACCGGCCTCGCCGAAAACATGGAGTACATACTCACTCCGGCCGTGATCGTGGTCGGCATCGGTGGGTATCTGGGAGCCGTTTTCGGAACACCGCACGCCTGGGAACCGGTCTGGTGGCTACTCTGCTACGTCGTTTTCGTCGCTTTCAACGTGGCGGGCGTGGAACTGTCCTTCCGCGTGTCGCTTGTGATTACGTTGATTGCTCTGGCGATCCTGTCCGTGTTTTTCATAGGAGCCCTGCCGCGTTTCGAACTCCACAAATGGGCGCTGCAGAACTCCGGCTGGCTGCCGCATCGCTCGAGCGGTATTTTCCGCGCTCTGCCATTTGCCCTTTGGGTCTATCTTGGCATTGAGCAACTTCCGCTGGCAGCCGAGGAAGCCCACAATCCAACTCGCGACATGCCGAAGGGGATGCTTCTTGGCCTGGCCACGCTGATCCTGTTCGCATTTCTCACGGTGATTTTGAATGCAGGCATTGCTCCAGGAGCGAGCGAAGTGGGCCGGTCTGAGGAACCTCTTCTCCTCGGTTTTCGAGCGATATTCGGAGACGGCGCAACAGCGCGCATTCTGGCGTTAGTCGGCTGCGCGGGGCTGGTGGCGAGTTTTCATGCGATCATCTTCGCCTACGGCCGTCAGATCTATTCGCTTTCCCGAGCCGGCTATTTTCCGACCTGGCTTTCCGTAACACACGGCACGCGGCAAACACCCGGCCGCGCACTCGTTGCCGGCTCGATTCTGGGCTACCTGGCCGCGCTGGCGATTCACCTGGCCGGCCAGAAAAGCTCCGTCGGCGCAGTGCTGCTGAACATGGCCGTTTTCGGCGCCGTGATCGCTTATGTATTTCAGATGGGCTCGTTCATAGGCTTGCGAATCCGGTTCCCCTCGATCACCAGACCGTTTCGCAGTCCTCTGGGTATTGCGGGGGCAGCAGTTGCCAGCGCAATAGCGATCGCTACCCTGTTCACCTTGTTTATTAATCGCGATTACAGGCCTGGTGTGCTGGGCGCGGCCATCTGGTTCCTGCTTGGCGCTGCGTATTTTGCATTGCATGGATGCAAGCAACTGGTATTGGCGCCCGAAGAGAAATTCGCCGAGGAGGCGCGCACGACGGAATGGGCTCGTACCGCCATACGATAAGACAAACCGTCTATCGCTTTGCCGACCTGAAAACTCTGCTCGCGAAGGCGAGTCCGTTGCGCGCCGGTGACGAACTCGCCGGCGTTGCCGCGCAGAGCGCCGAGGAGCGCATCGCAGCGCAAATGGCGTTGGCAGACACCCCCCTGCGGGCGTTCCTGTCAGAGCCGACGATTCCCTGCGAGCAGGACGAAGTCTCGCGCCTGATCTTCGATACGCATAACGCGGTAGCCTTCACAGCGGTGGCACACATGACTGTGGGAGAATTTCGCGACTGGCTGCTGAGCAACGATGCAGATGCCCGCGCTTTGGCTGCCCTTGCCCCCGGCCTCATACCGGAGATGGTCGCTGCCGTATCGAAGATCATGCGGCTGCAAGACCTTGTCGTGGCGGCGGCCAAGGTCCGCGTCGTTACGCGATTTCGAAATACGATCGGCCTGGCGGGCCGGCTCTCGACGCGATTGCAGCCGAACCATCCGACGGACGATCCCGTTGGCATCGCGGCCAGCATCATTGACGGACTGACGTACGGGTGCGGGGATGCGGTGATCGGGATCAATCCAGTTTCAGATAATCTCCGATCGGTGGAGATGCTGTTGCATATGCTCGATCGCATACGGGAACGCTATGAGATTCCGACACAGAGCTGCGTGCTGGCACATGTAACAACACAGATGGAGGCCATGCGCCGTGGAGCGCCGGTCGATCTGGTATTCCAGTCAATCGCGGGCACCGAGGCGGCGAACCGCTCTTTCGGCATCAACCTGCAGATGCTGGAGGACGCGAGGCAGCAGGCACTCGAATTGAAGCGCGGCACAGTAGGCTACAACGTCATGTATTTCGAAACCGGCCAGGGAAGCGCACTCTCGGCCGGGGCGCATCACGGTGTAGATCAGCAGACCTGCGAGGCGCGGGCCTACGCGGTCGCCCGCCACCTGCAACCGCTGCTTGTCAACACGGTGGTTGGGTTCATCGGTCCGGAATATCTGTATGACGGAAAGCAGATCCTTCGCGCCGCGCTAGAAGATCACTTTTGCGGTAAATTGCTGGGCCTGCCGATGGGTTGCGATATCTGTTACACCAATCACGCCGAGGCAGACCAGGACGACATGGATGCAATCCTGACCATGCTAGGTGCGGCCGGTGTGAATTACATCATGGGCGTTCCGGGTAGCGATGACATCATGCTGAATTATCAGAGCACGTCATTCCATGACGCGCTTTACATTCGCCGAATCCTCAATCTGCGGCCGGCACCGGAATTCGAAACCTGGCTGGAAGGGCGGAAAGCCGAGTTGCCTGGAATGCTCGCCCTTCTCGAAGCATGACCTTTGCGCGACTCAGAGACTTCACGTCTGCCCGCGTCGCGCTGGGCCGTGCGGGAGACAGCTTGCCGACCCGTGAGCTGTTGGAATTTCAGTTAGCACATGCGCGGGCGCGGGACGCAGTGCATGCGAAGCTGGACACGCAAGCGCTTGCCCTGGACTTAACGCCCGTAGCAGGGGAATGCCTGTTCGCCCGCAGCGCGGCACCGGACCGGCCAACCTACCTTCGGCGGCCGGATCTGGGCCGGCGCCTGAACGATGACTCCCGCCGCTTGCTTGCCGAAAGAAAGGGACAGTTCGATGCGGCGTTCGTTGTCGCCGACGGACTCTCAGCTATCGCCGTCGAGCGGCATGCCGCGCCAATGATCGAGAGCGTTCTCAACCTACTCGACCCTCTCAGCTGGAAGCTGGCGCCCGTTGTGATCATCGAACAGGGACGCGTGGCCATCGGGGATGAAGTAGCGGAATGCCTCGGTTCCTCTTTATCTGTCGTCTTTATAGGCGAGCGTCCCGGCCTGAGTTCGCCTGACAGCCTTGGCATTTATCTCACCTGGAGCCCTCGCCCCGGTCTGACCGATGCCGATCGGAACTGTATTTCCAATATCCGCGCGGAAGGTCTGAGTTACGTTGCGGCGGCACAGCGGCTGCTGTTTCTGATGACCGAAGCACGATACAGGAAACTCTCCGGCGTCGGGCTGAAAGAGGATGCGAGGACGCTAACGCAACCATAGGCGAAATCCTCATAAAATACGGCCATGCTCGCCAAGCTATTGCCCAGCGCGGAAACGCACGAAGTAACGAATCAACCGCCTCCGCTGGTTGACTACAATCTCTTCGAACGGGATGCGGACTTAGTCGAGGCAGTGCGTCGGGAAGGCGCCGAGTGGGCAAATGCAGCGCTGATCGAGTTCGGAAAGCTCGTTGGGAGCGAGGAAGCCATTCGGTGGGCATTTGAGGCGAACGAAAATCCACCGGTGCTCCATACCCATGACCGGTTCGGCAACCGGCGCGACGAAGTGAAGTTTCATCCGGCATGGCATGAGTTGATGCGGCTGTCGCTGGAACATGGGCTGCATTGCCTGCCATGGACCGAGGGGCGTCCCGGCGCGCACGTCGCTCGGGCAGCACTGCTGATGCTGGCCGGCCAGAACGAAGCGGGACACACCTGCCCCATTTCCATGACCTACGCGAGCGTGCCGCTGATTCGAAAGCAGCCGGAGATCGCCAGCGAATGGGAAGCCCGAGTTTTGCAACCGCACTATGACCAACGGTTCCTGCCGGCGACCGAAAAGCTGGGAGCGCTCATAGGAATGGCCATGACCGAAAAGCAGGGCGGGTCCGACGTGCGGACCAACACGACGACCGCCGAAGCGCTGGGCAATGGAGAGTACATGCTAACCGGTCATAAATGGTTTTGCTCTGCGCCCATGTGCGATGCGTTTCTTGTGCTCGCACAAGCTCCAGACGGCCTGTCGTGTTTCTTTCTGCCGCGCTGGACCCCGGACGGCGAACCCAACTGGTTTCAACTTCAACGTCTCAAGGATAAGCTGGGCAACCGGTCCAACGCATCGGGCGAAGTCGAGTTCGTCGGTGCCTGGGCGCGGATCCTCGGCCCCGAAGGCCGCGGCATCGCGACGATCATGGAAATGGTCAATTACACCCGGCTTGATTGTGTGCTCGGCTCGGCGGGATTAATGCGGCAGGCGGTGACACAGGCCATTCATCACGCGCGTCACCGTGAGGCATTTGGACGTTTGCTGGTAGAGCAGCCGGTAATGCAGAACGTACTCGCCGACCTGTATCTCGAGTCGGCGGCGGCGACGGTCCTTGCGATGCGCCTGGCACGGGCGGTTGACCGATTGGGAGGCAGCGAGCAGGAGCGCCGCTTCGCGCGGCTTGCAATCCCTGTCGCCAAATACTGGATCACGAAGCGCTGCGCAGCGCACGTGGGCGAAGCGCTCGAATGTCTCGGCGGAAACGGCTACGTGGAGGAGTGCTGCCTGCCGCGGCTTTATCGTGAAGCACCCGTGAATTCGATTTGGGAAGGATCTGCCAATGTGAATTGTCTCGACATACTTCGTGTCCTTCGCAAAGAACCCGAGTCAAGGGAGAATTTCTTTGCCGAGGTTCGCTTGGCAAAGGGAGGCGACCGCCTGCTGGACGTCAAGGTTGACGACCTGGAATCGACCCTTACTCATGACTTAGCGGATTGCGATGCGCGCCGTCTTGCCGAGAGCTTAGCGCTGGCGTTGCAGGCCTCTTTGCTGATTCGTAATAGTCCTCGTACGGTTGCCGACGCATTCTGCTCATCGCGCATCGGCGGAAATTGGGGTCAGGCCTTCGGCACACTCCCGGGCAACACGGACTTTCGACGAATCATCGACCGGGCGTGGGCGTGAGCCATAGGCAATGGGCGTGGAGAAATTGCGCCGATTCGGAAACCTAATTGCCACGATGCTAATGCGCTGGCGGCTCTTGCTCCACCTCGCGGCTGCAAGCGTCTTTGCGCAGAGCTTTGCAGTTACTCCGCAGAAAATTTCTCAGGGTGAGGTGCTGCGGATAGAAGGGGAGGGCGCAGAGACCGCTCGGATGAACGGACGGACGATTCGCCTTTTTCCGCAGCCAGGCGCAAGACCGCTAGGGCTCATGCCGGTGCCAGTCATCACAAAGCCCGGCGTTTACCAGCTTGAATTACTCGATCAACAGGAAACAGTGCTGCAGTCCTTTTCCATCACTGTGCTCAATGCGCATTACGCGAAAGAGAACATCTTGATGGGGAGATCCGTCGCGGCGCTGAAGCCTTCGCCGGGGGAACAGGAGACGGTTACCGCCTTTCAGAATGAGGTTCTTCCCGAGCGCTACTGGAACGATCATATACAGTTACCGATTCCCGGCTGTGTAACCTCCCCATTCGGTGTCCGGAGATTCCGTAATGGCAAGCCGACCGGTAACTTTCATGCGGGCCTTGATCAGCGCGGCGCCGTGGGTACGCCGATTCAGGCCGTCGCGGGCGGCGTAGTCAAGATTGCGCGCGATTTCAATCTGCACGGCGGCACCATCGCCATCGACCACGGGCAGGGATTGCAGTCCATCTACCTGCATATGTCGAAGCTGGCCGCGAGGGAGGGCGACTCGGTCAAGGCCGGAGACATAATCGGCTACGTGGGCTCCACAGGCCGCGCCACCGGGCCGCATTTACACTGGGCAATCTACGTCAACGGGGTGGCTGTCAACCCGCGCCAGTGGGTAAATCTGCCCCCGCCTTGCGGAAATAGCAGATACAAGGGACAGTGATTTTCCACAATAGTGGATCGCTATCGGCCGAAATCAATGAAGCCGCGCTCGGCATCAGTATGAAGGAGAGTCACCTGCAACTGGTCACCAACATCCACTCCTTGTTCGCCGCGCATGAGGCGGCCTTCGACAGGTGGATTCAGAACACGAACGAACACACCTCTTGGAGTAACTCCTGTCACTACGGCCGCAAAACTCTGGCCGATGCGATTCTGGAAGGCAAGCGCGGCAGCGCACTTACCCATTCTACGTTCCACCTTCCGTGCTGCGTCCTCCTTCAGCGTGCAGTGCCGGGCGATTCGGCTGAGGTCTTCATCCAAATAAGCCGCCCGGCGCTTTGCCAGTAGAGACTTAATCAGTCGCTGTGTCACGAGATCGGCAAAGCGGCGGTTCGGGGCTGTCGAATGAGTGTAGTCGTGCGCGGCGAGTCCGAAGTGCCCCTCCTTGGGGTCGTCTGCACGCGTCAACACATACTCGCCTGGCCCCATCAGCTTGACTATCGAAAGTGATAAATCAGGATAGTGCACGGGGTCCTTCTGCTTTTGCTGCCTGAGGAAGGCAGCCAGGGCAGGCGAGTCCGGCTGAACAGGCAGCGTGGCACCATAGCGTGCTGCCAGTTCGACGATGCGAGGCCATCTCTCCGGCTGCCTTACAACGCGCCGGATGGAAGAGACACCTTCACGGCTGAGCGTTGCAGCTATCACTTCATTAGCGGCAACCATGAAGTTTTCAATCAGGTTGCTCGCGCGGTCTTTGCGCCGCGCGGTAATTCCCTTCACGGCGCCATCAACGATGATCGGTTCCGCCTCGATTCGGTCAAAATCCAATGCGCCCAAACGGTTGCGCTGCTCTAACAAGCGTTTGGCGGCCTCATCCTGTAATCTGATTTGGGCCTGTAAGTCGCGAGAAGCCGCTATTTCCGGAGCCGGCGTGGCCGTCCCTTCAAGCCAGCCTCCGACGCGGCTATAAGTGAGTTGAAATTTGTTTCGAACCAGCGCACGGTAAATCTTCGAAGAAGTGACAGATCCGTCCTCAGCAACCAGCATTTCAATAACGATAGCCGGGCGATCGCAGCCTGGCGAAAGTGAAGTCAGATCAGTCGACAATTCTTCAGGCAGCATCGGGAAGATCTGCACCGGTGTGTAAACGGTGGTCGCTTGAGCCATCGCATGCTGATCAATTGGCGATGCGATCGGAACATCGAGGTCCACATCGGCGATTCCAATCGAAACGAGTACCCCTTCCTGAACCCGTTCGGCGAATTCGATCTGATCCAAATCACGGGATGTGTCGTTATCAATGGAAGACCATAGACGATCCCGCAGGTCCTGTATCTCTCCGTTGGGGACAGCCGCCGACCGAGCTTTGATGGCAGCTACTTGCTGCGTAACTGCCGGGGAGAAGTCCGGTTCGAATCCCTCACGGAGCACCTCTTCGCGCGCGCTAAGGGCCAGATCGAATTTGGTTTCAGCCATGCCAGCGAAGGCTATCACAGCGCTTTCGGGTCCGTCGAAGCGACTCTCGACCGCACTGAGGTGTTATGGGCGCTGATGGAAGGAACAATTACGAAACGACAACAGAGAGGCGATTCTCAGCAAAGCACCATTTCGGCATGAAATGGGTGAAAAGAGATATTCAACAAATTTTTCGGGACGAGACAATCCGGAGTGAGCTCATTCGTGGTGATACGTAGATCCTCTCCAATGGCCATCGGTCCCCATCCGCGCACGCCGGTTTGGTGAGCCGACAGTTTTGGGGTTTGCGGCGTGCCGGATGGACCTGGGCCAAGTACGTTCGGCATAACGTGCACGGCCTACTTAATTGACCCAAGGAGACCCAAATTATATTAGCTCCGCTAAACTTCTAGTTCTCGACTAAGAAGGCCGCCAGACTAATAACAGGTTCTACTCTCCGTAACGGCGACAACAGTTGCGGAGATCCATCTATTTTGCACGACGGGACCTTCCGAACATTGCGTCACTCTCCTTCAGCCAAGCTGCGAAAAGCGACAAGCCTGCAGTGAGGTAGACGAGCCCAGCCGGAATCCACATAACCAATCCGCCGATTTGCTGGTCCTCGAGAGGCGTCAAGCCCCAGATCGGTGATGTCTTGCTATATGCCGGATACCAGAGGCCAGGCGTGAACGTGAGAAGCGCCCCCAGCACACTGGTGTGGACAGCGGTCGTAAACACGTAAAAGACGGCAGCGCCATACCCAAGGCGGCCATGTGCGTAGAAGAGGGCCCACCAGAAGAGCAGAGCCGAGACGAAAAAACTCAGATGCTGCGAGCTATGAGCAAGTTCGCTCCTCAGCGTAAGTTCAAAGAGAAAGGGGACATGCCAAAGCCAGATAGCTGCGGCGTGAATCCACCAGGCAGTAAACGGATCGGTGAAGAAGTTCCAAGAACGGCGCACGTACGCCGTTTTTGCCAAACGTCCGAGAGCGCGCCGCCACTGAAATGGCATACCCCAGAGAAATATGACAAGAGGCCGCGATAGCACCAGCAGCGGAGCGGCTAGCAGCATCAGGATTTCGTGCTGCACCATGTGTGCTGAAAACAGCACTTCGCCAGCAGGGTGTAATGGCGAAATAAGGGCCAGAGCTAGAAAGGTCCAGCCACACCAAAAGAACGCCTGTCTATTACGGTTAATGACGCCTTGATGCCGCGATCCCAGAACATATAACAAGGCGGATGTCGCTAACGGGATGACGACGCCCCAATCAAACCTCCAGGCCGACCAGAAATCGTCGGGTTGAAGAACTTCGCCAGGGTGAGCTAGTGCCGTAACGGGAAGCAGCAACGCAACAACCGCGGCTCGCCGGAAATTCATTCGCATGCGCTCAACACTATTGCTGGAATCGACTGCGCCAGGATGACAAGAAAGAACATGGCTGACATCAAAACACCCCCGAGCGCCATGCTTCGGCTACGCGGAAGCGAGCCACCAGGCCGATCCTCTTTTTCCCCGCTCAAGCCTTTCCACTCCTGCCAGGCAAGCAAGCCAGAAACCGCAGCGAGAACAAGAGCGACGATCGAAATGACATGAAGCGCGAGCTTTGTTTGAAAGATGCACGCCCATGGTGCTAGAGCAAAATTGGTCTCGAAGCTGATCAACCAAACGATTGGACCGCCGAGAAGAGCAATCCATAAGATAAAATCCCGCTTCATTGGGTCTCCACAATTTGCGGACCCCAATAGATAACGACGTAAATGGGAATCCAAATCGCCACAATGAAATACCATACGACGCTATCAACATGTACACCGAGTCGCTGCTTTTCCGCGTAGCGGCCGCTCAAGACGATGAAGAAAAGGACGATGGTAAATGCCAGGTCAGCCACGTAGTCGAAGCTGTGGAGGCCCAGAAATGCCCAAACGTAAGAGCCTTGCGCGTCGGTCTGCCAATTGAAATTCAACGAATGCCATTCGATAATGCGCATTACAAAGAACACAGTTGCAAGTATGATGTTGAGACCCATGCCCAACAGCATTCCGGTCCGGTCATTCTTCTTAGCAGCCTGACTCGCCCAATAAGATCCAAAGGCACTTAAAATCAGCGGAAGCAACGCGATACTTGGCAGCAATGTGTGCGGAAACTGGTCGCCGGGAGGAGGCCAAACATCCACGCTCAACCGTACGTAGAAATAAGCGGCCATGAGTATGCTGAACATCGTGGCTTCGATTGCGACGATGCACACTTGTCCCCACCAAAGCGGTGATTGGCTCGAGATATCGGACGGTTCCAGATGCTCAACATTGATCATGTTCTGAGTGATCATGGTTTTGTTTCCACAGGGAGGCGCGGCCAAAACCATCCAACGAAAGCGAGCCCAGTCAGAATCGAGCCATATGTGATGTACCACGCGTTAAATACGGAACCAATAAATCCGATTGTCACCGCAAGCGCTGTGAGAAGCGGCCAGAGGCTAGAGCGGGGCAATACGAGGCGATGGTGCGGTTCTGCGTCCATGAGCGTGGTCACCAGAACTTCGCGGCGATCATTTCGCAGACCGGTGACAAAAGTCCGCTCGGATGCTGCAACCCAGAGCGGATACCGGCTGGTAGCAACAGGCAAATATTCAAAGTTATAGCTTTTTGGCGGAGATGCCGCCGCCCACTCGAAGCTGTCAGCATCCCAGGGGTTGTCTCCAGCAATTTCACCGCGATTTCGGCTTAAGAAGATGTTTATTAGGAAGACCACGCCGCCCGCGGCGATAATGAATGCGCCTATTGTGGCTAAGATGTTGCCGAGCTCCCAGCCCATCTCTGACCCATAGGTGTAGATGCGGCGGGTCATTCCCTTCAGCCCCAGAATATGCATTGGGAAAAACGTGAGATTGAAGCCGATGAAGAGAATCCAAAAATTCAGCTTTCCCACAGCTTCGTTCATCAGGCGTCCGGTGATTTTCGGAAACCAATGATAGAAAGCGCCAAATAAAGGAAATAGCGCACCGCCAATAAGCACGTAATGGAAGTGTGCAACGACAAAGAACGTGTCATGTACCTGGACATCCAGCGATACGGAAGCCAGTATTACGCCGGTCAGACCGCCCAAGACGAATATGGCGATAAATCCGAAGACAAAATGCAAGGCTGCAGTCATTCGCAAGCGGCCCGTCCATAATGTGGCAATCCAGCAAAAGATTTGAACGCCGCTCGTGACTGCAATCATCATGCTCGCTGCCGTAAAGTATGCTTCTCCAATTTGCGGCAAGCCGGTCGCAAACATGTGGTGCACCCACAGTCCAAAAGCGATGAAGCCGGTGGCAACGATCGAAAGAACCATTCCGGGATACCCGAAGATCTCCCTGCGCGAATTGGCAGTCACAATAGAGGAAACGAATCCTAATGCCGGAATGAAGATGATGTAGACCTCCGGATGACCAAAGAGCCAGAAGACGTGCTGATACAGAAGCGGATCACCACCTTCGGCGGGGTTTACGAAATGCGTTCCGACGGTCCGGTCCGACAGAAGGTACGAGCTGGCAATCATGACGGCCGGCATCGCGAAGATGACCATGAAGGACTGCACCAACATGGACCAGCAATAGAGCGGAATTCGATTCAACGACATTCCCGGAGCACGCATTTTGAAGATTGTGGCGATCAGCTCCGAAGCAACGCACATGGCGGATACTTCCGTGAATGTGATCATTTGCGCCCAGAAGTCGACCCGCTTGCCCGGAGAGTAGGCGGGACCCGAAAGCGGTGGGTAAGAAAACCACCCCGCATCAGGTGCCGTATTGGTGAACACGCCCCAATAAAGGAAAATGGCGCCAGCGAGATAGATCCAGTATCCAAAAGCATTCAGGCGCGGAAAGGCAACGTTCCGTGTGCCGAGCATCAAGGGTACAAGATATACAGCCATACCCTCCATCATCGGAACTGCAAACAGGAACATCATGGTTGTGCCATGCGTAGTAAAAATCTCGTTGTAGCGGTCGGGGCCAAGCAACGTATTATTTGGCAGCGCGAGTTGGAGACGGATGAGCAGTGCCTCAATACCGCCCGCAAGCAAAAAGATAAAAGCCGTAACGATGTAGCGCATTCCGATAGCCTGATGGGTCGTGCAAGAAAGCCAGCCGATCATTCCACGGGGAGTTTGCCATGAGTTCTCAAGGTCTCTGAGTGCCTGGGCTTCCCTCTCGCTTGAATTCGGAATCGGTTCCGTCTGATTCATTTCAGGCCTTCGATGTACTCAAGCAAAGGCTGCAAATCTTCCGAGCTTACCGGGATGGTTGCCATGTGTGTCCCCGGCTTGATGCCTTGTGGATCGGTAATCCAGCCACCTAGATTGCCTATGGTATTCGGCAACGTTCCTGCCGCAATACTTCTGCGGCTACCGAAGTGGGTGAGATCCGGACCAGTCTGGCCTCCCGCTGCCGTCCCTCTAATGGAGTGGCAGTAGATGCACGCACTGTTCAGGAAAATCTGTTTACCACGCTCCCCCGTCGGACCGCCGGGAGGAGATGCGGGCCGCAGTTGGTGCTTCATCCAGGAATCGAATTTGGCTTGCGGCTCAGCGATGACCCAGAGCGCCATATGGGCGTGCTGCAACCCGCAATACTCGGCACACTGACCGCGATAGATACCTGGCTGGTCGGCTTCAATCCATTCGGTTGTAACCCGCGATGGAATCAAATCACGCTTACCATGAAGATTCGGCACCCAAAAGCTGTGAATTACGTCCTGCGACATTCCGCGGATCATCACCGGCCGGCCGGTGGGAATGTGAATCTCGTTCGCGGTCACCAGCATTTGGCTTGGATCATCGTTCCAATAGCGCACGTGCCACCACCACTGATTGCCGGTCACCTCAATGACCATTCCATTCTTCTTGTCCCCGAGTTCGGAGATGGACTTCCCTGTGGAGACGCTCGCTATAAGCAAGACGAACAGAATGAGGACGGTTGCGATTGTTGCAGCCGCAACAATTCTCGTGAGTTCCTTTTCGTCTGCTCCGGGCGGAAGATGACTGGCATTGAGAGGCTCTTGTCCACTTCTATGACCCCTTCGGGTAAGTGTCAGAAGCGTGAACACCATCACAATTAGAAAGATGGTAGTAAGCAACCCAAAGAAAAACCACCAGAGCACCGCGATTTTGCCAGATTGCGGCCCAGCCGGATCGACAGCCGATTGCTGATGACCGGCACACGCATCAAAAAGGACAAAAGCGTAGGCGCAGAAGACTGCCCCTTTCAAACCAGCCCCTTTTTCGCCGTTCCGCTTCGTCATTTCGTTGCTCCGCCCGTCCGATTCTGAATAGTCTGCGGATTCTGTTCAATTGTGTCGGCTCTACTAGCGGTGGCGGAGCGCGGTTGCTGGCCGTTCATTGAGCGTATAAACGCCACAATTTGCCAAATTTGGTACTCAGGAATGCGGCCGCCCCACGATGGCATGCCGTTTGGCCTGCCTTTCACGATTGTGTCGAAGAGATTTTCGGGCTCACCTCCATAAATCCAATCTGTTTTAATCAGCGGAGGTCCAATGCCGCCTCCACCATGCGAGTGACAGCCGGAGCAGTTATACCACTCATACAGACGTTCGCCTTCAGCGATGTCGTAGGCACTTCCGTTGTAGGGATTCGTGACACGTAACTGTGGCTGTTCGGCTCCTCCCGGACGCAACGGACTTTGCCGGGCAGCATCGCTATAAATTGCCAGTCGCGTGGGTACAGGCCGTAAATCGCGCTTCTCTCGCTGGCAGGATGTGAATACAACGAAAAAGCAGACGCCGAAAATACAAAGAGTCCGCATTGCTTGTTAATGCACTTGGGGCACGCCGTATTGTGAGAGCATCCCTTCCACTGTGGATGATTCGCTTATAAGCGCCTTGTCCAATTCGGCTTTGAGCGACTCATTCCCCTTGCGGACCCCAATGGAGATCTCGTACGTAAACGGAATACCGAGAAAGATAGCCGGAGAGACGGGCCTGATGTCCAATGGAGCGTTTTGCAATTTGGCGAAGTATCCGGCGAACGGACCCCATACAATTGCTGTATCTATATCTCCACGCACCACCGCTTTGATGATCTTCCCGTGAGCATTCTCCTGGTCACCGAAAAGGCTGAACGCGATGATATTTGCTGTTATACCGCGACGCGCGAGTGCGATCGCCGGCGGCGCATAGTCGTCTCCGACAATTTGGATTCCAATGCGGAGATTATTCAGGCGTGGATCATCAAGTGACGTGAGATGTAGTCCCCGATCACGGCGCGAAACGAAGACATAGGTCGAGCGGTAATAGGGCCGCGTTGGTGTAATCGCAGCAAGCGCCGTTGGGACACCCATCAAAACATCGCAACGTCCCTCATCGATTGAGTCTTTTACGAATGATGTTCGCAGCGACCACCAGGTATACTGCAGCTTTACGCCGAGGTTCGCGGCGACGATCTCTGCCAATTTGTTCTCGAACCCCTGCCCTTGCCGATTGGAGAAAGGCATATTATTTGGATCCGCACAGACCCTCAGCACGTTTTGTGCCGCTGCTTCGCCAGCTATCAAAGTAAGGAGTAAGAGGTTAAGGCAACGAAAAGACATAGAGCGTGCCGCCCTTGGTTGTGTACTTACCCAAATCGGTCATGGCGTTTGTAAACCCCAGCGCCGCCGTGCCATCAACAGTGTTTATTCCGCCCGCGACGACAGTTCCGGCCCAGCCGCCCACTCCTGATAACACGGCGACGTATTGCTTGCCATCCGGTCCTTTGTATGTGACCGGCTGGCCGATGATTCCCGATCCAGTCTTAAATTGCCAAAGCAATTTGCCGTTAGTCGCGTCGAGCGCTTTGAACCAGCCATCCATGGTTCCGTAGAAAACGATATTTGTGGCAGTGACAAGCGCGCCACTCCACGCAGGAAACATTTCCTTGACCTCCCAAAGGGTCTTGGCCTTCACGGGATCCCAGGCAGAAAACGCTCCACGGTTGCCACCCGGTCCGGCGTACATACGGACGTTCATCCCTACGAACGGTGTTCCCGAGATGTAATTTGCCCTCACACCCTGGCTTTCATAGCACAAATTGTTATGTGGAATGTAGATAAGCCCTGTCTTGGGCGAATAGGCTGAGGGTTGCCAGTCTTTGCCTCCAGGAGGCGCAGGACAGGCGTCGCGAAGGGTCTTGTAACCACTCGCCTTGTTGGGATTGACCTTCAACCTGCCAGTCTTGAGATCCACACCTTCACTTGTATTCTGATAAGCAAACGGCTCGGCCGAGAGGACCTCTCCATTTGTACGGTCAAGGATATACATCCGTCCGTTTCGGTCCGGGTGTGCCAGTACCTTTCGGCTCCGGCCTCCGATATTCAGATCAAGCAGGATGTTCTCATTGACGGCATCGTAGTCATGGTCATCGTGCGGATTGAATTGGTAGGCCCAGATCGCCTCGCCAGTTTCAGGACGTCTCGCAAATAACGTGGACGTCCATTTGTTATCACCCGGACGCTGTTCTGGGTTCCATGGTCCCGGATTCGATGTTCCGTAATAGATAAGGTCGAGGTCGGGATCATAAGAGATCCAACTCCAGCCTGTGCCGCCGCCAATTTTCCAGGTCTCGCCTGGCCATGTCTTTACACCAAGATCCTTGCCTCTCGCCGCTTGGTAGAACGGCTTGAAGTTCGACCCGATTAACACGTCGGAATCGGGTCCGGTCGCGTATGCGCGCCAGGCGATCTTACCCGTATCCGCATCGAGACCAGCCATCCATCCACGCACGCCGAACTCGCCGCCGCTGTTGCCGGCAATCACCTTACCTTTTGCTACGATCGGGGCCATGGTCATGGATTCGCCCAAATTGATATCGCCGAGCTTCGTCTTCCAGATCTCCTTACCCGTATTTGCGTCCACTGCGACTGTTTGAGCATCGAGAGTGTTGTAGTAGATTTTGCCGTTGTAATATGCAGCACCACGATTGACGACATCGCAACATGCCACGCCCTGAGCTGCCGGAGTGGGATCAGGCTCATAAACCCATTTCATGGGCGCACCTGGTTTGCTTAGGTCGAGGGCGTACAGATAATTGGGCCACGGCGTCACGATGTATATGGTGTTATTAACTATCAATGGTGCTGCCTCATGGCCGTGTGTCAAGCCGGTCGAAAATGTCCAGGCGAGCTTCAGGTTTCTCACATTTCCGCTATTGATTTGATCCAGCGCACTGAAACGGGTACTCGCGTAATTCTTGGCTGCCATGGTCCACTGACCGTCATCGGGCTGGTTCTGAATCTGCGCGTATGCGGATAAAACCGGCAGCAGAAGAACTATCCAAGTTGGGATGTATCTGGAGGTTCTCAAGTTTTTTGATACGTCTGAAGCTACAAGTTTGCGACAAACGTTTGACGCAACCCACCTTACGGTACATACGCTGGGAACATTGCTGGATATATATCGTCCGAAGAATATAGTTTGACATGGTTCAGTTGTCTTGCATCTTGTCGGTAGCATGATGTCGCACCACCCTGCAGATCCGGGGGCGCTTCCGCTAACGAAGAGTGCGGACGATCGGAACGAAATTGCTAAGTGATTGGGGAATGGATAAAGTCAACGCCAGTCGAATGAGATCGAATGAGTCCAGTCAGTGCCTGAAGCGTCATCAATAGCCGAATCCATCGGGTCTTCGGCAATATATCTCCGAACCTAAGAGTAGTCGTAACTTCCAAGAGGAGTACAGTGTCGTCCACAGAGGGTGTTTTGCGCCGGAAACATCTCCTCGGGAAACCGCACCAGTAAATCAGAGCGAAGCCGACGGCCTGCAGCAATGCTCGGCACAACGAGACTCCTGGCTGCGGGAAACGTTTCGGAGCGCCAAGATAGTGAAAGCATCGATTCTCTATGTCTGGTCCAATAGATCTGGTCTTGCCTTACCGTAATTCCCACCTCGGGGTTTTGTCAGTGTCTGTACGATCAGGAAATTCGAACAGCCGTAAGAGCGCACGGAAATTCTTACCCAGTATTGAAGAGAAAGCGCTCCGGGCGTCACAAATTGTGACAAGTTAGAACGCCGCTTAGAATTTATAGAAGCTTTGAGAATATCGCAGCCACTGTAAGGCAGGCACCCAACCGAGCACGTATCCGTAGGTTGTGTTGAGCGCCACGGCGTCATAACTAATTCGCTGGGGTTTGGGGCGATGCAACAAGCGGAATAAGCAACGACCGGAACGTCGCTTGGTCGTTGACTCCGATTGATACGGGTTACGGCTTCTTTCGCCGCTGGAAGGGTCACGATAGCTCCCCGTATTTGTACCGTGTAACACAGCCGGGGCACCGAATATCCATCGAGCAAAAGGAATGTCTCACAAATACGGATCAGCAATGGGATAGAAGGATTGCTTGTTTTGCGAATTGGATTGGCGGGCGCCGACGGTGCAGACTCGCAGGAATTTATCTCCCGAATCAGCAAGAGCGCGGGATTCGCAAAATGGAGATGTGGTACTCGACTTATTCTTCTTCGAGCAATGCAGAATGCGCCGCGCACGTTGAGGAGTTCGCTTGGCTGAGTGGGAATCCTCTCACTGAGCCTTCTTCGCACTGTAACCGTTTGAAGCAATCAGGGCCTGCACCGTAAGATTCATGCAATTTGCCGGGTGAAACTATCATCCAGGTTTAGCACTCGCTTGCTCGGCGGCAGTTAGAGAGTCTTTCTACAAATTCGTTCAGGGAAAATCGGATGTCACATAAATCCGTACTGATTACGGGTGGCGCTGGCTTCATAGGCGCTCACGTTTCAAACGAGCTCCTGGAGCATGGTTACCGTGTTCGCGTGCTCGACGCTCTTGTGCCTCAGGTTCACGGTCCTATCGGAGGCAGGCCTGACTACCTTGATTCAGAGGTTGAATTGGTTATAGGCGACATTCGCAATTCACAGTTGCTCTCTCGAGCATTGCGAGGAATCGATGCTGTGATCCACCTGGTCGCCCTAGTCGGCGTGGGTCAGAGCATGTATCAGATTGAAGAATATACCAGCGTCAACAACGGCGGCACAGCCACGCTTATGCAAGTCTTGAGCGCGAAGCCAGTAGAAGCCGTTGTGGTCGCCTCAAGCATGAGTGTCTATGGCGAAGGTCTCTATCTGAATGCGGATGGAATTCCTGAGGCTGCTCCTGCCCGTACTCTTGATCAGTTAAGAGCAGCGAGATGGGAAATCACAGATGGACTAGGCAGACCGCTGATTCCTGTTCCGACTCCGGAAGATAAGACTCCTGCACTAGCTTCGGTGTATGCGCTTTCGAAATACGACCAGGAAAGGATGACACTGATGCTCTCAAGCGCTTATGGCATGCGCGCCGCCGCGCTGCGCTTTTTCAACACATATGGGCCTTATCAGGCGCTCTCGAATCCTTATACCGGCGTGCTGAGCAATTTTGCCGCACGCGTTTTGAATGGAAGGGCTCCCTTGATCTATGAGGATGGCCGGCAGAAGAGAGACTTTGTGAGCGTCTACGATGTGGCGTCGGCATGCAGGCTAGCGCTCGAATCAGAACACGTTGATGGCGAGGCTTTCAACATTTCTTCTGGCCAAGCGATGACTGTGGAGGAAATCGCACGCAGAACGATCCGGTGCCTGGGATCAAGGGACTTAGAACCGGAAATCACCGGCAAGTACCGGGTCGGGGATATTCGGCATTGTTTTGCCGATATTTCCCGCGCCAGAAGCGCTCTCGGGTGGAGACCCTCGATCGAGATCGAGCAGGGCTTAGATGATCTCGCAGTATGGCTAGAAGGCCGGAAAGCATCGGATCGGGCTATTGAAGCACGTGAGGAGCTTGCTGTCAGAGGTTTGATGATATGAGAGCCCGCAACAAAACAGATCAAGGGAGCGGCCCGCGGCCAGGTCTAGTGGAGTGGTTCCGGCCTGGGGAATATCAACGAGTGGAGAACGTCCTCGCAAAAGTACGTACCCTGGGGGTGCGTGAGATGCGTACCGGCATATGCTGGGCGGATTGGTACACATCTGAGGGGGACGGTTGGTACGCTTGGCTGCTCCCTCGGCTCGCTGCTGACGTCAACGTTCTACCCTGCTTTCTTTACACGCCGCCGTCACTCGGGATGGCGCCGAAGTTCTCCTCGCCCCCACGGACTCCCAAGGCCTACGCCGACTTCATCGATGTGATGATCACGCGCTTCGGCGGTCTGTTTGAATGGCTGGAGCTGTGGAACCATCCAAATCATCCCGATGAATGGGATTCGCGCATGGATCCAGGCTGGCGAATCTTCAGCGAGATGATCGGCGGCGCCGCCTATTGGATTCGCAAGCGAGGCAAAAGGGCGGTTCTTCCCGGTCTATGGCCCTCCAATCCGCAATGGTTCGACTTAATGTGCGAGCGTGGCGTACTCTCCCACATCGATGCTGTCGGTGTACACGGGTTTCCGAGCAGCCCGGAGTTCGGCTGGCGCGGCTGGGAACAGGAAGTCGGGGATGTGCGGAGATGCCTGGATCGGCTTGGCGCGAATCCTGAGATTTGGATCACGCAAACGGGCTTCTCCACATGGCGAGGGAACGAGAAGGCTCAAGTGTGGGCCTTTGCTGACGCTATGAATGCTCCAGTAGAGCGAGTGTACTGGCAGGAAGTTTTCGACAAACCGGCCATAACGGGGAGTCCTGACTCCCTCCATTCTGATGAACGTGACTACCACTATGGGCTTCTCCACGCGGATTCAAGTCCCAAGTTACTGTTCCGGCTTTGGTCAGAGGGTGGACTGAAATCGGTGAAGGAGTCTGCACGGTTTGTACGGCCACAGTCCGGCGGAAGCGAAACGCGTGTTTTGATCACGGGCGGCGCAGGTTTTATTGGCACCAACTTGGCCGATCGCTTACTTACGGAAGGCTGCGAGGTCACGCTCTATGACAACCTGTCGAGGCAAGGCGTGGGTTGCAACGTAACGTGGCTCCGCGAGAAACACGGCAACAAGGTGCGCATGGAAGTCGGAGATGTACGCGACGCCGCCGGACTCAAATCCGCAGTGCTCTCTGCAGGCAGAGTCTTTCATTTTGCCGCGCAGGTAGCGGTGACGACAAGCCTCTTAAAGCCGCGGGATGACTACGAGATAAACATAGGCGGCACTCTGAATCTGCTGGAGGTCATTAGAGGAATGAATAACCCGCCGCCGCTGGTTTTCACTTCGACTAATAAAGTTTACGGCGCGCTTTCGGATCTCTGTCTGCAAAGAAATTCGACGCGGTATCAGCCGTTTGACGCAGCCCTGCGGACGGGTATCAACGAAGAAAGGCCGCTCGATTTTCATAGTCCATACGGCTGCTCAAAAGGCGCGGCTGATCAATACGTTCTCGACTATGCGCGTACCTTCAACATTCCTGCCATTGTGTTCCGTATGAGCTGCATCTACGGGCTCCATCAAATGGGCACGGAAGATCAGGGCTGGATCGCGCATTTTCTGATACAGGCAATCAAAGGCGAACCAATTACCATTTGCGGCGACGGCCTGCAGGTTCGCGATGTTTTATTCGTGGACGATCTGGTGGACGCGTTCCTGCTGGCTCAGGCAAACAGTCACACGCTATCCGGCCAGGCCTTCAACATTGGCGGCGGATTAGGAAACACAATCAGTCTTACGGAACTGCTGGATTTAATCGGGACTCTGCAAAATCGCATGCCGGAAGTACGGAAGGACGATTGGCGGATTGGCGATCAGCGCTACTACGTATCAGATACTCGAAAGTTTAAGGCGGCGACAGGCTGGGCTGCAAGAGTAAGCGTCCGTGAAGGAGTGCAGCGGCTGTATGACTGGCTGGTCGAATCGTACAGACCCAATATGCGCCAAACAGAGAGAGGAGTCCATCGTGCGGTTCTCGCTCATTAATCCTCGGTGGGACTTCGATCGCAGCATTTACTTCGGTTGCCGTGAACCTCACCTTCCATTGGAGTTGGGCTACTCTCGCGTGCTGCTTGAACGGGCTGGTCACGAGGCTCAAATCGTGGATGCTCATCTCAACGACCTGACACTAGAGCAAATTCGCGCAAGCGTTAGTGAATTCGATTCCGATTTTGCCGTGGTTACGACCGCGCCTAGTTATTTGTTTTGGCGGTGCGCTCCGCCTGAGTTGCGTGTGCCTCGACAAGTCATGAATGTGCTGCACGATCTGCCCTGCAAGTTAGTTGGTGTGGGCCCTCATGGCTCGACCACACCAACTGCCGCATTGAGGAAACTCGGCGCCGATGTGGTGGTGATAGGTGAATGCGAGGAGATTCTGCCCAAGCTCGCCGACGATTGGTCAGCTACAGCGTCCATTTGTTACAGATCAGAGAGTGGCGTGCGCGTACAGGGTGATCCGCATGCCTCAAACATGAATGAACTGCCGGACGTTCATTGGGATTCGAAGACTATCGCACGGCATTCCCACCATCATCATCGTTTCGACGCCTCGCCTGTGGGACCGGGCGCAGAAATAGAAACATCCCGCGGATGCCCTTATCACTGCACGTTCTGTGCGAAAGATAACTTCCGCAATGCGTTCAGGCGGAGGCCGATTGAGACAGTGGCACGTGAGCTTGATGGGCTCGTCGCCGCGGGGATCGAGTACGTGTACTTCATCGATGAAATTTTCCTCGCCTATCGGCCGGTCTTGGAGATGATTGACGCGCGCCGAATCAAGTTTGGCATTCAGACGCGAATCGACCTTTGGACTCACGAGATGATCGATCTGCTCGGGAAAGCGGGCTGTGTATCTATCGAAGCTGGCGTGGAAAGCATTACCCCGGCTGGTCGCGATCTGCTGCAGAAAAAATGCAAGCTCTCGACGAGTGAGATCACGGAACGGTTGCTCTATGCGAGGAAGCGCGTGCCCTTCGTCCAGGCAAACCTTTTGGACTGCCAAGCCGATGAGCCTGAAGAGGTAGAAGCTTGGCGGCAAAGCCTCCAAGAACATGGCGTTTGGGCCAACAAGCCTGTACCGCTGTTCCCTTACCCAGGCTCTCCCGACTACACCCAACGCTGGGGCCGACCCGATGATAATGCCTGGGAGCGTGCACACGAGTTTTACCTGAATCAGTTTGACGAATTCAGTGACATTCAAGAGCAGCGCCCCGCACCGTTAGTTCAACTGGAGGCTCGCTAATAACTCGATGGCCTACCGGCGACTCAAGCGCATTCTGCTCACAGGAGACACGGTAGGGGGAGTGTGGACGTTCACGTTGGAATTGGCCGAGGGCTTGATTAGGCGGGGGCTGGAGGTTTGTCTTGCGACTTTCGGACCGTCCGCTGCCGATTTTCAAATACGCTCAGCTCGCGCTATGACCGGGCTGACATGGATCCACCATAGCTCGAAGCTCGAATGGATGGAGGCGCCGTGGCCGGACATAAAGAGAGCGGGACAGTGGTTAACCGGGGTTGCATTGACGGAACGCCCTGATTTAATTCACATGAATACTCTGTGCCATGGCGATCTTCCTTGGAAGATACCCGTTGTGACGACCGTGCATTCCTGCGTCGCATCCTGGTGGGCGGCAGTAAAGCAGTCGCCGCTTCCGCCAGAGTGGCGCCATTACCAGCAGGTAGTGGAATCCTCCCTCAAATCGGCAACTATTATTACGGCGCCTTCCCATGTCGCGCTAGCTGCGATCGGCAAACACTATGCAATTGAGATCGAGAGTGGTTTTGCTATCTACAACGGACGCAGGCCGGGAGGATTCCGGATTCAGGAAAAGAAGCCTTTGATTCTAAGTGTCGGGCGGCTTTGGGACGAGGCAAAGAACGCGAAGATACTCGCAGGTCTCGCGCCGCAGCTATCCTGGCCTGTCTTTTTGGCAGGAGATCCGCGGAGTCCCAACGGAGACGAAACAGTGCTGCCTGGTTGCCGTTTACTGGGACATTTGAGCCCGGTGGAATTGTCCGAATGGTATGCGCGTGCGGCGATCTATGTGTCGCCAGCGCGCTATGAGCCCTTTGGACTGTCTGTTCTCGAAGCAGCGATGTCGGGATGCGCACTGGTGTTAGGCGATATCGCTAGTCTGCGTGAGATCTGGCAGGATGCCGCGGCCTTTGTCGCTCCGAATGATGCAGACGCTCTCAAAACGGTGTTGCAGCGACTCATGCACGACTCGATCTATCGCGCGAAAATGTCGAGGCGCGCTCTGAGCCGCGCATCTGAATTCACGGAGTCGCGGATGGTCACGGAATATCTCTGTGCCTATCAATCTGCACTTGCAAAGCACGGGCGCCACACGAGGAGGCATGCTTGCGCTTCGTAATCTTCACACATTCACTCGTGTCGGATTGGAATAATGGCAATGCGCACTTTTTGCGCGGCATCGCGTCGGAACTGCTCAGCCGAGGTCACGAGCTGGCCATCTTTGAGCCGGAAAGCGGGTGGAGCCGACAAAACCTTCTGCGGGAGCACGGGCAAGGCGCGATCGAGAATTTCCACAAGGCGTTTCCGCAATTGCGCAGCGCTCTTTACGACGATCGAACTCTCGATCTCAACCAAGCTCTTTGGGGCGCGGATGTGGTCATGGTGCATGAGTGGAATCCACCGGAACTGGTCGCCCGCATCGGACGGCATAGGGCTGGCCGCGATTATCAACTTTTCTTCCATGACACGCATCACCGCAGCCTGAGCGATCGAGAAGGTATTGCCGCATATGACTTGAGCTGCTTCGATGGCGTGCTTGCCTATGGCACGGCGATTCGCAATGCTTATCGGGCCCTCGGATGGGGGCTCCACGCTTGGACGTGGCACGAAGCGGCCGACATACGGGTTTTCCGCCCATTGCCCTCGATTGAGAAAGTCGGCGACCTGGTGTGGATTGGCAACTGGGGCGATGGCGAACGTGCAGACACCTTGCGCGAGTTTCTGATCGAGCCGGTAAGAAGCTTGCGATTACGCGCTCGCGTTTATGGCGTTCGGTACCCCCAAGAAGCATTGCGCGAACTTGCCGAAGCCGGAATTGAATATGGAGGGTGGCTACCGAATCATAAGGTCCCGGAGGTTTTCGCCCGATACCAACTGACGCTGCATGTTCCGCGCCACCATTATGTGGAAGCGCTTCCCGGCATTCCGACCATTCGCCCTTTTGAGGCCATGGCGTGCGGCATTCCGTTGATCTCGGCGCCCTGGAAGGATTCGGAGCGCATGTTCAGCCCGGGCGAAGATTTTCTGTTTGCGCGGAATGGCAAGGAGATGATCTCACATCTCAAACTTCTGCTAAAGCAACCACTAATTCGCAGCCGGCTCATCACACACGCGCTTCAAACGATTCGCAGCCGGCACACGTGCGCTCATCGCGTGGACGAATTATTTTCCTTTATCGGATCGCCGGTGGCAATGAGCGTGCCGGAAGGGAAAACATAGAATGGACATCGCTTTTTTTGGCTCCAGCCTTGTATCGGCCTATTGGAATGGTGCAGCGACATACTATCGCGGAATTGTGCGCTCGATGCACGACCGTGGACACAACGTAGCGTTTTACGAGCCGGACGCCTGGCAGCGGCAGCAGCATCGTGATATCGCCGACCCTGCCTGGGCACAAGTCGTTGTGTATCCGGCTGAACCCAATGCCGCGCTTCGGGCCGTCGACAGCGCGCGCGGCGCGGATCTGATTGTTAAGGCAAGTGGAATCGGCATGTTCGATGAGCTGTTAGAAAAGGCTGTGTTGGCTTTCAAGAGCGCGTCCAACCTGGTCGTGTTTTGGGACGTGGATGCCCCCGCAACGCTCGATCGTCTATTCCACAACTCGGCTGATCCATTTGCCGCTTTGATTCCGGGTTATGACGCGGTCTTTACGTATGGGGGAGGAGATCCTGTGATTCGGGCTTATCGCGCCCTTGGAGCCCGCCAGTGCGTCCCCATCTATAACGCCCTGGATCCCCACACCCATTTTCCCGTTGCGGCCGACAAGCGCTACTCAGGCGACCTTGGATTCTTAGGAAACCGGCTCCCGGATCGCGAAACGCGCGTGGAGGAGTTCTTTCTTAAACCAGCGGAACAACTGCCCGAGCTTCGTTTTCTGCTCGGAGGTTCAGGATGGAATGATAAGCGAAAGAGTTCGAATATCAAGTACTACGATCACGTGTACACGCGCGATCATAACGCGTTCAACTCAACCCCGCGAGCTGTGCTGAACTTCACCCGCGAAAGCATGGCGAGGTACGGGTTTTCTCCGGCTACTCGGGTGTTCGAAGCCGCCGGCGCGGCAGCGTGCATGATCACGGATGCATGGGAAGGCATCGGCATGTTTTTCGAACCCGACGAGGAGATTCTCGTGGCATCAGATGGCGAAGAAGTAGTCGAATGGATGCGCAGGCTCACTGTCGATGAAGCCAGGAAGATTGGAGCGGCGGCACACCGGCGCGCGCTCGCGGAGCACACATATGCTCATCGTGCTGAACAGATCGACGCTGTTCTCGATATCTCTGTGGCCGTGGGCGTGGAAATGGGTGTATGACAGCGCCTTTCGATATCGTCATTCTCGGCTTAACTGTGACGTCCTCCTGGGGGAACGGCCACGCGACGACCTGGCGAGCTTTGATCCGGGGACTGGCCTTGCGAGGTTATCGCATCCTGTTTCTGGAACGCGACGCCCCATGGTACGCCGAGAATCGCGATGAGCCGCACCCTGACGGCGCTACTACGGTGATTTATGAGAGTGTCGAAGAACTGATAGCTCGCTTTGAGTGCGTTGTAAGCCACGCAGCGCTCGTGATCGTCGGGTCGTATGTTCCGGATGGCATCCGAATCGGCGAGTGGGCCACCTCCGTGGCACTCGGAAAATGCGTCTTTTACGATATCGACACTCCGGTTACTTTGGCCCGCTTGGAAGCAGGAAACGCGGAATATATTAATCCCGAGCTGATTCGCCGATATCATGCGTATCTTTCCTTCACCGGCGGACCTACTTTGAGGAATATCGAGCGTCGATACGGTTCGCCGATGGCTCGCGCGCTCTATTGCTCCGTTGATCCGGAAAAATACAATCCGCCCAGAACACCGACCTATTGGGACCTGGGTTACCTCGGAACCTACAGCGCAGATCGCCAACCATCGTTGGACGCACTGTTTATTGCACCGGCACGACAGTGGTCTAAAGGCCGCTTTGCTATAGCTGGTCCTCAGTATCCTGAGACAATCTCCTGGCCCACGAACGTAGAGCGGACGATACATCTATCGCCACGGGAGCACGCGTCGTTTTATGGAGCGCAGCGATTCACTCTCAATATTACTCGCGAAGCTATGAAGAAAGCTGGGTATTCGCCGAGCGTGCGTCTGTTTGAAGCTGGGGCCTGTGGCGTGCCCGTGATAAGCGATTGCTGGGAAGGACTGGACAGAGTCTTCAGGATCGGTGAAGAATTGCTGGTGGCGGAGAGCGCCGATGACGTACTCCGCTATCTTCGCGATTTTCCCGAATCAGCGCGTTTGCGCGTTGCTGCGGGCGCCCGGAGACGCGTGCTCGCGGAGCACACTCCCGTTGCTCGCGCCCTGCAGCTTGAACATTACTTGAAGGAGATGAATGAGCACGTTTCTCCTGGTGCGACATGGCGAGACGGATGCAGTGGGAACATTGCTCGCGGGCTGGAGACCCGATTACCATCTGAACGAGACGGGAAGAGAGCAGGTGCAGCGGCTTGCGCAGTCTCTCTCCCGGGTGCCGATCGAAGCAATCTACACGAGCCCACTCGAACGTGCCGTTGAGACAGCGGAGGCTATCGGAACGCCGCATCGCATTCTTCCGGCCATTCGCGAAGATCTTGGCGAGTTGCGATTTGGCCAGTGGGAGGGCCGGGCTTTTGAAGAACTGAGTGAAGATTCCAGATGGCGCCGATTTAATGCAATGAGAAGCATTGTACGAGCCCCTGGGGGAGAGCTCATGATTGAGGTTCAAACGCGAATGGTGCGTGAAATTGAGAATCTGCGCGCTCGGCACAACGAAGGAACCGTGGCGGTTGTGAGCCACGCCGATCCTTTGCGGACGCTTATTGCGCATTATCTTGGGATGCCACTCGATCTCCTGCTGCGGTTTGATATCAGCCCTGCCTCCGTTACCGTCGTGCGCTTTGTCGAGGATTGGCCTTCTATTCGGTGCCTCAATTACACCCGAGAGATCCCAATATGAACCGTGTTGAGCGAAACAGGCTGTGCACGCCAAGATCGAAAGGCGATGAAAGGTGAAGTTTCTGTACCCATGACCGCCAATCAGATCAGGCAACGAGTATTGGAACTCGGCACGTGGTTTCACAATATTGATCTTGGCGGTGTACAAACTGCGCCGAATCACTTTCTCGGCGACTATCCATCCTGTAAATGGCACGCATTTCAGGCAAGCATTCCGGCCGATCTGACTGGAAAGAGCGTGCTCGATGTCGGTTGTAACGGAGGTTTCTACTCCATTGAAATGAAGCGGCGCGGCGCCGCCCGCGTAGTGAGTATCGATTCGGACCACGATTATCTGGAGCAGGCGCGCTTTGCGGCTCAAATCACCGGCGTAGACCTAGATATTCGTAAACTCGACGTGTATGATGTCGCGGCATTGAGAGAGAAATTTGACATCGTGCTCTTTATGGGTGTCCTCTATCATCTCCGCCATCCGTTGCTGGCTCTCGACCTCCTACAAGAACATGCCGTCAGAGAAATGCTCATTTTTCAGTCGTTGTTGCGCGGGAGCTGTACGGTGCCGACTCTTCAGGAAAACTACCCCTTCGCCGAAACGGCCGTATTTAACCTGGACGGCTATCCTGTGATGCATTTCGTCGAGCACCGGTACGCGCACGATCCAACGAATTGGTGGATCCCGAATCGGGCTTGTGTGGAGGCCATGCTGCGCAGCTCTGGGTTTGAGATCGTGGAACGTCCCGAGAACGAGGTCTATATCTGCAGGCGGAGAGAGCACCATGATTGAAGCGGTGATGCTCTGGAACGAACCCAACAATCTGTCTCACTGGAATTTCGAATTGGATCCGGACTGGTCCATTTATTCTGCCATGGTGAGACACGCTTCAAACGCTATTCGCTCAGAGAGTCCCAGGCTGCGAAGGGTGTTAGGAGGGATGTCGCCAATTGATCCAAACTTTCTGCGCACGTTGCAGCGGCAATGTGTTCTTTCACACGTCGACGTGGTGGCGGTACACGGATTCCCGCTCGATTGGAACCACTGGTCCATCCACGAATGGCCGGCAAAGCTCGATGAGATCAGAGCTGTGACGACGCTACCCATATGGGTGTCGGAGGTGGGCGCGTCTACGTTTGGCGCCGAGGAGATCCAGGTCTTCGGGCTAAACCGAACCGCCGAATTGCTAGTTAACCGCACGGAGCGCATCCATTGGTATAGCCTCTACGATTTGCCTAGAGCGTGGCCTGCTACCACGAGACACCGTGAAGCGGAGGGCTCGGCTTACTACCGTCACTTTTACATGGGCCTTGTCCGGGAGGATGGGACGCACAAACCAGCTTTACGAGATTTCCGACAGTACACTCCTGCGCTGGGCATCTGCCAATGGTTTCATTTTGAGGATCATCGGCTTGAGACTGCTGTAACTTTGCTGAGGGAACTCGGCGTTAAGCGCCTGCGCACTGGCCTAAGTTGGGCGGACAGCTTCCGTCCGGGTGCAGATCGCTGGTTCGATAGCCAGATGATCAAGCTGGACGCATTTGACGTTACCCTCACTTTTTGCTTCACACCGGAACATTGCGGGCTGGCGCCAAATCACACCAGTCCTCCCAAAGACGTTACCCAGTTCGCGGAATTTTGTGCCCGAATGACAAGGCGATATGCAGCTTGAGATCTCCGAGATCACCCCGGTCTTGCCCACTTCGGGGCGTGCGTCGAGAGTATTTGCCGATGGCGTCAGTTTGCTCCTCAACAGAAATGTGCGCCCCGCGCTCCAGTGTTTCTATTCGGCGCAGCATCTGGGGTACGACATAAGGGAATGCGCAGCGGCTCGATGGACGTGCTGGATGCTGCTGGGCAGATTTGAGTGCGCGTGGAAAGAAAGCGAACTTATAACGGCAACCGGCGCCAAAGATCCGCATCAATTTTGGAACGGTCAATCGTGGGACGGGAAGGACGTGATGCTGCGTTGCCTGCACGGCCTCGGAGATACAATTCAGTTCATCCGGTATGCACCGCTACTGAGGCAGACCTGCCGTTCCCTTACCGCTCAAACGCACCCGCAACTTGTTCGATTGATCGAAGGCGTCTTAGGAGTCGATCGTGTCTTCACTTGGGGGCCGGGATCCGGGGCGGAGAGCTTCGACTGGGACGTACAAATGGAAGTGACGGAGTTGCCAAGAGCGTTTCGAACGACGATTTCCAACATCCCAGCAGTGACGCCCTACATTCAGGTTTCCCCTGAAAGAATCCGGTGGGCCTCGGGATTATTTCGGAACCACGAGAACCTCCGAATTGGGATTTCCTGGGATGCTGGGCCCTGGGACCCCTTGAGGTCCATTCCCCTGGAGGAGTTTTCTCCTCTATTCGAGTGCAAGAATTGCTGCTTCTACGAGCTTCAGAAAGGCGCGGACCCGGATCGTCTTCGCCGCTGCGGAGCCATTTATGACCTTGAATCCTACGCTGCCAACGTACAGGATACGGCCGCTCTGATCCTGAATCTTGACTTAGTCATTACCGTTGACACCATGACAGCGCATCTCGCTGGCGCATTGGCGCGCCCGGTCTGGATATTGCTGCCCGCTAGAGCGGACTGGCGGTGGATGCTACGTAGGTGCGATACACCGTGGTATCCGACTGCCCGACTGTTTCGGCAGAAGCAACTCGGCGATTGGAGAGAAACTATCGAGGAAATTCGCGCCGCTCTTAGCGTCCTTCAAGAAAGCAGTAAAGGCCCTCATGGTGCGCCTGGAACTGCAGCCCATACTAAACCTCTTTCTAGCTGTCGATAATACTGGCCAATGAGCGACATTGTATCCGTTACGACAATTGGACAGTGCGCATCTCGATGAAGAACACTGCCGGTTATATCCCGAAGAAATGAAGATTATCATATTCGGTCTTTCAATTAGTTCGGCGTGGGGCAACGGCCACGCCACGCTGTTGCGTGGCTTATTTCGCGCACTACATTCTGAACGGCACGAAGTTCATTTCTTCGAGCAAGATAAACCGTACTACTCCTCGCATCGGGATGCAGATTGTTTTTCATTTGCGGCATTGCATCTTTACTCTGATTGGTTCGATGCCCGTTTCGATATGATTCGCCAGCTGGAGAGGGCCGACGCTGCAATAGTCACGTCTTATTGTCCGGATGGGATACGTGCATCGCGACTGGTTACCAAGTCCAAAGTCCCAAGAAAGGTTTTCTATGACATGGACACGCCTGTAACGTTGGCCCGTTTAGAAAAGGGGGAACGTATCGAATATCTTCCCCCGGAGGGTTTGGCCGCCTTTGACCTGGTTCTGAGTTATACGGGTGGAGAAGCTCTGACTCAGTTGCGACAAAAGCTGCATGCCCGCTGCGTTTCTGCGTTGTACGGCTGGGTGGACCCGGAAAGCTACCACACCGCAGATCCTGTTCCGGAATTTAGGGCAGATCTCTCTTACCTAGGCACGTATGCCCCCGACCGGCAGTCCGCATTGGAAAATCTACTGATTTATCCGGCTGCCCTTATGCCGAACCGCCGTTTCGTCATTGCGGGTGCGATGTTTCCACAATTGCGCGACACTCCCGCCAATGTAACCAAACTGGAACACTTGCCTCCCCCCCAGCATCCGGCCTTCTTTTCTTCCTCGCGCATCACCCTGAACGTCACGCGAGCACCGATGGCCGCGATGGGCTACTGCCCGTCGGGTCGTCTATTTGAAGCTGCAGCCTGTGGAACTCCCGTTCTGAGTGATTGGTGGCCAGGGCTCGATGAGTTCTTTCTGCCGGGAGACGAAATCCTCATCGCAGCGTCGACCACTGATTCCATTCGGGCGGTCTCAGAGGATTCCAGCGTACTGAAACGAATCGGCTCTCGAGCAAAGCAGCGTGTCCTCGACTGTCACACGGCCAGCATCCGAGCGCGCCAGCTAATCGATCTGATTGAGTTCCCTAAAAACGAGAGGACCTCGATTGAGGGCAACGTGCATCGGGGCAAGGAAATCTGACAAATGTGGGGAATCATCCCAGCAGCCGGGACAGGAAGCCGAATCCAGCCACTTGCATTTTCGAAGGAGTTACTTCCCCTTGGAAGCTACGTCGATGGCTGCACGGAACGGCCTCGCGCTGTAAGCGAATATCTTGTCGAACGAATGGTTAAAGCAGGAGTTAATAAAATATGCTTCGTTATCGCTCCTGGAAAGGCTGATATTCTGAGCTACTTCGGAGGACGCTCTCTTTCCGCAAGCATCCTCTACGCTGTTCAGGAACATCCGGAAGGGCTATGCGATGCCATCTTCCGTGCGTGGCCCTTCATCTCCCCGAACGAGCAGGTCTGCATCGGATTGCCCGACACCATCTGGTTCCCGGAGACTGCTCTCGCCGAGCTGCCCGCCAAGACGCTATCGCTGTTGCTTTTCCCAGTCGAGCATCCAGAACAATTCGATGCCGTCGTGACTGGCGAGTACGCCGAGGTAATCGAAATTCAAGTAAAGAGCCCTCTGGCATCCACAAAATGGATCTGGGGCGCCATGAAAATGCCTGGCGCTGTCTTCCATGATCTATATCAACTCTGGCTCGAACGTCATGACGAATATATGGGCAGCCTTATTAATGAATATCTAGCGCGAGGCGGTTGTGCTTCTGGCTTTAGGTTGGGCGCGTCCTACGTTGACGTAGGCACGCTCCACGGCTATCGCGAGGCTCTGCACGTGCTCGAAGAGCACTCCGCCGCGGAAATTCTTCGTGCTGAAGCCTGAAGCTCGGAGCAGTTGGTGGTCAGTTCACCCCCGGAGCGCTGGATAAGAGGTACAACGGTACGCATTCGCAACATTCTGTGACCGTCCTCCCGTACCAAGCGATCATAAATCGCCAAATACTCCCGAACCATACGACGGCTGTCGAAGCGACTCTCTCCAATAGCCCGGCAGCGCTTGGCTGAAATTTCGCCAACGCGCCCCACGGCTTCGGCCATCTCCTCTTCCGAATCCACTATGAACCCGCTGCTACCTTGGTCAATCACTTCCGGCAATGCTCCCGATCGAAAGCCAATTACAGGGGTTCCCGAACAAATCGCCTCCATCGCGGCCAACGAACTAGTCTCCTGTACCAAACTAGGCACCAGTAAACATTTCGCCCTCGCAAGCAGAGCGGTTCTGGTTCGAGCTCCCACCGGTCCGATGTAGCATCGCCGGTCATCCAGCAGCGGCTGCACGCGCTCAGCAAAATATCGTCGATGTGCTTCATACGGATGAATCGGACCCGCTAGAATCAGCGGCAGGCCCAGCCGGTACGCGATGCGCAGGCCAACATCAACTCCCTTTTCAGGGCAAATGCGTGCCAGCATCAATAAAAAGTCCCCGCCGTCCTCTGAGGGGCTATAGCGCCAAAGTTCTACCCCGTTGCAGACCACCGGCAGGCAAGCCGCTGCAGAGTGAGAAGCCGCCTGCGAGCGAGAAACCAGATTCAGAACGACCTGAGGCAGCTCGAAAATGCTTCTGGGGTACCAGTCAACCGGAAGATGCAGGGTAGCTAGCATTGGCACTCGCACCCTCGGCAAGTATTCGTAAAAGTCCAAACCATGGAAATGGATCAGATCAACCGGATAGCGCTGCAGAGCGATATAAATCGCATCCTGATGAGCTTGTTGAGCCGAGCATCGAACCTCATCCGTGATCTCGCTCGAAGGTCTGGTGGCTTGGACCAAGTGACTGTCGACCAAAGATCCTCCCGCCGCGATCACTATGGATCGGTGTCCCGCTTTCACCAGTCCGCGCTGGAGTATGTACAGGATCTGTTCCGCCCCGCCCCCGGAGCATTCGCTCACCGGCATTAGGGGATAAGCGACATTTAAGATGGTCATACAGGCAGACAAAATCCCAAAGTATTCATCGCGTGGCTTGCTAGCCTCCGCCACATGCGGCCGTTAATGCCCCACTCAAATTGCTCATAGTAGAGTTGTCCTTTGTGCGGCGGTTTTAACATGTTGTATCGCGGAGCCATCCGCAGAGGTTCTTCTAGAAGAGGGAACTGACACAACACTCGCTGTTGACTCACGTAATTTGAGAGCAATCTGGATTTGAATTGCCTCTGCCGCTCGTCGAGCGGCCGCCGCCAGATCCTCCCGGGATGACCGAGGAAACATTCCGTGTTCAACCCTGACGAACACGCATGATAAGAGGTGAATTCCAGAATCTCCGGTCGCCTCCGCTGCTGCCGCTCGAGCAACAAAACCGCAGATCGGACAGCGGCCGCACAAGCATCGTGGTCTGGGTGGCCGCCTTCATAACTGTGCGTAAACACAAAGGAAGCATGAAACCTCTGGAACAGGGATGCCAGCCGCTTCGCCAGTTCAGCTATGCGAAACGGTGCCTCTTGATCGGGACACCACAAGCTGACGTGACGGTCGGCCCGTACGCCCGCCTGCCGCATAGCGTTCTCAAATTCGCGGCGCCGCAGAGTGACGTACTCCTCTCTCGAATTCGCCCCAGCATCGGCTGCATCAGACCCTCGGCACGGAGCTCCATCAGTCACGTGAATGATAGCTCGTAACTCCCGAAACTCCGACAGCAGCGTCCCCAAGCCTAACGCCTCGTCATCCGGATGTGCAACTACAATTACCGCCGGCCGAAGTAGAAAACGGATTGGCAGTGTGGTCTTCGTCAAAGTTTTGGATTGAGGTACTGCGGGCCGCGAATTAAGAGGCTACGGCGAATATGATCACGCACTCGCTGTTCGGCGCATGAATGTCCACAAACTAATCACTTGATTGGCTGAACCTCGAGACACGTACACAAGCCGTGGAGAACCACCCACCCGTAGCCTAGACTTTTGAACATTCCGCGTGGCCACAGTTGCATTGAATTTCGACAGTAGTTCCAGCAGCTTCGCAATAAGGACTGCAGTATTTGCTATCATCTCGTGCTCTACAATTGCACGATGGATGAGCGCATTTTTTGTCTTCGGCCATAAAAGCTCCTGCTAGTTAGATCCAACGCAGCCCAAACCGCTACCGGTGACTTGACTGGCACGACTCACGACACGGGTTCGCTTCGGGCTGGGATTGCTCATACCGAAGCCGCTCGACATTTGCCGGCGATCTGGAACGCGGATACGGCCACTAACCAGGTATGACAAGCAGTGATTGCGCATGACAATTGAATCCGCAATTAGATGCTATGAGCTTGGCAGGGTTCAAGGACGAGCAGGCACCCGCGGATGTGCCGCCCAGATTTATTTATTTACCTTTGCAGTCGATTTTGCTTTCGGGATTCCGGAACTTCGTTCGAGCGCAGTGAGGCGCTCCGAACTGCCCGAGGTGTAGAGATACGCGATCATGTCAAGAGCCTCGGCAGGCGGCACGTTCAGATTTGGCATCGCTGTTTTTGGTTTGAACTGTTGGGGGTTCGTGATCCACGCCACAGCGTTCGAAGGCACATTCACGAGTGACCCGGCAACATATTGGCGCTCGGCGAACCGGGTAAGTGGCGGCCCAACGGCGGCTGCGCCCAAGCCGGCAACCGTATGACAGGTCGTGCAGCCATAAGTCTGAATCAATTCGCGTCCCCTATTGGCATTCCCCTGAGCCTTGAGTTGCGCAAACCCATAATCATTACTCGATATCCATGGCAATGATGAGTCCTCAACACCCAGGTCCTCTGCAGTAGTCAATTGTTTGTAATCAGTTGGAGACAGCAAAACCACACGGTGAAGAAAGGCTACGATGCCCCACCGATCGGTCTCGCTAAGGCGGGGAGCAAATCCAGGCATTCCGCTGAGTTTGAGCCCATGCGAGATGATCCAAAACAACTCGGAGTCATTCCACTTATTACTGGCAATCACCAAGGGCGGCGGCTTGGGATCGATTCCGCGCCCGATTTGTTCGTTCGCAGCACCCGGCCCACCGTGGCACGGCTGACAGTTCTTACGATAAAGCCTTAGTCCGTGCTTGACGAGCGATGGATCCCGAAGGTTTGGTACGTACATTCCCCGGCTGCGGAACTCCACCGCACGTGTTCTGCCGGCCTGCAGCAACCAGCGTGTGGGCTTGAGATGTGGTTCATCAGCTGCGATGTTGTAGCTTCCGGATGCCAAGAACAGTACCCCGCCGACCAACTGGAGGACTATCATGACGGCTATCGCAGTAAGAGCGACTTTTATGGCTGGGCGATTCATTGCAACGTGTAAAGATAGGCAGCGATATCCCGGGCCTGCGGTTCGGTCACGCCGAGATCCGGCATGGCGGTTCCGGGATCAACCTCCTGAGGCTTGGAAATCCAATGGAGCAGATTTTCCGGCGTATTTACTAACAAGCCTGCAATGTAAATGCGAGATCCGAATCCCTGAAGCGGTGGGCCAACACTTCCATTTGCCTCTGCCACGCCGGGGATCAGGTGGCAGGAGCCGCAGCCATATGCATAGATCAAGTGCTCGCCCACTCTCGGATCACCTCCTGTTAGCCCCTGGCCCAACTCAATGGCTTCATGCCGGCTGCAGCCATAGAGCGTGATGCTGAAGAGGGCTAAAGCACAGGAGATGATCCGCACGCCTTTATCGTAAAACCATTTAGCGCATTTCAGTTGGATTTCGGAAGATATGTCTGCAGAAGATATCTCTGCAGAGGCGGATGTCAGTTAGGAGAGTCGGCGACGGTTCCATGCAATCGCTGTGTTACCAAAGGCTGCCCGCAATATTGCGGTTAGACCGCACTCACTCTGGAAGCCGAGGTGGAGCGGTGCCTCTGGCCGATCAGATCCTGCCCTGGTATCAATTTCAACCGTGGCTTCCATAATGCATGCCGCGGTCTCTCTTCCCGCAACGAATTCACCAGGGAGGATTCTCATATTTGGGGAGGAAGAAGTGCCAGAGAAGAAGACGATCGAACGAGCCCAAAAGGACAAAGCTGAAGGCAAAGCCGCCACTACTCAGGCCGGAGAATTCGTGCGCGAGGAAATAGAGCACATTCGGCAGGGTAAACATGGAGCGCGCTCACCCCGACAAGCCATTGCTATTGGACTCTCCAAAGCGCGGCGGGCGGGTGTCGATCTTCCGCAACCGCGAAAAGGCACGACTTCCGAGGCTACTCGCAAAAGTGCCGAGAGAGACCTGGAAAAGGGACGAAGCGCCAAACAGACGAAACCCTCGGCTACGCGTTCGCGCGCCACGATCGAGGCTCTAAAACGAGAATCTCGGTCGGCCGCTTCGAAATCTGCTCTCTCCAAGCAGGCGAAGCAAGCTGCAGCGCGCCGCCGAGCGCGCGGCAAAACGACAGGTTAGGCAAGAACTCAGCCCCGCTAATCTCGGCAGCGTCGCGAGCTCTTTGGGAGTGCGCAAGCTCGTACTGCGTTCGGGCAGACTTACCCTCCTATGAAACGATCTCCGCGCTGATCCCTGACAGCGGTCAGGCTGATTCGAGGTTTGTTTCAAGCCAGCTTAAGCGGAGGGTAGGCAACCGGCTTCAAGATCGAATGTTGCTTTCCCGGCTAATGCGGCGACGTGGGTTGAGCTCTCCAGAAGTTGAGGCGAACTTTCTGTTCTAAGCTGCTCGTAGACCGAAACATACTTTCTAACCATTTGCCTTACGGTAAACCTTGCCTCAAACTCCTGCCTGCAAACATGCCGATCGATTCTCTCTATTTTCTTGAGGGCCTCCACGGCCTCGGGTACATCGTGCACGATGAATCCGGTCCTTTCGTGCTCCAAGATTTCAGGGACAGATCCGTGCTCGAAAGCAATCACGGGTGTTCCGCAGGCAAGCGACTCGATCATTACGAGGCCGAACGGCTCCGGCCAATCAATCGGGAACAAGAAGGCGCGAGCCCCGCCAAACAGTACATTCTTTTCCTGCTCATTTATCTCGCCGATGAACTCAACTAGAGAATCATCCAGCAAAGGTTTAATTTTCGACTCGAAATACTGCTCGTCCGCTTTGTCCACCTTCGCGGCTATCTTCAGGGGCACTCCTGCCTTTTTGGCGATCTCGATCGCGCGATCGGCCCGCTTCTCCGGGCAGATCCGCCCCACAAAGGCAACGTAGTCTTCGGGATCAGCCCGGAATGAATAGAGATCTTCCGGAAGCCCGTGGTACACCGTTGCGATCCAATTCGCAGAATGCAGTGGAGTGCGCTGTTGATCTGAGATCGATACCAGCGGCATGTCGGAAAATTCCTGAAAAACAGACGCGAGATCCAGAAGGTCCATTCGTCCATGCATGGTAGTCACAGCCGGAATCCCCAGACGGCGCGCCAGGGGAAAATGGATGTACCCGTCATGAAAGTGCACGAGATCAAAATGCTGAGAGCGCTTGAGGACCTCTTCGATCTCCAAAACAATTCGACTGAGCGGGTCCTGAACGCTCGGATCAGAGCGCAGGGCACGTGCAGAAATCGGCACGAGCTTGGCCGCAGTTGTCGACCCACCGCTCGCGAATAGCGTGACATCGTGTCCGAGTCGGACCAACTCCTCGGTCAAATACGATACGATTCGCTCGGTTCCGCCATACCCTTCCGGTGGAACAGTCTCGACGAGAGGAGCGACTTGAGCGATTCGCATTACGTTTGTTAGACGTGACGTGTGACGTAAACATTACAGATTTGGAAGATGATTCGGTCGGCTCCGCGGTGGCAAAGAACCGGACGCGTCGGAGCAAGACGTTTCCTTACTGGTTCGAGACATCTGCGTAAGTATGGACGTAAGTATGGAACCTAGGTGTAGCGTCTACTCGCTGCATATAGTCAAGAAAAACAGGAATGGCGAGGATTTCTGAGGGGCGCGCCAAGGCACTGACCAACGTGCACACCGTCGTTGTCGATGGATGGACGCCTCTTGTTGAGAAACTCTACGAGGGTGCTCGGAATCCAAGAATCGGCCGCTTTCGCTCGCCGTTTGTTTTTGGCGGCACCGAGCATCCGGACGGCGGCCTGGCTACGAGTCTTTCGGCGCTGGTGTTCGGAACCGCAGATGCAAGACGCATCGAGGGTCATCTCTTCCGCAATTTCCAGAAATATGCCAGCATTGAGATCGCATTGGGAGAATCTTGCTGGAGATGGCTGCCGGTGGCGCAACACCACGGCCTGCCGACAAGACTGCTCGATTGGTCATTTTCCCCTTTTGTCGCCCTGCACTTCGCCGTCGAGAATCCGGATCTCTATCACCTGGATGGATGCGTCTGGTGCATCAATCACACAAGATCCAACCGGCTTCTTCCTGAAAAACTCCGGGTTCTCGTGACGCGGGAAGGATCTGATGTCTTTACTGCAACCATGCTCGAGTCTGTTGCAGGCTCACTCGAAGAGTTCGATAATTTGGCGACAGAGACGTTTGTGCTCTTCCTAGAACCGCCCTCCTTTGATACGCGAATAGTAAATCAATTTGCGTTGTTCTGAATCATGTCTCATCCAGCTTTGGACATGAACGCTTGCTGAATGCGCATTCTGATTTGGCGAAGCGGATTATTATACCCGCGGCGCTCAAGCCTGAGATCAGGGACAAGCTGGACCAGACCGGCATAACGGAACGCTTACTGAACCCGGGCCTTGATGGCCTTGCGCGATGGTTGTCCAGATATTACCGCCCGAATCCGAAAGAAGGTCAGTGTGAAAGCCTTTAGCATCAGATCAACACGTTTACCGAAGCGAATTCCCGGGTAAGCCGGTGTATCTGCGATCGCCATTTTCAGAACGATAAAGCTTGTGAAGGGACTGTTAGCTCCAATTTCGCTTTACAGGACAAGACTGTGCTAATTACCGGACCTCGCGGGCTCGGCCTGGCACTAGCTTATGAAGTCGGACGTCAGGGCTCGCGAATTGCTTATGTGCACGGGATCCCAATGAATTGCAGGAACTGTGTCACGCCTGGCACTAGAGGGTATTGAAGCTGCCCCATTCACCTGCGATCTCACCAATCACGCTGAGATCAACTCCTTGGTGGAACGAGTTCTCGAACGCTTCAGCACAATCGACGTTCTCATCAATAGCGCCGGTGCCATCCAGGTAGGGCCGTTCGAGAGCTTTGATCATTCAAATTTTGAGCGCGCAATGGATTTGATGTTTTGGGCGCCGGTAGATTTGACGTTCGCAGTGTTACCACAATGAAGCAACATGGCCGCGGTCATATCGTCAATATCACGTCCGTTGGAGGCCACGTTAGCGGCCCGCACTTACTGCCCTACAGCTGTGCGAAATTTGCGCTGGCCGGGTTTTCAATCGGGAGCAATCCGGAATTGCGCGCTTACGGCATTCACGTGTTGACCGCTATACCCGGATCGATGCGAATTGGTTCCTATCTGAATGCGCAATTCAAAGGGGACGCAAGAAACGAATTTGCACGGTTTGCCATTCTCGCCAATCTCCCTTGTTTTTCCATTGCGGCCGGCTACGCGGCGCGGCGTGCCCGGCAGGCGCTTGAAAGAGAATCAAACATGTGTACGATCTCGTTACCCGCTAAGTTCTTGGTCGCTTGCGAGGCATTAGCACCTGTCTTTCCAGAACTCTCACGAAAAGCGCAAACTCGCTCCTTCCTTTTGGAAATGACTCGAACCAGGCGCACTCAGGACATTCTCTGAACCGCACCCTTGGGCGGCTGTTCCATGTCTGCACTTCTCTTGGAGAAAAAGCTGCGAAAACGCTGAATGAGCAACACGCAAGCGCATGAGAGGACTCTCCAATGTGTAAACCTGCGCAAAGCCGCCATCCACGGATAGCTGTATTCCGGTGACGAAGTGCACGCGATCAGCCGAGTTTCTGTCGAACGCTCTCAAGAATCTCATTCGAGAGCCGTGCATCCCGAACGGCGCGAGCCAGCACGATGCCACCGACCTTCGCGGCTAACTGAAAGATGGCTTCTTTCCGGTCCCCACCGATCGCAGAGAGAATTGCCTCAAGTCCCCGCTCCAACGCCGCTTTGATTTCAGGCGTCGAACGAGCCACCTCCTGCGCAAGTGCGGCCATGGTGCAGCCGTCCCCTGGATTATCCCTGTGCCATGGGCTCAGATACCTGTCGGCGTACGATTCTTTGCTCTTCTTCGTATCGCGGCGCTTCACTCGGCTTAGCGAAACGCCCTGTCCGTAAGCGACTGCAGCCTCCTGGAGTTCTTGCTTCGAACCGAAGTGTGCATAGAACGCGCCATGAGTCAGGCCAGCGGCCTTCATCACCTCGCCGACGGTTACGTTCTCAAATCCTCGTTCACGGAAGAGGCGGGAAGCCTCCTTCACAATCCGGTCATGCTTTGCGGCGGTCTCTTTGGCGGGGTAGCGCATAACTTTTCTGCATCCTCCATCTATGATAATCATCATATTATAAGTACGCCGCAAAATGCCAAAGCAATCAACCATTGGTCGAAGCCGACTTTTTCGCGCGGCGGCCTTTGACTGCGTGCGGCACAGGAAGTTTCATCATGGAAAGAAGGAATGAAGAAAACATGGCAAATCCCATTCTGGTCACCGGCGCGGCAGGTCGCGTCGGCGCGATAGGGCGCACGGTCACCGAACTGCTCTTGCAGCGAGGCAAAGCGGTGCGTGCGATGGTGCGGAATGAGGACGAACGCGCGCAGGCATTGCGCGACATGGGTGCGGAGGTTGTGGTCGGCGATTTGCTCGATCTCGATTCGATGCATAGGGCGATCGCCGGCTGCGAGATGATGTACTTCGGCATGTCGGTTTCCGATGCCTATCTGGCCGCGACCGTCAATGCGGCGGCGGTGGCGAAGCATCACGGAGTGAAGGCGTTCATCAATATGTCGCAGATGACGCTCTCACAGATGAGCATTACCGAAACCACCGCGAGCCCGCAGCACAAGCTGCACTGGCTCGCCGAGCAGGCGCTGAACTGGTCCGGTCTGCCGGTCGTGCACGTGCGGCCGACAGTGTTACAAGAAGGGTTCTTCCTGATTCTCACTCCGGATTCGGTCAGGCAATCAGATCAGATCAGACTACCGTTCGGTGAAGGCAAGACTTCGCCGATCGCGGTGGAAGACGTGGCACGTTTGCTCGCAGTGCTGCTGGCCAATCCGCAGCCGCACATCGGCAAAACCTATCACCTGACCGGTCCGCAGTCCGAAAACATGCATTTCTATGCACAGGAGTATTCGAAGGCGCTTCGCCGCACGATCACCTTTCAGGACATTCCGGTCGAGCCGTGGCGGGACGGGCTGCTCGCGCGCAGTTTGCCGGTTCACCTGGTGAACCACCTTGCGACAATGGCCGATCTGCACCGCGCGGGACGCTACGACCGGATGTCGGACGACGTGCTCACGCTGACCGGAAAACGGCCGCTGAGCATGCAGGAGTTCGTCAGGAAGAATGCGGCGGCATTCACCGCATCGGCAAAAGAGGCCTGAGTGTCTGCGGATGCCTTGCGCCCGCATGGTTGCGCGCAACGGCATGGATATTGAGTGCATGGTATCCCTCCTTGTGTGAATTCCGTAAAGCGAAAAGCGATTTGCAGCCTATAATAGGTGTAATTACACTGTTTAAAGGAAGGCTTGGAGTGACCAAACAACCTATCTTGGCCAACGCGCTGCCGGATTGCACGTGCTACCGGCTTAGACAAGCGGCACGCCTCTTATCCCGTAGCTATGACGGTTTCCTGATCTCATGTGGGATCAGCATTGGGCAGTTTGGGCTACTCGCGACGATTGCTGGGATGGAGGCAGCCTCGATTTCGACCATAGCCGACACCATGAAAATGGATCGCACAACCTTGACTCGCAATCTGACACCGCTTCAAAGGATAGGCTATGTGGTGACCGAACCTGGATCTGATGGAAGATCTCGCTCACTTCGCCTGACTGCATCAGGCAAGAAGGCATTCACGGCCGCCATGTCCAAATGGCGAGCCGCGCAAATCGACTTCGAGAAACAGTTGGGTACGAGTCGAGTGAAACAGCTGAACGCGGATCTGGATGGTTTGCTCAAAAAGCTGCCGAACTGATCACGCACAGTTCGGAAGATGTTTCGCACTCGCGGGAAGAGGCTTAGGATTCGTGGAACAGAAACGTCGTGTAGTGGTAACGGGAGTTGGATTAGTCAGTCCGGTTGGGATCGGCACGGAGGAGACGTGGCGCGAACTTCTCGCCGGCCGCTCGGGGATAGCTCCGATACGATTGTTTGACGCCTCAAGCCATGATTGCCGGTTCGCCGGCGAAGTCAAAGGTTTCGAACCCGAGAAGTATATCGATCGCAAGGACCTGAAAAAGATGGGTCGATTCATCCAGTTTGCGCTTGCCGCAGCCGAGTTTGCGATCAGCGAATCTGGACTCTCGATAAGCGCGCAGAATGCAGAGCGGATCGGAGTTTACGTCGGCAGCGGAATCGGCTCTTTCGAAGTCATCGAACGCGAACATAGCAAGTTGCTGGAGAGAGGTCCCGATCGGGTATCTCCATTTTTCATCACAGCCGCTATCGCTAACCTGGCAGCAGGACAGATCTCGATTCGCTACGGTGCGAGTGGACCTAACATGGCGTCCGCCACAGCATGCACAACAGGAGCGCACAGCATTGGGGAAGCATGGCATGTTATTCGACGGGGTGATGCAGACGCGATGATTTGCGGTGGAAGCGAGGCTGCTGTTACTCCTCTCTCTGTCGCTGGATTCACTGCGATGCGAGCATTGTCTACCCGAAATGACAGCCCGGAGACGGCGTCGCGTCCGTGGGACAAAAATCGCGACGGTTTCGTCGTCGGTGAAGGCGCCGGGGTCTTGATTCTTGAAGAGCTTGAACATGCGCGAGCACGAGGAGCAGTGATTCTGGCAGAACTGGTTGGGTACGCTGCAAATTCAGACGCGTTCCACACAAATGCTCCTCCGGAGGATGGTCGTGGTGTGCGCCGCGTAATGGAACTCGCGCTTCAGAGTGCAGGACTCCGTCCCGTTGACATTCAGTACCTGAATGCGCACGCTACCTCCACGCCGCTCGGCGATAACGCTGAAGCGCAGGCGATTGTGGACACGTTTGGCGAGACGGAAACCCTAAGCGTGAGTTCCACGAAATCAATGACCGGACATTTGCTCGGTGGCGCTGGGAGTCTGGAAGCCGGAATTACCGTCTGTGCCTTGCGCGATCAGGTCGCGCCTCCAACAACGAACATTGACGAGCTTGATGAACGGTGCAGGGTCAATCTGATCCGAGATAGGAGCCGGGCTATGCCGATGGAATATGCAATGACCAATTCCTTCGGGTTTGGGGGAACAAACGCGTCCCTTATCTTCCGAAGCTGGTGATCAGGTTTGTCTTTAGGCGTAACGCAGTCATCGACGTAGCGTGCTGCGGCAAGAGTGAATGCCAAGGACGCGTCGCTGTCGCGCTGGTTTTCAGGGTCGCTTGAGGAGCGCGACGACAACACAGCTTGAGATCGCGCCAGCTACGGGCTCTTCCGGAGAGTAAGGCCCGCGTTGATGGTGCTGGTGCGTCCTACAAAAGTGTTCACAGCGCCGTAATTCCAAAGAGTGCTGCCTCCTATATAGAAGCCCCTCCACGGCGTTGAAAGACTCAGCGTAAAGCCGACGGATTCGATCCGGTATGTCAGTGCAGCCCTTACCGGGTTCTGACCGCCGTTCCTTGTGGTTTGCCATTGCCCGGCGCCAGCCGCGCCGGCGAGCAGCGACCACCTTCCACCTTTGCCGAAGGAGAATGTTTGTGACACGGAATAATCGACGGAATCGTTTTGGCCGGGGTGAACCCCCGTATCCCACTGCACCGTGTTCCACGCGTACAGATTGTAAATGCTGAGCTGAGTGGCTTTGTTCCGGCTCAAATATATGGTTGCTCCGGTTTCCCACCCTATGGTCCAGAAGCCAGAGTTCAAGTTGTTGGGGGCACCCGCCGTATAGCTGCCCGTTGGCGCTGTTACGCTGCTCCCGGTCAGGAGGTCGGCCCATTTCAGGTGCCACCCGAGAGCGAAGGGGACTAAATCAGTGTTGCTCAGACCTAACGCACTGCCCCTTGCGCCCGTGCCGAGCAAAAACAGGCTGTGCGCGGCGTAGTTGCCATTCGCGAAAACAAGCGTGACTGAAAATACCAAATTTCCACCGAGCAGTTTGAGATCCGGAACATAGGTCACCGTGTTGTTGTCTATGCCGATGGCAACGGAGTTCTGAATGGGGATCTTGTTGCCATGTGGGCCGACCAGATGATCGCCTGAACTGTACCAGACCTGGTTCGTGTAGGAGAATCCGGGAGCCGGTACCGTTCCAGCCTGCGTTAAGGTGGAGCCGGAAGAATATTCGCCGCGAACTTGGCCGTAGCTCGAGGCCGCTGCCGAGAAGATCAGCAGTGCCAAACCAGTGGCTTTCTGGGTGGTCGGTCGAATGGCCCGCAATATAGGCCTGGCTGGAAAGCCCACAGTGTCTCTGAAGAGCCTATACCGCCAACCGTTGGCCGGTGCCAAACGCCTCCAGTACAATCGGCTTGAGAGCGTTTCGCTTGCTCCAAGCTAATTCTACTTGCAGAAAGCTTCTACCTACAGAAAAGCGCCAAAATTGCTGTGCGTCTAGCGAAAACGGCTGATTTAAGCTGCATCGAGGTTGCCGCCAGCCTCGGACAACCGGATGAGGCGATGAAGGTAAGCTCGCGAGATATTCAGACTCTGCGCCGCTAGAGTTTTGTTGCCGTTACAGTCCTCAATAGCCTTCGTCGCGAGCTTCACCTTAAAATCGCGCAGAAGCGCTTCGAATGAGCTCCCCCGCGGGACATCGCCAGCGATTTGTGTGCCTCGTCCGTGGCTGGAGTGGAGCCGCTCGGGCAGATCTCTCAGCCGGATGCCATCCGTATCGGCACAAATGATCGCGCTTTGGATGACGTTCTCGAGTTCTCGCACGTTGCCGGGCCAATCATATTCTTGCAGCAGCAAGAGCGCGTCAGGCTCAATAGAAGCTACGTATTTTCGATACAAATCGGAGTACTGCTTCAAGAAAAAGTTAGCAAGGAGGGGGATATCTTCCGGCCGATCCGCAAGGGCCGGAGCATTGATGGTCATTACGTTAATCCGGTAGTACAGGTCAAGGCGGAAACTGCCTTCGGAAACCATCCGCGGAAGATCTCGATGCGTTGCGAGAATCAGCCGTGCCCTCAAAGGAATGGCGCGGCCGCTGCCTAGACGCGTGAACTCCTTCTGCTGCACGACCCGAAGGAGCTTAACCTGAGTCTGCAGGCTCAACTCTCCGATTTCGTCCAGGAAAAGCGTGCCGCCGCCAGCCTGTTCAAAATAGCCTGTCCGTGTTCCGGTGGTGCCTGTGAATGCGCCTTTTTCGTGGCCGAAGAGCTCGGATTCTATCAAGGTCTCGGGGATGGCCCCGCAGGACACAGCGACAAATGGGGATTTAGCACGGTCACCCAGATTGTGAATGGCCCTGGCGATAAGCTCTTTACCGGTACCGCTTTCACCCGTCACCAACACGGAAGCGTCCAGGCTAGCGACGCGGCGAATTTTCTCGTACACCTTCTGCATTTCCGCGCTCGTTCCGATCAGACCGTCGCATGAGATCGGCTCTGGCGAATTGACGCGGGTCGAGCACACCGGCTTGCGCTCCAATTGCCGGCTCATCGTGACATGCTCGTATGCCCGGCGGAGTACCGTTTTCAACTCGCGCAATGCAGGTGGCTTTCGGCAATAGCTGTGCGCACCGCGCTGAACAAGGTC
>Ga0213872_10000158_pt1 | contig 62740 bp, 48 predicted proteins | sample VelepicomBERX_R2_FD_160071 | JGI IMG/M metagenome (GOLD analysis project Ga0213872, IMG submission 160071) | Rhizosphere microbial communities from Vellozia epidendroides in rupestrian grasslands, the National Park of Serra do Cipo, Brazil - RX_R2 | ecosystem: Host-associated > Plants > Roots >... | reverse complement strand
CGGCGTGCATGTCGGGGACGCCGGAGCCCAACAGTTCTCGCAGCCGGGTCGTCCACGCCAGCCTTCCCCGTTCGACCATCCGCGCTGCAAGCGTCGCCGTCATGCTCTTGGTCACTGAGCCGAGGTGCCACCGGTCTGTAGGCTGGACCGGAGCTTCGCCCTGCACGGAACGTCGCCCATCGACAATGACGTGGACGGGCCCGTTGCCGCGCTGCCAGGCGACCCCCATCGCCGGACAGCCCGCCGCCGATCGCAATGCCTTCAGGCCATCGGCTGTGATCGGCCCCGGGGGCAGCGGGGGCATGGCCGGTTCGCTGTAGAGATCACCGCGAACGAAGGTCAGAGGAATGCTCTGGTCGCCGCGCCGGATGGAGCCGACGAGATCACCAACATCGTTGAGCGTGCTTTCGAAAATGCCCCTGGGCCTGTAAATCTCGAACTCGACGCTGAGCTCCGTGGCGCGGAACCGGCTCAGGGGGATCACACCTACGCCGACGACGGTCAGTTCGGCGGCAGAGTTGCTCACGACCCGAAGCGTCAGAAGCGTCGGCGGATTGTCCGAGCCGAGAAAGCCGGACCAGACTCCTGTGAGATCGGACGTTGCCCAGACAGAGGCACCAGCACTTGAGCAGCACACCGCTGCGCCCTTGATAAAGCCCCGCCTTGTCGACGCTCGCATCGCTTGTCTCCGTGACGTGTTGGTTCGATGTGTCAGTTCAACGCCGGCGGCTTAAAGCGTCCGCGGGCGGCCGACCAGCCCGTACGACCAATCGGCAATCGGCTAACGACCGCTGTGCGCCGCATAGCCGAGAGCGGGGGGCTCAAACCCGCGGGAGATTTCCGACCGTCGCAAGCCGCCCGAGCACAAAGTCGGATAGCTGACCCTCGCGACCGACCGGAGTTGGCCGACACACGTCCTCGGCACGGCTCCCGTCTGGTTGCTTCTTGGTGAGGTCAGGGTTCCAGATGGGTGTACCGAGTCCGCGGCAACAGCTTCTTGAAATCGCGATCAAAGCTGACCAGGTGTTCGGCGGTCTGCTCTACCGCTGACGCGAGCCAAGCATCAGGTAGGTCGTTGCCGGCCAGTTGCATGTCGAGGCAGAGCTGCCGAAACTTCGGCCACTCCGGGCCTAGGCCCTTCAACTCAACGCCGGGCATGGCCAGGATGGCATCGACGAAAGCAACAGCGTCGGCGATGGGAGTCGGCTGCACGAAGATCTTGGGACTGGTCACCAAACGCAACAGGCTCGCGATCACCATGGGCATCAATGAGAACGGGGCGCCCGCCTCTGCTGCCGAAAGCGCATGTTCCAACCAAGCCCGTGCAACCGCGCGATGCGGGTGATCGCTGCGTGACGCCGCAACTAGGACGTTGACGTCAGGCGTCATCGCCCAAGGCTTCGAGCAGCGCCTTATTGCTTCGAGGTTCCACTCCCGCCACCAATCCACCACGCCCCTTGAAGATGGGCAATCGCTTCCTCGATTGGCTCGGCTCAGCAGCCTTGGCGCGAAGCCTCAACTGCAGCCCCTCCTCGATCACTCGAGTCAGACTGGTCCGCTGTTGCGCAGCCAACGCCTTGGCGCTGGCGAGCAACTGGTCGTTCAGGTCGAGTGTCGTCTTCATGGAAAAAGTATACAGAAATCTGTATTCGTTGTCGCCGTGCTGGGAAATACTAGGATCAACGCCGGCTCGCTCCAGAGGCATTGTCGCGCAGGCAAAAAGCCGACTCCGGTGTAGGACCGCTCCCGTGGCCGAACTATGACGTTTCTCGCTCGGGTCGCAAGGAAGGCGCGACGCCGGACAAGTGATCCTTCGCGCTTTGCCAGGCCCATTGTGCGAGCTTGCCGAGCTCAGCATCCTCCGGCTCCAGGACTCTCGCGGCCAGCGATTCGACGAACCCGCTTGATTCATTGCCTTGCAAGGCGTCCCCGAGACCGGCGGTGACTCGATGAAGCATCTCATTCGTCTCACGTAGCTGCCGAGGCTGGTCCAGCTCTAACGATTGGACCCGGTAGCTATTTCGACCTACGACCGTCAGACAATGCGCCAGCCGAGCCAGGAACAGCGTTCGCTGACCTGCGTCCAAAGACCATAGCCAGTGGAATTCGTCGCTTGTACGGAGCATTGCTGAGGTATCAGGTAAGGGTCTACGGCCTGGAAGCGGGCATTCGCGAGCGGCAGCTTGTGGCCGCGTACGGCCCGGGAGCCGACTGGTCGATCATCACGATGCCACCCCTAAGCGGAGGGCTCTGGATTCGAAATGGTCGTCTGAGACCCGCGTTTGCTCATCGTGGCCAGCGTGGACTAGTGGCACACCCGTCGTTCACAAGGGCGAGTGCGACGAGTCGCTGGGTTGGGCCCACAAAACGACCAGCACGACCCAACCGACGACCGGAATGAGGCTTACCAGCCACCACCATGGTGTTCGGCCGGTATCCCGAAGCCGGCGCGTGCCGGCAGCCAGGTACGGGATGAAGCTGATCAGCCCGAAAAGGGCGGCAAGCTTGTGGCTCACCAAGCCCAGCAGCAACTGACCGACGACTAGGAAGAGCACGAACCACCAAAACTCCGACCGGCTCGCAAAACCGACGAAGTCGGCGTACCGCTTCGTGCTGCACGTCTCAACAGATTCAAGAAATTGCAAGTTGTCCTCCCTATTTCCGCGCAATGTAGCTCGGTGCGAGCTGTCCCACCAGCCGCCTAGTTCGCCAGGAAACGCAATCATGGATTCGCTTGCCCTCCCGAAACCCGACGCTCACGATTGACAGCTGCTGGCGCCGGCAAGAGACGCCAAGCCAACAAGCTGGCAACGTTGACCAGGCACAAGCTCAACGCGAGATCGATCTAAGCTTCGCTCCCTTGGCGCCGATTCGCCCGCCGGATCACCTGCGGCGGCTGCCCGTAGGCGCGCAGGAACGCCCTGCGCATGCGGTCCGGGTCTCCGAAGCCGGTGTCCTTCGCCACGGTCTCGATGGGCAGATGCTGTGACTCGATCATGAGCCGAGCGGCCTCGGTCCGCAGGCGCTCGATGGCCTTGGCAGGCGTCTGCCCGGTCTCCTCGCGGAACACGCGGCCGAACTGCCGCGGGCTGAGATTCGCGGCCTCCGCCAGTTCTTCCACGGAAAGCTCATTCACCAGATGACTCTTGGCATACGCGAGGGCTCTCTGGATGCGGTCCGTGCGCGGCGTCAGTTCCAGCATCGCGGAGTGCTGCGATTGGCCGCCCATGCGGCGGTGATACACGACCATCCGCTTGGCGACGAACTTGGCCACGTCGGCGCCGCAATCCTCCTCGACGAGCGCCAGGCCGAGATCGATGCAGGCCGTCGCGCCGGCCGAAGTCCAGAAGCTGCCGTCCTGCACGAAGATGCTGTCCTCCTCGAGCTTCACCTGCGGGTGATTGCGCTTCATCTTGCCGACGTGCGCCCAATGCGTGGTCGCGCGCTTGCCGTCCAGCAGGCCGGCCTGAGCCAGGTTGAAGGCGCCGGTGCAGGCGGCGCCGATCCTACGAGACCTCCGCGCTGACTTGCGCAAGAAGGCCAACAGCGCTGGCGAGCCCTCGGTCACGACGGTATCGCCCACGACCAGCACGGTGTCGTAGCGCGCGCTGCCAAACGCCTTCGTCCCGACTTCCACCCCGCAGGACGACGCCACAGGCCCGCCGTGCTCGGACAGCACGTCATGCGTGTAGAGCGGCTTGTCGAGCGACATGTTGGCGTACTCGAACACCGAGACGACGGCCAGCGTGAGCAACTGGAACCCGGGATAGACCACCACACCCACACAAATCATTAGCTTTCCTCGGCGATGTCTTAAATCGACGGAAACACGACGTTTACGCCATAGCAGTCTATCGTCAAGATTCGCTCATGTCATCACCGATGGCACGTATCGGCTAGCGAACTCGACGATCACAAAGGAAAGCAGACCATGAAAAAGACGATTCTCATCACCGGCGTCTCCACCGGGTTCGGCAAGGACACCGCCCTCACGATGGCGGCCGCGGGCCATTGCGTGTTCGGAACGATGCGCGACACGGCCGGGCGCAACCGCGACGCGGCAGGGGCATTGCGCGCCCAGGGCATCGATGTCGTCGAGATGGACGTCACGCAGGACGCCAGTGTCGATGCGGCCTTCGCTGCCGTGCTCGAGAGGACCGGTGGCACGCTCGACGTGCTCGTCAACAACGCCGGCGTGATGGTGCAGGGCATCTCGGAGACCATCACGACCGGGCAGGCGCGCGACATGTTCGACGTGAACGTCCTCGGCGTCCAGCGCACGACCCGCGCGGTGCTGCCTGCCATGCGCAACGCCAGAGCCGGGTTGATTGTCAACATCGGCTCGATCCTGGGACGGGTCACCATTCCCTTCGTGGGCCTGTACGGCGCTTCGAAGCATGCCGTAGAAGCAATGACCGAGTCGTACCGCTACGAACTCTCGCAGCTCGGCGTGGATGTGGTGCTGGTCCAGCCGAGCGCCTATCCCACCGGCCTCTACGCCCATCCCAGCCCGGCGGATGGAGCTCGCGCTTCCGGATACGGCGAGGTGGCGGATGTTCCGAAGGCTTTCGTGGCATTCCTGCAAGGGCTCTTCAGCGGAGCCGATGCGCCGGATCCGCATGAAGTGGCGACCGCGCTCGTCGGGCTGGTCGACATGCCGCCGGGGCAGCGCCCGGCACGGCTGGTGGTCGGCAATCCCTTCGGAGCCACTGAAGTGAACGCCGTCGTGAAGCCGATCCAGCAGCAGCTCATCGACGGTATCGGCATGAGCGGCCTGAACACACTGAAGGTCTGACCATGGACAAGCGACTTCTTGTATTGGCCCTGGGCATGTTCGCGCTCGGGACCGACACCTTCGTCGTGGCTGGCGTGTTGCCGCAGATCGCGCGCACCTTCAACGTGGACATCGCGATGGCGGGCCAGCTGACGACCGTCTACGCGATCGCGTATGCCTTGCTGGCGCCGACGATCGCGGCCATCGCGGGGAATGTCCCGAGGAAGCGCCTGATGCTGGCCGCCTTGAGCGTGTTTGCGCTGTCAAACCTCGCGACCGCGCTGGCGCCGACGTTCACAATCGCTTTGGTCTCGCGCGTCTTCGCCGGCCTGGGCGCCGCGATGTACGCACCGACGGCGACGGGAACCGGCGCCACGATCGTGGCGCCCGAACGCCGCGGGCAGGCGATCGCCATCATCGTGGCCGGTCTCACGGCGGCGACGGCATTGGGCTCACCGATAGGAACGGTCCTCGGGGGCTTGAGCGACTGGCGCTGGACGATGTACTTCGTGTCGGCGGTCGGCCTTGCCGCGGGTCTGGGCATCCTGGCGCTGCTGCACCGCGTGCCGCTGCCGCCGAAGATCGGCCTGATGGCCCGCCTGGCGCCCTTGCAGGACTCGCGCATCGGATGGACGCTGCTCACCACCTACCTGGGCATGGCAGGCAACTTCCTCGTATACGTCTACTTCTCGGTGGTCTTCGATCGCGTGCTGGTCAATGCCCTCGTGTTCGGCGCGCTGCTGGTCGTCTGGGGCGTGAGCGGGACCGCGACGAACATTGCCCTCTCACGCGTGCTGGACAGGATCAGCCCGACGAAGGTGATGCTGCTGGTGCTGGCCGTCCAGGCGGTGGACATGGCGTTCCTGCCGTGGACGAGTGCTGCCTTGGGGTCAGCGGTGTTGGCCATCGCCGTGTGGGGCGCGACGGGCTGGGGGATCCAAGGCCCGCAGCAGTTCCGGCTCGTCACCGTGGCCCCGGCCATCGCGCCCGTCCTCCTGGGCCTGAACACGGCGGCAACCTACCTGGGGGTGACGACAGCGGGCATCCTCGGCGCGGTCGGCATTCATCTGCTCGGTGCCCACTATCTGAGCTTCCTGAGCGTCGGCGTGTTCGTGCTGGCCCTGTTCACTTCGCACATGGCGGGTCGTCGCATCGATGCCAGGCATGCGGAGGACTCGCCGGCGGCCATGCAGGCGGTTAGCTCCTGACCACAGCACCCACGAGGAAGCTACGCAGGTCCATTGCTGCACAGCAGTCCACGTTCGGCGCCTTGCGCGCTGCATGAAGAGGGTTCTCTGCGTCTGCTCAAGGCATCGGACGCAGGCAACGCACGCTCAATCGAAAACTTGGGCGGCAATCCTGTTGCCTGTTGAACGCAGGAGCGGTGTGGGCTGTTGGCTACCCTGACGGCGAACCGGACAGCCGCCCGTCCGCTTTGGATCGGCAGGCTCGGTTCACGGTTTCGAGGACGTGTCATTCCGACGCGACTGGCTCGACCGGCAGCATTCGGAGATGATCGCGAAATCGCAGTCGCGGTCAGTGCTGCCCTTGACGACGGTCCGCGTGCCGGTGAGCGCTCAACGACCCTCATGATGTGCATGCTTCAAATCGAGGGGCGGTCGCGCCGGTTTCGAGCAGGGACTTTAGATTTGATACTACCTGCGGCCACCCGCCGCCGACGGCCTCCACCAGCTTCGATCCCGCACGCTCCACGGTGTGCGTGATCGTGAGCTTGCACTGGCCTTTGCCGGGTTCGACCTCCATGGTGCAAATCGAATCGCCTTCAGCCTTGAGTTCCGGCTTGATTTGATGGGCCCATCGAATCACCAGCCTCCGAGGCGGCACCGCTTCAATGATTTCGCCCGAGTCCCATATGGCTCCATCGCTGCATGCGACCAGCTTCCACGGTGACCCGGTCTTGAACTGGCTTTCAGCGCGCATGCCGAACCAGTACTGCTGTGTGAACTCAGGGTCAGTTAGCGCGCGCCACAGTTCCTCGGGTGTCGTGCGGATATAGCTCACGTATACGTATACAGAGCGTGGGGGTTGGTGGTCAGTCATCGTGTTTCTCCAATCGGCGTTTAAGGCTGGTGAGCGCCTTCAGGCGCGGTCTCTCGAACTTGGAGATCCACCGGTCGTAGACCTCCTGCAAAGGGAGCGGATTGAGGAAATGCAGCTTCTCTCGTCCCCGCTTGACGGTTGCCACGAGGTTCGCTGCTTCCAGTACGCCCAAGTGCTGCGTGACGCCTTGGCGTGTCATTTCCAGGTGTTCGCACAACTGGCCCAGCGTCTGTCCGTCATGCGCGCACAACTGGTCCAATAGCTTGCGCCGGCTGGGGTCAGCAAGGGCCTTGAACAGCGCGTCGTCGGAAGCTGGTTGGGCCATAAAAACTCTTATATGCAATCATTTGCTTGCCTATATTAGGCAATTAATTGCTTGCATGTCAAGTGATCGGTAAAAAATGCTTCGCATCAGGCGCTTGCCTCTGGCTAAGTGGCCGCCGCTCCGGAGTCGATGGGGCCAACCTGGTCACGGTTGACCGTAAAAGCGCAGGCCCCTAAGGCAACAGCATCGCCGGTGCGCGCTTCGAGCTCGATGGCCGCGTGCACGAGCTGAGCCGCAACGACGACCCCAGCATGCGCCCGACTCGCCGAACCGCACGCTCGGCCCAGATTGGCCGAGCGGGGTGCTACGTCCCGGCGAGGTCTATCGCGGCACGACGCTGCATCGATTCAGCACGAGCTGAGCACGCGCCTTTCCATGCAACGCCCTTTTGCTTGGCTCTGTTCGCATTGGGTTGGAGGGGGGGGCGGTTCTTTTGCCGTTGCTTCGGAGGCCTGCATCGAAGACAGGAGGGCGAGCAGGCCTGCCACGGCGTCCCCGCGTCCGCTTGTGGTCCGAGGGACACGCAGCAAAGGCGCGCGCCGGCCTTCCGGTTCAACTCGGCCTCTGTAGGACAACTCGTCACACCATCGTGAAGCCGCTGTGCTGGAGCGCCGACGGCATGCCGGTGTCGGCGAGCCTTCGCGGCAGAACTGATATCCAAAACAGCATCGACACGCCGTGGAAATTGATTGGATTGCAATTTCCGTGCTGCCTAGCATCGGTTGGGACGGCTTGAAGACCCCAAAGAAAGACACCGAGACACCACATGACGACTGAGGACAAGAAGAGCAAGGTCAAGCTGCGCTCCGCCGAGTGGTTCGGCACCCAGGATAAGAACGGTTTCATGTACCGCTCTTGGATGAAGAACCAGGGCATCCCAGACCACGAGTTCCAGGGCAAACCCATCATTGGCATCTGCAACACCTGGAGCGAGCTGACGCCCTGCAACGCCCACTTCCGCAAGCTGGCCGAGCATGTCAAGCGCGGCATCCTGGAGGCCGGCGGCTACCCGGTGGAGTTCCCGGTGTTCTCCAACGGCGAATCGAACCTGCGCCCCACCGCCATGCTGACGCGCAACCTCGCCAGCATGGACGTCGAGGAATCGATCCGCGGCAATCCCATCGACGCGGTGGTGCTGCTGGTGGGCTGCGACAAGACCACGCCAGCGCTGCTGATGGGCGCGGCCAGCTGCGACGTGCCGACCATCGTCGTCACCGGCGGGCCCATGCTCAACGGTAAGCTCGGTGGCAAGAACATCGGCTCGGGCACGGCGGTCTGGCAGCTGCATGAGCAGGTCAAGGCCGGCGAGGTCAGCATGCATGACTTCATGGCCGCCGAAGCCGGCCATTCGCGCTCGGCCGGCACCTGCAACACCATGGGCACGGCCTCAACCATGGCCTGCATGACCGAGTCGCTCGGCACCTCGCTGCCGCACAACGCGGCGATCCCTGCCGTCGACGCGCGCCGCTACGTGCTGGCCCACCTCTCCGGCATGCGCATCGTCGACATGGTCTGGGAGGACCTGCGCCTGTCCAAAGTGCTGACCCGCGAGGCCTTCGAGAACGCCATCCGCGTCAATGCCGCCATCGGCGGCTCCACCAACGCCGTCATCCACCTCAAGGCCATTGCCGGCCGTATCGGCGTGAATCTGGAGTTGCAGGACTGGACTCGCATTGGCCGCGGCACTCCTACCCTCGTGGACCTGCTGCCTTCGGGGCGCTTCTTGATGGAAGAGTTCTATTACGCCGGCGGTCTGCCAGCGGTGGTGCGCCGCCTGGGCGAGGCCGGCCTGGTGCCGCATCCCGATGCGCTCACCGTCAACGGCAAGAGCCTGTGGGCGAACTGCGTGGATGCGCCGATCTACGACGACGAGGTGATCCGCCCGATCGACAAGCCGCTCATCAAGGACGGCGGTATCTGCATCCTGCGCGGCAACCTCGCGCCTCGCGGCGCCGTGCTTAAGCCCTCGGCCGCCACGCCCGAGCTGATGAAACACCGCGGCCGCGCTGTCGTATTCGAGAACTTTGAGGACTACAAGGAGCGCATCGGCAAGCCCGATCTCGACGTGGACGCCAGCTCCATCCTGGTGATGAAGAACTGCGGCCCCAAGGGCTACCCTGGGATGGCCGAGGTCGGCAATATGGGGCTGCCGCCCAAGCTGCTGGCCGCGGGCGTGAAGGACATGGTGCGCATCTCAGACGCGCGCATGAGCGGCACAGCCTACGGCACTGTGGTGCTGCACGTGGCGCCCGAGGCGCGCGCGGGCGGGCCGCTGGCCATCGTCCGCGAGGGCGACTGGATCGAGCTCGATTGCGCCGCCGGCCGGCTGCACCTGGATGTGCCCGCGGCCGAGATCGAGCAGCGCCTGGCCGCCTGGGTCACGGGGCAAACCGTGGATCCGGCCGACGCGAGCGGCTACCGAAGCCTTTATGTGCAGCATGTGCTTCAGGCCGACGAGGGCTGCGACTTCGACTTTCTGCGCGGCTGCCGCGGCTCCGCCGTGCCGCGCCATTCCCACTGAGAGTTCACCAGATGGACATCACAATCCAGGGCCTGGAGCTGATTGGCGGCCAGGCCGTCCGCGGCGCCTGCGCTCCCTTCCAGGCTTTCGAGCCGAGCCGTGGCGAGGCCATCGCCCCAGTCTTGCATGCGGTGGACCCGGCCCAGGTCGAGCAGGCCTGCCAGCTGGCGAGCGCCGTTTTGGACGACTACCGTGCCACCAGCGACCTCGAGCGCGCCGACGTCCTCTATCGCATCGCCACGAAGATCCTTGCGCTGAGCAACGCCTTGATCGAGCGTGCGATGGCCGAGACCGGCCTGCCGCGCCCCCGCCTGGAGGGCGAGCGCGGCCGCACCTGCAACCCGCTCAAGCTCTTCGCCGAACTGCTGCGCGAGGGCAACTGGCAGGACCCGCGGATCGACACAGCGCTGACCCGCAGTTGAAGAACATACAACACAGCCAACGGAGACAACGATGAAGAAGACCCTGGCCGCGCTCGCCGTGGCGCTGACCTTCGCGGCCCAGGCCGCCGACATCAAGCTGGTGGTCGATGCCGATCATCCCGGCCCCGTCATCCACCGCAACATCTACGGCCAGTTTGCCGAGCATCTGGGCACCGGCATCTATGAAGGCATGTGGGTCGGGCCCGAATCGAAGATTCCCAATGTGCGCGGCTGGCGTAAGGACGTGGTGCAGGCGCTGAAGGATCTGCGCGTGCCCCTGGTTCGCTGGCCCGGCGGATGCTTCGCCGACGAATACCACTGGCGCGAGGGCATTGGCCCGCGCAATCAGCGCCCGGTCAAGGTCAACACCACCTGGGGAGGCGTGCCCGAGACCAATGCGGTCGGCACGCATGAGTTCTTCGACCTGGTCGAGCAACTGGGCGCCGAGGCCTATGTGAACGGCAACCTCGGGACCGGCAGTGCGCAAGAGATGGCCGAATGGTTGGAGTACATGACTGCCGAGGGCAACTCGACGCTGGCGCAGCTGCGCCGCAAGAACGGGCGTGACAAGCCTTTCCGAGTCAGCTACTTCGCCGTCGGCAACGAGGCCTGGGGCTGCGGCGGCAATATGCGGCCGGAGTACTACGTCGATCTCTACAAGCAGGTCGCCACCTTCCTGAAGGCGCCCGAGAAGAACCGCCCGCTCTTCATCGCTAGCGGCGGCAGCGACCAGCAGACCCACTGGACCGAGGCCTTGTCCAAGGGCATTCAGTGGAATTTCGACGCCATCAACCATCACTACTACACCTTCCCCAGCGGCAAGTGGGAGGGCAAGGGTTCGGCTGTCGGATTCGGCGAGGACCAGTGGATCTCGACCCTGGCCAACACGATCAAGGTCGACGAGACGATTACGAAGAACATCGCCATCCTCGACAAGAACGACCCCAAGAAGCACCTGGGCCTGTACATGGACGAGTGGGGTGCCTGGTACGACCCCGAACCTGGCAGCAACCCTGGCTTCCTGGTCCAGCGCAATACCTTGCGCGACGCGCTGCTCGCAGCCCTGCACTTCCACGTCTTCCACGCACATGCGGACCGCGTGCGAATGAGCAATGTCGCGCAGATGGTCAATGTGCTGCAGGCCATGATCCAGACCTCCAAGGACAAGCTTGTCCTGACGCCGACCTATTACGCCTTCCGTATGTACGTGCCCTTCCAGGACGCAACCTCGCTGCCCGCCAAGATCGAGAACAACCCGGTCTACAAGGTCGGCGGCGCCGAGATGCCCGAGCTCAGCGCCACTGCCGCGCGAGGCAAGGACGGCAAGCTCTACATCGGCCTCGTGAACGCCAACGCCGCGCAGGCGGCAGAGCTGGCGCTGCAGGTCGGCGCCGCGGTTCCGAGGAGCGTGCACGGACAGCTGCTGACCGCAGGCGCGATGGACGCGCAGAACGAACTCGGCCGGGCCGCGCAGGTCACGCCGCAGGCCTTCGAGGCTCAGGCGAAGGACGGCAAGATGCGGCTGACGCTACCGGCCAAGTCCATCGTGGTCGTCGCCGTGGAGGACTGAGCTTGAGCCTGCTGAATCGACGCGAAATCGTCGCGGACTCCGCCGCGCACGCCCCCTCGGTCTTCCGCGTGACCGCCGTAACTTGCATCTTCGGCTCCCGGCGCACGGGGTCGTGATGCGCAGGCTGCGGCTGGTCCTCGCCTTCGCCGTGACCGGCGCGGGCGCGGCCACGCAGAGCTTCCCACTGGACTGGGCCCAGGTGTTGGACGGCCCCTTTCTCGACGCACAGACCACCGACCTGCACTACCTGCACTATCTGCACTACCTGCACTATCTGCTCGCGCTCGACCCCGAGCGTCTTCCCGCCCCCTTTCCGTTGCGAGGCCGGCCTGCCCGTGTCGGCGCCGAACTACGGCAACTGGCAGTTCAGCGGCCTCGATTGCCATATGGGCGGCCACTATCTGTCCGCGCTGGCGCTGATGTGGGCCTCGACCGGTGACGCGCTGGAGTTGCGCTTTGTCGCCCGCCCTGGCTCAATCGCCGGCGGGCTCTATGGCCTGCGTCTGCTTCGATAGCAAAAGCGATATCGCAATGCCGGCAAATTTGATTGGCCGCGCATCTGGCCGCTCTCTAGGATCACTTCAAAATACCAACACGGAGACTTCCCCATGAAACTCGCCCGCCGCGCGCTGCTGGCTGCTGCGCTGTCCCTGCCTGCTTTCCACGCCCTGGCCGCGCCGCTGGTGTTGGGCTTCTCGCAAGTCGGCGCCGAGAGCGAATGGCGCAGCGCCAACACGGCCTCGATCAAGCAGGCCGCCAAGGAGGCCGGGATCACGCTGAAGTTCGCCGATGCGCAGCAGAAGCAGGAAAACCAAGTCAAGGCGTTGCGCAGCTTCATCGCGCAAAAGGTCGACGTGATCGCCTTCTCGCCCGTGGTCGAGTCCGGCTGGGACACGGTGCTCAAGGAGGCCAAGGCCGCTGGCATTCCGGTCATCCTGACGGATCGTGCCGTGAGGGTGGCCGATCCCTCGCTCTACGTGACCTTCATCGGCTCCGACTTCGTTGAGGAAGGCCGCAAGGCCGGGCGCTGGGCGCTGGAGCGCGCGGCGAAAGCGCCGGGCGGCGCGCTGAACATCGTTGAGCTCCAAGGCACTGTGGGCTCCGCGCCAGCCCTGGACCGCAAGCGGGGCTTCGAGGAAATCATCAAGGCCAATCCCAAGCTGCAAATCCTGCGCTCGCAGTCCGGCGAGTTCACGCGGGCCAAGGGCAAGGAAGTGATGGAGGCCTTCCTGAAGGCGCGCGACAAGAAAATCGACCTGCTCTATGCGCACAACGACGACATGGCCATCGGCGCGATCCAGGCCATCGAGGAAGCCGGCCTGAAGCCGGGCCAAGACATCGCCATCGTCTCCATCGACGGCGTGCGCGGCGCCTTCGAGGCGATGAAGGCGGGCAAGCTCAACGTCACCATCGAGTGCAACCCGCTGCTCGGGCCGCAGCTGATGCAGCTGGCACGCGACGTGGTTGCCAAGAAGCCGGTGGACAAGCGCATCACCGTCACCGAGAGCGTGTTCACGGCCGACGTGGCGGCCCAGGAACTGCCCAAGCGCAAGTACTGATCGGCGGCCGTCCCTGTGCTCGAACTCTCAGGCCTTCATAAGTCGTTTCCCGGCGTCAGGGCGCTCAGTGACGTCAGTCTGCGCCTGTTTCCCGGCGAGATTCATGCGCTGATGGGCCAGAACGGCGCCGGCAAGTCCACCTTGATCAAGGTGCTGACGGGCCTGTACGCGCCCGATGCGGGCACCATGACCTTGCAAGGCCGGCCCATTGCCCCGCGCGGCACCGAAGACGCGCAGCGGCTGGGCATCCGGACGGTCTATCAGGAGGTCAACCTCTGCCCCAATCTCAGTGTGGCCGAGAACATCTGCGCCGGCCGCTTCCCGCGCCGCTGGGGACGCATCGACTGGGCCGCTGTCCGGGTGGAAGCCAAGCGCGCGCTCGCGCAGATGGATCTTGATATCGACGTTGGCGCGCCGCTGTCGCGCTATTCGCTGTCAGTGCAGCAGATGGTGGCGATCGGCCGTGCGCTGCGCGACCCGGCCCAGGTCCTGATCCTCGACGAGCCAACGTCCAGCCTTGACGATGCGGCCGTGCAGCGCCTCTTTACCGTCCTGCGCCGGCTGCGCGAACAGGGCCTGGCCATCCTATTCGTCACCCACTTCCTGGATCAGACCTATGCAGTCGCCGATCGCATCACCGTGATGCGCAACGGCCAGACCGAGGGCGAATACTTGGCGCAAGACCTGAGCCGGCTGGCCCTGGTCAACAAGATGGTCGGCGCTCCGGCCGATCAGGTGCCCGCGCGGCTTGACAGCAGCGCGCCCATCGACGGCGAGCCGGTGCTGAGCGCGCGCGGGCTGAGCCGGCAGGGCAGCCTGCAGCCCCTGGACCTGAGCCTGCGCCGCGGCGAAGTGCTGGGCCTGGCCGGCCTGCTGGGCTCGGGCCGCACCGAGGCGGCGCGCCTACTGTTCGGCGCCGATGCGCCCGACCAGGGCCAGGTCGAGATCGGCGGCCGCGCGCGCCGCTGGCATTCGCCGCGCGAAGCCATTGCCGCCGGCCTGGCCTTCTGCTCGGAAGACCGCAAGCACGAAGGTGCAATTCTCGATCTCTCGGTGCGCGACAACATCCTGTTGGCTCTGCAAGCGCGGCACGGCCTGCGCCTGGTCATGAGCCGCGAACAGCAGAATGCGCTGGCCGAGGATTTCATCCGCCGGCTCGGCATCAAGACCGCCAGCGCCGACACGCCGATCGGGCAACTCTCCGGCGGCAATCAGCAAAAGGCCCTGCTCGCACGCTGGCTGGCGACGCGTCCGGCGGTGCTCATCCTGGACGAGCCCACGCGCGGCATCGACGTGCGCGCCAAGGAGGACCTGATGGACCAGGTCCGCGCCCTGGCGCACGGCGAGGCCGGCATGGCCATCGTCTTCATTTCCTCCGAGCTGCGCGAAGTGCTGCATTGCAGCGATCGCGTGCTGGTGCTGCGCGACCGGCGCGCCGCGGGCGAGTACCGCTGCGGCGAGCTGGACGAACGCAGCGTGCTCGAAGCCATCGCGGCCGATCCTGCGGCCGCTCCCGCTGCATGACCCCTCCGAGTCTGTCCATGTCCACAGCGAGCGCCCCGCAGCGGGCCTGGAACCATCCGTTGGCGCGACCTCTCGGGGCGCTTGCGCTGCTGCTCGCCCTGGCCGCCCTCGGCGTGCCGGGATTCCTGCACCTTGAAATCAAGGACGGTCATCTCTACGGCAACCTCGTCGACATCCTTCATCGCGCGGCGCCGCTGATGCTCGCAGCACTGGGTATGACGCTCGTGATCGCTACGCGCGGCATTGACGTTTCCGTGGGCGCCGTTGTCGCCATCGCGGGCGCTGTGGCGTGCCAGCTGGTGGGCACGCAGGGTCTGGCGCTCGCGTTGTCTGCCGCATTGGGCGCGGCCCTGCTGTGCGGCTTATGGAACGGCCTGCTGGTGGCCGGCCTGGGCCTGCAGCCCATCATCGCGACGTTGATCCTGATGGTGGCTGGCCGCGGGCTCGCGCAGTTGCTGACCGATGGCCAGATCCTCACCGTCTACGAGCCGGCCAGCTTCTTCTGGCTGGGAACCGGCCATCTGCTCGGGCTGCCGGTGTCGCTCTTCGTCGTGGCCGCCGTGGCGGGCGGTACGGCCCTGCTGATGCGGCGCACCGCGCTCGGCCTCTTCATCCAGAGCGTGGGCATCAACCCCGTCGCAGCGCGTCTCGCCGGCGTGCGCACCGCGGCCATTGTGTGCTTTGTCTACCTGTACTGCAGCCTGGGCGCGGGGCTGGCCGGGCTGATGATCGCCTCCAACATCCGCAGTGCCGATGCCAACAACGCGGGCCTGCTGCTGGAGCTGGACGCGATCCTTGCCGTCACGCTCGGCGGCGGCCAGCTCAGCGGCGGGCGCTTCAACCTGGCGGGCAGCCTGATCGGCGCGCTCATCATCCAAACCCTGACCTCGGCCATCTATGCGCTGGGTGTGCCGCCGCAGGTCACCATGGTGGTCAAGGCGTTGGTGGTGTTCGCCGTCTGCATCTCGCAGTCGCCGAGCTGGGCGCGCCACGCGCGGAGGCCGGCGTGAAGCACCTGATGGGTTCTTCCGCGTTCACGGCCTGGGTCAGCGTCGCGTTGATGGTCCTGCTCTTCGCCGCTGGCGCGGCGGGCTATACCGGCTTTGCCTCGGTGCAGGTCGGCCTCAACCTGCTGATCGACAACGCCTTCTTGCTGGTCATCGCGGTGGGCATGAGCTTTGTGATCCTCTGCGGCGGCATCGACCTTTCCGTCGGCTCGGTACTGGCGCTGAGCACGCTGGCGGCGGCCTGGTTGCTGCAGCTGGCGCATTGGCCTGCCCTGGCCGTGATCGCGCTCGTACTGGTGGGCGGCGCACTCTTCGGGGCCTTGCAGGGCTGGCTGATCCACGCCTTCCGGCTGCAGGCCTTCATCGTCACGCTGGCCGGGATGTTCCTGGCGCGCGGCCTGTGCTTCCTGATCAGCGTGGACTCGCTCACCATCGACGCGCCGCTGTTCGTCGCGCTTTCCCAAACCCAGATTCCGGTGCCCGGCGGCTTCTTGTCGCCTGGCGCGCTGATCGCGCTGGCGGTGCTGGCCGCCGGCCTGTGGATTGCGCATTTCACGGCCTTCGGCCGCACCGTCTACGCGATCGGGGGCAGCGAGGCCTCGGCGATGATGATGGGTCTGGCCGTGGGCCGCACCAAGGTGGCGGCTTACGCGCTCAGCGGCTTCTGCGCGGCGTTGGCCGGCCTGCTGTTCGCGGTCTACATGTTGTCGGGATACGGCCAACACGGTCAGGGCGTGGAGCTCGATGCGATCGCGGCCGTGGTGATCGGTGGCACGCTGCTGACTGGCGGCCAGGGTTATGTCGCGGGCGCCCTGTCCGGCGTGCTGGTGCTGGGCCTGATCCAGACGCTGATCGCCTTTGACGGCACGCTGAGCTCCTGGTGGGGTAAGATCGTGATCGGCGGCCTGCTGCTGGGCTTTTGCTCGGTCCAGCAAGTGGTCGCGAGGGCGTCCAAAGGGCTTGCGTCGAACGGATGAAGAATTGTTGTGCCTGCCCTGGACGACGTTGGGCGCCGAAGCCCAATGGCGGGGGGGCAAACCGAGGCTGATCGCTGCACGCGTGCCCTGAAATCTGCCATTCGCCGGCTGCGATCAAGTCGCATGTTGCGACCCCCGGGGCGTCAGCCGGATCGACGCGCGCCGCCCAAGCCATATTGCGCAACATGAGCAACGGGAACGCCGACGTAGAAGATGTGGGACTCAAGCCACTGACACCGCCCTAGCCCTCGGGCAGCTTCCAGCCGACGACGGCAAATCGTGGCACGACGACGTAGACCATCGCTGCCCAGGTCAGCACGCCATAGGCGCTACCCCAGAGCCAGAGGCGGCTGGTCAGGGGGCGGTATTTCAGCGCCGCCAACCGGAAGAGCGCCGCCATGGTCATGGTCAGGGCGAAGTGGCACTTCAAGCCAATCCATGCCATCGCCAGGCCACCCTGCTGGGCCGCGGCGCCGAGCAGTCCGCTGGCGATGTATTTCAGAATGCCCACCACGGTGGCTCCCTGCAATACGTAGCTTGCAAACGCTGCCAAGAGGTCCAGCGTGCCGGATATCAATCCCGCCAAAACGATCGTCAAGACACGACGCATTGCCCGCCCCCTCCATCGGCCCGGCACTTTGGGTTCGCGACCCCCGGCCAGATCAATGCCTCGGTGGCACGGCGTCGCTGTACAAGCGTTCGTTCAGCATGCATGCGGGCGCCTGGAGGCTCTCGTCAGCTGAGGCGCATTGTGCGCATGCCCGTTGCCCCTTCTTGCGGATAGCGCTCCGCAGGCTTAGCGCTGGATTCTTGACGCTCGCTTGAACGGTGATGGTCCTGAGGGCATCGACGACGCAAGTGGAAAGAGCAAGCCGCGTAGCATGCCCACGGCCGCGCGCGCAGTCGGCCCTGCGATACCCGTCTTGGCCAGACCTCTCAGGTGCTCAACTCGCTGTCCAGGCCCACGGAGTCGAGTTCAAAGACATGATTGTCGAAGTCAATGAAATAGAGCGCCGTATCCGACCGGGCCATCTGGTAAGCATGGTCCAGCTGCTTGAGCCTTTCCGAGGCCAGCCGCAGTTGCTCCGCAGAAACCTGAAACGCCACGTGGTCACCTGTCAATGGGCGTTCCTTGTCTGCCGCGACCAGAACAAACCACGTGTCGCCGAGGCGAACGAAGGTTTCTTGGTGGCCGTCGGCGTCTTGGCGACAAATGGGCTTAGAAGCAAAGAGCGCTTCAAATAATGCCGCGGTGCGCGAAGGATCTCGCACAACGAGCGCGATGTGGCTGAGGGGGCCGAGAATGGTCATGTGAAATCAGATGTTTGAGGGCGGCGCCCGCCGCGGCGAAGGGCATCCAGCGCTGCATACCCGGCATCCTGCATCCTGGCAGATCGACCAAGCCTAGCACCATGAAAGGCTCGGCGATGTACGGCGATGCAATTTCAACTCGGTGACTCTCATCGCAAGCTGGGCGGGACATCACCACGTCAGCTGCACTCGGCCAGGTGCAATGGGATGGACACCCCGCTTTGGGTCGTCCTCAATGCCCTGGCCGTCCTCTACGAGAGCGAGGCGAGCGCCTACGCGGCTCGGCTCAAGAAGCAGATGCTGAACGTGATGAGCGAGATCAAGGACATTTCCAAGCAGGCGCACGTGGTGGCCTTTAGCGCCCAGATCGTCGCGGCGCGCTCAGGGAATTCCGCACGCGAGTTCAGGGCCGTGGCGAATGTGCTCCCTCAACTCACGGGCGAGTTGGACAAGCTGGTGCAGCAGGCGATCGGGTTTGACCAGCCCTGAACTTCAGCGGGCGTGATCGTGGGGGTGCTCGGTCGGCTCCTTCACGCAGCCATCGTCGTGGGCATGCCCATGCTCTTGGCTCGGCGTGAAGGCCGCGGTCACTTCGATCTCGACCTTGTAGGCGCCATTGATCAGCTTGGCCCCAATGGTCGAACGCGCGGGCGTATGGCCAGCGGGGATCCAGGCTTCCCAGACCGCGTTCATCTGCGCATAGTCACCGACCGAGGCGAGATAGACCCGGGCCTGCACGATGTGCTCCCGCCGCGCGCCCACATGGGCCAACAAGCGGTCGATGAAGCCGAGCACCTCGCGCGTTTGTCCGCCGATGTCGAGGCTGGTGTTCTCAGCCACCTGCCCAGCGATGTAGATCAGCTTGCCCTCGCCGACTTGGACAACGGTCATCTCGCTGAAGCGGGGGCCGATTTCGTGGCGCTCTATGTGCATATCGTGTGCTTTGATGGTGGTGCGATTGGGCACGTGCCGGAGGTGTGCGTCAATGGTGGGCTCAGCGGGCGGAGGACGAGCTGCTCTGCGGTGGTGGCTCGTTCGGTGGGCGGTTCCACCAGCCGCCACCGAGCGCCTGGATGAGCCCCGCGGCGTCAGTGAGCCGCGCCACCCGGGCTTGAACCCGGGCGACGAGCGCCTGCTGCATCGCTTGTTCTGCTTGAATGACGGCCAGGGCGCTGGTGTCGCCGAGTTCGAGCTGTCGGCGCGAAATCTCGAACGTGCGTTGCGCCGCGTCGAAAGCCTTCTGGGCCGCCACCTCCCCCGTGGCGTCGGCCTGCACGGCTTGCAGCGCGTCGGCAACATTCTGGAAGGCGTTGATGACGGTGCCACGGTAGGTTGCCTCCGCCTCGTCGTAGGCGGCTCGCGCGGCTTCGCTACGGTGCTTCAGTGCACCGGCGTCGAAGATCGTCTGGCTCACGCCGCCGGTCAGGCTCCAGAAGGTCGAGCCGGCTCCGAAGAGATGCGTCAAGGACGCTGCCGACGAGCCCCAGCTGTCGACGCCGAGCGTGATCGTGGGTAGGCGGTTGGCGATCGCCACGCCGAGCTGGGCCGCTGCGCTTTGCGCCTGCGCCTCGGCGGCCAGGACGTCAGGCCGGTGCTCGACGAGGCTGGAGGGCAAGGTCCGCGGCAGGGGCTCAGGCAGGTGCAGGTCGTCGAGACGGAAGGTCGCGATCGAATCGTCTTCGGGCAGCACACCCACAAGCGCCTTGAGTTGGTCGCGCTGCTGGGCGAGCTGCTTTTGAAGCGCTGGCAGGCTCGCCTCAAGACTCGCGAGCTGGGCTTCTTGCTGCAAGACGTCGAGCTGCGAATTCGCGCCGACCGCTTGCAGCTGGCGGTAGCGCGCCAACAAGTCGGCCTGCAGGGCGATCTGCTGGCGGGTGGCCGCAATCTGCTCGTTCAGCCCGGCCTCGCCGATGGCCGCGACCACCACGTTGGCGCTGAGGGTCAGGTAGGTGGCCTCGACATTCCATCGCTGCGACTGCTCCTGGGCTTCGAGCGATTCGACCTGGCGCCGGTTGGCGCCGAAAACGTCCGGCGTGTAGCTCACGCTGAGCTGCGCGGTGCTCACGTTGAACACACTCGCCCCAGAACTCAGGGGGCTGGCCAGTGCGTCCGCCACGCGCTGGCGTGCACCGGTGTACGAGGCCTGGACGGTTGGAAAGTAGGCAGCCTGCTGTGCCCGGCGCGACTCGGCCGCGGCCCGAAGCGCTGCCTGAGCGGCGGGCACGCTGGGGTTGTGCTCGAGTGCTGCCTGCACGAGGCGGTCGAGCGCGCTCGATTGATAGAGCTGCCACCACTGGGCGGGCACGTCGGCCTCCGCGATCTGGTGGGCGTCGAGCATGGCGCGTTCGACCTCGGCCGGCGCGAGGTGCTTGGCCTGCGGCAGGGACGGGCGTTGATAGTCGGGGCCGACCGCGCAGGCGGCCAGCAGGGCGCCGGCACCGAGGCAGACGACGGCGCGTGCAACGGCGGTGAGGGTGTGGAAGTGTTTCATCAGCGCATCTGCCTTTGCTGGCGATCCAGTGCACGGTTCTCGAAGTAGCGTTCGACGGTGAAATACAGCGTCGGCAGCACCAGCAGGGTCAGCAGGGTCGACACCACCAGGCCGCTGACGACGACGGTGGCCACGCCACGCTGGACGTCGGTGCCCACGCCGGTGGCCAGGGCCGCCGGCAGCATGCCGATGGAGGCGACGGTTGCCGTCATGAGCACCGGGCGCAGGCGTTCGGCGGCACCGAGGAGGATGGACTCGTCGAGGGCCTTGCCTTCACCGCGAACTTTGCGGAAGTTGGCGACCATGATGATGCCGTTCTGTACCGATACGCCGAACAAGGCGATGAAGCCGACGGCCGTGGCGACGTTGAGCGTCTCGCCAGTGAGCCGCAGGGCGATCAGGCCGCCCAGTGTGGCCATGGGGACGACGCCGAGCACCAGCAGGGTCTGGCGGACCTTGCCGAACTGAAAGAACAGCAGCACGGCCATCAGGACGAAGACCAGGCCGAGGATGAAGACCAGCCGTGCCTGCGCGCGCCGCTCGTTCTCGAACTGACCGGCCCATTCGAGGCGGTGCTTCTGCGGGTCGAATTTGACTTCGGCATCGATACGGCGCTGCGCCTCGGCAAGGTAGGACGTGAGGTCGCGGCCGCGGTTGTCAATCCGCACCGTAATCTGGCGGTCGTTGCGCTCGTGCGAAATCGTGCTCTCGCCGGTCCGGTACTGGATGCTGGCCAACTGGGCGAGCGGAATGCGCGCGCCGCCCGGTGCGGTGAGCGTGCGGGCACCGAGCCGCTCGATCGTGTTCTTGGCCGAGTTGGGGAAGCGAACGGTGACGTTGTAGATCCGATCGCCGGAGTACAGGGTCGTGACTGGCGCACCTCCGATGCCCGTCTGGATCAGGTTGGCGATGTCGGACACGGGCACGCCGAGCCGGCCTGCCGCTTCGCGGTCGATCTTCACGACGAGCTGCGGAATCGGCGGCTCCTGGAAGATCGAGGCCGAGGCGGTGCCGCGGATGCTGCGCAGGATGTCGACGACCTGCGCGGCAATGCGCCGGTCATCGGCGATATCGTCCCCGTACACGCGCATCACGAGCGGGCTGTGAGCGCCACCGATCATGTCGTTGATACCGTCGATCATCGGCTGGCTGATGCCGACATCGAAGCCGGGCAGCTGCTGCAACCGGGCGTTGAGGCGCTGCACGAACTGGGCCTTGGTTTCTCCTCCAGGCCATTCGTCGTAAGGCTTGAGGCCGACCGGGACCTCGATGTGCGAGGGCGTCCAGGGATCGGTGCCGTCGTCGCTGCGCCCGAGCTGGGTGACGACGTAGGACACCTGCGGGAATTCGTGCAGCGTGCGGCGCAGCTCGCTGGCCATCTCGTTGGCCTTGTCCAGCGACAGCCCGGTGGGCATCTGCACCTGCAGCCACAGCGCGCCCTCATCGAGTTCGGGCAGGAACTCGCGACCCGCCGTGGCGCCGAGCACCCCGACCGCCACCAGCACCAGCGCAGAGGTTGCGTAGACGATGACTGGGCGACGCAAGAGCGTGCCCAATGCACCCACGTAGCGGCGCGTGAGCCACTCCAGCGGGCGGTTGTGGAACACCGGCCGAGGCTTTCGCAGCGCGACGAAGGCCAGGCCCGGGATCAGGGCCATGCAGGCCAGCAGCGCACCGAACAGGGCGAAGCCGACCGTGAAGGCCATTGGCGAGAACAGCTTGCCTTCCGCGCGCTCGAAAGCGAACAGCGGAAAGTAGGCGGAGACGATGATCAGCGTGGCGAAGAAGATCGGCCGGGCGACGTGGCCCGTGGTCTCCAGCAGATCGTCCTCGTCGAGGACCTCCGTGGGACGCTCCTCGCGACGCCTGAGCATGGCCTCGGTGACGACGATGGCGCCGTCCACGATGATGCCGAAGTCGATGGCGCCGAGGGAGAACAGATTCGCCGGCATGTGCAGCAGGTTCATCGCGATGAACACCGCCACGAGCGCGAGCGGGATCGCCGCCGCGGCGACCAGCGCGCTTCGCGGGCTGCCGAGGAACAGGATCAGCACGACGCAGACCAGGCCAACGCCTTCGAGAACGGTGTGCGTGACCTTCTCCACCGTGAGCTTGACCAGGTGCTCGCGATCGATGTAGGGCACGATCTTCACGCCCAGGGGCGTGAGGCGCTTTTGCAGCTCGTCCACCTTGACATGCACCCGGTCGATCACCTTGGAGGGATTCTCACCCTTGAGCAACAGCACGATGCCTTCCAGGGTGTCCGGATTGCTGTCCTTGCCCAGGATGCCCTCGCGCTCTTGGTGGCCGATGCGAAGCCGGCCGAGCTCGCGCAGCTGCACCGGCGTGCCGCCGTTCGTGGCCACGGCGATGGCGCCGAGGTCGTCCAGACCGTGGGCCTGGCCGATGCCGCGAACCACATAGCTCTGTTCGCCGCGCGCGATGCGGCCGCCGCCTGCGTTTTGGTTGCCACTGTTGATGGCGCTCACCACATCGCTCAGGGCCAGTCCGTAGCGGTCGAGCTGGCGAGGATCGAGTTCGAGTTGGAATTCCTTGGTGAAGCCGCCGAAGTTGTTGACGTCGGCCACGCCTTCGACCTGGCGGAAGCCGGGCATCACGATCCAGCGCTGGATCTCAGAGAGCTCCATCAGGTTCTTGGTGTCGGACTCGAGCGTGTAGCGGTAGATCTCGCCGACGGGGCTGGAGACCGGATCGAGCCCGGGCTGCACGCCGGATGGCATCGTGACCTGGGCGATGCGCTCGTTGACACGCTGGCGCACCCAGTAGTCTTCGGTGCCATCCTTGAAGACGAGCGTGATCAGCGACAGCGCGAAGGTGCTGCTCGATCGCATGGTCACCAGGCCGGGCGTGTTGGTCAGGGCGCGTTCGAGCGGGGTGGTGATCTGCTGCTCGACCTCCTCGGCGGCCAGGCCCGGCACCTGCGTGGTCACCTGCACGGTGACGTCGCTGATGTCCGGATAGGCCTCAACGGTCATGTGCGTCCACGAGAAATATCCGTAGACAACCAGCATCGCCGTCAGCACCCAGATCAGGGTGCGGCGGCGCAAGCACAGGGCGATGAACTGGTTAATCATTGAGCAGCACTCCGCCCCGCGTGATCACGCGCTCACCCGGCTTGAGGCCGGAGAGCACCTGTACGCGCTGTTCGTCCTCGGCGCCTGTTTCGACGACGCGGCGCACGAAGGTCCACGGTGCGACCTCCACCAGCACGGTGGTGCTGTCGTTGTTCATCAGCAAGGCGGCCGGCGGCACGCTCACGCCGCCAACAGCCTTTGCGGCGAAGCTCGCCGTGGCGAACATGTTGGGCTTGAGGCGGCCGTCGGCGTTGTCGAAGGGGATGCGCACCTTGATGCGGCGCGTGTCGGGTTCGAGCTGGGGGCTGATTCGCGCGGCCTTGCCCTTGAAAACCTGTCCGGGATAGGCCGACAGGGTGACGTCGACCGGTGCACCGGGCGCGAGCTGCGCGATCACGTGCTCGGGCACCTGGGCCGTGACGAAGACGTGATCCAGGCTCGAGAGCGTCAGCAGCGCCGCTGTCGGATCGTTGAGGAAGGTCCCGGCACCGGCATTCAAGGCCGTGACGGTCCCGGAGGCCGGCGCGCGCAGCTCGAGCACATGAGTGCGCGCGTCCACCGCTGCGCCGGCGGCCAGGGTGGTGACGCGGTCCCGGGCACGGCGATCCTCTGCGACCGCATCGCGCTGGGCCGCCTCGGCAACCTCGAGATCCTTGGTCGCGTTGGCACCGATGTTCTGCACGCCACGTGCCCGCTGCAGCGCCATATTGGCAAGGGCCAGCGCGTGCTCGGCCTTGGCGGCGTCGTCGAGCGCCTGGCCGAAGTCCGGCGAGCTGATCTCGGCCAGCACCTGGCCACGCCGGACGTTTTCGCCGATGCCCACGCGCAGCGCCACCAGCCTGCCGGTGAGCGGCGGGACGACGGCGACGACATGCGTCGGGTCAGCTTCCACGATGGCCGGCACGGCGATTGTCTGGGCGCTCGCGTGCGCGTCCACCGGGGCGACCTGCAGGCGCTGGCGCAAGGGCGAAGCTGCCGGGACCACGATCTGGCCACGTTGCACGGTGAACATGGGCGCGGGCTCGGCTGCGGCGCTCGGCAGCGGCAGCCAGGTGCACACGGCGCCGAGAAGGGCGCAGAAAGGCGCGCAAAGGCGGGCACCAAGACGGGCACCAAGACGGGCACCGAGACGGGCGGCGCCAACCGCGCCCTTCTGGCGCGTGCGCTGTTGGCCTTGCGTGCAGGCCGCCTGAACTGTGGTCGCGAGCTGTGCTGTTTTCATCGTTGTTTTCCTTGGGCGCAGGCCTGCCTGACACCGAAAAAAAGAGGGTGTGGCAGTGCATGCCGGCGAATGGGGCGGGATTCTCAACCCTGGAGTTACTTTAAGGTCAAGCGTAGCGAGGGACTGTTCCATCTTCGTGACGAAGCAGGTCGTTCAATCGGCACCGGAGCTCCAGAACGCCTGCTTGACGCCCGGCCATTGCTCGATCCCGGTCGTTACCGCATCGAGTTCGTCGGCATTGACGGCGGTGGCGTAGAGCAGGGCCTCGATTTCCGCATCGTTGGGGCCGAAAGGATGCTGATCGACCTCGCGTGCCGGATAGGCCGCCGCCTCGAGTGCATCGACGAGCCGCTCATGAACGTCGGCTTGGGCAGCCTTCTCGCAGATGACGTAGACCGTGTAGCTCGCCTCGCTGTGCTCCTCATCGACGGGGCGCCGGTTGATCCGGTTGACCACCGGCCTGAGCAAGGTGTTGGACGCCAGCACGAACACCGCCGCCAGCAACCCTTCGGCGATGAAGCCGGCGCCGCAGCATGCGCCGACCGCGCCCGAGCCCCACAGCGTCGCCGCCGTGTTGAGGCCCGTGACGTTGGCGCCTTCCTTCATGATGGCGCCTGCGCCCAAAAAGCCGATGCCCGACACCACATAGGCCACGATCTGCGTCGTGCCCTGGGTGCCCGGGTGCAGCTCACTGAGCCGATTGCCCAGCGACACGAAGATTGCCGCGCCCACGGCGACCAGGGTATTGGTCCGCAGCCCCGCCGTGCGTTGCCGGACCTGGCGCTCGAAACCGATCATCGAGCCGAACAAGAAGGCGGCGACGAGGCTCACGGCCATGCCCTGCAATGCGGGCCAGTTGAAGTTGTCCATGGCTTGCATCGGGTCCTCCTTTTTCAGTGCGCGTGGGAGGCGCTCAACAGGCAGACCAGCGCAGACCCATGGCCTGGCTGTTCGATGATGAGGCAACGCTCGCCAGGGGGCAGCATGGAGAGCGCGTCTTCGACGACGCGCCTTGGTTGCCCCTGCAGCGAAAGCGCAAAGCGTTCCGCGCCCTGCGCCTGCATCAGTTGACGAAGGACGAGAGGGCGATGACTGCGGATGGCGGCCAGCACGGCGCGTTGCAGCGCCTGGATCTCGTGCGACAGCAGCGATTCAGGGCGATGGCGAAAGTTTTGCATGGCAAGGCACTCCCGTTGGGGGAGCGCACGCGCAGACAAACGCGCAGGCCAAGGGCCGCTGCAAATGCGGCGGCTTGGCGATTTGGGCGGCAGGGATCGGGGGGCGAGAGGCCGCGACAACTCAGCGTCATCGGCCCATCGAAGCAGGCGTCAGACGGCGGAGCAGGCAGCGGCCATCACGGCTCGCTTCACATCACTGCTACAACTTGCACTGTCCACGCACGCGGCTCCGAAGTTTGAAAGCGCGCATTATTGCTGCATGGCAGCATCGCGTCAACGATGCGTGAGGCCCTGCTTGCGATCTCTACGAGGCAGTGGCCTTCGAACGCGTCGCCAACACCAGCAGGCACAGCGTCGCAAAGGCGCCGCCCGCGTAAAAGGTCATCGAAGGTCCGAAGCTCTCCCAGGTCCACCCGGCGACGACGCTGGCGGCCAGCATGGCCACGCCACTCGCCAGATTGAAGACACCGTAGGCAGTGCCGCGGAGTTCCGCCGGCGCCGTGTCGGCGACCATCGCTGCGAAAAGGCCTTGGGTCATGCCCATGTGGATGCCCCACAGGGCCAGGCCGGCCATCAAGCCCGGCCAGCTCTGTGCTACGGCCAGCAGGAGGTCGGACGCGATCAGAAAGATCAGCCCGCCGCCAAGAAGCGCGGCATGGCTCATCCGGTCGGCGAGTTGGCCGAAGGGGAAGGCCGAGGCCGCATAGACCAGGTTCATCACCACCATGGTCAGGGGCACCAGCGCCACGGGAACGCCGAGCCGCTGCGCCCGAAGGACGAGAAAGGCGTCGCTGAAACGCGCCAGGGTGAAGACGGCACCGAGGAGCACGACCTGCCAAAAGGGTCGGCCCAGCTCACGGATGTTCTCGGGACGGATCGGGTTGACCTTTTTCTCACCCTCGTGCCGCTCGGGCTCGCGCACGGCTGCCGCCAGCAGCGCTACGGCGAGCAGCGCCGGAATCGTCGCAACCCAGAGCACCGATCGGAATTCGTTGGCCCACAGCAGCATGAGGCCCGTCGCCAGCAGCGGTCCCAGGAGCGCCCCGACCGTATCCAGCGCCTGGCGCAAACCGAAGGCCGCCCCGCGAATGGCGGGCGGCGTCAGGTCGGCGACCAGAGCGTCGCGCGGGGCGCCCCGGATGCCTTTGCCGACACGATCCACCAGGCGCGCGACGACTACCAGGCCTGCGCCGGACGCGATGGCAAAGAGTGGCTTGCTGAGCGCCGCGAGCGCGTAGCCGAACACGGCCAGGCTCTTGCGGCGTCCAAACCAGTCGCTCAGTGCACCGGAGAAGACCTTGACGATGAGCGCAGTGGACTCGGCCAGGCCTTCGATGATGCCGATGGCCAGGGCAGAGACGCCCAGCGTTCCAGCCAGGAACATCGGCAGCAGGCTGTGAATCATCTCCGAGGAGATGTCCATGAGCATGCTCACATAGCCCAAGGTCCAGATGGCGGTCGGGATGCGCGCGTGCGCGGCGGCACGATCTTGGCTCGCAGGCGTGCCCACGCTTACGGCGTCTTCGAAATCCCCCAGCAGGCGGACAGCCATGCCGGCGGGCCGTTGAGCCGCTGCGCGGTCTCGCGATAGCGGGCGTCCAGCGTGCTGGCCAGCCAGTACAACTGGCTGCTGCTGCGGGGCTCCCACATGCCGCCGAAGCCCGGCACACCGGCATCGCGCCGCTGCAGATCGAACTTGACGGTGGTGTGAACGTATTCCTCGTGCGTCTTGTCGCCGCGCGCGTAGGCCAGCAGCCAATCCAGCGCGCTCGCCAGCGAGGCGCCGCTGTTGCCCGTCAAATGCAGCCAGTCTTCACCACGCGTGGCGGCTGCCATGGCGGCTCGCGTGAGTGGCTCGAGGTCGTACACCGTGTAGTGCAGGGCGTCGCGCTCGCCGAAGTCGATGGTGCTGCCGTCGGCCAGCAGGTTCTGGCCCAACTGCTTGCGGAACTCCGCCCGCGCGGCGGCGAACAGCCCCTCGTCCTCGAGCGCGACGGCCGCGAGGGTGGCGAGCTTGATCCGATGGCTCTGCCAGTTGTTGGTCCAGGTGCCCCTGCCCGGATGGGCCGGGTGCCGCATCTGGGCGATATAGCCTTCGCCCAAGACCCGGACCCACTGAGCCGTAGCCTCACGAGTGGCGGCGGGCAGCGCCTGCCGGCTGATGGCGAAGGCGTCGATCACGGTATCGAAATCGGTCTCGTCGATGGGGTTGAAACTCGGTTGATAGACCTTGGACCAGGCGTCGAGCAAGGCCGCCAACTGAGAGAGCGTCGCCGGTGCGGGGTCGGACCGCCAGGCGAGCGCCAGGTCGCGGATCAGCGGCAGGTCCTTTTTGGCCTCCACGCTCTGATCCCAAATGCCCTGGTGCGGCAGCGTGCCCTCGGTGTGCAAGCGGGCGACGGCACGCGGGCCCTCTCCGGCGCGCTTGCCGGCATCGGCCAGCAGGGTCTTGGCCAGGCTGGCCAGCGGCGGCTCGGCGGTGCACCACGGGGCGGCTCCGGCCGGAAGGGCCAGCAGCAGGGCCGTGATCGCGCAAGGGATACGGAGTGGCATGGGGCGGCGCAGGAATTCGCAAGCAAAAGGAGCGTCCATGCTAGTGCACTGCGCCGGGTCACGCAGGCGACGCGCGCGCTGGCCGACAATCCAGCGTCGTCACAGCCCATCCCAGGACCATGAGCGTTCAACCCGAGCCCTTGCAGCCGCCCGCGGCGCCCGTCCCACCCTCCGGCACGAGCGGGCCCAATCTGCACGGCGGCGACAAGGCGAGTCTGGCCGCCCTGATGCTGGCGGCCCTGGGCGTCGTCTACGGCGACCTCGGTACCAGTCCGCTCTATGCGATGCAAGCTGCGTTCACCGGGAGCGATGCGGTGGCGGCGTCTCCGCAGAACGTGGTCGGTCTCGTTTCGCTGTTCCTCTGGTCGCTGATCTTGATGGTCAGCATCAAGTACGTCGCGGTACTGATGCGCGCGGACAACCACGGCGAGGGCGGCCTTCTCGCGCTGCTGGCCCTGTTGATCGGCGAACATCGCCGCAGCCGCGACAACCGGCGGGCGCGCCGCTGGATCTACCTGGCACTGATCGGCACGGCCATGCTCTATGGCGATGGGCTGATCACGCCGGCGATCTCGGTGCTCAGTGCCATCGAGGGTCTGGAGGTCGCCACGCCGGCCTTCCACCCTTACGTCGTACCCCTGACGCTTGCGATCCTCGTGGCACTGTTCGCCGTGCAGTCGCGGGGCTCGGGCAAGGTGGGGGTGGTCTTCGGGCCCTTCATGGCGGCGTGGTTCGTGGTCATCTTCGCTCTGGGCCTGGCCCAGGTGGTGAAGGCGCCGGCCATTCTCGAGGCGCTCAATCCGCTCAATGGGCTGCGCTACTTCCAGCAGAACGGCTGGCGCGGCTTCGTGTCGCTGGGCTCCGTGGTGCTGTGCCTGACGGGCGGCGAGGCGCTCTACGCAGACATGGGCCACTTCGGCGCCAAGCCCATCCGCATGGCCTGGTACCGGCTGGCGCTGCCGGCGCTGGCCCTGAGCTACATGGGGCAGGGCGGCTTGCTTTTGCGTGATCCGAGCCTGGCGGTCCGTCCGTTCTACTCCATGGTGCCTGCTTGGGGCCTGTATCCGATGGTCGCCTTGTCGACGGTAGCGACGGTGATCGCCTCGCAGGCCCTGATCACGGCTGTGTTCTCCTTGACGAGGCAGGCGGCTCAACTGGGTCTGGCGCCGCGTTTCAGCATCAAACACACATCGGACAGCGAGCAAGGTCAGGTCTACCTGCCGGCGCTGAATTGGATGCTCGCGGTGGGCACCATGGGCATCGTGGTTCTGTTCGGTTCGTCCGATCGGCTGGCGTCGGCGTTCGGCCTGGCCGTCTCGACGACCATGACGATCACGACGCTGCTGTTCGCGGCGCTGGCGCAAAAGCGCTGGGGCTGGTCGCCGGCCCGCGTCGCCCTCGTGGCCGGCACGTTTCTCGTCGTGGACTGCGCCTTCCTCGTGGCCAATGCCACCAAGTTCATGGACGGTGGCTGGCTGCCGCTGTCCATCGGCATTCTGGTCTGCCTCGTGACGGTTGCATGGTTCACGGGCCAGCGCGTGCTGCGCCATTCGCGCGACGAGCTGGGGCTGACGCTGGAAGACTTCATCACCAGTCTGGAGCCCTCGCCACCGCTGCGTGTGCACGGCACGGCCGTTTTCCTCAAGCCCGCCCACGTCAATCTGCCGCAGGTCTTGCTGCATCAGCTCAAGCACAACCAGGTGCTGCACGAACAGGTTGTGATTCTGACCGTGCTGACCGAGGATGCCCCGCGCGTGGACGTGCAAGAGCGCTTGATCATCGACGTGCTGCCCTTGAATTTCCTGCGCCTGACCGTGCGCTATGGATACATGGAAGAGGCCGACGTACCTCGCGCGCTCGAACTCGCCGAGGCCAAGCTCGGCCGGCCCTTGTACGATCCGATGACGACGTCCTTCTACCTCGGCCGCGAAACGCTGTCCGTGGCGCCCGAAGGCTCGCTGGCGACGCGATTGCTGCTGCGCTTGTTCGTTCTGCTCCACAAGAACGAGCAGGACCTGACGGCCCAATACGCCATCCCGCCTAACCGCGTCGTCGAGCTGGGCGCGCGTCTCGACCTGCTGGCGAGCGCGGATCTTTGAAGCTGCCTTGGCGGCCATCGAAGCGATGGCCCGTTGGAACGACCGGTCGAGATTCGATTTCATATCGACGGCACGAGCGCCTCGCGTAAGAGCGCGAACGTCTTGTTGAAGACGATATAGATCCGTGCGCCTGCGTGGAGCTGATTGCCACGGTCTGGGCTCGGCGCGTCGTTGACTTCGTGCAGCAGGGCCCGCAACGCGGGCGATGACGCAGTTGCTGGAACTCGGCGACGTCGATTAGGTCAGCTTGATTGAAGCTACGCAGTCATTCTTTTCGGATCGACGATCCATTGAAGCAGGTGTTCAATAACCCACGCTTCGCGGCGCCGCCTCCCCGCGCGCATGATGCTCGCCAGCGCGTCGCTGGTCCCGCCGCAGCCGCCCGGTGGCGATCCAGCGGACCAGCCAGGGGATCGTCCCGACCGCATGGCCGCTCACGCGGGCCAGCACGTAGGCCTTGGCGCATTTCTCCAGCAGCTCCGCGTTGAAGATCAGCCGTTCGAGCGTCATGCCGATGCAAAGGACACCTTGCGGCGTGATGTAGGCGTTGGCGCCATCGGCCACGGCGGCGGGGGCAATCGCCTTTATGGGCCGGACCCGTGCGCCCAGATGCCGCAGCTGTTCGTCGAAGACGCCGGGCATGGTGTCGCGACTCACGGCCAGAGCGCCGGCCCAGGGCAGGCGTGCCAGCAGTGCTGCCCCCGCATCCTGCCGGGCGGCATAGAGCAGGGCATGGACGGGCATCGCCGCGGCACCTTGCTCCAAGGCCGTGCGCTGCACCAAGCCCGGCTCGCCGACGCGATGCACCAGGGACAGCATCTCGCCGCTGGCGGGCAAGCGGCAGGACAGGCTGTCGCCCTCCTGCAGCAGACCCTTGGCGGTCAGTCGCGTGCGTGCGGCTTCGAGATCAGTGGAGGCTGGGTTTGACATGTTCACACCATGCGCAGCACGGTCTCGAAGCGGTTGAGCGCCTCGTCGATGACCTCGTCCGTGTCGGCCATGCTTGTGTAGAGCCGGCTGCCGGCTAGCGTGACCAGGCCGTGGGCCATGTAGGCAGCGCCCATCTCCTCCATCATGTGCTTGCGGGCGTTGGCCTCGCGCATGAGCTTGAGCGGATTGCGCATGCTCAGCAGCAGGACGGCCGAGGTCTGCAGGTGCACGACCGAGCCCTGGTTGTAGACGACGTAGGGCAGGCCCAGGCGGTCGATGATTTCGCCCAGGCCGCGGCAGAGGCGGTCGCCTGCGCGGCCGGCCAGCACGGGCGCGCGCGTCTGTGCCATGGCTTCGATGGCATGGAACCCGGCTGCGCAGGACAGGGGGTTGGCTGACAGGGTGCCGCCGACGAAGGCCCGCTTGCTCGTGGCGCCGATGCCACCGGCCAGCAGCATCATGACCTCGCGCCGCCCGCCGATGCCGCCGGCCATCAGATAGCCGCCGGTCAGGCATTTGCCAAACACGGTGAGGTCTGGGCGAACGCCGAAGTAGCCCTGCGCGCCGCCCAGACCGACGCGAAAGCCGCTGACCACCTCGTCGAAGATCAGCAGGGCGCCGAACTCGTCGCAGAGCTTGCGCACGCCGGCGTTGTAGTCCTTGTGGACCGGCCGCGTGCCACTCTCCGGGCCCAGCGGCTCGACGATGACGGCCGCCGTGCCGCCGCGCAGGCGGTTGAGCCAGAGCTTGCGGCGCAGCGCGTCCAGATCGTTTGGAAAGCACTCCTGCGTGTGCGCGGTGTTGCCGCGCGGGATGCCGATGGCCTCGCGCCGCCCGGTGCCGGGCACGCGCATGCCGTAGACCATCTGGTCGCTCCAGCCGTGATAGGCCCCACCGATCTTGATGACGGCGCGCCTGCCGGTGTAGGCGCGCGCCAGGCGGATCGCGCCCATCACTCCCTCGGTGCCCGAGCCCAGCATGCGAAACATCTCGACCGCCGGCATGTGGTGGCGGATCAGCTCGGCCAGCCTGAGCTCGTACTCGTGGAACATGCCCGTCACCGGGCCGCAATGGTCGATCAGCTCCTTGACCTTCTCGCGGACCGGTGCGTAGTTGCTGCCCAGCAGGGTCGGGCCGCCAGCTTGCAGGAAGTCGATGTAGCGGTTGCCGTCCACGTCCCAGAGGTGGGCGCCCTCGGCCCGGTCGATGGCCAGCGGGAAGGGATGGTTGAAGGCGAGGTTGTGCTGCACGCCGCCCGGGATCACCTCGCGCGTGCGTTCGGCCAGTTGCTTGCTGCGCGCGCAGTTCTTGTCGAAATGCGCCAGCACCTCGCTCATGTGCTCGCGCCGGATCGGCCGCGGCGGCTGCTTGAGCAGGGCGCCCAGGCGCTCGTAGATGGCGTGCGTGTCGGGCCAGGCGCTGATGCCGTACTCGGCGTTCGCAGGCGGGGTGGGGGTCGGCTTGTGGTCCATGGAATGAGTCAGGTCGAAGCGGTGAGCGGCGCCAACGCGGCGTCCGCGAAGGCGTGCAGGGGATGGTCGGGCGCGCGGGTGCGGCCTTGTTCAAGCAGCCAGCCGGCGGCCGCCCGCTCGATGCGGCCGAGCAAGCGTGCAGCGTCCGCCAGGCTTGCGGCGTTGCACACCAGGCCATGGTTGCGCAGCAGATAGGCGTGGATTTCGGGCCGCAGGCGCTTGCGCAGCGCACGCACAAGCAGGCCGGTGCCCGAGGGGCCGTAGGGCACGATCGCGACCTCGGGCCCGAGCTCGGCGCGGTCGGCGGCTTCGCGCAAGGGCAGGGCGCAGCCGATCAGGGCCACTGCGCTCGCAACGGGCTGGTGCGTGTGCACGCTGGCCGGTCGATCGGGGCGCGCGCGCAGCAGGGTTGCGTGCAGGGCGCTTTCGACTGAAGGCGGCAGTTCGCCGTCCACCTGGGCCAGGGTGTCGAGCCGCAGCACGGCGATCTGCGCCGCGGTCATCGTGTAGTAATCGGCGGCCGAGGGCGTCACAGCGAAATGCTGCTCGTCCAGGCGCAGCGCGACGTTGCCGCCCGTGCCGGCCAGATAGCCTGTGTCCGCCAACTGCACGCAGATGTCGACGATGGCCTGGCGCTGCGTCAAATAGCGGATGGTGCTCATCGAACGTCCCCTCCGTTGAGGCGGCGGTACAGCGGCGCCAGGCGCCGGTACAGCTCGGTGAATGTGGCGAAACGATCGTCGTAGACGGCGCGATGCGCGGCGATGGGCTCGAAATGACGTCGATATCGTGTGCGTTGAGCGGCGGTTTCGAAATCAAGCCGCCCCAAGCCGACCAAGGCCAGGGTCGCGGCGCCCAGCGCATTGGCCTGCATGGGGGCTTGCAGCTGGCGGATCCCCACGTTCATCACGTCGGCGAAGATCTGGCTCCATACGGCCGAGGTGCCACCGCCGCCCAATACGGTCAGCTCTCCGAGCGGCTGGCCCAGGAAGCGCTCCACCGGCGCCTGCAGCCAGCGAGTATTCAGCGCCACGCCCTCGAAGAAGGCCCGCACCACGGTCTCGCGCGAATGGGCCAGCGAGAGGTTGAAGAGTCCGGCGCGCAAACTGCGCTCCTCCACCGGGCTGCGCTCGCCCATCAGCCAGGGCAGGTAGATCAGGCCATCGGCCCCGGGCTGCACGCGCTCGGCCACCCGGTCCACGCGCTCGTAGACATGCTCGGGCTCGGTGCCCGACTGCAACTCGTCGGCGTGAAACAGCAGCTTCTCCTTCAGGAAGCTCAGATTGCTGCCCGCGTTCGTCTGCATGGCGACCATCAGGTATTTGTCGGGTAGGGCGCAGGGCACGGCGGCAATGCCGGTGCGCACGTCGGTGCGCTTGCGCGGCACGTGGGCACCAATCCAGCTCGAGGTGCCGAGGTAGAGATGAGCCTGGCCGTCGGCCAGCGTGCCCGCGCCGATGGCCGCAGCCGTGTTGTCGATGGAGCCGGCCACGACCGGCGTGCCGCGCGCCAGACCGATGGCATCGGCGACCCCGGGCAAGAGCTCGCCGATCACGTCGGTGCAGCGCACGAGCTCGGGGAACTTGTCCGCCTCGATGCCGCTGGTGGCGATCAGGCCAGGGTCGTAGCGGATCGCATCCAGGCGCCGGTTGTCGGTCACCCAGGAGGTCAGGATGGAATCGGACGTGGCCACACAGCGCCCGGTGAGGCGCAGGTTCATGTAGTCCAGCACGTTGAGGAACTTGTACGTGCGTGCATAGACATCCGGTCGACATTCACGCACCCACAGCATGTGGGCCGCCGGGTCCTTGCCCGACAGATTGGGCGCGCCGCCACACAGGCGCAGCCAGCGCTGCAACTTGAAGAGGTCGTAGCCGGCCAGCCGCGGCCAGCCACGTGCGTGCTGCCGGATCAGGGCGCTGCCGCGCATGTCCCTCCAGGTCAAGGCGGGCATCAGCGCCCGGCCTTCGCGGTCGACGGCAATCGTGCCCTCGCCCTGCGTCGAACAGCATACGCCCACGATGCGCTCGGGCGCGATGCCGGTCTGCGCGACGACCTGGCGCGCGGTAGCGAGAAATGCATCCCACCAGTCCTGGGGCATTTGCTCGGCGCCCGCGTCGGGGAGAAGTTGCGTGTTGACCGGCTGGAAGGCCCAGGCGAGGACCTCGCCAGCCTGCGAGACCAGTGCCGTCTTGCACCCGGAGGTGCCGAGATCGACTGCGAGGATGTGGATGTCGGGGGGCGAGGACACGAGGGCGGGAAGGGCGAGAGGCTCGATGGACTCGCACTTTAGGGAGCGGACCGTCCGGCCCGTGACGCCCGATCCGGCCGTCCCGGGGGTCCGAGACTGCCAAGTTGTTCAGTCGATTTTCTGCATGGACTCCCGCAACTCGCTGGGCGAGGCGCTGGTCCAGCGCCGGAAGGCGCGGCGGAAGTTGTGCGTGTCACTGAAACCCACGGCCGCCGCGATCTGCTCGATCGACTGCCCGGTGTTCACGAGCAGCTCGATGGCGCGGTCCTTGCGTGCACCGTCCACCAGGGCCTGAAAGGACACGCCGTTGTCCGACAGCCGCCGGCGCAGGGTGCGCTCGCTCAGGTGCAGGCGCCGCGCGATGTCGGGCAGGGTGGGGAGGTCGTGCATGTTCTGGCGCACGGCGCGCTCCACCGAAGCGAACAGGTCCAGCTTCTCCTGCTCGCGCGAGGTGCCGATGTCGAGGAACTCGAGCGCCTGCCGGTGGCTCAGAGGGTCGTAGGTCAGCAGCGGGCGCGCCACCCATTCGATGTCGGCCACGAAGGCATTGCCCGGCTGGTCGAAGTACACGGGGCAGTCGAAGACGCGGCGGTATTCCTCGGCATAGCTGGGGGCCGCATAGGCCAGCTCAACGCGCGTGGGCCGGAAGGCCATGCCGGCCAAGCCGCGTGCGATCTGCAGAAAACTCGCGAAAGCCTCCTCCACGAGGAAGACGTAGATCGCGGGGTCAGGGAAACGGTTCGAGGCCTGCACGACGGTCTGGCCGTCGACGATCTGCATGTCGAACTTCAGCATGCTGCCGGCGAACTTCTGAAGGCTCATGCCGAGCTCCACCGCATCGCCCAGGGTGCGGCAGGTCATCATGGCGTAGCCGAGCAGGCCAATCGAGGCGATCGTCTCGCGCTCGCCGATCCGCAGCCCCAGGCCCTTGCCGGGGGGCATCTGCAGGGCGCGCCGAATCATCAGGCTGCCCTGGCGGTAGCTGACTCGGCAGGCAGGGTTGCCCAGGTCCTCGACGCTGAAGCCCAGGCCCATACACAGCCGCTCGGGTGCGATGCCCACGTCGGCGGCCGCTGCGGCCAGGCAGCGCAGCAGGTAGACCGGCAAATTGGCAACGGCGCTGAGATCGGAGGTCGTTTCAGACACGGCGGAGCTTCGGTAAATGAAGGGCATTGTCCGCCCCTGCTAGGGATGTCCCGGCTAGGGCTAATGCGGGTCCCCGCTGGCCATGGCTCACCCGCATTCCGGCCGTTTCGCACCCCCGTGCGTAACCGCCTGAATCCTATAGTCCACCGGCAAATCGGCAAATTGGCAAATCGGCCAAATCACCTCCCACATTCACATGTCAGCATTGCGACGCGCATTCGGCCTCGGGGCGACCTTCGCCGCCGCACTGAACGGCACCATGGTCATGCCGCTCGTCGTGATGGCCCTGACGCGCGTGGGCGGCGTCGACGAAGCCACCGCCACGGCCATTGCCGCGGCCGAGCTCGCCGGGATCGCAATCTACGGCCTGCTGCTGTCTGGCGCCGCGCGTCGTGCACGGCGCCGGACGGCCGGCCTGGGCCTGCTGGCCCTGTGCGGTGGCGAACTCGCCTCCCATGCGTTCAGCGGCATCGCGGCGCTGAGCCTGGCGCGGCTTCTCGCAGGCCTGGGCGAGGGGGCCCTGTTCAGTCTGATCTGCGCGAACGTGGCCGGCGAGGCGCAGGCCGAGCGGATCTGGGGGCAGGTCAATCTGGTCGGCGGCCTCGTCATGGGCCTGCTGCTCTACGGGCTGTCGCAGCTGCCCGTGGGTGCCGGGCGCGGCCCGATCTTCCTCGTTCTGGCGCTGATGGGTGTGCTCGTTGCGCCTGCGGCACTCAGACTCGCGCCGCGTGTGCGGACGGCCGCAGAATCTGTGCCGGTGGGTCTGCCGAGCGCGGACAAGTGGCTCCTGTGGTTCATCGTCACGCTGGCTTACGGCGTGCAGGCCGGCCAATGGGCGGTCAGCGGTTATCTCGCCGAGCAGTCCCATCTGCCAGTCGATCGCGCGGGCGAATATCTGGCGCTGTCCTCGATCCTGGGCTTCGCCGGCGCCGTCGCGCCTTCGCTGGCAAGGCGGGCCAGTCAGCGCCTAGGCTTCGTGCTGCTGGGCTTCGCCGTCATGGCGGTGTCGATGCTGGTGTTCTTCAACTGGCTGGGTGACGCGCCCTTCTTCCTCGGCCAGGTCGGCGTCAACGTCGGCTTTTACATGCTGACGCCCTTCATTGTGGGCCTGCTCACCGAGAACGACGGTGATGGCTCGCTCGTCATGCGCACCCTGGTCATCGCGCTGTTCGGCAGCGCGTTTGGCACGGCCGTCGCCGGCGCCGTGTTCACGCAAGCCGGGCCCGGCACCTTCAGCGCGCTGTGCGTCGGCCTGATCGCGCTGTGCGCAGTGGCGGCCGTGCGCGTGATGACGCGAATCCAACGCCGCGGCGCCGCAGCCCGAGTCGACATCTCATCCGCAGGCCTTATTCCAAGTACAGGAGACCATCCATGACCCGAGCCTTCTCCCTTCGACGCAAGCCCTTGGCCAGTGCCGCCGCCAGCGCGCTTGCGCTGCTTGCCTGCACCGCCGTGCAGGCGCAGTCCGCCGACGGCGCAACGGTCGAGAACCTGGGCACGGTCGAGGTCTCGGGCCAGAGCCGCGTGCAGCAGCTCCAGAACGTGCCCATCACCATGCAGGTGCTCGGCGCAGAGACGCTCAAGGCCGTTGGCGCGACCAACCTGGCCAGCATGAACGGCTTCGTGCCGGGCCTGTCGGTCGACGATTCGCAGCCCACCCAGCCCGGCTACTCGCTGCGCGGCCTGGGTTCGGGCGACTTCGGCATCGGCACCGACAGCCCCGTGGGCGTCTACGTCAATGGCGTGTACACGGGCAAGACCGGCGGTGCGCTGCTGAACTTCAACGACCTCAAGCGCGTGGAAGTGCTCGAAGGCCCGCAGGGCACGCTGTTCGGCCGCAACTCCGCGGGTGGCGCCATCTCCATCGTGCAGAACGACCCAAGCGGCGTGACCGAGGCCAGCGCCCTGGTGCGATTTGGCAACCAGGGCACGCGCCATGTCGAGGGCCTCTACAACACGCCGCTGAGCGACAGCGTGGCGCTGCGGATCTCGGCAGTCGGGCAGTTCAGCGATGGCTGGGTCACCAACCACTACGACGGCTCCAAGGCCGGCGGGCGCCGCGACTGGGGCACGCGCAGCTCGCTGCGCTGGAGCGGCGACGACACCACGGCGGTGCTGAGCTGGGAGCACGAACAGCTCAACGAGAAAGCGCGGCCCATCTGGGCCTACAACACGACACCGGCCACGCTGGCCAATCCTTCGCAGTGGATCGACCCGCGCAAGGCCGATCTCAACGAGGACACCAACCCCAACGTCGAGTCGCGCCGCTTCGACGGCGTGACGCTGCGCGTGGAGCACAGCCTGCCTTTCGCGGAGTTCACCAGCACGACGGCCTGGCGCCACTTCAATTCGGTCAACGCCGAGGACAACGACGGCACGGGCAATATCGCCAGCTACCTGAGCACCGGCAACTTCGAGCACAACACCACCTACCAGCAAGAGTTCAAGCTCAACGGCCACAACGCCCTGGTGGACTGGGTGGCCGGCGCGAGCGGCTTTTGGGAGCAGGCGCGCCAGACCAGCACTCTGGTGACCACCACCAACACCCTGGACCCCATCTTGTTCGCCACCGGCATGTTCCCCACGCCGATGCCGCCCATGGCCACGCTTGGCGCGGGTGCGCAGCAGCTCGGCCAGGCGTTGGGCCTGAGCTCGCTGATGAACACCAACCTCGTCAACGGCCAGACCTGGACCGAGGGCATGAACAACACGGGCAGCTTCAAGTCCTTCGCCCTCTTCGGTGACGCGATCTGGCACCTTGGCGCGAGCGACGAGATCACGACCGGCCTGCGCCTGACCCGCGATCAGAAGTCCTTCAGCTGGTACAGCCCGCTGCGCCAGGCGCCGGCGTTCGACGCCCAGCTCAACGCCCTCGCGGGGACCCTGCAGCAGCTGCTCGACAACCCCATGCTGGCTGCAGCCGCGCCCCAGGTCGGGCAGTTGCTGGCGCTGGCTCAGGGCCTGCAGAGTGTGCCCAATATCGAGTTCACCAATGCCGAGGCCATGGCCGGCACGCTGCGGGCCAACAACTCCTGGACCAACACCAGCCCGCGCCTGGTCTACACCCACCACCTGAACGCCGAGCACATGGTCTATGCCTCGTGGACCAAGGGCTACCAGTCGGGCGGCTTCCCCATCCTGTCGGCGCCCGTAGGCGGTGCCGTGCCCAAGTACTCGCCCGAGAACGTCACCAGCGTAGAGCTTGGCGCCAAGGGCCAGTTCAAGGCTGCCGGCCTGTTCTACGGCGCCACGCTGTTCCACTACAACTTCACCAATCTGCAGTCGCTGACCTTCAACCAGGCCACCGGCTCGCAGATCGCCGGCACCTACGACATCAGCACCTCGGACCAGAAGGCCACCGGCATGGACCTGAACCTGCAGTGGCGGCCGGACCGAGTCTGGACCGTGCATGCGGCGCTCGAATACATCGACCAGACCTACGGCAAGTACAGCAAGTCCGACACCGACTTCAGCACTGGCCAGTCGGTGGCCTTGAACCTCGACGGCAAGCCCACGGGCACGCCCAAGCTCGGCGCCACCGTCGGCGCTGATGGCCGCTGGGTCTTCGGCGACGGCCGCATCAACGCTGGCGTGCAAGGGGGCTACACGAGTGCCACACGCTGCAATGCCGACATCGTGCTGAACTTCGGCTGCGTGCAGACGGCCGCTTTCCGCATCGGTGGCCCGACCTCGCGCGTCGACGCCCACCTCGGCTGGGAGCCCGCTTCGCAGAAATGGGGCGTTGGCCTGATCGTCAACAACCTGGCGAACCAGCGCTATGTGGGCGGCCCCTCGACCTCGGCGGCTCAGCTCGGTGCGCTCTACGGCAGCGCCACGCCGCCGCGCACGGCGATGGTGGAGTTCAGCGCCAAGCTGTAAGTTCTCAGCCGCCCGTGCACCGAGCCCGCCCGGGCTCGGCCTGCGGCATGCCTTCCTCCAAGGAGACTCAGATGACGCTTTTCCGATCCCTGCATTCCCGCCTGCTGCTTTGCGCCGCCGGCCTCGGCCTGGCGCTGTGCGCCCACGCGGCGCCCGCCGCCAAGGTCGCGGCCACGCCGCCCATGGGCTGGAACAGCTGGAACCACTTCGCCGAGAAAATCGACGACGCCACCGTGCGCGCCCAGGCCGACGCCATGGTGGCCAGCGGCATGCGCGACGCCGGATACACCTACATCAACATCGACGACACGTGGGAAGGCGAACGTGACGCCAAGGGCGAGATTCACCCGAACGCCAAGTTCCCGGACATGAAGGCCCTGGCCGACTACGTCCACGCCAAGGGGCTCAAGCTCGGCATCTACTCCTCGCCCGGGCCCAAGACCTGTGCCGGCTTCGAAGGCAGCTATGGTCACGAGGAGCAGGACGCGCGGACCTATGCCGCCTGGGGCATTGACTACCTCAAGTACGACCTGTGCAGCCTTGGCGAACAGCTCGACCGGTCTTCGCCGCTGCAGGCGCGCCAAATCATGCGCGATGCCTATGTCAAGATGCACAAGGCCCTGCTCGCCACCGGCCGGCCCATCGTGTTCAGTCTGTGCCAGTACGGCTACGACTCCGTCTGGCACTGGGGCGCGAGCGTCGGCGGCAATGCCTGGCGCACCACCGGCGACATCACCGACACCTACGACCGCATGGCCGAGATCGGCTTCGGCCAGGCCGGCCTCTCGAAGTACGCCGGGCCTGGCCACTGGAACGATCCCGACATGCTCGAGGTCGGCAACGGCGGCATGAAGCCCGAGGAATACCGCACCCACATGGCCTTGTGGGCGCTGCTGTCGGCGCCGCTGCTGGCCGGCAACGACCTGCGCCAGATGAGCCCCGAGACTGTGGCGCTGCTGACCAACCGCGACCTCATTGCCATCGACCAGGACCCGGCCGGCCACCAGGGCGACCGCGTGGCGGCGGAAGGAACGCTTGAGGTCTGGGCCAAGGACATGGCCGACGGCAGCAAGATCGTCGCGCTGTTCAACCGCAGCGACATCTACAACGAGATCGGCGTGGACTTCAGGAAGCTCGGCTATGCCAAGCCCGTCAAGGCCATCGACGTCTGGTCGCACAAGGACCTTGGCCGACTGCCACTGGACACCCGCATGCTGATCCAGGGGCATGACGTGATCCTGCTGCGCGTCAAGCCATAGGCGGAGACCCATATGAAACGCCGCTCCTTTTTGCAGTGCTCCGGCGCGGCCCTGGCCGCCGCGCCGCTGATGGGTACATTGCGCTCCGCGCGGGCCGAAGCGCCGGCCGCAGCGCCGCAGCGCCGCGTCCTGCCCATCAACCGCGGCTGGCGCTACAGCCCGCAGCCCGTTGCCGGCTTCGAGGCGCGCGACTTCGACGACCGCGCCTTCGAGCGTGTCGTCGTCCCGCACAGCAACAAGCTGCTGCCCTGGCATGGCTTTGACGAGCATGAGTCGCAGTTCGTCTCGAGCTACCGACGCCGCTTCAAGCTGCCGGCCGGCGCGCGCGGCCAGCGGGTCTTCGTCGATTTCGAGGGCGTGATGACGGCGGCCACGGTCTGGATCAACGGCCGCAAGCTCGGCGAGTACCGCGGCGGCTACACGCCGTTCAGCTTTGAGCTTACGGCCGATGTCGACTGGACCGGGCCCAACGTGCTGGCCGTCAGTGTCGATTCGACGGAGCGCGCCGACATCCCGCCCTTTGGCGATATCGTCGACTACCTGACCTTCGGCGGCATTTACCGCGAGGTGGCGCTGCGCATCGTGCCGGCGAGCGGCTTCATCGCTGACTTCGCCGCCGCGCCGCGCGAGGTGATGAGCGACAGGCCCGGCCTCGACGTGCACTGCGAGATCGACGGCGCGGCCGAGGGCGCGAGCGTCGAGGCGACGCTGCTCGACGGCGAACGCGCGATCGCGACGGCGCGCGGCCCGGTGAGCGGCGGCGCCGCTGCGCTGGCGCTCGAGCAATTGGCCGGCATCAAGCGCTGGGGCCTCGACGTGCCCAAGCTCTACCGCCTGCAACTGCGCCTCTGGCAGGGCGGCCGCGTGGTCGACCAGGAGGAGCGCCGCATCGGCTTTCGCGAGGCGCGCTTCACGCCCGATGGCTTCATGCTCAACGGCGAGGTCGTCAAGCTGCGCGGCCTGAACCGCCACCAGACCTATCCCTTCATGGGCGCCGCCGTGGCCGCGCGCGGCCAGCGCCAAGACGCAATCACGCTCAAGCGCCAGCTCAAGATCAACATCGTGCGGACCTCGCACTACCCACAGTCGCGCCATTTCCTCGACGCCTGCGACGAACTGGGCCTGCTGGTGCTGGAGGAGATCCCTGGCTGGCAGCATGTTGGCGACGTGGCCTGGCAGGCGCTGGCGATCGACAACGTCGAGCGCATGGTGCGGCGCGACCGTCACCATGCGTCCATCATCCTCTGGGGCGTTCGCATCAACGAGTCGCGCGACTTCCACGACTTCTACACGCGCACCAACGCACTTGCGCGCCGGCTCGACCCGACGCGGCCGACTTGCGGCATCCGCTACTTCCAGGAGTCGGAATTCCTCGAAGATGTGTTCACCATGAACGACTTCGAGTTCCCGCTCAAGGCCCCCAATCACTCGGCCTACCTGAACACCGAGTTCGTCGGCCACACCTTTCCGACCAAGTCCACCGACAACGCGGCGCGGCTGACCGAGCACATGCTGCGCCACGCGCGCATCCACGACCAACTCGCTTCCGATCCGCGCTACGCGGGCGGCCTCGGCTGGTGCGCCTTCGACTACAACACCCACGGCAACTTCGGCGCCGGCGACCATATCTGCTATCACGGCGTCTCCGACATCTTCCGCGAGATGAAGCCGGCCGCCGGCTTCTACCGCTCGCAGTGCGAGCCCTCCGACGAGGTTGTGCTCGAGCCGGCCTTCCACTGGTGCACGGCTGACGACTACCAGTGGCTCAAGCAGGTGATGTTCTGCTCGAATTGCGAAGCGCTGCGCGTCTACGTCGGCAATCAGCTGATCCAGGAGATCGCGCCCGACCGCGCGCAATTCCCGCATCTGCGCCACCCGCCGTTCACGATCGATCTCTACAAGGCCGCCAACGACACCGACCGCGACCTGCGCGTCGAGGGTCTGATGGCCGGGCGCGTCGTGATCGAGCGGCGCTGGTCAGGCAAGTCGGTCGATCGCGGCTTCGAGTTGCGCGCCGACACGAGTGAGCTGATCGCCGACGGTGCCGACCTGACCCGCGTCGTCTTCCGCGTCACCGACGAGTTCGGTGAGCTCAAGCCCTATGCCACCGGCGCGATCGAGCTCAAGCTCGAAGGTCCGGCCACCCTGATCGGCGACGCGCCCTTCGCGCTCGTCGGCGGCCTCGGCGCCGTCTGGGTCCGCGCCGGCGAGCAGCCGGGCCGCGTCACGCTGACGGCGCGCCATCCGACGCTTGGCAAGCGCAGCGTCGTCCTTGCGCTCAAGCCGGCTGTGGCGGAGCTCGCGTGATGATGAAGCGCTCACCCGCGCTCGGCGTTCGCGCGATGTTGCTGGTCCTGGCGCTGGTGCTGATCGCTGGCGCCGCGGCCGATCCCTCGGGTCTGTTCGCGCCCATCGGCTGGACCGGCCACCCGATCGCGCTCTGGTGGTGGTGGCTGCCCTATGTCGTGCAGCTCCCGCTGTTGCTGGGCCTGGCCTGGGCCGGCGGCCGCGCCGTGCTTTCGCTGCCCAAGCAGGCGTGGTGGCGTCGAGGCTTCAAGCTCTGGGCCGTGATCCTGCTCGCCAGCGCCGGGGCCACGGTGATCACGGGCGTGGCCCTGCTGACGCCCATGGTCTCTAACAAGACCTATGTGCTGCCGATCGCTTCGAGCCTCGCCTTTGTGCTCTGGAGCTGCGGCTACACGGTGATGAAGATGGCGCTGCTGGGCCTGCTTCCGGCGCTGGTGGGCGCCTGCGCCGCGCCGCGCATCGAGGACCGCCAGCGGCCTGCAGACACCGAGGCGGTACCGGTTGGGCTTGGCGTCGAACTTGCCCTGCTGCTGCTGGCTCTGCTCGGCCCCTGGCTGGCGGCGCATTGGTGGCAGGGCTCGCCGCTCGGCTATGCCTATGCCGGCGAACTCCTGATCGCGCCGACGCCGGCGGCCGGTGTCTGGCAGGCCCTGGTCGGGCTGGCACTGGTCGGCGCCGTGCTGTGGCTGTTCGGCCTGCGCCGAGACGCGCAGCTGCCGCTGGCGGCGCGTCTGTGGTCGGCCGGCTGCGCCAGCGTGGCCGCGAGCCTGTTGCTGCTGATCGTGCAGGGCCTGAGTCTTGCCCATGCCTCGAGCGCCGCGGGTCGCGAGCTCTGGACCGTGCCGGCTTTCGTGGCGCGAGCCTTGGAGGCTGGCGGCTTCGCCCTGGTGCTGGCCTTGCTGGCGGCGCTGGCGACTTGGCTGGCCGGGCTGATTCGCGTTCGCCGCTGGCCCCACGCGAGCTGGGGACTGTGGCTGGTGGCCCTGCTGATCACGGCCGGCCTGGCCAGCCGCTTTGACGCTCAGACGCCCGCATTGCCGGCATTGCCGGCATCCGAGCTGCCGGCCCAGGCCTCGGGCCTGGCGCCGCTGCATGTGGCCACGACCGAGAGCGGCCCGCGCCTCGTTGACGCCCAGGGCGCCATCGCCGTGCTCCATGGCGTCAACGTCAACCAGCTCGGCGAATATTTTCGGCGCGATCCGGCCCTGCCGAGTGCGCTGCCACTTGTCGAGCAGGACTTCGCCGACATGGCGGCGCTGGGTATGAACGTCGTGCGCTTGACGCTGTCCTGGTCGCTGCTCGAACCGCAACCGGGCCAGGTCTCGGTCGGCTATCTGGCGCGCATCCGCCAGGCCGTCGACTGGGCGCGCGCCCATGGCGTCTACGTGTTGCTCGACGTGCACCAGGACGGCTGGGGCGTGCATGTGAACGCGCCGGCCGGCACCCATTGCCGCCCTGGCGCCGATCCGATGACCGGCTGGGACGGGGCGCCGGCCTGGGCCACATTGACCGACGGCACCGATCCCTGCCAGGTCACCGGCCGCGACATGGCCCCCAACGTCTCGCGGGCCTTCCAGTCCTTCTACATGGACCGCGAGGGCATCCAAGGCCATCTCGTGCAGGCATGGGCGACGCTGGCCGGCGCCTTCGCCGACGACACGACCGTGGTCGGCTACGACCTGCTCAACGAGCCCAATTTCGCCGAGACGCCGCCGATCGCCTCGACCCTGCTGCTCGCCAACTACCATGCCCGCGCGATCGCCGCGATCCGTGCGGCTGAAGGCCACGAGCCGGGCGGCTATGCGCATCCGGTCTTCATCGAGCCGAGCATCTTCTGGAGCGGGTTCGGGTTGGACAACCTGCCGCCGCGCGACTTCACGAGCGATACCCAGCTCGTCTTCGCCCCGCATCTCTACAACGAGTCCATCACCTCCGACCAGGACCTGGGCGTCAACTTCGTCTCGATTGAACACGGCTATGAGTTGGCGCTGGCCGCGGCGCGCCGGCTCGGCATGCCTTTGTGGATCGGCGAATGGGGCTTCTTCAAGTCGCCCGAGCGCGAGGCGCCGCTGCTGGACCGCCAGCTCGCCGCCGAGGCGGCCGAGCACATCGGTTCGGCTTTCTGGGTCTGGAAGCAGGGTTGCAGCGATCCGCATGTTTGGCCGGGCCCCGTGGCCGGCAATCTGCGCCAGTGGCGTTGCCCACAGATGCAGGAGATCGGCACGCAGCGCGCCATCGCCGGCCCGCTGAGCCGGGCCGCGCTGCGCAGCGTGCCGGCTGCGGGCGCGCAGTTGAGCCAGGAGGGGCACAGGCTGGTCCTGCGCGGGCAATGGCGCGGTGCCGTCGGCCCAGCCGCTTGCAAGCTGACGCTGTGGATGCCGGGCGCCGCCGAGCCGCATGAGACGCACATGACCGGCGCCGTCAGGGCGTTCGCCACGCAAGTGCCGGCCGGACAGGCGTCATTGGGCCCCAGCGGCGGTTGGCTGCTGCGCTATTGCGTGGAGCCGGGTGACTACCGGATCGAGTTGCCGGCAGCGCCCTGAACTGCGCCGACATTGGACGGCCTGCAGAGATGGGCCCTACCAGCGCCACTGCCAGATCAGGTCCACGGCATTGTCGTCCCCCGTCTGCATGCGCAGTGTGAAGCGCCGCGCAAGGCGGTAGATCAGCTGCCAGCTACCCGTGGTGGCGTTGAGGCTGCGCTCGTAGGCCACGTACCAGTTGCGCGAGAGCTGGCGGCCTACATGGACGATGGTGTCTTTCACGTCGCCTTCGCTGGTGGTCTGGTCGGTCTGGCGCACGGAGATGTCATCCAGCCCCAGTCGCTTGATCAGCTTGGCTGCGCTGCCCTCACCTTCGCCGGCCAGCAGGGCCAGGGCGGCACGCTGCAGCAGGGCGGTGTCGGCTCGGCCCAACTCGTCGGGGGCGCGGCCCAGCAGCAGCCAGGAGAGCTTGTCGCCATCGCTCATGTCGGGCTCGGAGTAGAGCTGGATGCGCGGCGCCTGCGCCGTACCGGTGATGAGCACGCCCACGCGGGTGTCTACGTCGGGGCGCACGGCGAGGATGTCCAGGCGCGGGTTGTCAAAGGCGCCGGTGAAAACGACCTCTCCGCGCTCGATGTCGAGCTTCTGGCCGTAAGCGGCATAACTGCCACCTTCGGCGCGTACCGTCCCGCTCAGCTGCGGCTTGGTGCCTGTGTGGTTGAAGGCCAGCGTGCCGGCAAGTCGGGTCTCGAGGCCACGGCCGCGCAGCCGCAGGTCCCGGCCGAGGTCCAGGGAGAGCTTGACGCGCAGCTTGCGCGGTGCCTCGGCCGTGGCGGCCTGCACCGGCAGGGCCTGCGCATCCGGCTTCAGCACTTGCACGTCGTCCCCGAGCGTGGGCGCGTTGGCCTTGGAGAAGTCGAAGAGACCTGAGTCGGCTCGCAACTGGCCGTCGAGCTGAAGCTCCTTCGGGGCGAGGTGCAGCTGGGCATCGCCGGTGACCACGAGGCTGCGGTCGATGCGTTGAATGACCGTGAAGCGCTGCGCCTTGAGCTGCAGCGAGGCGGTGGGCCTCTCGCCCAGGCGGGCCTCGCCGCTGGCTTCAACGCGGCCCTCGCCACCGGTCAGGCTCAGGTGCTCCAGCCTCGCGCTGTCGCCGTCGAAGGCGAGCTTGAATTCGCCCTTGCCAAGGTCCACGCCCATGAGCATGTGGCGCACCGAAAGATCCTGCCCTTGGGCGCTGCCCGAGATGCGCGGTGCTCCCAGGGCGCCGCCCAGGTCCAGCGCAGCCTCGAAGCGGCCGCCGAGCCGCCAGCCCGCGGGCAGCAGCGCGCCCCAGGTACCCAGCTCGGCCACCTGGGCCTGGAGGCGGCCGGCGAGCGGCGACTGCAGCGTGGGCCACAAGGCTTCCGTGCGCAAGCTCACGCTGCCCCCCAGGCGGCCCCAGCCACTGCCGGCCAGCTCCGGGCTGAAGCGCCAGAGGCCGTCCTGCACGCTGAGCTGCAGGTTGGCCGTGGTGATGCCAAGGGGCTTGCTGCGCTGCGATTCGTCGGTCACGTTCAGGTCGCCGCCCAAGCGTTCGAGCCGCGCGTCCACGCTCAGCCGTTCGCGGCTGTCGATCTTGATGTGCCCGCCCACGCGCAGGTCGCCGCTCCAGCCGAAATCGGGCTGCCAGCGGGCGAGCAAGGGGGCCAAGGCCAGCGGTTCAAGATCGAGCGCGGCGTGGATCTCGGGCAGGCCCGCAGCCTGGCGCGGCGCCAGCCATTCGAGGCGGCTCCAGCGCCAGCGCGCGCCACCGAGTTCGACGCTGCCCGGCTCCAAGCGCGCCGCGAGCGGGGCCTGCGCCGCGCTGAAGTCCAGTGTCAGAGCCAGATCGTCGGCGGCGATCATGGCCGGCAACTTGGGATCCTCGGGGCGGGCGAGCAGGCTCAGGTGGCGCGCGGACCAACGCCCGGCCTCCAGCGAACCGTCGAACGACAGGCGCGCATTGCCGGCCAAGGATTGGGTCCTGTTTGGTGGGCGCAGCAGGCCCGCCGCCGTGAGGCTGGCGTGGTGCTGCGCGAGCGTGCCTTGCAGCACCGCCTTGGCTTCGCGCAGGGTCTGGCCTGCCAGCTTCACGTCGCGCAGGCTCAGTTCGCTGTCGAGGCCCTTGCTGCCGATTTGCAGGCGGCCCTGGGCACCGCCTTGGAGCTCTTGCTTCAGGTCTAGGAAGGGGAGCACGGTGTTGAACTCGGACAGGCGGGGCGCATCCAGCCGGCCCTGCGCCTCGATCTGCGGCGATTGGGGTGTGCCTGCGAGCTGGCCTTTGGCCTCCAGCAGATTGCTGCCCCGCGTGAGCCGGGCCTGCAAGGCGCCGTCTGCATAGCCGAAATCGCCGTCGAGCAGGCCCCGGATCTGCAGCCGGGCCTGGCCCTGTGGCCATTGGCGGGCGTCCGCCGCGCGAAGCTGCGCGTGGCCCTCGCCGCTGAGCTGCGTGCTCGCGATGCCAGACCAAAAGGTGTGTGGGTCAAGGTCGCGGAGTTGCGCGTCGGCCTTCAAGGTCCAGCCCTTGGCCGCGTGCGCGAACTCGCCGCTGAGGCTGGCGCTGGCCTTGCCGGCGCTGAGCGAGGCACGGCGCACCAGCAGGCGCTCGCCGTCGATGGCGGCTGCGAAGTCCAAGCTGGCTTGAGCGCCTTTGAGGCTTGCCGTCAGCGCCAGCGGCTGGCCTGCGGCGCTGGACAGCTCCACCTGCCCTTGCAGGGGCAGGGCGGCAGCGCGGCCGTCGAGCTGCTCGGGTTGGATGTCGATGAGTCGGGCCTGCAGCTTCCAGCGCTGGCCCGGCTCGATCTCGCCATGGCCCGTGATCTGGCCGGCCTTGCCCAGCTTCGCCTCGAAGCGGCGCAGCTGCAGGTGCTGCCATTCGTCGGGGCGCGCCTCGGCGTCGAGCTGGAGGCTTTGCACGGGCAGGGCGCCCAGGTCCCAGCGGCCGGCCGCCTTGTTGCGGATCTCGGCCTTCAAGCGGGCGGGATCGCTCCACCCGCTCGTCCTGAGCTGTGCTTCGCCGTCCAGCAGCGTGTGCGGCAGTCTGCCGGACAGGGCATGTAGATCGAGCCCCTGCGCGCGAGCCTGCAGGCCCGTCAGGGGCCATGTGGAGAAGGGCTGCACCTTGGCCAAGACCTCCAGCTTCTGGCCGCTCTGCACGAGCCTCGTGTCGAGCCCGAACTCGCGCAAGGGGCCGCTCGCGAGCAGCTGCCCGCTCCAGTCCGGATCTTTGATCTCGAGTCGGGCCTGCAGGGCCTGGCTGCCCGTGGTGGCGATGCTGGCCAGGCCGGCGAGGCTCAGTTTCTCCCAGCCCAGGTGATCGAGCCGCAGGCGATGCTCGGTCGGCCCCAGGTTCAGCTGGCCGCGAAGATCTTGCAGCAGCAGGCTGCCTTGGCGCAGTCGCGCCAGCCGCAGCTCGCCGACGTCCAGCTTCATGCCGAGCGGCAGGGCGAGGCTGTCCGGCGGCTGGGGCGGCGTGGTGGAGGGCGCGAATTCGAGGGCGAGTTCGTCGGCCTCCAGGCGCGCGAAGCTCAGCGAGTTCCAGCGCAGGCGCGGCTTGGCCCAACGCAGGCCGTCGATGCGAAGGTGGTCTTTGCCGAAGCTGAGATCGACCCGGCGTGCCGAAAAAGCATCGAGCAACGCGCCTTGCGCTGCGTCGACCTCCACTCCGGGAATGTGCTGCAGCAGCCAAGCGCTGCCGCCAGCCGTGTCGAGCGCCCAGGCCGCGAACAGCGCCGGAGCAACCAAGACGGGAGCGGCGAGCAGCAGCCAGCGCTTCTTCACAGCACCACCCCGACCGAGAAGTGCAGCCGCCACTGATGCGCCTGGAAGCCGCGCGCCACGTCCAGCCGCAACGGCCCGATCGGGCTGCGCACGCGCAGGCCCAGGCCGGCGCCCCACTGCGGCCGCAAGCTGCTCCAGCGATCGGCCGCGTTGCCTGCATCGACGAAGGCCGCGCCCCAGACGAGCGGCCAGTCAGGCGAGAGCGCGTGGGCCGCCTCCACGCTGCCGGCGGCGCCGACGCGGCCGCCCACGGCCTGGCCATTAACGCGCGGGCCGAGGTCCTGATAACCATAACCTCGCACGGAGTCGTCGCCACCCTCGCGGAAGAGCAGGGCCTGCGGCACGCCCACTGCGGATCGGGCCAGCACCTGATCGAGCTCGATGCGGGCCGTGCCGTACCAGTTGCCGGGGAGCCGGTCGTAGGCCTGCAACTTGAACTGGCCGCGGCCGAAGGGACCGGTGCTGGCCGAACTGCTTTGGGCCGCCCCGGCGCCAATCAGCAGCAGGCCCTGCAAGCCCTGGCTTGGCAGGACGAGGTCGTCGAGCCGGCGGCGCGTCCACTGGATGTTGGCACTGAGGGCGTTGGAGGTGTCGCGGCCCAGGCCCGTGGTCTGCAAGGCGCGCAGGCCCTCGAAGTAGACAAAGCGTTCGTCGTGGCCCGCGCCCTGGTATTCCCAGACGCGGCCGACACGAAAACTGGTGTTGGTCAGCACCTCCTGGCCCGTGCGGTCCTCCTCGACGCGGGCCGAGACCAGGTTGCGCGCCATGTCCGGCTGCGGATGCGAACTCAGCTCAAGCTCGCCGGCCTGCTGCTCGCGGCTGAAGATCAGCTTGCTGCGGGCGCGTATCGGCAGGTCTAAAGGCCGACGATTCAGGTAGTCGAGGGTGACGCCCTGGCCGGTGTTGGCGTGGTAGCCCAGGCCCAGCGTGGCCTGCTGGCGCGGCGACTCGCGCAGGCGCACCAGCACCGGCGCCGCAGCCGCGTTGTCGTCCTCGGGCTGCAACTCCACGCTGGCACCGTCGAAGAGCTGGGTCTTTTGCAAGCGCTCCTGGAAGTCCTGCAGCCGGCGGGCGGAGTAGGGCGTGCCCGGCTTGAAGCCCGCGAGGCGCTGCACGATCTCGGCCGACTGGTAGGTCAAGCCCTCGATGCGCAGCTCGCCGAGGTGGTAGAGCGGGCCGCTGTCCATGGCGAGTGCCAGACTCACGGCCTGGCGTGCCGGGTCGACCTTGGCGGCGGTGTCTTCCCAACTCGCGCGGGCATAGCCTTCATCGCGGGCGCGGGCCAGCGATTCGAGCTTGGCGGTGCTCCACGCGGCCTGGGTGAAGGCCTGACCCACCGGCAGGCCCCAGCTGTTGCGCAGCTGCGCGCCCAGGGGTTGATCCTTGATCTCGCCACTGAATTCGAAGCTCAGGGAATCGATGCGGCTGCGAGGGCCGGGATCGACGGTGAAGACCAGGGTGTCGCCCTCGCGGCTGGTACTGACCTTGGCATCGAAATAGCCTTCGGTCTGCAGCAGCTCGCGCACCTGCGCGGGGGCTTCGGCCGAGAGGCGCTCGATCTCCAGCTCGGTCAGCTGCACCTTCTCGCGCAGGACGCGCGCCAGGTCCATGTGCTGCTCCAGCAGGGGCTTGAGCGCGCTCGGTGCTTCGATCCGCAATTCCAGCGCCTGCGCACGCGAGCCCAGCAGCGCGGCGGCGAGAAGGAGGCCCTTCAGGCCCCTCATTTGCTGAGAAGTCGCATCGCCCCTTCGAGACCGGACAGCGAGAGCGGAAACATACGCTGGTGCATGAGCTGCTGGACGATGGCGATGCTCTGGCGGTACTGCCAGACGCCTGCCGGTTCGGGGTTGATCCAGGCGTACCTGGGGAAGGCGTTGGTGAGCCGCGCGAGCCATTCGGCGCCAGGCTCCTCGTTCACGTACTCCACGCTGCCGCCGGGTTGCAAGATCTCGTAGGGGCTCATGGTTGCGTCGCCGACGAAGATCAGTTTGTAGTCGCGGTTGTACTTGCGAATGATGTCCCAGGTCGGAAATTTCTCGGCGAAGCGGCGGCGATTGTTCTTCCACACGAAGTCGTAGACGCAGTTGTGGAAGTAATAGAACTCGAGGTGCTTGAACTCGCTCTTGGCGGCACTGAAGAGTTCCTCCACGCGGTGGATGTGCTCGTCCATGGTGCCGCCCACGTCCATCAGCAGCAGCACCTTGACCTTGTTGTGCCGCTCGGGGTGCATGCGGATGTCCAGCATGCCGGCGTTGGCTGCGGTCTTGTGAATGGTGTCGTCAAGGTCCAGCTCCAGCTCGGAGCCTTCGCGCGCAAAGCGGCGCAGGCGGCGCAGGGCGACCTTGATGTTGCGCGTGCCGAGCTCGAGCTGGTCGTCGTAGTCGCGGTAGGCGCGCTGCTCCCAGACCTTGAGGGCGGAGCGGTTGCCGCCCTTGCCCCCGATGCGCACGCCGGCTGGGTTGTAGCCACCGTTGCCGAAGGGGCTGGTGCCGCCTGTGCCGATCCAGCGACTGCCGCCCTCGTGGCGCTCGTGCTGCTCCTCGAGCCGCTCCTTGAGCGTCTTCATCAGCTCGTCCCAGCCCATAGCCTCGATGGCGGCCTTCTGCTCGGGCGTCAGCTCGAGGTTGAGGTGCTTCTTGAGCCAGTCCTCGGGCAGCTCCTTGGCGAAATCGGTCAGCAGTTCCACGCCCTTGAAGTAGGCAGCGAAGGCACGGTCGAACTTGTCGTAGTGGGCCTCGTCCTTCACGAGCGTGGCGCGCGCGAGGTGATAGAAGTCGTCGATGCGGGGTGGCGGCTCGCCCTCGCGCCCGCCGATCACGCCGGCCTCCAGCCCTTCGAGCAGGGTCAGGAACTCGCGCACCGAGACCGGCAACTTGGCGGCGCGCAGAGTCTGGAAAAACTGGATCAGCATGACTGATCGATTATCCGGCACCACCGTGGCGCCGCAGCCAGCTGAAGAACTCGCCGTACCAGAGCCGACTGTTGCGCGGCTTGAGCACCCAATGGTTCTCGTCGGGGAACCACAGGAGCCGTGCGTCGACGCCGCGGGCCTTGAGGGTGTTGTAGTAGGCCAGGCCCTGGGCGTCGGGCACGCGGTAGTCCTGGGCGCCGTGGATGACGAGGGTGGGCGTCTTCATGTGGCGGGCAAAGGCGTGCGGGCTTTGCGCGGCGATCTTGGCCGGATCGTCCCAGTACCAGGCGCCGAGCTCGCGGGCGTGGCCGCTGTAGCAGTCGTCGGCGAACATGGCCTGCCAGTCGAAGCAGCCGGCGTGGCAGATGTAGGCGGCATAACGCCCTGGCTTGACGTGGCCGTTCATCCAGGCGGCCATGTAGCCGCCGTAGGAGCCGCCCGCCGCGAAAACGCGCTTGCGGTCGGCCCAGGGCTTCCTCAGCAGCGCGCTCGTGGCAGCTTGCACGTCCTGCAGCTCCAGCTCGCCCCAGCGGTGGGTGATGGAGTCCAGGAAGGCATAACCAAAGCTTGAAGAGCCGTGGTAGTTGACGCTGGCTACCACATAGCCCTGGGCGGCGAAGACCTGATGGTTCCAGCGCCAATGCCAGCTGTCTCCGAAGGCGGTGTGCGGGCCGCCGTGGATCAGGTGCAGCAGCGGGAACTTTTTCTTCGGATCGAAGCCGGGTGGGTAGTTGAGCCAGAGCTGGACCGGATCGCCTTGCGCACCCTTGATCCAGGTCTCTTCGTGGGGACCGAAGCGGTGGCGGGCCAGTAGCTCGTCGTTGAAGCTCTCCATGCGCTGCGGTTGCACATCACCGACAAGGGCCGAGAGGCGGGGCGGGTGGGTGAGGCGGTCGTGGTTGACCACGACCACGCCGGCGCCGGCGGCGAAGCTCGTCGCGTTGCCGCCCTCGAAGACGACGTCGGCCTGGCGCAGGGCGAGGTCAAAACGCCAGAGGTGGCGGCGGCCCTTTTCTTCGGCATTGAACAGCACGGCCTCGTCGTCCTCGGTCCAGAGGAGCGGGGCGTTGACGGCCTGGTCCCAGGCCTCGGAGAAAACCGCCCAGCGGCCCTTCTGGTCGAGCACGGCCAGCTGGGTGGGCATGGTGGACTTGAGGCCCTGGTGGCTGGCGAGAAAGGCCAGATGGCTGCCACCGTGGCTGTAGCGCGGGGCGCTGAAATCCCAGTCCTTGTCGAGAAGCAGGGTGCGGTGGCGGCCGCCGGCGCGCACCTCGATCTCGCCGAGGGCGAATCGATCGTCGCAGCGCTTCTCGGCGGCGGGGTCGAAGGAGAAGACGATGCGCCGCCCGTCGGGCGAGATGTCGAAGCAGTTCGCATCGGGATCCCTGCGCGTGAGCTCGAGATCGCGACCCTCGAACAGGTCGCGCACCTTGCCGCTGGCGAGGTCCAGCACGTGCAGGTGCGGCACCCGGCCCATGGGCAGGCTGCGGTCCCACCAGCGATAGCTGGCCTCGCTCGTGACGTAGCCACTCTCCTTGCGGGCTCGGAACTCCTTCATGGCCCGGGCCTGGGCGGCCGCGCCCTTGAGCTCGGGCCACACCCAGGAGATGAAGGCGATGCGCTTGCCGTCGGGGAACCATTTGAAGGCTTCGATGCCGGTGGCCACCGGGGCGACGGCGCGGGCCTCGCCACCGTCGGGGGCGATCAGGTAGAGCTGGGGTTCCTCGTCCTTCTCGCCCTGCTGCTCGCGACGCGCGATAAAGGCGATCTGGTCTCCCATGGGGCTCCATTGCGGCTGGCCGTCCTTGTCGCCGGCGAAGGTGAGGCGGCGCGGCTCGCCGCCGAGTGTGGAGAACAGCCACAGGCTGCTCGCGCCGCGGTTGTCCGCCATCGAGTAGCGCGTGACCGAGGCGACGGCCTGGGCGCCGTCGGGCGAGAGGCTGGGAACGCCAATGCGATCGAGCTCCCAGAGCGCCTCAACGTCAAACGGTTTCAGCGCGGTCTTGCGAGCAGCCATTGCAGATGGGTCTGTATGGTGGGCCATTCGGCGGCGGTGATGCTGTAGACGGCGGTGTCGCGCAAGGTGCCGTCCGGGCCGCGGATGTGGGAGCGCAAGATGCCGTCGAGCTGGGCGCCCAGGCGCTCGATGGCGCGGCGGCTCTGCTGATTGAGGCGATGGGTGCGGAACTCAACGGCGATGCAGCCGAGGTCGTCGAAGGCGTGCTTGAGCAGCATCAGCTTGCACTCCGTATTGAGCGGGCTGCGCTGCACGCTGGCCGCATACCAGGTGGAGCCGATCTCGACGCGGCGGTGGGCGTTGTCGATGTTCATGAAGCTGGTCATGCCGACGATGCGGCCGGCCGCGTCCAGCACCGTGAAGGGCAGCATGCTGGCCTGGGCCTGGAGGCCGAGACGGCGCTGGATTTCGGCCGCTACTTCATGCGGGGCAGGAACGCGCGTGTACCAGAGCTTCCAGAGGTCGCCATCGCAGCAGGCGTCCTGCAGGCCGATCTCGTGAGCGGGGGAGAGAGGAAGCAGCCGCGCATGTGTACCGCTCAGCTCGACGGGTTGGCAAAGGCTCATCGATTGCGCCCCTGCATGAACACCAGCTTCTCGAACAGGCTCAGGTCCTGCTCGTTCTTGAGCAGTGCGCCGACCAGCGGCGGGATGGTGACCTTCTCGTCCTTGGCCTGCAGGGCGTGCACGGGGATGTCCTCGGCCAGCAAGAGTTTGAGCCAGTCGATGAGCTCCGAGGTGCTGGGCTTCTTCTTCAGGCCGGGCAGGTTGCGCACGTCGTAGAAGCTATTGAGCGCAGCGGCCAGCAGGTCTTTCTTGAGTGTGGGGAAGTGCACGTCCACGATCCGGGCCATGGTCTCGGCGTCAGGGAACTTGATGTAGTGGAAGAAGCAGCGGCGCAAGAAGGCGTCCGGCAGTTCCTTCTCGTTGTTGGAGGTGATGAAGACCAGGGGCCGATGCCGGGCCTTGATGGTCTTGCGCGTCTCGTAGCAATGGAATTCCATGCGGTCGATCTCGCGCAGCAAGTCGTTGGGGAACTCGATATCGGCCTTGTCGATCTCGTCAATCAGCAAGCAGACCGGGACTTCGGAATCGAAGGCCTGCCACAGCACGCCCTGGACGATGTAGTTCTCGATGTCGCGAACCTTGGCCGAACCTTCGATATCGGCGAGCTGGCTGTCGCGCAACCGGCTCACGGCGTCGTATTCGTAGAGGCCCTGCTGGGCCTTGGTAGTGGACTTGATGTGCCACTGCAGCAGCGGCATGTCCAGGGCCTTGGCGACCTCCTCAGCCAGCATCGTCTTGCCGGTGCCAGGTTCACCTTTGATCAGCAAGGGGCGCTGCAGCGTGGCCGCGGCATTGACGGCGAGCATCAGGTCGGGGGTGGCGACGTACTGGTCCGAACCTTGGAATTTCATGGTTTCTACGGGGAGAGGGCCGGGGGAAGCAGGGCGAAAAGTCAGTATAGGCGGTGCAATAATCCGCCAGCCTTTACAAAGAGAACCCTCGGGACCATGAAGAGACTGCTGCAGATTTCACTCGCGCTGGCTGCTGTTTTTGGCGCCGGCTCCGCTCTTGCCCAGAACGCCGAAGCCGGCAAGGGCAAGGTCGCCATGTGCCAGGGTTGCCACAGCATCCCCGGCTACCAGGCCAGCTTCCCCGAGGTCTACAAGGTGCCCAAGATCGCGGGGCAGAACGCCAAGTACCTGGTGGCCGCGCTCGGCGAATACGCCAAGGGCGACCGCAAGCACCCGACCATGCGCGGCATCGCCGGCTCGCTGACCGAGGCCGACATGGCCGACGTGGCCGCCTTCTACGAGCAACTCGGCAAGGGCGCCGCCGTTCCCCCGGACGTGCAGCCGAGCGACAAGGTAAAGGCCATGATCGAAAAGGGCGCCTGTACCTCCTGCCATGGCGCCAACCTGAGCAAGCCCCTGACCGGCGCCGAGCCCAAACTCGCCGGTCAGCATGCCGACTACCTCTTCGCTGTGATGAAGTCCTACCAGAGCGCCAAGCCGCTGGTGGGCCGCGACAACGCCATCATGGCCGGCCAGCTCAAGGACTTCAACCACGAGGATCTGCAAGAACTGGCGAACTACATCTCCAGCCTGCCCAGTGAGCTGGCCACGGTGCCGGAGTCGCGCTTCCACGGCAAGTAAGCGCTGCCGGAATCACCGAAGAAGAGGCCCTTGTGAGGGCCTCTTGTCGTTGCGGATTGGTCACGCAGCGCAGCCTGCTGGGCAGCCGGGGCGATACTCGCCAAGTGCTGAAGAAGATCTTGACCCGCCATGCCCGGCTGGGCATGTTCCTCCATTCTCTGGAGGGACCGTGGCTCTCTCACCCCTTCTGGAAAACCCGCTTCCTGCTGCGCGATCCTGCCGATCTGGAGGCGCTGCTCAGGAGCGGCGTGCCCGGCATCTGGATCGATGTGGGCAGGGGCGCCGATGTGGCGCAGGGCGATCCGGCCGCCGAGGTCGAGGTGGCTGAGGTGGCCAAGATGGCCGAGGTGCCAGAGGTGGCCGGCGAGCCGCTCGCGGCCGATGAAGAGGAGGCGACGTTTTCAGACACGGTCCCTGTCGAGCTGGCCGAGGAGCTCGAGCGCGCGACCCAGGTGATGAACCGTTCGCGCCAGGCGGTCGTCTCGCTGTTCAATGAGGTGCGCATGGGCCGCGCCGTCAATATCGAGCAATGCTTGCCGGTGGTGCAGGAGGTGGCCGACTCGGTGGCGCGAAATCGGGCGGCGCTGATCAGTCTGGCGCGACTCAAGACCAGCGACGACTACACCTATATGCATTCGGTGGCCGTGTGCGCGCTGATGGTCGCCCTGGCCCGCCAGCTCGGCATGGACGAGGCCCAGACCCGCGAAGCTGGACTGGCTGGCCTCCTGCATGACGTGGGCAAGATGTTGGTGCCGGCCGATGTGCTGAACAAGCCGGGCCGCCTCAGCGACGACGAGTTCGCCGTGATCAAGCTGCACCCGGAGCGCGGCTTCGAACTGCTGCGCGCCAGCGCTGCCGTGCCGACTTCCACGCTGGACGTCTGCCTGCATCATCATGAGAAGGTGGACGGCTCGGGCTATCCACGCAAGCTCAAGGGCGACCAGATCAGCCTGCTGGCGCGCATGGGCGCCGTCTGCGACGTGTACGACGCCATTACCTCCGATCGTGTCTACAAGGCCGGCTGGGACCCCTCGCTGTCACTGCAGCGAATGGCCCAGTGGCAGGGACATTTCGATCCCCTGGTGTTCCAGGCCTTCGTCAAGAGTCTGGGCATCTACCCTGTGGGCAGTTTGGTGCGGCTGGAGTCGCAGCGCCTGGCCGTCGTTGTGAATCAGAGCGCGGCAAACCTGTTGGCGCCACGGGTCAAGGTCTTCTATTCCATACGTGCCTGCGCGCCCGTGCAGCCCAAGCTGATCGACCTGAGCGATGGCAGCGACCGCATCATCGGCCGCGAGGACCCGAAGACCTGGAATTTCGAGTACCTCGAGACCCTCTGGCGATGAGGCTCTGGCGCTCAGGCTCAGGCACTAAGGCTCAGGCCCTGAGCTTGAAGACCCGCACCACCTCGGCCAGACTGGCTGCCTGGTGCTTGAGGCTCTCGGCCGCCGCGGCTGATTCCTCCACCAGCGCTGCGTTCTGCTGTGTGACCTGATCGAGCTGGGTCACGGCCTCGCTGACCTGGCCTATGCCTTGCATCTGCTCGTTCGTCGCAGTGCCAATGGCATTCACAATGGCTGCCACGCGCTCCACTTGGTTGACGATCTCGCCCATGGTCAACCCAGCCTCGTCGACCAGGCTGGAACCGCGCTCGACCGTCTCCACGCTCTGGGCAATCAAGGCCTTGATCTCGCGGGCGGCCTGGGCGCTACGCTGGGCCAGGGTACGCACCTCACCGGCCACGACCGCGAAGCCGCGACCCTGCTCGCCAGCGCGCGCGGCTTCCACTGCGGCGTTCAGGGCGAGGATATTGGTCTGGAAGGCGATGCCGTCGATCACGCCGATGATGTCGTTGATCTTCTTGGAGCTGGCCGTGATCTCCTCCATGGTCGAGACCACGCGGCCCACGACCTCGCCGCCCTTGCCGGCCACGCCGCTAGCGCTTGCGGCCAGCTCGCCAGCCTGGCGCACCGATTCCGCATTGCTGCGCACCGTGGCGTTCATCTGCTCCATCGACGCCGCGGTTTGCTCGAGGTTGGACGCCTGTTCCTCGGTCCGCTGGGACAGGTCGGCATTGCCCGTGGCGATCTCGGCTGAGCCGGTGGCGATGGAGTCGGAGCTGTTGCGCACCTTGGACACTATCTCCACCAGGCCTGCGGTCATCTCGCGCAGCGATTCGAGCAATTGCGCCGTTTCGTCCTTGCCCTGCACGACGATCTCGGAACTGAGGTCGCCGCCTGCCACCGCCTTGGCCACATGCACCGCCTGCCCGATTGGCACTGTGATGGAGCGCGAGATGACCACCGCCAGCGCGATCCCGACGACGAGCGCCAGCGTGCTGAGGATGGCCGTCGTCCAGGTCACCGAGGCCTTGGTGGCATTGGCCTTCTCGTACTCCTCGCGCGCCACGTCGATCTGCAGTTGAATCAATTTACCCAATGACGCGACGGCCGGCGCTGATAGCGGTACGAGCTTTTCGTGATAAATCTTGCCCGCCAGTTCCGCTTGGCTGCTGCGCACGGCCTCGCGCAGCGGCTGCACACCATCGCGCACAAATGCCTGATAGGCCGGGACGAAGACGTCGGCTAGCTTTTGCTCGTCAGGCGTTAGGTAGGTCGAGGTGTAGTCCTTCCAGACCTGATCACTGCGCTGCAGGCCCGTGTCGAGCTCGGTCAACTGGCGCTGAACCTCGTCCGGCGCCTTGGCTTCCATGGCGTCGGACAGAAGGATGCGGGTGCGCTGCGCCAGGTGGTCGATCTCGCCGAGCTGGCCCAGGCAGACGGTACGGTCTTCGTAGACCGTCTTCAGCCCCGCGTGGACTTGCCCGACGCCCACAAAGCCCGTCACGGCCACGATCACGAGCATCAACAAGACGCCCGCAAAAGCTATGGCAAGGCGTGGGCCGATCCTCAAGTTCCCGAGCATGGTGATTCCTCTTTGGTATGGGAAATGCTTGCCAATGCGCCGGGCTCTGGCGAGTCCGGCTTTGAATACCTGACTACTGCCGTGCCGACTGTAGGACCTGTAATAAAGATTTCGCCGTCAGGGAGCTTGCAGAAGCGCTAACGAGTTCCCGGCGCGTAGTCTGCACGCACATGGCCGGCCAACTGTTCCTGCGTGAACAGCACCGGCTTGGTCTTCATGTTGACGAAGAGCGGCGTCTGGTCGGCGTAGTGCGGGGAGGTGACGTCCAGCGTTGCGCTGCCGAACTGGTGGACGCTGCGCGAGCTGAGCCGGCCGTTGCGGTCCCACTCGACGAACATGATCAGGGTGTCGCCCGCATTGGCCTTGAGCCGACCGTCCGCGGCGGGCTCGCCCCAGACCGATCGATAGGTGTCGCGCGCACCGTCGATGCCCAGGTCCACCCTGCCGCGGCGGATCCGGTTCACCTCGCCCCAGGTTGGATCGAGCCGACCGAAGCTCTTCTGCAATTCGACCATGCTCTGGCGCAGCGCTGGCTCGGCGGCCATCAGGCGTGGACCGTGGTAGGCCAGCACCTTGTAGGCCGTGAGCAGCACGATGGGCGCTTCCCTGCTGGCTTGGTCGGCGCTGCGATTCCAGCGGCGCAGCAGGTCCTGCGCGGGCGTGAGGTCGGCGCTCTTGAGCGCCAGCAGTTCTTCGACCAGGGCGACGACCTCGGACTGGGGGCTGTAGCGCAGGTCGTACTTGTAGTGCTCGAAGGCCTCGGCCGTGATGGCGGTGTCGGTCCCGTAGGTTTCCTCCACTCGCAGCGCGCGGTTGTTCATGTGGGTCTCCAGCCCCATGCTCTTCGGGAAGTCGCCTTCCTGCAAATCGTCCTGCGGTCCGGTGGCGTGCAGCGGTGTGTGGTTGCTGTTGAAGACGAAACCCGACTTCGGGTCCCAGACCTGCGGCACGCGGCTGGCCGGCAGGTAACCATGCCAGATCAGGGCCGACTGGTCGCCGGGCAGGTCCTTGCCAACATCCAGATCCGGCGGCAAGTCCGGATACTTGCCGTTGTAGACGAAGCCAATGTGGCCCTTCTCGTCAGCGTAGATGTAGTTGAGGCTGGGCACGGCGTTGAGTGCGAGCGCGGCCTTCCACTCGTCCAGATTGCGCGCCTTGTCCTCGCGGAAGTACTGCATGGCCTGCGTCACCTCGCCCATGCCGGCCCAGCGCAAGGCGTAGGCGCCGTTGTCGGTCTTCAGGACCGGGCCGTGGGCCGAGTGCAGGATCTGGCGGTGGAAAGTCCAGGCCAGCGGGCCGAGCAGCTTGACGCGCAGCGCAGCCTCGCTCGCATCGAACTTGCGCCACTGCCCGTCGAGCAGATACTGGTCGGGGTCGTCGGGCTTGAGCGTGAGCTTGTAGATCGTGATCAGGCTGGCGGGCTTGTTCACGGTGTGGGCCCAGCCGAGGTGCTCGTTGTGGCCGTGCAGCATGAAGGGCGAGCCCGGGAAGAAGCCGCCGGCCACATGCCAGCCTTCGCCGCTCTCCAGCACGGCCTCGTACCAGGCGACCGGGCCTGTGTAGGGCTGGTGGGAGTTGACGAGCAGGCGGGTTGCGCCGTCGGCCGAGCGCGAGGGCGCCACGGCGAGCCCATTCGAGCCTTTCGGCGGCGCCTCGGACTTGGGCGCGGCCGTGAGCCGGCGGAGCTGGTCTTCCATGCCGAAGAAGAAGGGCGACTTGAAGACAAAACCGGCGGCGATGTCGCGGCCCGTCATCGGCAGCGTGCCGCGCTCGACCTGGTCGGGATGGAGGGCCGCGTAGTGGTTGAGGCCGTCGGCATAGGCCTGCATGACGGCGCGCACATCGGCGGGCAGGTCTGTCTCGTAGTGGGCCTGGATGGCGTCCCACACGCCGAAGAGCTGGACCAGGTAGTCGGTCGGCGCCGCGCTCTTGCCCTTCACGGCGGCCAGCGTGCCGCGCGTAGCGCGCAGCACCTCCTGGATGGTGGCGAAATCGTCTTCGGCGTGGGCCCAGGCCAGGCCATAGGCCACGTCTACGTCTCGCGGCCCACTGATGTGCGGCACGCCGAACTCATCGCGCTGGATGCGGGCCTTGTATTGCGCGGCCTGATGGATCAGCGCCTGTGCGTCCGGCTCGAGCGGCTGCTGCAGCCGGTCCCAGGCGATCAAGCCAGCAGCGGCTAGCAACACCAGTGCCAGGCCATAGCCCAGCCAACGCATCAAGCGCCTCATCGCGTCCCCTTCGTTTTTGGTGGCCGCGATTGTGAGGCACAAAACTCCCGCTGCGATGCGCATGCGATGCGATGCGATGCGATGCGCTGTGCTGTGCTGTGCTGTGCTGTGCTGTGCTGTGCGCCGGCACGCTGCTTGCGCCAGGACGCTGGCGGAAGGCCGAACTCGCGGCGGAAGGCGCGGCTGAACGCGGTCTCGATCTGCTAGACATCATGGCTGCTAGCAAGGCGTAAGAGGCTCGTCTCCGGTAACGTGGGTTGCGCACCTAGGTGTGCCGAGCCACA
>Ga0213872_10000157_pt1 | contig 62892 bp, 53 predicted proteins | sample VelepicomBERX_R2_FD_160071 | JGI IMG/M metagenome (GOLD analysis project Ga0213872, IMG submission 160071) | Rhizosphere microbial communities from Vellozia epidendroides in rupestrian grasslands, the National Park of Serra do Cipo, Brazil - RX_R2 | ecosystem: Host-associated > Plants > Roots >... | reverse complement strand
GGCGGACAGCGGCGGCAGCCCGTCGTTCAGACGCTGGCGGGCGAAGGACACCATCAGGATGGAGTTGGCAGTGGCCACACCCATGGTCATGATGGCGCCGGTGAGGGCCGGAACACTGAGTGTGGTCCCGGTCAGGAACAGCATCCAGACAATACCCGCCAGCGCCGCTGGCAGGGCGGTGATGATAATGAACGGATCAATCCAGGACTGGAAGTTCACCACGATCAGCAGATAGACCAGCACGATCGCCATCAGCAGGCCGACGCCCAGGCCGATGAAGGATGAGTGCATGGTTTCTACCTGGCCGCGCAGTTCGACCTTGGTGCCGCGCGGGAGCGAAGGTTCGGCTTCGTCGACCAGCTTCTGGATATCTGCCGCCACAGCGCCGAGGTCGCGGCCTTCCACGCTGACGAAGACGTTGATCACCGGCGTCAGGTTGTAGTGGGAGACGATGGCTGGCTGCACGGCCGGCACCACCTTCACCAGGCTGCTGAGCTGCTGGGTGGCGCTGGTGCCGTTGCCTGCGGCGCCCGGCGTACCGGCGGCGCGTACCGGCGTGCCAAGCAGGGAGTCCAGGTCGTCGATCTTGTACTGCGGCGATTGCACGGCGACGTTGTAGACCACGCCGTTGGTGGGGTTAAGCCAGAACGCGGGCTGGGTCTGCGAACTGCCGGACAGGGTAATCAGCAGGTTCTGCGCCAGGTCGGTCGGATTGAGGCCGAGCTGCTTGATCTGGCTGCGGTCCATCTGCAGGCCCAGGGTCGGCAGGTCCATGCGCTGCTGGATATGCACGTCCACCGCGCCAGGCACCTGTTTGACCTGTTTCATCAGGCGCGAGGCGATGTCGTAGTTGCTGCGCAGGTCTTTGCCGGCGATCTGGATATCGACAGCGGTTGGATGACCGAAGTTCAGGATCTGCGTGACGATATCGGCCGGCTGGAAGAAGAACTCCACCCCAGGGAAATGCAGCGGCAGTTCGCGGCGCAGCTTGTTGATGTAGACCTGCGAAGGCTCATGGTCTTCGTGCAGCGAAAGCAGAATCTCCGCATCCAGCGTGCCGATGGTGCCGGCATTGCTGTACGAGAGATTGATACTGGAATAGGGCGTGCCCAGGTTGTCCAGGATCGTTTGCAGGTCTTTGGCGGGGATCACCTGGCGGATGACTTTTTCCACTTCGTCGGTGACGCGCGCGGTTTCTTCAATACGGGTGCCGGTCGGCATGCGCATGTGCAGGCGGATCTGGCCCGAGTCCACGCTCGGGAAGAAGTCGCGGCCAATGGCAAAGATCAGTCCCAGCGACAGTACGCAGAACAGCAGGAAGGCGCCGCCAAAGCGTTTGCGGTGCGTCAGCAGCGTGGACAGGATGACGATGTAGCCGCCGCGGAAGCGCTCAAATGCGGCGTCAAAGCGGCGGTACACGCGCTGCAGCGGGCTCGGTGCGGCATTCGGATCTTCGTGTGCGTGGCCCATCATCATCATGACCATGGTCGGTACCAGGGTACGCGACAGGATGTAGGACGCGATCATCGCGAATACCACGGCTTCAGCCAGCGGCACGAACAGGTAGCGCGCTACGCCGGTCAGGAAGAACATCGGCACGAAAACGATACAGATACACAGGGTGGACACCAGCGCCGGCACCGCAATCTCGCCCGCGCCTTCCATGATGGCCGTGTGCAGGTCCACGCCCTGGTGCAGGTGCCGCTCGATGTTCTCGATGGTGACTGTGGCGTCGTCCACCAGGATGCCGACCGCCAGCGCCAGCCCGCCCAGTGTCATGATGTTGATGGTCTCGCCCAGCATGTACAGCACGATGATGGACGACAGGATCGACAGCGGGATCGACACGGCGATGATGCAGGTGCTGCGCCAGTTACCCAGGAACAGCAGGATCATGGCGGCGGTCAGCGCGGCGGCGATCAGCGCTTCGCGGATCACGCCGCTGATAGCAGCTTTGACGAACAGCGACTGGTCAAACAGCGGGGTGATCGTCAGCTCTTTCGGCAGGGTCTGCGCGGCTTGCGGCAGCAGGCCTTTCAGGGTGTTGATGATGTCCAGCGTGGAGGAGCCGCCGCTCTTCAGCACGGAGATCAGCACGCCGCGCTCGCCGTTCTGGCGCACGATATTGGTCTGCGGCGAGAAGCCGTCGCGCACGCGCGCCACTTCGGACAGGTAAGTGGTGGTGCCGTTCTTGGTCAGCACCGGAATCTGGTTCAGGCCCTCGATGGTGTCGGGCGAACCGTTCATGGCGACGTTGTATTCGGTGCTGCCGATTTTGGCCGTACCGGACGGCAGGATTAGGTTCTGCGCATTCACCGCCTGTACCACGTCGGCCGGAGTCAGCCCCTTGGCTTGCAGTGCGCGGGTATCCAGGTCGACCGATACCAGGCGCGACTTGCCGCCGTAAGGATATGGCACGGCCGCGCCAGGAATCGTCACCAGTTGCGGACGCAGGAAGTTCACCGCGGTGTCGAACAGCGACTGCTCGTTCATGCTGGAGCTGGACAGGCCAAGCTGGATGACCGGAATACTGGAGGCGGAATACTTGATGATCAGCGGCGCGGTGGCGCCAGGCGGCAGCTGCTTGAGCTGCGACTGCGACACGGCCACGATCTGCGCCAGCGCGGTCTGGATATTCGCGTTCGGCTGGAAGAAGATCTTGATGACGGTGGAGCCGGACAGCGAGGTCGACTCGATATGCTCGATGTCGTTGACGGTGGTGGTCAGGCTGCGTTCCGTGGTGGAGGCAAAGCGCTGGCCCATTTCCTGCGCCGACAAGCCGCCGTACTGCCAGATGACGCTGATCACCGGGATATTAATTTCGGGGAAAATGTCGGTCGCCATCTTGTACAAAACAAGAGGGGTCGACAACAGTATCAGCAGCGCCATCACGATGAACGTGTAAGGCCGCCTTAATGCGATGTTAACGATCCACATGGAGCAAGTTCCGCTGGTGTTCAAGCGCAAAATCATAGCACTACTTGAACGTGTACGTTCACCTTGGAACAGACTAATACTTACTAATACAGTGTGTTACACAAGCTCCTAAAAAAGACCGCCCGTGCCATTTCTGGCAGCAGGCGGCAAATCCAATCAAACAGTGAACTACAGTGGAGAACTGATTACCAGTGGCCGTGCTGCGAACCGCCGCCGATGTTCAGGGTCTCGCCGCTGACGTTGGCCGCTTCGGTCAGGTAGACAATGCCTTCGGCGATTTGCGCTGGCGAAGAGATGGTGCCCATCGGCGCCAGGGTTTTCAGGAAGTCTTTCGGGCTGTCCTTGTGCATCGGGGTGTCGACGATGCCTGGGGCGACCAGGTTGAAGCGGATCTGGTCCTTGGCATATTCCAGCGCCAGGTTGGTGTTGGCGCCGTTGATGCCGCCCTTGGTCATCATCGCCACGGCCGCAGGGAAGAAGGCGAACGGGTTGCTCAGCAGGGTGGTGGTCACGCCGACGACGCTGCCGCCGCGCTTCTGGTTCAGCATCTGCTTGACGGTTTCCTGGGTGATGTACAGGTAGCCTTCCAGGTTGGTGTGGATCAGGGCCTGGAAGTCTTCGGCGGTGTAGTCGGTGAAAGGCTTGGAGATGAAGATGCCGGCGTTGTTGACCAGGCCATCGACGCCGCCGAAGCGCTGCACGGCGGTCTGCACGACCTTGATGGCGGTCGCCTGGTCGCCGATGTCGCCGTCGACGATGGCCAGCTGGGCCGATTGTGGCAGTTCGGTGGACTTGCTCACGCTGCGCGAGGTGGCAACCACGTTGTAGCCGCGGGCCAGGAAGGCGTTGACGGTGGCAGCGCCGATACCTTGCGATGCGCCGGTGACGATGATGGTTTTCTTGCTCATGGTGTTCTCCTTTGGGTTAAGTTGTGCTGCTGTGAGGAGAACTATAGTTATTGACGGGGCATTGATAAACGGGTCGGAATGCAAGACAATTGATACATTGTGTAATGAGTGAGGTCCGACTATGCGCCGCAACTTTGATGACGTCCTGCTGGGAACCCTGGAGCTGTTCTGCTTTGCGGCGGAATTGGGCAGCTTTACCGCCGCCGCCACGTCAGCCGGGGTGACGCCGGCTGCGGTGAGCCGTTCCGTCTCGCGGCTGGAGGAAAGGCTGGGTGTGCGCTTGTTCGTTCGGACCACGCGGCAGATTCGCCTGACCGACGGCGGCAAGCTGTATTACGAACAGTGCCGGCAGGCGCTGTCGCAGCTGAACGAGGCGGAGCGCCAGGTCACGGGCGGACAGTCGCGCCCTTCGGGCCTGCTGCGTATCAGTACACCCACGCCGTATGCGCATCACCGCCTGCTGCCTTTGATGAGCGAGTTCCGCACCCTGTATCCGGAGGTGCAGCTGGACATCCACATCAGCAATCGCAATATCGATTTTGCCGATGAGGGCTATGACCTGGCGATTCGCGGCCGCGCGCCCGCCGATTCGAGCCTGATCGCGCGCAAGCTGGAAGATGCGGAACTGGTGCTGGTGGCGACGCCGGATTACCTGAAGCGGCAAGGCCCGGTGCGCAGCATCGCGGATCTGGAGCGGCATGAATGCATCCAGTTCGAGCTGCCCAGTACGGGGCGGCGAATTCCCTGGCTGCTGCGCCAGGACGGCAATGTGATTGAGTTGGAGGCACGCGGGAACCTGTGCTGCACCGAGGACGTGCTGGGGATTACCTCGCTGGCGCGCGCAGGCGCGGGCATCGCGCAGAACTACCGCTTCATCGTGGAGAAGGATCTGGCGCGCGGCGATCTGGTGGAGCTGCTGCCGGAGCATGGCGGCACGTCGCGGCCGTTCTATCTGCTGTATCCGCACGCGCGCCATCTGTCGCTGCGCGTGCGGACACTGGTGGACTTTCTGGTCGACCGGCTTAATCCGGCGCCAGCACGCGGGTGAAGGCGTCGCGGGCCGGGTGGTGCAGCACGTCCTTGCGCCATACCAGCATGGTGTCCACATGGGCCAGTGCCGGCGGCAGCGCATGCTGGCGGATGGTCGCGGCGAGGTCGCGCTGGGCCAGGATCTCCTTGGGCATCAGCGCCACGCCCATGCCGGCGGCGACGCAGCCGATGATGGCTTCGTAAGTGCCGAATTCGGACTCGCGGGTGGGCGTCACGCCGGCTTCGGCAAACCAGCGCTCCAGGATGCGGCGATAGGAACAGCCGGAGCGGAAGGCCAGCAGGGACTTGCGGGTCAGGTCGTGCGGGCTGCTGACGGGCGGATGGCCCGCATGCGTGATGAGCATCAGTTCTTCATGGAACACCGGCAGCTGGGCCAGTTCTTCGTGTTCTATGGGCGCGGCCACCAGTGCCATATCCAGACGGTGGCGCAGCACACCGTCCAGCAGATAATCGGACGGTCCGGTATCCAGCATCAGATCGACCTTGGAATACTGGCTGTGGAATTTGCCCAGCAGGGCGGGCAGGCGCGCCGCCGCCGTGGTCTCCATGGAGCCGATGCGCAGTACGCCGCTGGGTTGCTGGTCCGGGTGCATGGCCGCCTGGGCTTCGTCGGCCAGCTGCAGCAGGCGGTCGGTGTAGGATAGGAGGCGGGCGCCTTCGGAGGTGATCTGCAGGCGCCGCCCGGTGCGATGAAACAGGGGCACGCCCAGCGATTCCTCCAGCTGCGTTAATCGGGCGGAAACATTGGACTGGACCCGGTTCAAACGACTGGCGGCCTGGGTGACGCTGCCTTCCTCGGCCACGGCCTTGAAGATGCGGAGTGCGGAAAGTTCCATAGCGATTCTCTATTTGAGATGGATGGAATCATTATTATTCATTTTCTTTCATAAGCAAAGAATTTTATAGTGTTCCCATGTAAAGAACTTTTTTCGCGGGAGCCATCATGAAATCTGAACACACACCGTCATTGGCGATACTGCTGGCGTGCAGTTTCGCCTTCATCATCGTCCAGCTGGACGTGACCATCGTGAACGTCGCCTTGCCGCAGATCGGCCGTGAGCTGGGCGCCAGCGTCGCCGACCTGCAATGGGTGGTGGACGCCTATACCCTCGGCTTTGCCGTGTTCCTGCTGTCGGCCGGTGTACTGGGCGACAAATTCGGTTCGCGCCGCGCCTTCATGTCGGGCTTCGGCCTGTTCACGCTGGCCTCGCTGGCCTGTGCGATGGCGCCGACACCGGATGCGCTGAACGTGGCGCGCGCCGTGCAGGGCATCGGCGCGGCGCTGCTGGTGCCAAGCTCGCTGGCCATACTGAATTCCGTCTATGCGCATGACAAGGCCATGCTGGGCAAGGCTATCGCGTGGTGGACGGCGGCTGGCGGCGTGTCGATTGCGGCCGGCCCGGTGCTGGGCGGCCTGGTGATGCAGCTGGGCGGCTGGCGCAGCATCTTCTGGATCAATATCCCCATCTGCATCATCGGCTTCTGGCTGACCGGCCGCGTGGTGCCTGCGATGGAAGGCAAGGATCCGCACCGCTCCTTTGACATCAAGGGCCAGCTGCTGGCGATCGCCGCGCTGACCGGACTGGTAGGTTCGGTGATCGAAGTGGAGTCGCTGGGCTTCAGTCATCCGCTGGTGCGCGGCGGCCTGCTGTTGGCCGTGGTGGCGGGCGCGCTGTTCGTGCTGGTGCAGGCGCGCAGCAAGTCGCCCATGCTGCCATTGGGCTTGTTCCGCCAGGTGCCGTTCTCGGGCGCTGTGCTGTTCGGCGTGTGCATGAACTTTTCCTACTACGGCGTGATTTTCGTGCTCAGTTTCTACTTGCAGAAGGTGCGTGGCTTCAGTGTGATGCACGCGGGCCTGGTGTTCCTGCCGCTGACGGGCACCTTCCTGTTCTCGAATATCGTGAGCGGCTGGATGCAGTCCCGCGTGGGCGTGCGCTTGCCAATGATCCTGGGTGGCTTGATCGGTGCGGCAGGTTATGCGCTGCTGGGCTGGATCGGCATCTCGCAGGACGCGACCTTCCTGCAGATGCTGCCAGGCCTGGCGCTGATCCCGGCCGGCATGGGCCTGGGCGTGCCTGCCATGACCACGTCGATCCTGTCCAGCGTGGAGCGCAAGCAGGCCGGCACGGCGTCGGCGGTACTGAACACGGCGCGCCAGGTGGGTGGCGCCATGGGCGTGGCCTTGTTTGGCGCGCTGGTGGCGGGTGATAGCGCGGAGCGCATCCTGCACGGCGTGCGCAATGCGATGATGGTATCGACCAATCTGCTGTTGCTGGCGGCGTTGCTGGGCTTTCTGTGCATTGCGAGCACGCGCCGCGAAATAAAAACTGCCTAATGCGCCATGAGGACCGGCACGGTCATGGTGCGCATGATCGTGCGGGTGACGCCGCCCAGCACCAGCTCGCGCCAGCGCATATGGCCGTAGGCGCCCATCACCATCAAGTCCACGCCCAGGTCTGAAGCCAGCGAGAGCAGGGCGTTGCCGACATCCAGGCCATCCGGCGTTTTCTGCACCAGCACTTCCACATTGAGGCCATGGCGGGCCAGATAGAGCGCCATATCGGCGCCCGGCTGCTCGCCATGCACGCCGGACTGCGTATCCGGGTTAAAGATGGCCAGCGTCACCTTGGCGCTGCGGCGCAGCAGCGGCACGGCGTCGGTGACGGCGCGGATGGCGGCGCGGCTGCCATCCCAGGCCACCAGGGCATGGCGGTCGATACGTTCGAATTTGCCTGCATAAGGCACGACCAGCACGGGGCGGCCGCCGTACAGGGCGACGTGCTCCGGCAGTATGTCCAGCTCACCTGCGGAGCTTTCGCCCGGATCGCATTGGCTGACCACCACCAGATCGGCGTAGCGGGCCTGCACCACCATGGTGTTGAGGGTGTCGTCGTCGCACAGGCGGCGCTCGAACGATTGCACGTCGGCGGCGTTGACCATGGTTTCGAAACGCGTCAGCGCCTGTTCGGCATCCATGCGCAGGCGGTCGAATTCCGATTGCGGCACCGGGCCGGCAAACATCATGGCCGCAGTGCGGTAGTACTCAACGGGAAAGCCGCACATGGCGGCGCCGACCAGATGGCTGCGGTGGGCACTGGCGATATGGGTGGCGAGGCGAATGCGCTTGGCCGACTGCGAGGACAGGTCGGCGTGGACCAGAACGGTCTTGTACGACATGGCAGGCTCCTTAAAAAAGGTTCAGTTGAAGCTTATCAACCGTGCCTGCCAATTTTTATGATCCAGATCAAATCTGCGCGCTTGAATCAGGCCCCGTTCTTTTTCGCCAGGAAGGCGTGTATCTGCGCCACCACGGCAGCACCTTCGCCCACTGCGGCGGCCACCCGCTTGGTGGAGTGGGCCCGCACGTCGCCGATGGCAAACACCCCCGGCACGCTGGTTTCCAGCTCGGCGCGGACCTGGTAATTGGCCATTTCGCAAGCCCCGCCATCCACGTTCGGATTGGGCACCGAGACGTCAAAACCGGTCAGGATGAAGCCGTGCCGGTCCAGCGCCACGCCGCAGTCGTCCAGCCAGCCGGTATTCGGATCGGCGCCGATGAACAGGAACAGGCGGCAGATGTCGTAATTGTTTTCCGCGCCGGTCTGGTGATTGCGCACCCGCACCTGCTGCAGGCCGTCTTCGTCATTGCCCTCCAGCGCCACCACTTCGCTATGGGTGTAGAGGGTGATGTTGGGCGTCGCTGCGATGCGCTCGATCAGGTAGTTGGACATGCTGGCCGCCAGCCCTTCGCCCCGCACCAGCATATGCACGTGGCGCGCGTGCATGGACAGGAACACGGCGGCCTGGCCGGCCGAATTGCCGCCGCCAACCAGCACCACTTCTTCGTTACGGCACAGGTTCGCCTCGATCGGCGAGGCCCAGTAATACACGCCGCGGCCTTCAAACTGGCGCAGATTGGCCAGCGATGGGCGGCGGTAGCGCGCACCGCAGGACAGCACCACGGCGCGCGCCTGCAGGCGCGTCAGGCTGCCGCACATTTCCACCTGCAGGGGATATTCGCAGCACAGCAGGCGTCCCGCCGGTGCGGGCACGGCCAGCTTGACGCCGAACTTCTGCGACTGCACGTAGGCACGGCCAGCCAGGGCGCGGCCGGAGATCCCGGTGGGGAAGCCCAGGTAGTTTTCGATACGCGAGCTGGCGGCGGCCTGGCCGCCATGGTGGCGCGTTTCCAGCGCCAGCACGCTCAGGCCTTCTGAGGCGGCATACACGGCGGCGGCCATGCCGGCCGGACCGGCGCCCACCACGATCACGTCCCACACGGTTTCTTCGCTCAGCTCGGGCAGGGTGCCCAGGCAGCGGCCCAGTTCCACCAGGGTGGGATTGCGGCGGATGCTGCCATCCGGGCAGACCACGATGGGAAAATCCTCCGGCGTCGGCTGGTAGTGGTCGCACAGGGCGCGGCCTTGCGGGTCTTCGGCCGGATCGATCACGGTGTGCGGGAAGCCATTGGAATTCAGCCATGTTTGCAGATTGTGCAAGCGCGAGTGGCCGCGCGGCGCTACCAGCACCGGCCCGCCCGCATTGGATTCCAGCAGGCCGACACGGCGCACGATCAGGGCGCGCACGATGCGCTCGCCCAGTTCGGCCTCGGCGATCAGCAGGGCGCGCAGTTTTTCGGTGGGCACCGCCATCACTTCGACATCGCCCACGGCGGTGCCGGTCACCAGCGAGGGACGGCCGGACAGCTGGCTGATTTCGGCGGCAAACTCGCCCGGCGTGTGATGGCGGATCACCGAGGCTTCCCCCAGCCCGTTGGCGCGGGTGATGGCGACTTCGCCCTTGAGGATGACGTGCATGCCGAAGCTGCTATGGCCGGCGCGGAACAGCGGCTCGCCGTCGCGGTAGTGGCGGATCTGGCCGAAGCGCGCCACCTTGGCGATTTCTTCCGCGGTGAGGATGGGGAACGCCTGGTGGGCCCGCGTCTCCAGGATGTTGGGACGCGCTTCGTTGCCGTCGATCGCGCTGAGTGGTGGATCACCTGCCATGTGCCTGCTCCTAAGTGGGAATACCCCAAGGATAGATAGGCACTATTGTATTGGAAACCACCAAAAGGGGGAGATTTCCTCGGCAGGCGTTTAGCAGGCGCCGAGCAGCTCCCGTTCCAGCAGCACGAAACCGCGCGTGCGCAGGGTGATCCAGTTACGGTTGCGGAACTGGCTCAGGATGCGGCTGACGGTGGAAGGCGTCAGGCCGAGGAAGTCGCCAATGTCCTGGCGCGACATGGGCAGGCCGACCATCCGTTCCGGTTGGCCCTGGGCTGGCGCGGGGCCGGCACGGTCCAGCAGGAAGTGCGCCACGCGCTGTTCCGCCGAAGCGCTGCGCAGGATCGCCGACAGGGTTTGCTGGCGGGTGATCTCCGCCGCGATGCGATGGCTGAACTGCTCGGCGCTGCGCGGCTGGCGCGCCAGCATGGACATCACCCGGTTGTAGGGCACGCTGTCGACCACGCAGTCGCTCAGGGCCAGGGCGCAGCTGTGCTGGCGCGGCGATTCGATGGCGTCCATCCCCAGCCAGTCGCCCGCGCCGAGGAAGTCGATGATGCGCTGCACGCCGTCCTGGTTCAGCTGGTACAGCTTGAGGCAGCCGCTGCGCACCAGGTAGATGGCCGGACGCACCGGGTCGTCCATGTGGTAGAGGTGGTCGCCACGGCCCAGGCGGTAGCGCCGCTCCGCCGCGCAGACATGGGCGGTAGCGCCGGCTTCCTGGTCGGCGCTGCAGAAGGGGCGCATGGCGCAGGCGCGGCAATCCGTTTCGGGAATGGCGGGCGGCAGCAGTTCACGGTGCAGGAGCTGGTTCATTACGCCGCCTTTCGTGCCGTGCAGTCCTGTACCAGCGAGCGTAGCGCTTCCATGTCGAGCAGCTCGACATCGTGGCGGCGCAGCTCGAGGATGCCTTGCTGCTTGAAGTGGAGGATCAGGCGGCTGACGCATTCGGCCGTCACGCCCAGGTAGTTGGCGATATCGCCGTGCGACATTGGCAGGCGGAAGGCGCCCGCCGCATAGCCGCGCGCGGCGTGGTGCTCGGACAGGTTCAGCATCAGCGCGGCGAGGCGCTGGCCGGCCTGGGTATTGCGGGTCATCAGGGCTTGCTGCTGGCTGCGGCGTAGCTCGGCGCTCATCAGGGCATGCAGGCTGACGCGCTGCAGCGGCTGGCGGCGTCCCTTGAAAGCCTGACGCTGCCAGGTGATGCGGCACACCTCGCTGTCTTCCAGCGCCACCGCCGAGCTTTGATGCACGGCCTGGCCCATGGCATTGAGGGCGATGAATTCCGGCGCCAGGGCAAAGCCGACGATCTGATCGGGCCGGGCAGCGCCGGCGCCGACGATCTTGAAGCTGCCTGAACGGATGGAGTAGATGCTGTTGTCGACCAGGTCGCCCTGGCGGTACAGGCTGTCGTGCCGGGCGACACGGATGCGCTGGCCGGGAATCTGGTCAGCGGCAGCCGTGCCTTGGCACATGTGGTAGTGGACGCAGCGCTCGCACTGCTCGCGGTCCACGGTTCGGGTTGTTGTCGTTGAGTTCATGCCGATAGGTTATCTATCGGCAACTGCAGTTTCCTTGATCTGAATCAAAAACGGTAACCCACACCCACGCCGAACAACACCGGATCCACTTTTACAGCGCTGGCTTTGGCGCCGGAGACGAACACGTCGCTGCGGATCTGCACTTTTTTCACATCCACGTTGAACGACCATTTGCGGTCGATGGCGAAGTCCAGGCCGGCTTGCAGGGCAGGGCCCCAGCTCTTGTGTTCCAGGCCGCCCGCGCCGCCCAGCAGGTTGACGCTGGAGATGTTGGTGTAGTTGATACCGGCGCCCAGGTAAGGCGTGATCGCGCTGCCGGTGGTAAAGCGGTATTGGGCCAGCAGGGTTGGCGGCAGGTGCTTGAAGGTGCCGATGTTGGCGCCGTCCAGGGTGACATCGTGTTTTTGCGGATAGGTCAGGACCAGCTCAGCCGAAAAATTGGGGCTGAAAAAATAGCTGATGTCGACATCGGGGATGGTCTTGCTGCTGACGTGGATGCGGTCCGATGCACCGGTGCCGCCCACGGGATCCGACTTGTCGGCAGGGCTCAGGTTGACTGCGCGCAGACGCACCAGCCATGGGCTTTCCTGTGCGGCGGCTTGGGCGCCCAGCAGGGTCAGCAGGGCGATGGCGATGGCTTGCTTTTTCATTTTCATTCCTCTTTTGTGTCGTTGATAACCGGAATGAAGTCTATTGTCCGGGTCGCCGCCAAGCCGTGTTTCAGATCAATTTTTCAACAGTGCAAGCAATCCGGGCTGTTTTGATCTAGGTCAAGAAAATTGCCTGTGGGACTCATTACACTTCCTCATCGTTTGAAAAAATTTGAGAGAGCGCAAATTGCGCAGCGCGCACGGAGAAAATTAAAATGCGAAATAATCAACCAGTGACGGGACGTGAAGTCGAAGTGGCGGAAAGCCAGGCCATCGTTTCGCAGACTGACCTCGAAGGCAATATCACTTATGTGAATTCCTACCTGCTCGACATCAGTGGTTTCAGCGAGGAGGAACTGCTGGGCGCGCCGCAGAACATCCTGCGCCACCCGGACATGCCGCCGGAAGCGTTTGCCGACCTGTGGTCCACCATCAAGCGTGGTACGCCGTGGACTGGCCTGGTCAAGAACCGCTGCAAGAACGGCGACCATTACTGGGTGCGCGCCAATATCACTCCGATCCGCGATGCCGGCCGTACTGTCGGCTATATGTCGGTGCGGGTGCGTCCCGAGCGCCACGAAGTGGAACGCGCCGCCGAAGCCTACCAGCGCATCCGCAGCGGCGAGGGCGAGCGCGCACGCCTGCATGAAGGCCGCCTGATTAGCGGCGGCCGCCTGGCGCATCTGCTGGCGGACGTTCGCAATATGTCACTGCGCAGCCGCATCTGGCTATGCACCAGCGCCGTCAACACGCTGCAGATTGCAGTGTGCGTGGCAGCGTTGACGGGCGGTTCGCAGGGTGTGATGAGCTACGCGATTTTCGGCGCCACATTCATCGGCCTGCTGATCAATGTGTTCCTGTGGTGGGGTCTGGGCGTCGGCGTGCTGAAACCGCTGGAGGCATCGCTGCTGGCGGCGCGCTCGATCGCGGCGGGCGACCTGTCCTGCAGCTTCGAGGAGCCACGCTCCAATGACGAAATGGGCCAGCTGCAGCGCGCCTTGCAGCAGATGAATGCGAATCTGGTGGCGACCATCCGCGACGTGCGCAATAACGTTGAAACGATGGCGGTGGCCACGCGCCAGATCGCCGCCGGGAATATGGACCTGTCCGGCCGCACCGAATCGCAGGCGGCCAGCCTGGAGGAAACCGCATCCAGTGTGGAGGAATTTGCCTCCACCGTGAAGCAGAACGCCGAGAATTCGCAGCAGGCCGATTCGCTGGCGGTGTCGGCGAGCCAGGTGGCGACCGAAGGCGGCGAGATCATGAAGGGCGTGATCGCCACCATGGACGACCTGAATGCGTCGTCCAAGAAGATCGTCGACATCATCGGCCTGATCGAAGGCATCGCCTTCCAGACCAATATCCTGGCGCTGAACGCGGCGGTGGAAGCTGCGCGTGCCGGTGAACAGGGACGCGGCTTCGCCGTGGTGGCGGGTGAGGTGCGCAACCTGGCGCAGCGCAGCGCGGTGGCGGCCAAGGACATCAAGCACCTGATCGAAGCCTCGGTCAGCAAGGTGGGAACCGGCATGGAGCAGGTTTCGCGCGCCGGCGCCACCATGGAGCAGGTGGTGCAGGCGGTGCAGCAAGTCACCACCATCATGGACCAGATCTCGCGCGCTTCCAGCGAGCAAAGCATCGGCGTCGACCAAGTCAATTCGGCCATCGCCCACATGGACCAGGTGACGCAGCAGAACGCCGCGCTGGTGGAGCAAGCCGCAGCGGCCTCCAACAGCCTGGCGGCGGAAGCGGTGCATCTGCGCCAGGCCGTCAGCTTGTTCAAGTTCGGCAAGGAACGCGCGCCTGCGCCGAGCCGCACCAGCAGCCCACGTCCAGCCGTACAGAAAAACGTGCCGCGCCTGGCCGCCTGAATCAACACGAGAGCTTAAACATCATGTCACATACTGAATCCGCCACCCAGACCGCAGCGACTTATTTTCCTTCGCTGCGCTTCGAGCCCGATGTGATCGAAACGCTGGGCCGCTCCGGTCCCCGCTACACCTCGTATCCCACCGCCGACCGCTTCGACAACGGCTTCACCTACGCCAATTACCTGGAAGCGGTGGCTGCCGTGCGCATGCGCGGCGTGCGTTCCCCGCTGTCGCTGTACCTGCACATTCCTTTCTGCGAATCGCTGTGCTACTACTGCGCCTGCAACAAGGTCATCACGCGCGACCGCAGCAAGGCGGTAGTCTACCTGGACTACCTGAAGCGCGAGATCGCCATGCAGGCCAATCTGTTCCAGGGTCTCAGCCAGGTCGACCAGCTGCACTTCGGCGGCGGCACGCCGACCTATCTGGATGATGAGCAGATGGGTGACCTGATGGCCTACCTGCGCAAGCACTTCGAGTTTGCGCCGGATGCCGAAGGCGAATACAGCATCGAGATCGACCCGCGCACGGTCAGCCCGGAGCGCGTGCATGTCCTGCGCGAGCAGGGCTTCAACCGCATCAGCCTGGGCGTGCAGGACTTCGACCCCAATGTGCAGAAGGCGGTCAACCGCATCCAGCCGGAAGAGGAAACGCTGGGCGTGATCCGGGCCGCGCGCGAGGCAGGCTACCGCTCCGTCAGCATCGACCTGATTTACGGCCTGCCGCTGCAGAGCATGGACAGCATGCGCGCCACGCTGGCCAAGGTGATCGCCGCCAATCCGGACCGCATCTCGCTGTACAACTATGCGCACATGCCGCACCTGGTCAAGGCGCAGCGCATGATCAATGAAGCCGACATGCCAACGCCGGCGCTCAAGCTGGATTTGCTGGCACTGTGCATCAACACCCTGTGCGGCGCGGGCTACGTGTATATCGGCATGGACCACTTTGCGCGGCCCGAAGACGAGCTGGCGCTGGCGCAGCGCCAGGGGCGCCTGCACCGCAACTTCCAGGGCTATTCGACCCATGCGGGCGCGAACCTGGTGTCCTGCGGCGTGTCGGCCATCAGTGCGGTGGGCAATACCTACTGCCAGAACGAGAAGACGCTGGACGAATACTATGCCGCGCTGGACGAAGGCCGTCTGCCGGTGGCGCGCGGCAAGCGCCTGGAAACCGACGACCTGCTGCGCCGTATCGTGATTCAGGCGCTGATGTGCAATTTCGAGCTGTCCACGGCGGCCATCGAACAGACCTATCCGATCCAGTTCTGGTCCTATTTCGCGGCCGAGCGCTCCGAGCTGGAAGCGCTGGCCAAGGATGGTCTGCTGGTGCTGGAGCCGGACTGGATCAGCGTGACGCTCAAGGGCCGTCTGCTGATCCGCAATATCTGCATGGTGTTCGACCGCTATCTGCAACAGGCGCCGGTGCTGGCGGGGCCGCAGCCGCTGCGCTACTCGCGCACCATTTGAAGCAGGAGTGTCCATGGCACTGCCATTCCATCTGACCGCCTTGCTGCCGGTGTTCGTCACCGGGCTGGCGGGCAGCGTCCATTGCGCGGGCATGTGTGGCGGCATCGTCAGCGCCTTGACGGCGGCGCAACCCGCCTTGCCACGCCCGGCGCCAGGCGGCGCGCAGGCGCGCGTCATCCCCATCGCCGCGGTGCTGGCCCCGGGACAGGCGCTGCGCGTGGCGACCTATAACGTGGGACGCATCGGCAGCTACATGGTCCTTGGCGCGCTGGTGGGCGGCTTTGCCGGCAGCCTGGCGGATATCACCCAGCTGGCGCAGCTGCAAACGGTGTTCTACTGGCTGGCCAACCTGATGCTGGTGGCGCTGGGCCTGCACCTGATGGAAGCCTGGAGTGGCCTACTGGTGCTGGAAGCCAAAGGCCGCGTACTGTGGGGCTATGTGTCGCCGCTGCTCAAGCCTCTGGTGCCGATGGATACGCTGCCCAAGGCGTTTGCTGCTGGCGCGATGTGGGGCTTTCTGCCTTGCGGAATGATCTACAGCCTGCTGCTGACGGCGCTGCTGAGCGGCAGCGCGGCGGGCGGCGCGGCGGTGATGTTTGCATTTGGCCTGGGCACCTTGCCCATGCTGTTCGGCCTGGGGATGCTGGGCGCGCGACTGCGTGCTGCCGGCAATTGGGCCGCCTTCTGCCGGGCCAGCGGCCTGCTGGTGCTGGGCTTCGGCCTGCTTGGCCTGTTCCGCGTGGCGACCGGCATTACTTCAACCTGGATGGATGCGCTATGCCTGACGACGCACTGAGGACCGCTGTAGCGGCGGACTGCTTTCACTGCGGTCTGCCGCTGGGCGATGCGGGCGAACAGTGGCAGGTGACGATCTCCGGTACACCGCGCGCACTGTGCTGCCCCGGCTGCGCTGCTGTGGCGCAGGCGATTGTCGACCTGGGCCAGGAGTCCTATTACCTCAAACGTGATGCTTTCCCCGAACGCGCCGACGCGGTGGCTTTGGTGCCGCCCGAACTGGCGCTCTACCAGAACAGTGATCCACGCTTTGGCGCCGATGCAGAATCCTGCAGCGCCATACTGACGGTGGAAGGCATCCGCTGTGCAGCCTGCGTCTGGCTGATCGAACAGCGACTGTCGCGCGTGCCCGGTGTGCAGTCGGCCAGTCTGAATGTCGCTACCGAGCGCCTGCATGTGCGCTGGTCGCGCGAAGGCTGCGAGGCGGCCGACATCCTGCGCGCGATGGGCGAGGTGGGTTACCGTGCCTATCCCTGCGATGCCGCGCGCCACGCGAGCCAGCTGCAGCGCAACGCGCGCACGCTGGGCCGGCAGCTTTTCGTCGCTGGCCTGAGCATGATGCAGGTGATGATGTATGTCGCGCCGGAATACCTGGCCACCGACGGCACCCTGGATGACAGCATGGCCGCGCTGATGCGCTGGGCCAGTCTGCTGCTGACCTTACCGGCGGTGTTGTATTCGGCGCGGCCTTTCTTCGCGGGCGCGCTGGCCAGCCTGCGGGTGCGCGCGCTGGGCATGGACGTGCCAGTGGCGTTGGGTATCGTGGCGGCCTTCGGCGCCAGCGTGGTCGCGACGGTGCGCGGCACGGGAGAGGTGTATTTCGACTCCGTGACCATGTTCATCTTCCTGCTGCTGTGCAGCCGCTTCCTGGAACTGCGCGTACGGCGCCTGGCCGCTTCGGCGCTGGAGCGCATGCAGCATGCCTTGCCTGCTTCGGCCACGCGGCTGTCGGGCTATCCCGCCGACCCAGGCGCTGAAATGGTGAGCGCGGCTGCGCTGTTGCCGGGCGATGTGGTGCTGGTCAAGCCGGGTGAGGCCGTGCCCGCAGATTGCACCGTGCTGGAAGGCGAGAGCAGCGTTGATCTGTCGCTACTGAGCGGCGAGAGCGCACCGCAGGCACGCGGCGTCGGCGACACGGTGCCTGGTGGCGCCATCAACGTGCGTGCGGCGCTGACTGCGCGGGTCGAACGGGCCGCTGCTGACAGCACGCTGGCGGGCCTGGTTCGGCTGGTGGAGCAGGTTTCGCTGGAAAAGCCGCGCATGGCGCAATGGGCCGACCGCGTGGCGGGATGGTTCGTGGCTGCTTTGCTGCTGCTGGCACTGGCTTGTCTGGCTTTCTGGAGCTGGTACGATCCGGCGCGCGCCTGGCCGGTGGCGATTGCTGTACTGGTGGTGTCCTGCCCGTGCGCCCTGTCGCTGGCCACGCCGTGCGCGCTGGCGGCGGCGGGCGACCGCCTGCTGCGGCAAGGTGTACTGGTGGTGGGCCCGCACACTTTGGAAACCCTGCGCCGCGCCACCCATATCGTGTTCGACAAAACCGGGACGCTGACGGAAGGCCGTCCGGTGATGGAGATGGTCAAGGCGTTGGGGTCCCGCTCGCCGCACGACTGCCTGGAGATCGCAGCGGCGCTGGAAGCGCACAGCAGCCACCCGCTGGCGCGCGCGGTGACGGAAGCGGCGGCGGATGACGGCTCACACGGGATCCCGCCTGCTGTGGCCATCGACGAAAGCCCTGGCCGCGGTGTGGAGGGCAGGGTGCAAAGCCAGCGCTACCGCCTGGGCAGCGCGGCCTATGTCTTGCAGCTGTTGTCGCAGGCCGGTGCGGATGCCAGCGTGCCGGTAGCGCCTGCGGGCATGACGGCGCTGTATCTGGCGTCGGAAGGCGAGCTGCTGGCCTGCCTGCTGCTGCATGACGCCGTACGGCCCGATACCGCCGCCACCATCGACTACTTCCGTGCGCAAGGCAAGACCCTGGTGGTGCTGAGCGGCGACGATGATGCGCTAACACGCCGCGTCGCCGCTTCGCTCGGCATCGACGATGCACGCGGCGCCTGCCTGCCGGAGAGCAAGCTGGCGCGCGTGCGCCACTTGCAGGAATCCGGCGCCGTGGTGGCAATGGTGGGGGACGGCATCAACGACGCCGCTGTGCTGGGCGCGGCTGACGTGTCCTTTGCCATGGGCGCTGGCGCCGCGCTGGCGCAAGCGCATGCCGATGCGGTACTGCTGGGCGGGCGTCTCGGCGCGCTGGCCGACGCCGCGCGCATGTCGCACAAGACCACGCGCGTGATCGCACAAAACCTTGGCTGGGCCACGCTGTACAACGCAATCGCGATTCCCGCCGCCGCCATGGGCCTGCTGTCGCCCTGGCTGTCCGGCGCGGGCATGGCGCTCAGCTCGGCCGTGGTGGTGCTGAACGCTTTACGTTTATGGAAGAACTGAAATGGAAGCCTTATACCTGCTGATCCCTGTCAGCGTACTGCTGGTTTTTGCCGCGCTGTGGGTCTATTTTTCAGCCTCCGACGGCGGCCAGTTTGACGATCTTGTCGGTCCTGGACTGCGCGTTCTGGAGGAGGACGATCGCCCTCACGAGAGCGATCTACATAGCTGAACCAATCTGGGCCAACTTGATCCAAGTCAAAGCTTTTCACTGTTGCTCCGCGTAACCTTTGATCCACATCATCAAAGTCCTGTGGGGAGAAAAAAAGTGGATCTTGCAACACACTACAACTACCGGGTCGTAAAGCAATTTGCGATCGCGACCGTAGTCTGGGGCATCGTCGGCATGTTGGTGGGGGTGATCATCGCCGCCCAACTGGCATGGCCAGCGCTGAACCTGGACATTCCTTGGCTGACGTACGGACGGCTGCGGCCACTCCATACCAATGCCGTGATTTTTGCCTTCGGCATCAGCGGCCTGTTTGCCACTTCGTACTACGTGGTGCAGCGTACCTGCCAGGTGCGCCTGTTCTCCGACAAGCTGGCTGGCTTCACCTTCTGGGGCTGGCAAGCGGTGATCCTGAGCGCCGTCGTCTCGCTGCCAATGGGTTTCACTCGCGGCAAGGAATACGCTGAGCTGGAATGGCCTATCTCGATCTTGATCGCGGTGGTGTGGGTGGCCTATGCCACGGTGTTCTTCGGCACTCTGATCAAGCGTAAGGTCAAGCACATCTACGTGGCCAACTGGTTCTTCGGCGGCTTTATCCTCGCCGTGACCCTGCTGCACGTGGTGAACGGCGCCAGCATGCCAGCCAGCTGGATGAAGTCCTACTCGGCCTACTCAGGCGTGCAGGACGCCATGATCCAGTGGTGGTACGGCCACAATGCGGTGGGCTTCATCCTGACCGCCGGCTACCTGGGCATGGTCTACTACTTCATTCCAAAACAGGCAGAACGTCCGGTGTACTCGTATCGCCTGTCGATCGTGCACTTCTGGGCACTGATCTTCACCTACATGTGGGCCGGCCCGCACCACCTGCACTACACCGCGCTGCCTGACTGGACCCAGTCGCTGGGCATGGTGTTCTCGCTGATTCTGCTGGCGCCATCGTGGGGCGGCATGATCAACGGCATGATGACCCTGTCGGGCGCCTGGCACAAGCTGCGCACCGACCCGATCCTGAAATTCATGATCGTCTCGCTGTCGTTCTACGGTATGGCCACCTTCGAAGGGCCGATGATGTCGATCAAGACCGTCAACGCCCTGTCGCACTACACCGACTGGGGCATCGCCCACGTTCACGGCGGCGCGCTGGGCTGGGTGGGCTTCATCACCATGGGTTCGATCTACTACCTGCTGCCACGCCTGGCCGGCCGCACGCAGATGTACAGCGTGAAGCTGATCGACGCCCACTTCTGGGTGGCCACCATCGGCGTGGTGCTGTACATCGCCGCAATGTGGATCGCCGGTGTAATGCAGGGCCTGATGTGGCGCGCTGTGAATCCGGACGGCACCCTGACCTACACCTTCGTGGAAGGCGTCAAGGCGACCTATCCCTACTACGTGGTGCGCTTCTTCGGCGGCGTGCTGTACCTGAGCGGCATGTGCATCATGGGCTACAACACCTGGATGACGCTGCGTAACCGCGCCACCGCCGTGGCCCCGATTCCTGCGCTGGCCGCTGGTCATGTTTGATATACGGAGCTGAGCATGAAATTTTCACATGAAACCATTGAAACCAAGCCCTGGCTGATGATCGCCCTGGTGACCCTGGTGGTCAGCATCGGCGGCCTGGTGGAAATCGTTCCGCTGTTCTTCCAGCACTCGACCACCGAGCCGGTGGCAGGCCTGAAGCCTTACTCGCCGCTGCGCCTCGCGGGCCGCGACATCTATGTGCGTGAAGGCTGCTACAACTGCCACTCGCAGATGATCCGTCCGTTCCGCGCCGAGACCGAGCGCTATGGCCACTACTCGGTGGCGGGCGAATTCATCTACGACCGTCCGTTCCAGTGGGGTTCCAAGCGTACCGGTCCCGATCTGGCCCGCGTGGGCGGCCGTTACAGCGATGAATGGCACAAGGTTCACCTGAACAATCCACGCGACGTGGTGCCGGAATCGAATATGCCGAACTATCCATGGCTGTCGCGGAACAACCTGGATCCGCAGGAAATCGTGCCGAAGATGCGCGCCCTGGTGCGCCTTGGCACGCCGTACTCGGATGCGGAAATCGCCGCCGCGCCGGAAGAACTGAAAGGCAAGACCGAGCAGGATGCGCTGATCGCTTATCTGCAAGGCCTGGGTACCCTGATCAAGACGAGGAACTGACATGGAAGCGCTGTTTGAAAATGCCAGCCGTGTGATGACCGTGATTTCGTTTGTCACGTTCACCGGCATCCTGTGGTGGGCTTACGGCCGCCATAGCGAAAAAGACTTTGCCAATGCGGCCAACCTGCCGTTCGACGACGACAAGGAGGACAGCCATGTCTGACTTTACCGACAGCTTCTGGAACCTGTATATCGCGGTTCTGACCCTGCTGGGCGTGATCGGCTGCGGCGTGCTGCTGTACTCGCAGTCCAGCGTGCGCCAGGCCGCGCCGGCGCCCGGCCAGCAAGGCCCCGGCACCACCGGCCACGTGTGGGACGAAGATCTGACCGAGCTGAATACGCCGATGCCGCGCTGGTGGATGTGGCTGTTCTATATCACTATCGTGTTCGGCCTGGTCTATCTGATGCTGTATCCCGGCCTGGGCGACTTTGCCGGTAAGCTGGGCTGGAAATCGTCCGGCCAGTATCAGGCCGAACTGGCCAAGGCCGAAGCCGACTACGGTCCGCTGTTCAACCGCTACGCCAAGATGGACATCAAGGCGGTCGCGGCTGACCCGCAGGCCCACGCCATCGGCGAACGCCTGTTCCTGACCTATTGCGCGCAGTGCCACGGTTCGGACGCCCGCGGTAACAAGGGCTTCCCCAACCTGACCGACAAGGACTGGCTGTACGGCGGCACCCCTGAAGTGATCAAGGAAACCATCATGCATGGCCGCCATGGCGTGATGCCTTCCATGGCTGCGGCGGTGGGCGACGACAAGGACGTGGAAAACGTGGCGCACTATGTTCTGAGCCTGTCCGGCAGCGGCGCTTCGGATCCGATCAAGGCCGCCATGGGCAAGAGCAAGTTCAGCGCCTGCATGGCCTGCCACGGTCCGGACGCCCATGGCAACCAGATGATCGGCGCGCCTAACCTGACCGACAAGATCTGGCTGTACGGCGGTAGCGCGGAAACCATCATGGAAACCATCCGCAAGGGCCGCGACAACACCATGCCTGCGTGGGCTGACTTCCTGGGCGACGCCAAGGTGCAGGTGCTGGCAGCGTATGTCTGGAGCCTGTCGAATCCACAACCAGCCACCGCAGTGACTGCGCAACTGGCGCCTGAAGCAGTAGCCAAGCCATGAGCGCTCCACAGGAACAAGTCATCAAGATGTACGCCGCGCGGGAGGATATCTACCCGCGCGAGATCAGCGGCCGCTTCAGCCGCCTGCGTTGGCTCTGTCTTTGGCTGACGCAGCTGGTGTTCTTCTGCACCGCGTGGTTTAACTGGAACGGCCGCCAGGCGCTGTTGTTCGACCTGGTCGCCCGCAAGTTCTACATCTTCGGACTTGTCCTGTGGCCTCAGGACTTTATCTACCTGGCGGCGCTGCTGATCATCTGCGCCTATGGCCTGTTCATGGTGACGGCCATCGCCGGGCGGGTGTGGTGTGGCTTCGCCTGTCCGCAGACGGTCTACACGGAAGTCTTCCTGTGGATCGAGCGGAAGATCGAAGGCACCCGCAGCGCACGCATGCGCCTGGACCGCCAGGGCCCGTCGTTTAACAAGTATGCCCGCAAGACCAGCAAGCATCTGGCCTGGGGCCTGGTGGCGCTGTGGACCGGCTTTACCTTTGTCGGCTACTTCACGCCGATCCGCACCCTGTGGGGCGAGGTGGCGCATCTCAGCTTTGGCCCATGGGAATGGTTCTGGGTGGTGTTCTACGCCTTTGCCACCTATGGCAACGCGGGCTGGCTGCGCGAGCAGGTGTGCAAATACATGTGCCCTTATGCGCGCTTCCAGAGCTCGATGTTCGACCGCGACACGCTGATCATCAGCTACGATCCGGGCCGGGGCGAACCGCGCGGCCCGATCAACAAGGAGGGCACCGGGGACTGCATCGACTGCTCGATGTGCGTGCAGGTCTGCCCGACCGGCATCGACATCCGCAACGGCCTGCAGTACGAGTGCATCGGCTGTACCGCCTGCATCGACGCCTGCGACAGCGTGATGGACAAGATCGAGCGCCCGCGTGGCCTGATCCGCTACACCACCGACCGCGGCATGGACGAGCACATGACGGCGAGCGACATCCGCCGCCACATCCTGCGGCCACGGGTGCGCATCTACGGCGCCATTCTGCTGCTGATCATCATTGCCATGTGCGGCTCGCTGTATCTGCGCACGCCGCTCAAGCTGGACGTGATCCGCGACCGTGGCGCCATGGGCCGCGAAGTGGAAGACGGCATGATCGAAAACGTCTACCGTCTGCAGGTGATGAACACCACCGAGCAGTCGCACAGCTACCGCATCACCGTCAGCGGACTGGATTCGCTGACACAGGCCACCACCGATGTGGTCACGCTGGGCCCGACCGAAACCCTGGCCCACGCCATCCGTCTGCGCGCCGCGCATGGCGCCGGCAAACAGGGTTCCAACAAGATTCACATCACCTTGCAGGCGCTGGACGATCCGAGCCTGCAGGTGAGCGAGCCGGCCGTGTTCTTTGTGCCGCGCTAACACGAGAAGGAGAACATCATGCAAACCATGACCATGCCACAAGTTCCAGTTCTGCCTTGGTACCGCCATCGCTGGCCGTGGCTGTTGATGGCCGGTCCCGCCTTTGTGCTGGTGGCGGGCACCATCACCAGCTATATCGCCATCAAAGGCCAGGATGCGCTGGTGGTGGGCGACTACTACAAGAAGGGCAAGGCGATTAACCAGGATCTGCGCCGCGACCGTGCGGCAGCGGCCCTGGGCCTGAAGATGGAACTCGATTACAAGGCCAGCGCCGGCCAGCTGGAAGGCCATATCAGCTCGAATGCGCCGCTGGCCGACAACCAGCTGATGCTGCACCTGGCCCACGCCACCCAGCCGGAAAAGGATGTGCGCGTGGTGGTCAAGCTGGCGCCGGACGGCAGCTTCCACGTGCCGTTGCCGATGCTGGAGCGCAGCCGCTGGACCGTACTGGTGGAACCGATGCACCTGGGCTGGCGCCTGGAAGGGCGCTGGGACTGGCCGGCCAGCTATGCCGTCTCGATGCAGCCGGTAGCGGATTAAGCTGGCGTCAAACGTTCCTGCAGGCCGGAAATCAGTGCCTGCAGGGCGCCCATATCCAGCGGCTTGACGAAGTACTGGTCAAAGCCCGCGTCGGCCGACAGTTCCCGGTCTTCCTTGCGGCCATAGCCGCTCACCGCCACCAGCATCGCGCCCTCCATCTCGGGCAGGGCGCGCAGCTGCTGGGCCAGCGCATTGCCGCTGATGCCCGGCAGGCCGATATCCAACAGACACAGCTGCGGCGAGGTCTCGCGCGCGCGGGCGATGGCCTCCACCGCATCGCCGGCGGTGGCCACCGTATGGCCTTCCGCCTGCAGGAACAGCGCCAGCATGTGGACGATGTCGGCATTGTCATCGACCACCAGCACGCGCAGCGCTGGACCAAGCGCCTCGGCGTCGGCATCCACAGCGCTGGCCGACAGTTGCGGCATGGGCGGCAGCGCCATCGGCTCCGGCGCCAGCCGCGCGCCCGGCAGGGTGATGGCGAAACGGCTGCCTTGCTGCGCGCCGCCGCTTTCCGCCGTCACGCTGCCGCCGTGCAGCTCCACAAGCGATTTGACCAGCGCCAGCCCCAGTCCCAGCCCGCCTTGCGAACGGTCCGGGGTGCGCTCGGCCTGGGCAAACAATTCAAACACGCGCGCCAGCAGCTCCGGCGCCATGCCGGGACCGTTGTCGCTGACTTCCATGCGCAGACGGTCGCCCCGCAGGCTGACGGCCAGCTTGACCTGTCCGCCCGGCGGCGTGTATTTGGCGGCGTTGTTCAGCACATTGGCCAGCACCTGCACCAGGCGTTTGTGGTCGCCCTCCAGCACGATGGCTTGCGGCGGCAGCTCCAGCGAGAAGCGGTGCTGGCGCGACTGCATCAGCGGCGTGACCTGTTCCACCGCGCTGTTGACCAGTTCATGCACCTCCAGCGTTTGCAGGCGCAGCGTCACCAGCCCGCGCGTGACGCGCGAGACGTCCAGCAGATCGTCCACCAGCCGCGTCATGTGCTTGACCTGGCGCGCGATGATGGCGGCGGTGCGTTTGATGGCCGACTCGCTGGCGCGCCCGCTCAGCAGCAGCTCGGCGCCGGAGCTGATCGGCGCCAGCGGGTTGCGCAGCTCGTGTGCCAGCATGGCGAGGAATTCATCCTTGCGCTGGTCGGCCAGGCGCAATTGGCGTTCCGCCTCCAGATGCTTGGCCTCCTTGCACTGCAGGGCTTCGGCCATGGCGTCCAGCGAACGCGCCAGGCCGCTGATCTCGCCGCCGCCATGCGGGATGCCGCTGCGGGTGTCGAGCGAGCCGCCGGCGATGCGGTTGGCGGTGCGGTCCAGCTGGCGCATGCGGCGCAGGATCAGCACTTCCGCCACGAACCAGCTGATCGCCATGGCCGCGCCGATGGTGGCGGCCAGGCCGGACAGGTCCATCCATTGGTCGCGCTGGGCCTGGGCGGTGATGTACTCCATCGGCACGCCGATGGTGATGGTGTAATCGGTCAGGCCATGCTTGCCGACCAGGGCGAAGCGGTGAATCCGGGTGACGCCGTCCGGACCTTCCAGCTCTGCCGACTGTTCGGGATGGCGCATGGCGGCCAGCATTTCCGGGCTGATCTGCTTGCCGAACCACTGCTCGGGATCGGGGCGGCGCGAGACGATATGGCCAGTGGCGTCGGCGGTCAGCAGCATGGAGCCGGGCGGCAGCTGCACCTCGTCGGCAAAGCGGTCCAGTTCATTCAGCTCCAGCGCGGCAAACAGCACGGCCTGGACCTGGTTGTCCTTGCCGATCACGGGATAGGTCAGGTTGACGGTGTGCTTGCGGATCACACGGCCGAATACATAGTCGCCCGCGACAAAACGGCGCTCGCGGATGGCGCGCTGGAAGTGCGGGCGGTCGGCCAGGTTGACCGGAGTCTTGCTGGGCACCGCGCTGCAGCTGACGTCGCCGTTCAGCTGGATCAGGCCGAAGTTGGAATATTCGCTGTTCTGGTTCAGCACCGAGGCCAGCAAGGCCTGGCAGCGCGAAGGCGCGGCCACCAGGTCCGGCACGCTGGCCAGGTCGCGCAGGATCTGGCGCGCGGCGGCGATGGACTGCGCTTCGTTGGCGGCGGCCAGGTTGGTCAGGCGCTGCAGGTTCTCTTCCGCCGATTCGACGGCGTGATAGCGCTCGCGGATGCCGCCCACCACGGTCATGATGGCGGTCGGCGCGAGCGCCAGCACGACCAGCAGGAACAGGCGGCTGCGCAGGCTTTTGGGAAGCGGGAAGAACATGGCGTCAGCGGCTCCCCTGGCGCGCGTGCAGCTGATTGCCGAAGCGGAGGATGGCCTGTATACCACGCCGCAGCGTGTCGCGGTCGCCGCCGATAAAACCCAGGCGGATATGATTGGGCCCACCCAGCGCTTCGCCCGGCATCAGGGCGACGGCTTCCTGCGCCAGCAGATCTTCGGTAAAGCGCACGCCATCCACGCCCAGCGGCGCAATGCCGGCCCACAGATAGGGACCGGCGTCGGGGCAGATCGGCTTCAGCCAGGGAATGTCTTTCATCATGTCCAGGGCAATATCGCGGCGCTGGCGGTAATCTTCCAGCATAGCCGCTGGCGTGCCATTGGCAAAGGCTGCGGCCAGCGCCAGCTGGGTCAGGGCGGGAGCGGCGGCGGTGATCGGACCCTGCACGGTTTCCATGGCGCTGACGATGGCGCGCGGGGCCACCGCCAGGCCGGCGCGCCAGCCCATCATGGCATAGCTTTGCGAGCAGGAGAGCAGGGTGACGATGCCCAGCTCTTTCCAGTCGGGCCGCGCGGCCAGGCTGCGATGGCGGCCCGTGAACAGCAGCTTTTCATAGCTCTCGTCGACAATCGCGCGGGTGCCGCGCCGACGCAGCCAGCTGGCGATATGGTCCGCTTCCGCCGCGCTCAGTACCTTGCCAGTGGGGTTGTGCGGGTTGTTGATGACCAGGATCTCGGCCTGGGGCAGGCTGTCGAGGAAATCGGGCGTGAAAGCGAGCGGCAGATCCACCAGCACCGGTTCCAGCGCCAGCAGGCGGCACACCGCCAGATAGGCCGGCCAGTAAGGCTTGAAGATCAGTACCCGCTGACCGGAATCGGCCATGACATACAGGGCTTCGTACAGCGCCTGCTTGGCGCCGTTGGTGATGATGACTTCATCGGTGGCGGCGGCGATGCCGTTGTCGCGCCCCAGATGCGCCGCCAGCTGCGCGCGCAGGCCAAGCCCGCCGGCCACCGTCGTGTAGGGCAGGTTGGTCTGGCGCAGGGCGTTGCGGGCCGCCTCGATGACCGCATCCGGAGCAGGAAAATGCGAGATCGCAATGGAGAAATCGATCACGGTTTCACCGCGTGCCTGCATGGCTTCCACCCTTCCATGCATGGCAGTGGTGGGCAGGGGCTTCAAGTCGGCGATACGGCGGGACAGGTGCATGCTGAGATACCGGTGATCGAGGGCTTGCTTATTTTACTAGAAGCAATCGATATTGCGGACACGATTGCGTGTAACATGCAAGGATGACTCCAAACCGATTCTTCCTGGCGCTCTCCGTGATGGCTGTGCTGTCGGCAGCATCATCGGCGGCGGAGCCCGGCAATCCCGCGCCAACGCCGCAATACCGGCCAGCCTACCATTTCACCCCGCCTGCGCACTGGATGAATGACCCCAATGGCATGGTCTATCACAAGGGCGTGTGGCATCTGTTCTACCAATACTATCCGGGCGGTTCGACCTGGGGGCCGATGCATTGGGGCCATGCCACCAGTACCGATCTGCTGTACTGGCGCCAGCTGCCGGTGGCGCTGGAACCGGACCGGATGGGCTATATCTTTTCCGGCAGCGCCGTGGTGGATGCCAATAACACGGCCGGTTTCGGCAAGGATGCGCTGGTGGCAGTGTTCACCCATCACGACCCGGCGGGCGAAAAGAGCGGCAAGCTGAATTTTCAGCGCCAGAGCCTGGCCTACAGCACGGATGGCGGAGAGCACTGGAACAAGTATGTCGAGAATCCGGTGCTGAACAATCCGGGCATCCATGACTTCCGCGACCCCAAGGTGTTCTGGCATGCGCCCACGCGCAAATGGATCATGGCGCTGGCCACCGAGGACCGCATCACCTTTTATTCGTCGCCGGATCTGAAGAAGTGGAACAAGGAGAGCGACTATGGCCAGGGCCAGGGCGCGCACGGCGGCGTGTGGGAATGTCCCGACCTGTTCCCGCTCACGCTGAACGGCAAGACGCGCTGGGTGCTGCTGGCCAGCCTGAATCCGGGCGGACCGAATGGCGGCTCGGGCACGCAGTATTTTGTCGGCGACTTTGACGGCCACTTCTTTACGGCGGAGGACCAGCAGACCCGCTGGGTCGACTATGGCCCCGACGACTACGCCGGGGTGACCTGGTCGAACAGCGGCGAGCGGCGCGTCTTCATGGGCTGGATGAATAACTGGGACTATGCCGACAAGGTGCCGACAGCGCCCTGGCGCGGCAGCATGACGGCGCCGCGCGAACTGTCGCTGCGCCAGGTGGACAAGAACGTCTACCTGGCATCCCAGCCCGCGCGCGAGTTAAGGAAGCCCGCGCTACCCGGCATGACCATCGACCTGGCGGCAGCGCAGCCGGTGCGGAAGCTCGCCGCAAAGCTGAAACAATACGGCGGTAGCTTCAGCCTGGGCCTGAAGGCGGAGCAGCTCGCCAGCTTCACGCTGACGCTGTCGAACGAACAGGGTGACAAGCTGCTGATCGGCTACGACAAGGCGGCGGGGCAGTACTTTATCGACCGCAGCGGCGCGGGGCTGAGCGACTTCAGCCCCAAGTTCAAGGGCCGCCTGACGGCGCCCCGGCTGGCCAAGGGCAAGGCGGGCGATATCCGCCTGCTGTTCGATGCCGGGTCGGTGGAACTGTTTGCAGACCAGGGCCTGACGGCGATGAGCGCGGTGTTCTTTCCCAAGGCGCCGCTGACCCAGATCAGCATCCAATGAAATTCATGCGACGTCGATCACCAGCTTGCCGTGTGCGGTACGCTCAATCAGCGCGGTGTGCGCGTCGTTGACGGTGGCCAGGGTATAGCGGGCTGGATCGGTCTGCACGGTGAGCTGGCCCGCTTCCGCCAGCGCGGCGGCGGCGCGCATGATTTCGCCGTGGTGGGCGCGGCCGCGGCCGGACAGCAGTGGCAGCAGGGTGAACACGCCCGAGTAGGTGGCGGCACGGAAGGACAGCGGCGCCAGCGCATGCGTGCCCCAGCCCAGGCAGCTGACCACGTGGCCGGTATAGCGCTTGGCGGCGCGGAAGGACAGGTCCAGGGTGGCGCCGCCGACGGTGTCATAGACCACGTCGAAGCCTTCGCCGCCGGTGTATTGGCCGACGTAGTCTTCCACGCTGGACTTGGTGTAGTCGATGAAGGTGGCGCCGTAGCCTTCGATAATCTCGCGCTGGTGCTTGCTGCCGGTGGCGTACACGGTGGCGCCCAGCGACTTGGCCAGCTGCACCGCCATGTGGCCGACGCCGCCTGCGCCGCCGTGCACCAGCACCGTCATGCCAGCCTTGGTCTGGGCGCGGTCGACCAGGCCCTCCCAGGCGGTGATGAAGATCAGCGGCATGGCGGCGGCTTCGCGCAGGCTCAGATTGCGCGGCTTGTGGGCCAGCAGATCGGCATCCACGGCCCCGTACTGGGCCAGCGAGCCAGGCACGCCGCCCACGCCGCCGGTCATGCCGTATACTTCGTCACCGGGCGCGAAGCCGATCACGCCTTCGCCCACGGCAGCGACCGTGCCCGCCAAGTCGATGCCCAGCACGGCGCCAGGCTGCTGCTGCGCATGTTCGGCCTTGCCGGCGACGATCTTGGTGTCGAGCGGGTTGACGCCGCTGGCGGCGACGCGTACCAGCACCTGGCCTTTGCCGGCGCTTGGGGTGGCGATCTCTTTCAGCTCAAGTGGCTGGGCAAATGCGGTGAGTACGGCTGCTTGCATGATTTTCTCCTTGCGGGTGGATTGGGAATGAAGCCAGTGTAGACAGCAAGGGCGCGGAGAAAAACGGGGCTGGCAGCAACTCAGAATCCCTGAAACGTGAATAATCGAAGGAGGCTTATGGACAGGCTGGACGCATTGAAGGTGTTTTGCGCGGTGGTCGATTGCGGCGCCTTCAGCAAGGCGGCGGAAAAGCTTGGCATTTCGACTTCATCGGTGACCAACCAGATCGGCCAGCTGGAAAGCCATTTCGGCGTCAAGCTGCTGAACCGCAGCACGCGCAGCATGTCGCTGACCGACGAAGGCCGCCGCTGCGTGGAACAGGCGCGCCTGCTGCTGGAGCAGATGAGCGAGCTGGAAGACAGCCTCAATCTGAGCCGCGAAGAAGTCAGCGGCACCTTGCGCGTCGACCTGCCGGGAATTTTGTCGCGTTTATTTGTGGCGCCCGCGCTGCCCGCATTCCTGGCCCGGCATCCGTCCCTGCATGTGTGCCTGACGGCCAGCGACCGCCTGACCGATATGGTGGACGAGGGCGTCGACGTGCTGCTGCGGATCGGCGCGCTGAGCAACTCCAACCTGATCGCCCGCACTATTTATAAAACCAGCTACATCACCTGCGCCTCGCCGGACTTCATCGCGCGCCACGGCAAGCCGGAATCGCCGCAGGATCTGGATCAATTCCCTTGTCTGAATTTCATCCTGCCCAAGGCGCGCCAAATCCGGCCCTGGGCCTTTCTGCGCAACGGCGAGCCGTTCACCCATACGCCGCGCGGCACGGGTGCCAGCGATCACGTGGAATCGCTGATCGAAATGGCCGTGCGCGGCGCCGGCATCGTGCAGCACTTTTCCATCTCGCTGATGCAGCCGCTGCGCGAAGGCGCGCTGGTGCCGATATTGCAGGACTGGCAAGCGCCGGGGCCGGACATCTCGGTGCTGTACCAGCACAAACATCATCGCGCCGCCAAAATCAAGGCTTTCGTGGATTTTGTAGAAGAAGTCTTCCGACAGGCCGACACGCAGCCCCGTAATCCGCTATGATGCCGCCATGTCCGCACCGAAGTCCAATCACCAGATAGCGCCTGCCACGCGGGTGCTGCGCCAGTTCCGCATTGTGTTCAATGCGATGAAGACCCATTTCCGCCAAGTGGAAAAGCAGGCCGGCATCGCCGGCGCCCAGTTATGGGCCTTGAGCGTGATCGAGCAGCAGCCGGGCATCGGCGTGGGCGATCTGGCGCGTGCGCTGGACGTGCACCAGTCCACTGCCAGTAATCTGGTCAAGACGCTATTGGGTCAGGAATTGATCGTGGCCGCCAAAGAGGGCAGCGACCGGCGCGCGGTGGCTTTGCGCGTATCGGAAAACGGGATGGCGGTATTGAACAAGGCGCCGCTGCCGCTGTCGGGCGTGCTGCCGGACGCGCTGGCGGGTCTGGAGGGTGAGACGCTGGAACGCCTCGAGCAAGACCTGGCCGTGCTGATCGCAGCACTGGACCAGGTGCAGATCGAACCTGGCAGCGCCCGCAAGTTGTTGTCCGACTTGTAGGCGAGCTGCCAGCTCAGGCCGGGGCCTGGATTACTTCGATGGATAAACCAGGTCGGCGCGACGGTTCTGCGAGTAGGCAGCTTCGTCGTGGCCGGAGGCCTTTGGCTTTTCCTTGCCGTAGCTGACGGCTTCCAGCTGGCCGTCTTTGGCGCCCAGTACTTTCAGCGCTTTCACGACAGCTTCAGCACGCTTCTGGCCCAGCGCCAGGTTGTATTCCGCGCCACCGCGCTCGTCGGTGTTGCCTTCCACTTTGACTTGCACGTTCGGGTTAGCAGCCAGGAACTTGCCGTGATCTTCCACCAGGCCGTTGAACTCAGACTTGACGACGTATTTGTCGAAGTCGAAGTAGACGCTGCGGTTCTTGTAGATCGAGCTGTTCGGATCCAGGTAGGCTGGCAGGGCCTGTACCACTGGCGCGGCAACCGGAGCTGGCGCAGGTGCCGGAGCCGGGGCTGGCGCAGGCGCCGGAGCAGGTGCCGGGGCTGGTGCGGGTGGGGTGGTGGAGCAAGCGCTCAGCAGGGCCAGGGCGCCAGCGGCGATCAGGATTTTTGGTTGTGCTTTCATGGAACTCTTTCCTATGGGTGTGAATACCATGCGGAATCGGCATGGGCGTGGGTGAGGACACCTCGACCGACATTATAGATTCATATTTGTACAAATCAATTTCCGAAATGCATTGCTGTTAAAAATTTTTTCGAATTTGTCATTGAGAATACGCAAATTCTCGTGGAATCTTGCTGTTTTTAAATCAAACAGTGCTTTGATATATTAATTTCCGACCTATGATGAATCAAGAAGCATAGTCAACGTTCATCAGAAACGGGGAGGGCGACATGGAACTGCATATGGAATCTCACCATTGGCAGGCCCGGCTGCCAGACTGGGCTGCGGCGGCGATCGCCGGTTTTGGCGCCGGCGGCGTTATGATGCTGCTGGAAATCCTCTGGGCAGCGACTGCCGGCAGCGGCGACCCCTGGCAATCCACCCATATGGTGGCGGCCATGGTGCAGGGCTGGGATGTGCTGCAGAGCGGCGGTTACGTCGGCTCGGTGGTGGTCACGGCGCTGGTGGTCCATTACATTCTTGGCACTGTTTTTGGCGTGCTGCTGGCGGCGATTGTGGCGCCGTTCCGTCTCGACTCCAGCATGCCGCTGATCCTGTGCACCGGCGCTGTCTTTGGCCTGCTGCTGTATTGCCTGAACTTCTATGGCATGACGTCGGTCTATTCCTGGTTCGCCGAAATGCGCGGCTGGGGTACGGCCATCGGCCATGTGATCTTCGGCGCCAGCGCGGCGCTGATTTACCAGTTGCTCGAACGTCCTAGCCGTCCACGCTGAGCACGCCATGGGCCTGGCTCTGGCATTAGTGCTCATCGTGGTGGCCACAACGGCCTTCCACCTGGCAAGTCCCTGGTGGTTGACCCCGCTTGCCTCCAACTGGGCGCAGATGGACGATGCGCTCACCCTCACCCTGGTCATTACGGGTGTGGCCTTTATCGTCATCAACCTGTTCGTGGCCTATATGCTGGTCAAGTTCCGCCACCGCGACGGCGTGCGTGCGGCCGCCGAACACGGCAGCAAGAAGCTGGAGTGGTGGCTGGTGGCGGTCACCACGGCAGGCGTGGCGGCCTTGCTGGCGCCCGGGCTGTCTGTATATGCCAAGCTGATCTCTCCGCCGCCCGATGCGCTGGTGATCGAGGTGCTGGGCCAGCAGTGGCAATGGCACTTCCGCCTGGCCGGCCAGGATGGCAAGCTGGGCAAGACGGACGTCACGCATATCAGCGCCGGTAATCCCTTTGGCATCAGCCCGGACGATCCCAACGGCCGCGACGACACCTTGGTGGAAGGGCAGGAAATCCATATGCCGCTCAACAAGCCGGTCAAGGTGGTGCTGCGTTCGCAGGATGTGCTGCATGACTTTTATGTGCCGCAGTTCCGCACGCGCATGAATATGGTGCCGGGCATGGTCACCAGTTTCTGGCTGACGCCAACCAAGGCGGGCCGCTTTGAAGTGCTGTGCGCGCAGCTCTGCGGCGTCGGGCACTACAACATGCGCAGCGCCGTGGTGGTGGAGGACGAGCTCTCCTTCCAGCGCTGGCTGGCGGCGCAGCCAACCTTGGCGTCGCTGGCGGCGGGCGCTCAGGCCGGGGCGGGTGGTCCTGTGCTGGCGGATGCCAGCCAGCAGGGCAAGCTGCTGGCGCAGTCGCATGGCTGCGTGGCCTGTCATAGCGTGGATGGCAGCGCAGGTGTCGGCCCCAGCTGGAAAGGCTTGTACGGCAGGCAGGAGCCGATGAGCGACGGCAGCACCGTCAAGGCGGACGATGCCTATCTGCGCGAATCCATCAACCAGCCCCAGGCGCGCATCGTCAAAGGGTTCGCGCCGGTGATGCCGGCCCAGTCGATGAGTACATCGGAAGTCGATGCGCTGATCGCCTATATCAGGAGCGTCCACTAGGGAGGATCTATGGCTTACGGCGGCGCACACGGCGAGCATGGCCAGGAGCACGGACCGCAGAGCTTCTGGACCAAATATGTCTGGAGCCAGGACCACAAGGTGATCGCGGTCCAGTATGCCGTCACCGCCATTCTGGTGGGACTGGTGGCGCTGGTGCTGTCGGACCTGATGCGCCTGCAGCTGGGCTTTCCTGGCAAGTTCGAGTTCATCAACGCCAACCGCTACTACCAGTTCATGACCATGCACGGCATGATCATGGTGATCTACCTGCTGACGGCGCTGTTCCTGGGGGGCTTCGGCAACTACCTGATCCCGCTGATGCTGGGCGCGCGCGACATGGTGTTCCCTTTCCTGAACATGCTGAGCTACTGGGTCTACCTGCTGGCCGTGCTGATCCTGATGGCCAGCTTCTTCGTGCCGGGCGGTCCGACCGGGGCGGGCTGGACCCTGTATCCGCCGCAAGCCATCCTGCCGGGCACGCCCGGCGTGGAGTGGGGCATCGTGGTGATGCTGATCTCGCTGGTGGTGTTCATCGTGGCCGCCACCATGGGCGGGCTGAATTATGTGACCACGGTGCTGCAGGCGCGCACGCGCGGCATGACCCTGATGCGCATGCCGCTGACGGTGTGGGGCATTTTTGTCGCCACCATCCTGGCGCTGCTGGCTTTCCCCGCGCTGTTTGTCAGCGGCGTGATGATGATGCTGGATAAAACCCTGGGCACCAGCTTCTTCATGCCGGCCGTGGTGTCGATGGGGCAGCATCTTGGTCACGCGGGCGGCAGTCCGCTGCTGTTCCAGCACTTGTTCTGGTTCTTCGGCCACCCGGAAGTGTATATCGTGGCCTTGCCGGCCTTCGGCATCATCTCGGACCTGATCAGCGTCCATGCGCGCAAATGCATCTTCGGCTATCGCATGATGGTGTGGGCGATCGTGATCATTGGCGGGCTGAGTTTCGTCGTGTGGGCGCACCATATGTATGTCAGCGGCATGCATCCATACTTTGGATTCTTCTTTGCGACGACCACGCTGATCATCGCGGTGCCGACCGCGCTGAAGGTCTACAACTGGACGCTGACCCTGTGGCGCGGCGATATCCATCTGACGGTGCCGATGCTGTTTGCGATCGGCTTCATCAGCACCTTCCTGATCGGCGGGCTGACCGGGCTATTCCTCGGCAATGTGAGCGTCGACATTCCGCTGTCGAACACTTACTTTGTGGTGGCGCACTTCCACATGGTGATGGGGGTGTCGCCGGTGCTGGCGGTGTTTGGCGGGATCTACCATTGGTATCCCAAGATCACCGGCCGCATGTTCAACGAGGCGATGGCGCGCTTCCATTTCTGGGGCAGTTTCATCGGGGCTTACCTGATCTTCTTCCCGATGCACTACCTGGGCGTGCTGGGGATGCCGCGCCGTTACTACGCTTACGAGGGCTATAGCTTCATTCCCGCGTCGGCGCAGGCGCTGAATGAGTACATCAGCATCGTGGCCATCATTGTCGGCGTGATCCAGCTGGCGTTCGTGCTGAATATGGCGTGGAGCGCATTCTATGGGCCGAAAGCCGGTCCCAATCCCTGGCGCGCGGCCAGCCTGGAGTGGTTGACGCCGCAATCGCCGCCGGTACATGGCAACTGGGGCGCGGAGCTGCCGGTGGTGTATCGCGGCGCCTACGACTATGGCAAGCAGGATGGCGACAGCGACTACGTGCCGCAGAATGTCGGGCCGGAGCAGGATGACCGGGCAGGGGCGCATCATCAGCATTCCGGGGCGGGGCGGCCAGTGGAGGTGCCGAAATGAGCACAATGGCCATGCCGCTCGCCAGCCCGGCCTTGCAGGTGCGCCGCACCGGCTTGTGGGTATTCATGGGTGTGGTGACGATGCTGTTTCTGCTGTTTAGCATCGCCTTCATGATGCGCATGGCCGCCGACGACTGGCGCGTACTGCCGGAGCCGCCGTGGCAGCTGTGGGCCAGTACGGCGCTGCTGTGCGCCAGCAGCCTGGCCTGGGGAGCGGCGGCGCGCGGCAGCATGGCGGCGCCCGTAACGCGGGCAGCCGACCACGCGATACCGGCCGCGATGTCGGCCGCGATGCTGCTGTCGCTGGCCTTCATCGGCATGCAGCTGTGGGGCTGGCAGGCAATGGCCGCGATGCATTATGCGCTGGCGGCCAATCCGGCCAACAGCTTCTTCTACATGATCACGGGCCTGCATGGCCTGCATGTGCTGGGCGGGCTGCTGGTGGCTTGCTTGGTCTGGCGCAGGCGCGATGGTGCCGCCATCTCGCTGTGCGCGCGCTACTGGCACTTTTTGCTCGGGGTCTGGCTGGCCATGTACGGCCTGCTGTTCCTGATGACGCCCGAGCGCTTTGACGCGATTTGCAGCAGCTTCAAGTGAGGCCCGCGATGAATACCCATTCCAGCTCCCAGCCCGAAGGCCTGCGCGGCCTGGCCGCTGACTGGGCCGGCGACCGCCAGACCTTCCACGTCCCCTGGGGCAAGGCGATGATGTGGATTTTCCTGTTGAGCGACACCTTCATCTTCGGCAGCTTCCTGACCGGCTATATGACGGTGCGCATGTCCACCACGGCGGCCTGGCCCAATCCCAGCGAGGTGTTCTCGCTGACCATCAACGGCACGCAGCTGCCGTTGCTGCTGATCGCCATCATGACCTTTGTGCTGATCACCAGCAGCGGCACCATGGCGATGGCGGTGATGTACGGCTACCGGCGCGACCGCGCGCGCTGCACCGCGCTGATGATCGCCACCGCGATCCTGGGGGCGACCTTCGTCAGCATGCAGGCCTTTGAATGGACCAAGCTGATTCACGAGGGCGTGCGTCCCTGGGCCAATCCGATGGGCGCGGCGCAGTTTGGATCGTGCTTCTTCATGATTACCGGCTTCCACGGCCTGCACGTGTCGGCGGGCGTGATCTACCTGCTGACCATCGCCAGCCGGGTCAAGCGCGGCGTGTACGAGCATGTGGGCAATTACGATATTGTCGAAATCGCGGGCCTGTACTGGCACTTTGTGGACCTGGTGTGGGTCTTCATCTTTGCCTTGTTCTATCTGTGGTAGGAGGGCGTATGGAAACGACTGCGACCCACCAGGAGCACCCGGTCGGACTGTACCTGAAGATCTGGCTGCTGCTGTTCGTGCTGAGCACTTTTTCCTATCTGGTGGACGTGTTCCACTTTGAAGGCTATCTGCGCTGGACCTTGATCCTGGTGTTGATGGCGCTGAAGGCGGGCTTTATCGTCGCCATCTTCATGCACCTGGCGTGGGAGCGGCTGGCGCTGATCTGTGCGATCCTGACGCCGCCGCTGGCCTTGATGGTGCTGGTGTGGTTGATGTGGATCGAAGCCGATCACACCTTCTTCACGCGGCTACTCAACTTCCACTAGGCCTTGCGCCAGGGCGTGAAAGGCTCGGGATCGACGCCCGGCGGAATGAACCAGGCCTTGCGGGTCAGGTCGAAGTGCGCGCCCAACGCTTTGACGGCGTCCTTGTCGCGGAAGGCCACGGCCAGGTAGATGCGCTCCTGCGCGCTGCTGCTTGCCGGTGCGGCGGCGTTGCGCGCCATGGCGGCATCGGCGCTGGCGGCGATCTTGTTCAAGCCCAGTTGCGCGACAAAGGCGCTGCGCTGGGCTGCGTCTTCCGGCACCAGCAGCGTCAGGCAGAAGCGCGCGCGCGTGGCGGCTACGTAGAACAGGTTTTCTTCGCTCAGGCGCTCGGTCATCGTTGCGGGGAATTCACCGCTTTCCAGATACGGCAGGATGACGTGGTCGAACTCCTTGCCCTTGGCGTTGGCGACGCACTCCACCAGCACGGCGTCGCGCGCGCGGCGGCGGGTGGCAAAGGCTTCGCCCGCGTTCAGCGTGCGCCAGAATTCGATCAGGCTCTGGCCGGAGGCCTGTGCCGCCGCCAGCAGGCCGTCCACTGAGCGGGTCACCACGGCGGCATCGTATGGACGCACGAAGATGCGGCGCGCCGTGGTGGCGAGCTGGGTGCGCTGGCAGACTTCGCGCAGCACGTCCACGGCGGGCGTCTGCGGATCAATGGTGCCCAGCCAGCTGATGGTGTCGATCACGGCGCTGCGCGCGGCCTGGCGTTCGGTGGCGCGGTAGCTTTGCTCGGCGCGGCGGCCGCCGTCGTCCTGCTCATCGGCGACAAAGAACAATTCGCCCAGCATCTCCGACGACTTGACGATGATGCCGCGCAGGCGGTCCATATGCGCCGGGCGCAGTCCCAGTTCGCTGAAGGTGGCGATGGCGTCGACCACGGCGCCGCGCACCTCGGGCGATTTGACGGCGGCGAAGTCCTTCAGCGCGATGGCCAGCATCCCGCGCAGGAACAGGATCTCATCGCGCTGCAGATAGCCCGCCATGACGGGCGTGCGGTAATCGATCCCGGCCTGCATCAGGGCGTTTTCCACGGCTACCGACTGGTGCCGCTCGCGCAGCAGGATGGCGCAGCCTTCCAGCGCATGGCCTTCCTTGTGCCACTGGCGCACAGCGGCAACGGCTTGTGCGGCGCAGGCGGCGGAATCAGTGTAAACCGACTGGCGCACCTCGGTACGGATCGGCAGGATGGCTTCCACCGGCTTGCGTTTGAACTCCGCCATCGCATAGGCCAGATGCGGGCCGTGGCGGAAGGTGGCCGTCAGCGGGTAGCGCACCAGCCCCGGATACTGTTCGTTGAAGCGGCGCTTCAGGTATTGGTCGCTGGCGCCCAGCTTGGCGTGGATGACCTGGTCCTTGTCGCCCGCGCCGATGAAGTAGCACTGCGGCCGCTCCAGCAGCGCGTTGAGGATGCGGAAGGCCGCTTCGTTCAGGTCGTGCAGCTCGTCGCACAGCACGATGCGGTAGTCGGGCAAATGGTCGGCCAGGCGCGCCTGGCTGTGCAGGTTGCAGGCCAGGTCGTAGGTGGCGTCGAAGGGGCCGCGGAACACCGCACCGGCGCCGCCATCCAGGCGCAGGCTCTCGTATTCGCAGGCCGTCAGGTAGTCGGTCATCGGCACGCCCAGCACGTCGGCCGCTTCTTCGGGCGCCATGAATTCGACATCCGACTGCAGCCCCATGGTGGCCTTGAGCTGCAGCTGCACGTCGAGGAACTGGCTGATGGCGGGCCCGTTGGTGCGCAGGTCCAGGCCCTCGAGGCGACCGGCCCAGCGGTCGGCCACGCGGTCGATGGCGGCCAGCACGAACTCTTTCAGCTGGCGCGCTTCCGGGCACTGGCGCACGTCGTCGCCATCGATGCGTTCCAACTGCAGGGCGGCGAAGTCTTCAAACGTCAGGATGGCCACGCGGGTGACGGTGGCAAACGGCAGGCCAATCTCCACCAGGCGCTGGCGCAGCACGTCGCGCGCTTCGGGCGTGAAGGTCAGCGCCAGGATCTGCTCCGGCGGCAGCTTGCGCGCCAACGCTTCGCCGATGCGCAGCGCCAGCGTGGTGGTCTTGGCCGCGCCGGCATTGGCGTCGACCAGCACCACTTTGCTGCGGGACAGCTGGATCGCGGCCTGCTCCTTGGTGGGAACCAGGCCACGCGGCGTAAAGCGGGGAGATTGGGTGTCGTTCATCGGCGGGATTATAACGGGCATTGCGGCCGTTGCGGCCACCGGCGGCCTGCGGCTGCGCTGATGAAGCGGAATCAGGCGACCTGCAGGTGGGCAGGGCGCTGCGGCAGCAGGCGCGCGGTGGCGCCTTCGATGAACTGGGCGCCGTACACGCGCCGCTCGGCCGGCGCCGGATGGCCGTCGGTCAGGTTGGCCAGCAGCTCGGCGGCCGATTGCGCCATCTTCTGGATCGGCTGGCGCAGGGTGGTCAGGTTATAACTCAGCCAGTTGGATGGTTCGACGGCGTCAAATCCGGCCACCGACATCTGGCCCGGCACGTCGATGCCCAGCTCGTGGCGGGCGCAATCCAGGCAGCCGATCGCCATCACGTCGCTGCCGCACAGGACCGCGTCCGGCACGCGGCCCAGCTGGGCGATGATCTCGCGCAGGCCTTTGGCGCCGCTCTGGTAGTCAAAGCTGCCGCGCACGATCAGTGGTTCGGGCAGGCCCAGTTCCGCCAGCCGTTCGCAGGCGCCGCGGCGGCGTTCACCGGTGACGATAAAGTCTTCCGGGCCGTCGATGATGGCGAACTGGCGGTGTCCCGCTTCCGCCAGCCGCGTGACCAGGTTGCGGCCCGCTTCCAGCTGGTCGCACACCACGCTGTTGACGGTTTGCTCCTGCAGGCTGCGGTTGAACATCACCAGTGGCACGTTGCGGCGGTCGAATTCGGCCACCTGGGCGGCCGACAGCCGCGCCGCAGCCACCACGCCATCGACCTGGTACTGCCAGACGTCCGACAGCACATGGTCGACGTCCGACTCGCGCGCCAGCGTGAACAGCAGCACGCGCTTGCCGCGCCGGGTGATCTGCTGGCTCAGTTCCGACAGCAGCTCGGGATAGTGCAGGTTGGCGAGGTTGGTGATGATCACCGCCACCATATTGGAGCGGCGCGTGATCAGGCTGCGCGCGGCGGCGTTGGGGATATAGTCGAGACCAGCGGCGGCCTTCATCACCCGCGCAAAGGTGGCCTTGGAGACGCTGGCGCCGGGTTTGAAGCAGCGCGACACGGCAGATTGGGATACTCCGGCCGCCAGCGCGACATCGTAGGACGTAACACGGCGGGTTGCGCGCATTGGCGCGCCTGGGCGCTCGTTGTGGTCCGGGAGCGCGCTCGGCTTGGCTTTACTCATCGTCTCGCTTTGTAGGGCAGCTTCTGCTTCATATGTTGCCCGTAAGCATATCTTAAGTATTGATGTGTGGCAACAAATACTGCTTAATTGGCAGGCAGTTTGTGGCGTCCCAGCCGCGCCGGGAAGGGAGCTTCGCGCCGGGCGGCTTCTGCTGATAGAGGTTTTCTGGTAAAATTCCGCCCCTTCTGAATCAAGGATGGGCAAGATGGCCATTGCATGCGGCGTCGACTTCGGCACTTCAAATTCCACCGTGGGCTGGGTGCGCCCCGGTCAATCGTCCATGCTGATGCTGGAAGACGGCAAGCCCACTTTGCCGTCGGTGGTGTTCTTTAACGCCGAGGACGAGGAAGTCACCTACGGCCGCGCTGCGCTGGCCGACTACCTGGCCGGCTACGAAGGCCGCCTGATGCGCTCCCTGAAAAGCCTGCTGGGCACCAGCCTGATCGACGGCCAGACCGAAGTGGGTGGCCGCGCGGTGCCGTTCCGCATGCTGCTGGCGCACTTTATCGGCGAATTAAAGCGCCGCGCCGAACAGGCTGCGGGCCGCAAATTCACCTCGGCGGTGTTTGGCCGCCCGGTGTTCTTCATCGACGACGATTCATCGCAGGACAAGCTGGCCGAGGATACGCTGGCGGAAGTGGCGCGCTCGGTGGGCTTCAAGGATATCGCCTTCCAGTTCGAGCCGATCGCCGCCGCTTTCGACTATGAATCGCAGATCGACCGCGAAGAGCTGGTGCTGATCGCCGACATCGGCGGCGGTACGTCCGACTTCTCGCTGGTGCGCCTGTCGCCCGAGCGCGCGCGCAAGGCGGAGCGCCGTGACGACATCCTGGCTAATGGCGGCGTGCATATCGGCGGCACCGACTTCGATAAATATCTGAGCCTGTCCTCGCTGATGCCGTTGCTGGGCTACGGCAGCCGCCTGCGCAACAACGCCGAGATCCCGTCGAGCTACTACTTCAACCTGGCCACCTGGCACACCATCAACCTGGCCTATACCAAGAAGATGTGGAGCCAGCTGTCCGACCTGGTGCGCGATGCGGCGGAACCGGAAAAGCTGAACCGTCTGCAGCACCTGATTGAAGAGCGTTCGGGCCACTGGCTGGCGATGCAGGCGGAAGAGGGCAAGATCGCCCTGTCCAGCGCCGACACCGCGCAGCTGAACCTGGACCGCCTGACGCCGTCCGTGCTGCTGGATATCCAGCGAAGCCAGTTCGATATCGCGGTCGATCATCTGGTCGGCTCGGTCGAAAGCACGGTGCACAAGCTGCTGCGCGACGCTGGCGTGCAGCCGGATGCGGTGGATACGGTGTTCTTCACCGGCGGTTCCAGCGGCGTGCGTCTGCTGCGCGAACGTATCGGCGCGGTGCTGCCGAAGGCGCGCAAGGTGGAGGGCGATCTGTTTGGCAGCATCGGCGCTGGCCTGGCGCTGGACGCGGTGCGCCGCTTTGGCACGGGGAACGCGTAATGAGCTTGTCCGGGCAGCCGATCGTGATGATCGACTTTGAGACCACCGGCCTGTCGCCCGACATGGGAGACCGCATCACGGAAGTGGCGGCGCTGCGCATTGAAGACGGCCGCGTGACCGAACGCTTTGTGTCGCTGATTAATTGCGGCGTGCGTATTCCGTCCTTTATCACCGGCCTGACCGGCATCACGCAGGCTATGGTGGACAGCGCGCCGCCGGTCGAGCAGGTGCTGCCGCAGCTGCTGGACTTTATCGGCGGCGATGCGCTGGCCGCGCATAACGCCAGCTTCGACGAGAAGTTCCTGCGTGCGGAATCCGCCCGCATGGGCATGGAACCGGGCCATACAGCCACGCTATGCTCGCTCAAGCTGTCGCGCCGGGTGTTCCCGCAGCTGTCGAGCTACAAGCTGGGCGACCTGTCGGCGCAGCTGGACATCCGCTTTGCCGGCAGTGCCCACCGGGCCGAGGCCGATGCGGAAGTTGCGGCGCAGGTGATGCTGCATATCTGCCGCCATCTGGGCCGTACTTACGGCTTCGAGCAGGTCGATCCGGCGCTGCTGGTGTCGGTGAACAAGCTGGCGGCGGCCAAAGTTCACCCATATTTACAAAAATTGTCGTCCCGATAATTTGATTCAAAAAGTACGCTGACTTGCAAAAGAACGCATTACAATACCGGCATCTGATATGACCACTTGCCAGATTGTGAACGTTCGTCGTCCCATCGTTTTTGTGCTGTTGTCGCTACTGCTGGTGCTCACCCAGCAGATGGGGTTTACGCACGCCTTGTCGCATTGGTCTGCGCAAACGACGGTTCAGGCAAGCAATGATGATGACAGTCCCAAGGCGCAGTCTTTCGATCAAAGCTGCGAGCAGTGCCTGGCCTTCGCGCAAATTGGCACGCCGCTGGATGTTCATGTCTATTCCTTCCCCATCACCGGTAACGATGCTTCGGCCGTGGCGGCGGATCCAGCGCTGGAACTGTGCCAGCGTACCGTCTGCGTCTTCCGTTCCCGCGCTCCGCCTGTCCTGTCCTGATTCCGTCTTCGCGCTGCTCGAGCAGCCCGCCATGGGCCGGCGGCGCGCCGTTTTCATTTGAACCAGGATCACATCATGCTGAAGAAGAGCGTATTGGCGCTCGCCTCGGGCGCCGTATTGAGCGCGCCGCTGGCCCATGCCGCCGACAAGAAGGAACAAAAGGAACTTGCCGAAATCCGTGCCGAGATCCGCCAGATGAAGCAGGACTACGAAGCGCGCCTGAAAGCGCTGGAGGGCCAGCTGCAAGCCGCGCAAGCCGATTCCGCCGCCGCCAAGGCGCAACTGGCGACGCTGGCCACACCAGCCGCCGCCGCACCAGCCGCGACTTCCGCGCCTGCCGCCGCACCGGCCATGGCCGACGCTTATGTCGAGACGCCAGCCGCACCAGCTGCCGCCGCGCCGGTAGGCTCCGCGCACACCGCCAGCAATATCTTCAACCCGGACATCTCCATGATCCTGGGCGGTACGCTGCAGAACCTGTCGCAGGATCCGAACCAGTACCGCATCCAGGGCTTCCTGCCCAGTGGCGGCGAGGTCGGTCCCGGCAAGCGCGGCTTCAACCTGGGCGAGTCCGAGCTGACCATGGCGGCTAACATCGATCCGCAATTTTCCGGCCAGCTGACCTTCTCGCTCACTGGTGACGACACGGTCAGCATTGAAGAAGCTTTCGTGCAGACGCGCGAACTGTCGAACGGCATGAACCTCAAGTTCGGCCGCTTCCTGTCCTCGATCGGCTATCTGAACAACCAGCACGCCCACACCTGGGACTTCGTCGACGCACCGCTGGTGTATCAGGCCATGCTGGGCGGCCAGTACAAGCCGGACGGCATCCAGGCCAAGTGGCTGGCGCCGATCGACCAGTATCTGGAAGTCGGCATCGAAGCGGGCAGCGGCACGACCTTCCCGGGCAATGACCGCAACCGCAACGGCGCCGGCTCGGTGGCCGTGTTCGCGCACCTGGGCGACGACATCGGCGATTCGTCCAGCTACCGCGCCGGCCTGTCCTACCTGCACACGGCCGCCAGCCAGCGCAGCTACCAGGATCTCGACGGCCTGACCAACGCCTTCAGCGGCCGCTCCAACACCCTGATCGCCGACGCGATCTACAAGTGGTCGCCGAACGGCAATCCAACCGTCACCAACTTCAAGCTGCTGGGCGAGTACTTCCGCCGCAAGGAAACCGGCACGCTGGATTACGCCGTCGATACCGGCGCCGCAGCGTCGGGCGACTATGCGTCCAACCAGTCCGGCTGGTATCTGCAAGGCGTCTACCAGTTCATGCCCAACTGGCGCGTGGGCGCGCGCTACGATCGCCTGTCGTCCGGCACGCGCGACACCAGCCTGCTGGCCAATCTGCCGATCCTGCAGGCCTACACGCCGGAGCGCAGCAGCGTGATGCTCGACTACAGCCCATCCGAATTCTCGCGCCTGCGCCTGCAGCTGGCGCGCGATCAATCCCGTCCTGGCGTCACCGACAACCAGATCTTCCTTCAATACATCATGAGCCTGGGCACGCACGCGGCCCACTCGTTCTAAGGAGCAGGCATGAAACTCAACCTCAAACATCTGTTGGCCGTGGCGGCCGCCTGCGTTGCCACGTCCTCCGCGCATGCGGCCATCAACGTGCTGGCCTGCGAGCCGGAATGGGAAGCGCTGACCAATGAGATCGGCGGTGACAAGGTCAAGGTCTCCAGCGCCACCAATGCGTTGCAGGATCCGCACCGCGTGGAAGCGCGTCCGAGCCTGATCGCGCGCACCCGCAACGCTAATCTGCTGGTGTGCACGGGACTGGAACTGGAAGTGGGCTGGCTGCCGGTGCTGATCCAGCAGTCTGGCAACAGCAAGATCGCGCCTGGCCAGCCGGGCAACTTCGAGGCGGGCGCGCTGGTGCCGCGTCTGGACGTACCAAGCAAAGTGGACCGCGCGGAAGGCGATGTGCACGCGGCGGGAAATCCGCACATCCAGCAGAATCCGCACAATATCGCGCTGGTGGCAGTCGGCCTGGCCAAGCGCCTGAGCGAGATCGATCCGGCCAACGCTGCCTACTATCAGGCGCGCCAGAAGGACTTCGCCGCGCGCTGGGACGCCGCCATGCAGAAGTGGGAAAAGCAGGCGGCGCCGCTGAAAGGCATGGCGGTGGTGGAGCACCACAAGAACATGGAGTACCTGATGAGCTGGCTGGGCATCCATCAGGTCGGCACGCTGGAACCCAAGCCTGGCGTCGAGCCTAGCGCCGCCCACCTGGCCGAACTGCTGGCCAGCCTGCAGCGCCAGCCAGCCAAGATGGTGCTGCGCGCCGCCTACCAGGACGGCCGCGCTTCGCAATGGCTGTCCGAACACGCCAAGATTCCCGCCGTGGTGCTGCCGTTCTCCGTCGGCGGCGACGACAAGGCCAAGGATCTTTTCAGCCTGTTTGACGACACCGTACAACGTTTGATGGATGCGAATAAATGAGTGCAGCTTCGTTTGATTTCATGATCATCCTGCCGGCGCTGCTGGCGGGCCTGCTGGTGCTGATCACGCATATCCCGCTGGGTATGCAGGTGCTCAAGCGCGGCATCGTCTTTATCGACCTGGCCATCGCGCAGATCGCGGCCCTGGGCGTGATCATCGCCGGTGTCGGCGACCTCGATCCGCAGGGCTGGGCGGTGCAGGGCGCTGCCGCCGCCGCCGCCATTCTCGGCGCGGTGCTGCTGACCTGGACCGAGAAGCGCTGGCCGGAAGTGCAGGAAGCGCAGATCGGCGTGATGTTCATCCTGGCCGCCACGGCGGGCCTGCTGCTGGTGGCGCACAATCCCCACGGCGGCGAACACCTGCAAGACCTGCTGGCCGGGCAGATTCTGTGGGTGCGCTATGACCAGCTGCTGGTGCCCGCCATCGGCACGGTGGTGATCAGCGTGCTGCTGTTCGTATTCCAGAACCGCTTGAGCCGCCTGGGCTTCTACCTGATCTTTGCGCTGGCTGTGACGGCGTCGGTGCAGCTGGTGGGCGTCTACCTGGTATTCACCAGCCTGATCGTACCGGGCCTGGCGGTGCGCCACTATCTCGGCAAAAAGCGTATCGTGCTGGCTTACCTGATCGGTGCGCTGGGCTACGCTTCGGGCCTGGTGCTGTCGACCCTGTTCGACCTGCCTTCCGGCGCGCTGATCGTCTGGTGCCTGGCTGTGCTGGCGATGCTGGTATATGCCTTCGGCCCCAAGCAATCCGGCTTTTCCCGCGCAGGCCATTCTGCACACTGATTAGCATCCTGCTAGTCCGTTTGCGCCCGGTCAAACGTGCCCGGGCGCCGCGTTTTACACTTTATTTAACATTTTTGTGATCTTCCCCGGCAGATCCAGCATGAAAAATCAAAGTGAAGCGCAAAAGAAACATGACAGCTATCTGTGGTTTCTCGCAGCGGCTGAGCGTGGCAATCCATACGCCCAATTCAATCTGGCCCTGATCTTCAAAAAAGGCCAGGGCGCGGCGCGCGACGACGCAGCCGCATTCCTGTGGATGCGCCGCGCCGCCGAGCAAGGGCTGGCGTTCGCCCAGAACCACGTCGGCGCGATGTATTACTACGGACGCGGCACCGAGGCCAGCGATGTCGACGCCGTGCACTGGTTCCGCTGCGCGGCCTTGCAGGGCGACGGCTCCGCCCAGCAAAACCTCGGGCAGATGTACAAGCGCGGGCGCGGCGTGCCGCTCTGCAGCGAAATGGCGCTGAGCTGGTTTTTCCGCGCTGCCGAGCAGGGCGTGGCCAGCGCCCAGACGCTGCTGGGTGAAGCCTATGCCCATGGCGAGGGCACCAATCGCAGCTGGCCATTGGCGCTGGCCTGGTTTCGCAAGGCCGCCTTGCAGGGCGATGCCACCGCCCAGCTCAATCTCGGACTGATGCACAAGCATGCGCTGGGCGTGGCGCAGAACGACGTGCGCGCGCTGGAATGGTTCCGTCAGGCGGCGGCACTAGGTGAGCCGGTAGCGCAGCGCCTGCTGGGAATGGCCTATGTGGAAGGCCGTGGCGCGCCCGCCGATGTGCTGCGCGGCTATGCCTGGCTGGCGCGGGCGGCCGAGCAGGACGATGCCGAGGCGCAGTTCAGCGTGGCGGTCATGCTGGTGCGCGGTAAAGGCGTGGCGCGCGACATGGAGCTGGCGCGCAGCTGGTACCGGCGCGCGGCGGAGGCGGGGCATCCACAGGCCCAGCGCCACCTGGCGAAACTGTCCACGCGTGGGCGACTGAAAAAGCCTTGCCTGTAACTAAAAGTAGGTGCAAACTTTGCACTTGGCTCAGGAGGCGATCATCATGCTCAGTGCGAATTCAGCGGTACAAGGCGGCGGGCTGATGTTTGTGGTCCAGCCCAGGGGCTTGTCCCGTATCGCCCAGATCTACAAGGCGATGGAAACGCTGCGCAAACGGATGGAAGAGTTGGCGCAAAAGCTGCAGGCCAGCGACGATCCCAGCGAACGCACCGAGATACGGCATGAAATGGTCCAGCTGCAGGAAATGCTGGAAGCGCTGCGGCGCGAGCTGATCATGCTGAACAGCGAGAAGCAGCGCCACAAGCCCAGCGGTGTGCAAGTGCTGTTGCTGCCGTCGCCGCCGGACAAGGCAGATAACGGCGGCATCTACCACCCGCCAGGGGCTTAGGCGGAAGGCTGTTGGCGGCGGTCGATGAACAGGCTGTTGCCGTGGATTTTCTTGGCCTGCTTTTTCGATTCTGCCGCCGCGGTGGCGATCTGGTGATGGCTGTAGTACTGGTGCGGTTCGACCTTGATCGCGCCCAGTGACAAGCTCATCAGCGAATAAAACACTTTCTTGCCCTGGCGGTCCTCGCTCAGGTAGCCGCCGCGCTCGCGGTCCTCGATGCTGTAAAAGTCCTGCACGCCGAGCGCGAACTGGTCCAGCATGGAGCGGCAGCGCTGCTCCCAGTCTTCGCTCTGGAACAGGATCATGAAATCGTCGCCGCCGATGTGGCCGACAAAATCGCGGTTGGGGTCGCAGCCTTCGGCCAGGATCTGGCCGGTCAGCTGGATCACGTCGTCGCCGCGCCGGTAGCCGTACACGTCGTTGAAGGGCTTGAAGTGGTCCAGGTCGCAGTAGCAGACCCAGAAGCGGGTGCCGCACTCCAGCAGGCGGTCGATGTGTTCGTTGATCGGCACATTGCCCGGCAATTGGGTCAGCGGGTTGGCGTAGCGCGCGGCGTTGATCTGCATCTGGGTGATCTCGCGCATCAGGTCGTGGCCGGTGCCCATGCCGGCATAGCGGCCTTCTTCGGTGATGATGAAGCCATTGAACAGGTGATGCGCATCAGCCTGCACCATGCGGAAGCTGAGATCCTGCAGCGAGCTGTCCTTGTCGGCAATGAGCGGGTTGGCGTCCATGAACTGCTTGCAGGATTTTTTGCCGTACAGCTCGCGCTGGTAAGGACGGGCAAAGTGATCGATCATGGTGAAGCGGCTGATCAGGCCCAGGGGCACGCCGTCGTCCACCACCGGAATGATGAACAGCTTGGGGTCGCGCGCGAACAGCTCGTAGACATCATTGTTGTTCATACTCGATGGCACGGCATCGACATGATTCAGCAGCTTGCTGATGCTGGCCGCGTTCTTTTCGGCGGCGCGCTGCGGGTAGACCGCCACGCCGTTGCGCGCCAGCGCCTTGACCACTTCGGCAGGGGCGGCCTTGGCCGGCGTCGCATTCGGCCGGCCCAGATGGTAGCCCTGGGCAAAGGTCACGCCCAGGTCGCGCAGCACCAGCAGCTCGGCCTGGGTTTCAATGCCTTCGGCGATCACCAGGGTGTCGGACTTGTCGGCGATCTCCTGGATCGAGCGGACGAATTGCAGCTTGACCGGGTCGTTGTTGATGCCCTGGATGAAGTGCATGTCGATCTTGACGTACTGCGGCCGCAGCTCCGACCACAGGCGCAGGCTGGAAAAGCCTTCGCCCAGGTCGTCGATGGCGATCTGGAAGCCCATGTTCCGGTAATGCAGCACGGCCTCGCGCATCAGGTCGTAATCGTAGGTGGGCTGGTTCTCGGTCAGCTCAATGATGACGCGCTCGGGATTAATGCCGATTTCCTGGATATAGCCCAGGGTCTCGCCATGGCGGGCGTCGCGCTGCAGCAGGCATTCCGGGCTGACGTTGAGGAACAGCTTGCCCGGCAGCTTGAGTTCGGCAAAGCGCTCCAGCACCACGCGGCGGCACAGATGCTCGACCTGCACCGTCAGACCCGCTTCGCGCGCCACCCGGAACAGGTTGAGCGGCGAATGCAGCGGGCTGTCGGACGGTCCGCGGATCAGGCCCTCGTACGCGATGACTTCACCCGTCTGCATCTGCACGATGGGCTGGAACAGGGCGCTCAATTGGCGATGGCTGATGATGTCCTGCAGGTGCAGGCGCAGCATGGCATCAGAGCTGGGATCCGCGATGGCGTTCATAATTGGTAGCTTTGCAACTATTGGCGACTCTTAACCGATCCATGCTACCGGGCCTTCGTGACAGCATGATGACAACCGGCAACTGTCGGGCTCTGCCAAGGCGATTTTGCTGGGAAAACTGTGTCCCATAGGAGAGTGTGGCGCTACAATAGACTTTCACTTACTGATGCCAGGTTGATCGATGCCCCGTACCGCTGCTTTGCGCCGTCTCGCGATGATTTGTCTGCCGCTGCTGGCGGCGGGAGCCCGGGCCAGCGGCATTGCGGTACAGGTGCAGGACGCGGCTGGCAAGGTGGTGCCCGATACCGTGATCTATGCGGAAAGCGAAGCGCCGGCCAGCGCCAGGCCCGGCACGGCGGAAATCGAACAGCGCGGGCTGAAGTTCATTCCCCTGGTGACGGTGGTGCAGACCGGGACGACCATTCTGTTCCCGAACAATGACAAGGTGCGGCACCACATTTACTCCTTCTCGCCGGCGCATAAATTCGACCAGAAGCTGTATTCCGGCCAGTCCGCATCGCCGCAAGTGTTCGACAAGGCCGGCACGGTGGTTTTGGGCTGTAATATTCACGACAAGATGCTGGCATTCGTGAAGGTGGTCGACACCCCGTACTTTGCCAAGACCGACGGCAGCGGCGCGGCGCGCATCGAACTGGCGCCCGGCAAGTACACGGTGAAGGCCTGGCACTACAACGCCGCCGGTGGTCAGACGGTGGAGCAGGTGATGGTGGTCAAGCCCGGCGAGGCGCCCACCACGGCCGTGTTCCGCGTGACCATGAAGCCGCCGGTCACGGACGCTGATGCAGCGTCCAACTCCAACCTGTAAAGGACGGGCAAGCGTATGCGTTTCCGTTTCCGCAGCCTGGAAAGCCGGATCGTTACCCTGTTCCTGGTGCTGATCGTGGCGGTGCAGATGATCGGCCTGCTGGTGATCCAGCGCGGCATCGACAGCAATGCGCGCCAGGCCATCAGCGGGGAATTGAACAACGGCGCCAAGGTGTTCCGCCGCCTGCTGGAGCAGAACGCCCAGAGCCTGCGCTTTGGCGCACGCCTGCTGGCGCGCGATACCGCCTTCGTGGCCGCCATCGGCGACAACGACGAGAGCGACCGCGCCACCATCGAATCGGCGCTGGCCAATAGCGGGCGGCGCATCAATGCTTCCTTCTCGATGCTGGTCGGAGCGGACCGCAAGATCAGTGTCTCCACCAACGGCAAGCAGGCCGCCGCGCTGGATAAACTGGTGCAGGGCATGCTCGATGCGGCCGAAGCCAGCGACGGCGCCAACGGCGTCGCCGTGGTGGACCAGCGCCCCTACCAGATCGTGGTGATGCCGGTGAAGGCGCCGGTGACGATCGCCTGGATCGTGATGGCCTTCCCGATCGACCGCCGCCTGGCGACCGATATGCGCGATGTCAGCTCGCTGCATACCACCGTGATCACCTACGACGGCAAAAGCCAATGGTGGGTGGTCGGCTCGACCTTCCTCGGCCCTTCGGCGCAGTCGCTGCTGGAGCAGTTGAAGGCGCTGCCGCGCATTCCCGATATGCCGTTCGACCTGATGGTGGAGACCAGCAAATACAGCGCCCGCGTGATCCCCATCGGCCAGGACGGCGCGCAGATCGCCAGCGTGGTGCTGGCCCGCTCGATCGACGAAGCCAAGGCGGACTACTCGCGGCTGGAGCGCTGGCTGGTCGGCCTGACCCTGGGCGGCATCGTCGCTTCTTCCATCGCCATCGTGCTGACCGCCAAGCGTATCGCCCAGCCGATCAGCGAGCTGGCGGTGACGGCCAAGCGCCTGGAGCAGGGCGATTACAAAGGCCAGATCGACAGCAGCCGCGAGGACGAAATCGGCGCGCTGGCCCATGCCTTCGACAGCATGCGTGATGGTATCGCCAAGCGCGAGCAGGAAATTCGCCGGCTGGCGTACTGGGACACGCTGACCAATCTGCCTAACCGCGCGCAGTTCCTGCTGCTGCTGAACGACGCCATGGCCGATGCGCGCAAGCGCGAGGAATCGGTGTTCGTGCTGATGATGGACATGGACCGCTTCAAGCACGTCAACGACGTCATGGGCCACAGCTTTGGCGACGCGCTGCTGCGCCAGGTGGCGGGGCGGCTGCAGCTGCTGCTGGCCAACCGGCGCCAGTCCTCGGCCCAGGTGGCGCGACTGGGCGGCGACGAATTCGCCGTGCTGCTGCCCGGCGCCACGCTGGAACAGGCGCAGATGGTGGCCGATGAGATCCTGCATACGCTGGAGACGCCGCTATCGCTGGAAGACCAGATGGTCGACATCGGCGCGGGGCTCGGCATCGCCGGTTATCCGGAACATGGCGCCGACGGCGAAGCCTTGCTGAGCATGGCCGAGGTGGCGATGTACACCGCCAAGCAGCGCAACGATGGCGCGGTGGTCTACGATCCGGTCATCGACAAGTCCAGCGAGCAAAGCCTGTCGCTGCTGACGGAGCTGCGCAATGCGGTCGAGCGCAATGAGCTGCGCCTGTTCGTTCAGCCCAAGATCATGCTCGACACGGGCAAGGTGGTGGGCATGGAATCGCTGGTGCGCTGGGTGCATCCGGAACGCGGCAATGTCTTCCCCGACCAGTTCATTCCCTTCGCCGAGCAGACCGGCTTTATCCGCGTGCTGACGCGCTGGGTGCTGGACCAGTCGGCGGCGCTGTGCCACGACCTGGCCAGCAAAGGCATACACCTCAAGACTTCGGTCAATCTCTCCACGCGCGATTTGATGGACCAGGATCTGCCGGCCAAGTTTGCCGACATCCTGGCGCAGCACAAGCTGGCGCCTTCCTCGTTCTGCCTGGAGATCACCGAAAGCGCCATCATGGACGATCCGGTGCGCGCGCAGAATACGCTGGAGCGCCTGCACGCGATGGGCGTCGACCTGTCGATTGACGATTTCGGCACCGGCTATTCGTCGCTGGCGTATCTGAAGCGCCTGCCGGTGAATGAGCTGAAGATCGACAAGTCCTTCGTGCTGAACATGGAGAACGACCAAGGCGACACCAAGATCGTGCGCTCGACCATCGACCTGGGCCACAATATGGGCCTGCGCGTGGTGGCGGAAGGGATCGAGAGCGAAGCCGTATGGCGGCTGCTGGCGGAGCTGGGATGCGACCAGGGCCAGGGTTACTTCATGAGCCGCCCCATCCCGGGCGACCAGTTGGCGGCATGGCTGGAGACATGGCAGGCGCCCGTGATCGCGGGCGCCGACATTTACGCAAAATAACAAGGAGAGACAATGGTATTGAAGCGCGCGGCACTGACGACAGCCCTGATCCTGGCCTACAGCAGCACACTGGCGGCGCCTGCCTGTTCCGGCGGCCCTGGCCTGAGCTATCCGGCCACCCGTACCGTGGAGCAGAAGGACGACTACCACGGCGTCGCCGTCGCCGATCCTTACCGCTGGCTGGAAGACCCCAACAGCGAAGAAACCCACGCCTGGGTCGAAGCGCAGAACAAGCTGACGCAAAGCTATCTGGCGCAGATCCCGCAGCGCGAAGCGATCAAGCAGCGCCTGACCCAGTTGTGGAACTTCGAGCGCTTCAGCGTACCGTTCAAGGAAGGTGGCCGCTACTTCTACAGCCGTAACGACGGCTTGCAGAACCAGTCCGCCCTGTACACCATGAAGGCGCTGTCCGATACGCCGCGCCTGCTGCTCGACCCGAATACCCTGGCCGCCGACGGCACCGTGGCGCTGGCAGGCCTGGCGGTCAGCCCGAACGGCAAATACCTCGCCTACAGCATCGCCGCTTCCGGCTCCGACTGGAACGAGATCAAGGTGCGCGACATCGACACGGGCAAGGACACGGAAGACCATATCAAGTGGGTCAAGTTTTCCAGTACCGCCTGGCTGCGCGACGGCTCCGGCTTCTTCTACAGCCGCTACGACGAGCCGAAGGAAGCCACCAAGCTGGCCGACGTGAACTACTTCCAGAAACTGTACTTCCACAAGCTCGGCACACCGCAGAGCGCCGACACGCTGGTGTACGACCGTCCCGACCACAAGGACTGGGGCTTTGGCGCCGAGGTGACCGAGGATGGACGCTACCTGATCATCACCGCCAGCCAGGGCACGGCGCACAAGAACCGCCTGTACTACAAGGACTTGAGCAGCAAGGACGCCAAAGTGGTGCCGCTGCTGGAGGACTTTGATGCGGCCTATGAATTCATCGCCAACGATGGCCCGGTATTCTGGTTCCGTACCGACCGTCTCGCGCCGAAGTCGCGCATCATCACCATCGATACCCGCAAGCCGTCCGGCGAGCACTGGAAGGAAGTGGTGCCGGAGAGTGCGCAAACGCTGGTGTCTGCGAATATCGTCAATAACCAGCTGCTGGTGAACTACCTGAGCGATGCGCATGGCCTGGTCAAGGTGTTCGATTTGAAGGGCAAGTTCCTGCACGAGGTGGAGCTGCCGGGCATCGGTTCGGTCGCGGGCTTTGGCGGCAAGCGCAACGAGCACGAGACCTTCTACTCGTACACCAGCTTCACCACACCGGCCACCATCTACCGCTACGACCTCAAGACGGGCAAGAGCAATGTCTATCGCCAGCCCAAGGTTGACTTCAATCCGGCCGATTACGAGACGCGGCAGGAGTTCTTCACCAGCCGCGATGGCACCAGGGTGCCGATGTTCATCGTGGCGAAGAAGGGCGTCAAGCTGGATGGCGGCAACCCGACCTACCTGTATGGCTACGGCGGCTTCAATATCTCGTTGACGCCGACCTTCTCGGTGGCGAATCTGGCCTGGGTGGAAATGGGCGGCGTCTACGTGATGGCCAATCTGCGCGGCGGCGGCGAATACGGCGAGTCCTGGCACGCGGCCGGCACCAAGCTGCAGAAGCAGAATGTGTTCGATGATTTCATCGGCGCGGCGCAATGGCTGGTGGGCCACAAGGTGACTTCGCCGGCCAAGCTGTCGATCGGCGGCGGCAGTAATGGCGGCCTGCTGGTGGGCGCCGCACTGACTCAGCGTCCCGACCTGTTTGCCGCCGCCGTGCCGCAAGTAGGCGTGATGGATATGCTGCGCTTCCATAAGTTCACCATCGGTTGGGCATGGACCTCGGATTACGGTTCGTCTGATAACGCCGATGAATTCCAGGCGCTGTACAAGTATTCGCCGCTGCACAATCTCAAGCCGGGCACCTGCTATCCGGCCACGTTGATCACCACGGCCGACCATGACGACCGCGTGGTGCCGGCGCACAGCTTCAAGTTTGCCGCCACCGAGCAGGCCGACCAGGCCGGCCCTGCGCCGGTGCTGATCCGCATCGATACCAAGGCGGGCCATGGCGCGGGCAAGCCGACCACCAAGCAGATCGAAGAAGTGGCCGATCGTTGGGGCTTCCTGAGCCGCGAGCTACATATGGACGACAGTCCGGCGGCCGCTGGCCAGCATTAAGGACAGATGGCCATGTTCAAGCGCGCCATGCTGGCGGCGGCCTTGCTGGCAAGCGCCGCCTGCGTGGCTGCCGGGCCTCCCGAGGAAGCGGTCTTTGTCATCTCGTCGAATAGCGGGCAGCCCTATACGCAGATCATCGAGACCTTCCTGGCCACCATGCAGGCCAACGAGGGCAAGCTGCACCGCAAATTCGTCTTCACGCTCAAGTCGCTGGACAACCACCCGGCGCGGCTGGATAACAAAGCCTTTGCGCCGGAAATGCAGCAGGCCCGCTACATCCTGGTCAACGGCACCATCGCATCGATGAAAGTGGTGGAGCAGGTCGGCGCGCAGGATCAGCGCAAGTTTGTCTACTGCTCCGTGACCGATCCCGTGGCTGTGGGCCTGGTCGGGCCCAAGGCGAGCGACCCGGCGCACTTTACCGGCGTCTCGTTTTATCTCGATCCGGCGGAGCGCCTGGGCTTTGTCGAACGGCTTTACCCGCACGCGCGCAATCTGGGCCTGGTCTACGCCGACATGCCGCAATCGCATAGCTATAACGGCTGGTTGCGGCAGGCGCTGGACAACGCGCGGGGTGGGCCGCCGCTGCATCTGGTGACCCAGGAAATCCCCTTCGTGCAGGGCGCCGGCGGCATTACGCGGATGGCGCTGCTGGCGGCGGACGCTGCGCAGCGCATGGAGCCGCTGGTGGATGTCTTCATCAGCCCCAATGACCAGCTGGGACTGAATTCCGCCTATTACGAGACGCTGGGGCGGGCCATCCGCAAGCCCTTGATCGGGATCGGCGTCACCGACGCCCGCGCCGACAGCGGCGCCACCGCATCGATCGCGCCCTCGTTTGCCGGGATGGGGCGGCAGTGCGCCAATATGATGCTGCAGCAGATGAAGGGCACATCGGCCGCCGACATTCCGCCGCAAACGCCGCCCGAGTATGAAATCCTCATCAACACGGAACGCGCCCGCGAGTCCGGCGCCAACGTCGAGTATTTCGCCGCCCGCTGCCCGCGCGGCGGTCCTTTGCTGCATCTGATGGTAAAACGCGGTAAGGCCGACAGGCTGGATTGGTCCTCGCTGAAGTGCATACGCGACTAGCTTGCACCAAGAGCGCGCATCGTTTTGGTGCGCACAAGCGCGGTGCGCTCAGCGCACCAAATGAAATCATATTGAAATCAAGTACTTAAAATATCGCACCAAAGTGGAACGAATATTGCTTGCAAGGATATTCGGTTTTCATTTTTTGCCTTATTTTGGGGAGTGATTTTGATGGCTGGATTTAAAGAGGGCGCCGACGCCTTGTTCATACTGCTCGGCGCCATCATGATTTTGGCGATGCATGCAGGGTTTGCCTTCCTGGAGCTGGGAACGGTGCGCAAGAAGAACCAGGTCAATGCCCTGGTCAAGATTCTGGTCGACTTCTGCGTCTCCACCATTGCCTACTTTTTTGTCGGCTACAGCGTCGCTTACGGCATCAACTTCTTCTCCGGCGCGGACTTGCTGGTCCAGCGCAACGGCTATGAGCTGGTCAAGTTCTTCTTCCTGCTGACCTTTGCGGCCGCGATCCCGGCCATCATCTCGGGCGGCATTGCCGAACGGGCGCGCTTCCATCCACAGACGGCGGCGACGGCGCTGCTGGTCGGCCTGGTCTATCCCTTCTTTGAAGGCATCGCCTGGAACCACCGCTTTGGCGTGCAGGAGTGGCTGATGCAGACCTTTGGCGCCGAGTTCCATGACTTTGCCGGTTCGGTCGTGGTGCACGCCGTGGGCGGCTGGATCGCGCTGCCGGCTGTGCTGCTGCTGGGTGCCCGCCGCGGGCGCTACACCAAGAACGGCGGCATCGCCGCGCATCCGCCGTCGTCGATTCCCTTCCTGGCGCTGGGCGCCTGGATCCTGATCGTGGGCTGGTTCGGCTTTAACGTCATGAGCGCGCAGGTGCTGGACAAGATGAACGGACTGGTGGCGGTGAATTCGTTGATGGCCATGGTGGGCGGCACTCTGGTCGCGCTGGAACTCGGCAAGAACGATCCGGGCTTCGTGCACAACGGACCGCTGGCAGGGCTGGTGGCGGTGTGCGCGGGCTCCGATGTGATGCATCCACTGGGCGCGCTGGCAACCGGCGCGGCGGCAGGCGCGATCTTTGTGTGGATGTTCACGCTGGCGCAGAACAAGTGGAAGATCGACGATGTGCTGGGTGTCTGGCCGCTGCACGGCCTGTGCGGCGCCTGGGGCGGCATCGCTGCGGGCATCTTCGGCACCAAGGCGCTGGGCGGTGTGGGCGGCGTCTCGTTCGCTTCGCAGTGCATCGGCACCTTGATGGGCGTGACGATCGCCTTCGTGGGCGGCGGCGTGGTCTACGGCGTGATCAAGAAGCTGGTCGGCTTGCGCCTGGATCCGGAAGATGAGTTCCAGGGCGCCGACCTGTCGATTCACCGCATCAGCTCCACCCCGGAGCGCGAGGTGAACTGGTAAAGCCTATCGGTGAATCACCACCAGCAGCGCCTTCGCCTCCGTTTTACCGGCGTTGCGAATGATGTGCTGCAAGTCGGCTGGGTAGCGCGCGGTGCCGCCCAGCTTGACCTTCTTCTTGTCGTTACCGACTTCAATCTCCACCGATCCGTGCAGCAGGGTCAGATGCTCCTGCGCGCCCGGATCGTGCCCCTGTGACGCCAGTTCGCCGCCCGGCGCCAGCGTCAGTTCATACCACTCATATTTCCCCGCCATTTCCATCGGCCCCAGAATGCGCAGCACATAGCCGGCATGATGGCCGGGCAGGGTGGGCGTCTCATGCGCGTCGATGACGCGGATGGTTTCCGGTTCCCGTTCCGAGGTCGCCAGCAGTTCGCCAATTTGCACGCCGAGGGCATTGGCCAGCCGCCAGGTAATTGCGATGGTGGGATTGGCCTTTTCCCGTTCGATCTGCGACAGCATGGACTTGGAAACCCCGGCAATACGCGACAGATCCTCCAGGGTCAGCCCACGGGCCAGGCGCAAGCGTTGCAGAGAGGCGCCGACTTCGGGCGGTGCATTGGTGGGGGCGGCGGATTTCATTGTTTTATTCGGTAGATGAACTAATTTGTTAACTAATCATCTGGCAAAGCGCGCCAGAACCGTACAGGCAACCTTGCGGAGTTTAACCTGACCCGGTAGTATTCGATATATTGAATTTCGGTTCGACATAGCGAATTTTTGTCGATCCAGCAAATTTGTAAAACACGGTACAGCATTGCGCCCGCCCCGGTCAACACCTAACCAAGGATCAACATGAGCAATCCAGCAAAAAACACCTTCTTTACCGGCCTCCAGCAAAACCTGGATCAGCTGCGCGAGCAGGGCTTGTACAAGCCGGAGCGCGTGCTGGCGTCGCGCCAGGGTTCCGAGGTGGTGAGCCAGGATGGCCGTACCCTGATCAATATGTGCGCCAATAACTACCTCGGCCTGTCGGGCCAGGAGTGGGTGGCGCAGGCGTCCATCGCCGCGACCGAGAAGTATGGCTACGGCCTGTCGTCGGTGCGTTTCATCTGCGGCACCCAGACTGTGCACAAGCAGCTGGAGCAGGCTATCTCCAAGTTCCTGGGCATGGAAGACACCATCCTGTACGCGGCGGCCTTCGACGCCAACGGCGGCGTGTTCGAACCGCTGTTCGACGAGAACGACGCCATCATCTCCGACGCGCTGAACCACGCTTCCATCATCGACGGCATCCGCCTGTGCAAGGCCGCGCGCTTCCGCTACGCCCACAACGACATGGCCGACCTGGAAAAGCAGCTGCAGGACGCCGCCGGCAAGCGCCATAAAGTCATCGTGACCGACGGCGTGTTCTCGATGGACGGCACCATCGCCCAGCTGGACAAGATCTGCGACCTGGCCGATAAATACGGCGCGCTGGTGATGATCGACGAATGCCACGCCTCCGGCTTCATGGGCAAGACCGGCCGCGGCACGCACGAACACCACAACGTCATGGGCCGCATCGACATCATCACCGGCACCCTGGGCAAGGCTTTGGGCGGCGCGATGGGCGGCTTTACCGCCGCGCGCAAGGAAGTGATCGAGATGCTGCGCCAGAAGTCGCGTCCTTACCTGTTCTCCAACACCCTGGCGCCTTCGATTGCCGGCGCCTCGCTGGCAGTGCTGGAGCGCCTGTCCGAATCGACCGAGCTGCGCGACCGCCTGCACGAGAACACCGCGCACTTCCGCAAGGAGATCGAGCGCATCGGCTTCACCATCAAGCCAGGCACCCATCCGGTCGTGCCGGTGATGCTGTTCGATGCGCAGGTCGCGCAGAAATTTGCCGCCCGCATGTATGAACTGGGCGTGCTGCTGAGCGGCTTCTTCTACCCGGTGGTGCCAATGGGCCAGGCGCGTGTGCGCGTGCAGCTGTCCGCCGCACATACCCGCGAACAGCTGGACACCGTGCTGAAGGCATTCGAACAGGCAGGCCGCGAGCTGGGCCTGCTGAAGAACTAAGAATATGAAAATCGTCAGGAAAAATAATATGGAACGTATCCTTGTCATCGGCGCCAATGGCCAAATCGGTAGTGAACTGGTCGAGGCGCTGGCTACCCAGCATGGCGCGCAGAATGTCATCGCCACCGACATCAGCCCCACCAACGTGTACAACGCCGCGCGCTACACCCAGCTCAACGTGATGGATAAAGTCGCGCTGGCCGCGCTGATCACGGCGGAAGACATCACCCAGGTGTACCAGCTGGCAGCGATGCTGTCCGCCACCGGCGAAGCCGCGCCATTGAAGGCCTGGAGCCTGAACATGGATGGCCTGCTGAACATTCTGGAAGTGGCGCGCGAGCGCGATGCCGTGGGCAAGCCGCTGCGCATCTTCTGGCCTTCGTCGATTGCCGCCTTTGGCCCGAATACCCCTGCCGCTGCCACCCCGCAGCTGACCGTGATGGACCCAACCACCATCTACGGCATCAGCAAGCTGGCTGGCGAGCGCCTGTGCGAGTACTACTTCCTCAAGTATGGCGTGGACGTGCGCTCGATCCGCTACCCAGGCATCATCAGCTTCAAATCGCCACCGGGCGGCGGCACCACCGATTACGCCATCGCGATCTTTCACTCGGCCCTGCGCGGCGAGCGCTATGACTGCTTCCTGGGTCCGAAGACCACGCTGCCGATGATCTACATGCCCGACGCGATCCGCGCCACCATCGAACTGATGGACGCACCGGCCGAGCAGGTCAAGGTGCGTTCGTCCTACAACGTGGCGGGCGTGTCCTTCAATCCGGAAGAGCTGGCCGCCGCCATTACCCGCGCGCTGCCGAACTTCCAGATCGCCTACAAGCCGGACAGCCGCCAGGCCATCGCCGACAGCTGGCCGCAAAGCCTGGACGATTCCACCGCAGCCGCCGACTGGGGCTGGAAAGCCCGCATCGGCGTGGACGAGATGGTGGCCGACATGCTGGCCAATATCGACGTCCGCCCAAGCAAGGCCGCCTGATTTTTTGGTACATACAAAATAAAGATAAGAGACACCCCAAGATGGATATGAGCGTTTTTGATCTGTTCAAGATCGGCATTGGACCTTCCAGTTCCCACACCGTTGGTCCAATGGTGGCGGCGCGCCGCTTTCTGCTGGAATGCGCGCCGCTGGACGACGTGGTCGAAGTGCGCGCGGAGCTGTATGGCTCGCTGGCGCTGACCGGCGTCGGCCACGGCACCGACAAGGCCGTGATCCTTGGCTTGATGGGCGAAACCCCGCAGGACGTGGATCCAACCCAGGTGGACACCAACCTGGCCGCCGCCGAAGCTGCCGGTGAGCTCAAGCTTCTGGGTAAGCACGCCGTGCCGTTCAAGATGGCCACGGGCCTGATCTTCCACAAAGACGAATCGCTGCCTGAGCACCCGAACGGCATGCGCTGCACCATCAAGCGCGCCAACGGCGAGACCACCAGCAAGGTGTACTACTCGGTTGGCGGTGGCTTCATCAAGGAGGAGGGCGAAGCGCCTGCCGCTGAGGCGGAGGCGGTGGCGATTCCATACCCCTTCGGCACCATGGACGAACTGCTGGCCCATGGCGACGCCAGCGGCCTGAGCATCCCCGCCATGCTGCGTGCGAACGAGTGCGCGCGCCTGGACAATGCCAAGCTGGATGCCGGCATCGACAAAATCTGGCACGTGATGCGCGACTGTATTGCTCATGGCCTGGACACGGCCGGCCAGCTGCCGGGCGGCTTGAACGTCAAGCGCCGTGCGGCCAAGCTGTGGCATCAGGCCAAGGGGGGCGACACCCGCGCCAACGAGCTGCCGCATGACGCCATGCACCTGGTCAGCCTGTACGCGATGGCGGTCAACGAAGAAAACGCAGCGGGCGGCCGCGTAGTGACTGCGCCCACCAATGGCGCGGCAGGCATCATCCCTGCGGTGCTGCGCTATTACGCGGAAGACTGCAAACCTGTCGATCCGGTCACCGGCGTGCGCAACTTCATGCTGACGGCAGCGGCAATCGGCATGCTGTGCAAGCGTAACGCTTCCATCTCCGGCGCGGAAATCGGTTGCCAGGGCGAGGTCGGCGTGGCTTGCGCGATGGCGGCAGCGGGCCTGGTGGCAGCGCTGGGCGGCAGCAATCGCCAGATCGAAAACGCAGCGGAAATCGGCATCGAGCACCACCTGGGCATGACCTGCGACCCGATCGGCGGCCTGGTGCAGATCCCGTGCATCGAGCGTAACGGCATGGGCGCGGTGAAAGCGATTACCGCAGCTTCATTGGCGCTGAAGGGCGACGGCACCCACTTCGTCAGCCTGGATGAAGTGATCGAAACCATGCGCCAGACCGGCGCCGACATGCAGGCCAAGTACAAGGAAACTTCGCTGGGCGGCCTGGCGATTCACGTCATCACGGTGAACCACGCAGCCTGCTAAGCCGGCGGTCTACCGCAACGATGCAGGGTTCCCTGCATTGTTGCAAAATTGCATCATTCATTGCATTCGTTCGGTTTTTGCGGTCTTCGGCAATATTTGCGCTACCAATAAACGATAAAAACAACGGCAATTTCACGGGCAAGCGCCGGGCGCACTATAATGGTCCTTCTTTTTGCACCGTTCTGCCTTTTAGTCGTTAGCCCAACCGGATTTTTCTAACCTATGCAATACGTGTCTACCCGTGCCGCGTCGCCGGCCACCGCTGCTGAACTTCCATCTTTTTCTGACATCTTGCTGGGCGGCCTGGCCCCCGATGGTGGCCTGTATCTGCCCACCGAATATCCGCAGGTGACCGGCGCCGAGCTGGATGCATGGCGCCAGTACTCCTACGCCGACCTGGCCTATGAGATTCTGAAGAAGTTCGCCACCGATATTCCCGACGCCGACCTGCGCGCGCTGACCGCCAAGACCTATACCAAGGAAGTCTATTGCAACGTCCGCAAGGGCGAAAAAGCCACCCAGATCACGCCGCTGCGCGTGCTGGAAGAGGGCGAAGGTAAAAAACTGTTGCTGCAATCCCTGTCGAACGGCCCGACGCTGGCCTTCAAGGACATGGCCATGCAGCTGCTGGGTAACCTGTTTGAATACGCGCTGGCCAAGAAAGGCGCGCAGCTGAACATCTTCGGCGCGACCTCGGGCGACACCGGCAGCGCGGCGGAATACGCCATGCGCGGAAAGAAGGGCATCCGCGTCTTCATGCTGTCGCCGCACAAGAAGATGAGCGCCTTCCAGACCGCGCAGATGTTCTCGCTGCAGGATCCGAACATCTTCAACATCGCCGTGGAAGGCGTGTTCGATGACGCGCAGGACATGGTCAAGGCCGTGTCCAACGACCTGGAATTCAAAGCCAGGCAGAAGATCGGCACCGTCAATTCGATCAACTGGGCGCGCGTTGTGGCGCAGGTGGTGTACTACTTCCGCG